>Ga0265294_10004030_pt1 | contig 18504 bp, 19 predicted proteins | sample MunlanPumphouse3_FD_192504 | JGI IMG/M metagenome (GOLD analysis project Ga0265294, IMG submission 192504) | Groundwater microbial communities from a municipal landfill in Southern Ontario, Canada - Pumphouse #3 | ecosystem: Environmental > Aquatic > Deep subsurface > Groundwater | place...
TCTAAAATACGATAACGCCGTCTTTAATTCCAATAATCCGACTTGCGTATTTTAGAGCGAGATCGACATGGTGCATGTTTGCAACAATAGTGATTCCTAATTTTCGATTAATTCTTGCAAAATCATCCATTACCTGAACGGTAGTAATTGGATCAAGCGAAGCGACGGGTTCGTCAGCGAGAATTACTTTAGGTTGTTGGGTCAATGCTCGCGCTAAAGCGACACGTTGTTGCTGCCCACCAGACAATTGGTCAGCCCTTATGAAGGCTTTTTCTAAAATTCCCATCGTATCAAGTGATTCTAATGCAAGAAGTTTTTCTGTCTTAGGAAAAAAGCCAAAAACAGTTTTGAGGGTAGAGTGATACGCCACCCTACCCGTCAAAACGTTACTATATACAGACATTCTTTTTACAAGATTAAATGATTGAAATATCATGCCGATGCTTCTTCGGAGCATGCGGAGTTCTTTCCCTTTTATGGTACTAATTTCAACATCATCGATATATAATTTCCCGGAGGTAATGGGAATCATTTTATTGATAGATCGAAGTAATGTCGATTTGCCTGCACCAGATAAACCGATGATTGCGACAAATTCACCATCATTTATAGTAAGATTGATTCCTCGAAGGGCTTGAACACCATTGGAATAGGTTTTTACAACATCGACAAATTTTATCATGCTTAACCTCCGGATTCGTGTGTCTTATTCCTCGTCTTCTGGGTGCATGAATGTGTAAAATGCTCTTTCTCCATCATAATCTGAATCGACAGCAACGAGGTATCCTTTGTGGTTATAGACAGTCAGAGCGGCTAATCCATCGGGAGTGGCAATGACATCTTGGAATGCTTGCTGAATCGCAGCTTTTAAACCCGCACTGAGACTTGTGATTCCGGAAATGGTATCGTTATAAATTCCAGTTGTCAAATCGACTACCTTTGTTGCTTCGAAAATGTTGATTCCGGGATTAGCGTCTTGCCAGCCATTATATGCTCCTGTTGTATTATATCGAGCATCAAAAAAAGTAAATACAGCGTCAACTTCTTCATTCAATAAAGCGATAACTGCTTCTTGATGATTTGCGAGTTGCGTGGCTTGAACTTCTCCGTTAGCGGCATTTGCTGCCCCAGTTACGAAATGAAGGTTATTTTGGCTCAACAAAAATGATGGATAAGTATATCCAGAACCGGAAGTTGCACTTTGGGTGCCAACATTTTTCCCAGCTAAAGCTGCGACTCCTTCGGTGTCATACTGGTCATAATCTTCGGCTCTTACAAGCAGCATTGAATAATAGGAACTGACCTTAACAGCAGAATTAGTAGTTCCGTCATATCCGGCACTATTAGCGTTAGCGATAATTGTTGCTTTATCGGTAATGATAGTGTTGGTTGCATCAAGTTGCGCTTTATATGCATCACGAACAGAAGTAAGAAGAACTTCAACTTTGCCAGGATATTCCAAAGTCGTAAATGCATATTGTTGCGCGGTTAGAAATGCCACATGAATCTGTCCCGAAGCCATTGCTTCGATGACGGATGCGTAACTGGTCCCGATACTAATATTGATGTTGATATCGTAACCTTCTTGCAGTAATTCAGCTTCCAGTAAACCTTCAAGAGTAATCAATTTTGTCATCATAGCTGTGTCAATTGATGTACTGGGAACAAATTGAACATACAAAGTCGTTGGATCTTCATCTGTTTCTGTTGTGCTCTCACAGGCAGTAAAACCGATTCCAATCAAAACAATTAACAGTAATCCGAAAAGCTTTTTCACAAATGTTTCCCCCTTTTTAAATTTTTTTTGCCATACTATTTACATTATAGATCACATAGATATCAAAAGTCAATCACTGCCCTTATTATTTATTGTGGTATTATTGTGTAAATGAATATCTCTTATTGATTCAATAATTGCATTTTAAAATCTCGTTCGTATTTAAGGTTTTGATGAATAAATTTGCGATAATGCGTGAGGCAAATTCGAAATCATAAAAGAACATAGGACAAACAAGTAGTACTCATGATATGGTATATTATTTATATGTAAAAAAAGCACTCTTTACCATATTTGTGGCAAGAGTGTTTTTATACGAGTATATTGCAAGGATAGTTTGAAATTTCATGATATAAAAAATCCATGATGATGGTTTAATTGTTCTTCAATAATTATGGGGATCATTTATTTCGAGGCAATTAAACGAACCAATCCCAAACATGCCAAAATTCCAAACTGCCTGCCGAAATAGCCGCAATAATATATCCAAAAACCGCAAATATCAAAAACCCAAATGAACTATAAACAATAATTTTATTCATTATCCTTGATGATTTCTCCAAACCGATGAATTGCTTCTCGGTTTTTTTTAAGACCGATTGATGCCAGAAACGGTATTTCCTTGTCATCCAAGATAAAAAACGTGCGTAATAATATATCGACGACAAACCGATTAGACCAAGAAAGAAAAAATCCAAGCCAAATAATAAACCAATCCAGTAAGGCATAATTGGGAAAACTGAGATTATATTTATTCCGAAAGAATAATATATACCTAAAGCACAACCGCTGGCAAAAAGCGCAATGGGTACCAATATTAAAATATATGCGATAACGAAAAAAAGAAAAACAAAGAAATCAGAAATCACTAGACCAGTAAATAAAGCACCACGGCCGCTTGATTCTTTTTGTGGAATGGCTTCTGGAGCAAAATCCGCTAAAATCTGATTAATGTCTCCGATTTCACTTGCGATTTCTTCTTCCGATTTTCCTTTAGCAAGTTCGTTGGCAAAATGAGTCTCATAATCACGGATAATATCATCGAAGTCAGAAATATTCATTTTGGCAAGACCAACTTTTAAAGTTTCGATGAAAGTCTTTTTAGTCATTTTCGTTTTCCTCCATTATAACTGCCACAATTGTGACGAAGTCTTTCCATTCTTGTTTTGTCTGTACTAATTCATTTTTACCTTTATTCGTTATGCGATAGTACTTACGGGCGGGACCATTACTATCTTCGGATAAATATGTAGTAACAAACCCTTCCTCTTTTAGTTTACGAAGGATTGGGTAGATTGTACCTGCGGAAATACTGATGGATCGACTTATGGTTTCAGAAATATCATATCCATAACGATCTTCGGTATTTAGCATGCATAATACTAAAAGATCTAAAACACCCTTTTTAAATTGAATGTTCACTAAAATTTCCTCCTTGTTTTATATTCCTTGTTTCACAATTGTATCAGCAATACTTGTAGATGGCTCTCGACAAGTCTTTAGCCACTTGGCTTGCGATTTTATCCACCGCTGATGGATAAGGTTCGCCACAATACCCCGGGGGAGTAAAGGAGTTATAAATCGGAAAAGGTTATTAAGAAAACCAGGAAAATAAACAGTATCGCCGTGAAGGACTTTTTGAATTGTTTTCCGGCTAACAATTTCCAGTCGATTTGTCGTAGCTTTGCCCCAAAAACCTTGGGCATCGATGGCTTGAATCACCGTGGGATTTGTAACTAATCCACCTGGACAAAGTGCTAAAACAGAGACATCAGACGCTTTTAACTCGACACTCAATGATAGAGCAAAATCAAAGAGAAATCGTTTGGAAGCGGCATATGTAGCTTTTAACGGCATTGGAAATTGAGAGGCTAAACTAGAAACAAAAACAATATAAAAAGGTGTGTTACGGAGTTTTAAGATTTCGTATGTTATTTGTAGAGTCGCTTCCACATTGACTTTTATGATGTCGACAATTTGATCACATTCACGGCTTACAAAAGCGCCTTCGTTATCGATTCCAGCTATATTTAGCATCATATCAAAACGCATATGTTTGGAATCCAGGTACTGTACCATTGTCATCACAGCATCTTTATCAGTTAAATCGCAAACAATGGTTTCAATGTTGACATCAAATTGTCGAGATAAACCGTTTTTTATTTGTTCAAGATGGATTTTATCGCAGTCAGTTAAAACAATATTATACCCGCGCTCGGCGCATTCAACAGCCATTGCTCTTCCAAGGCCACCCGCTGCTCCCGTGATGAATACATTCATAATAGTAGACCTTCTTGGTAGGAAATACCACATAATTTTTCACTCAATGCGAACAATCTTGTAGTTTCTGCATCTTTGTCAACTTCTTTGTTATAAGAAACGGATTGACAATTGTGAAAATAAAGTCCTTGAGCATTGGGATGATTGCAAAGGTATATGTATGTACTAGCGGGAACTTCAGGATTACATCCGCTTTTCTTACGAATATTCCATACTAATCGGGATATGCCCGTCATTCCTTTAGTGCCGATGTCGGTTTGAACTAATCCCGGATCAACCGCGAAAGATTTAATACCTCGTTTGTTCAATTCTTTGACAGTCATCACGTTGCATAACTTGGATTGTTTGTAAGCAGAAAGAACAAAGTACCATTTTTGAAACATGATATCGCGCCAATGAATTTTCATGTGTTTATGAGATGAACTTGAGGTGAAGAGAACAATGCCGTTTTTAAGCAATGGCAATAATAAATATGTCAATAAAAACCCAGACAGGTGATTGAGGGCAAATTGGTATTCATAACCCTCAGCTGTCGTCATATACCAGTCTCTGACGCCTCCAGCATTATTTATTAAACAATATAATTGAGAATCTGTTTGTGACAGGACATATTTCTTGATATCGGATGCAAGATCAGTGACCTCTTGCTGATTAGCCAAATTGGCATGAAAAAACTTAATCATTGGTGTTGGGATGTTGATTCCTTCCCGGGCTTTTTGACAACTTTCAAGTTTGCTACCAACGGCAATTACAGAATAACCATGTTCAAGCAATTTAATGACGGTGGCATAACCAATTCCCGAAGTAGCTCCGGTTACAATTACGATTTTTTTTATTTGCTTAATCATTTCGAAACCTCCAAATGAGCATTTATTTAAAAATGTATATCGCTTTGTTTGCTACTATACATTGTATTATAGATGAGGTGAACTGTCAAGGATATTTATTAATTAATTACGAAATTGATTTTTACTTTATTACTGCTATGTACTGTTACCTATATATTTGTGGCATTTTTGTAAAAAATCTGCTATAATAATTTTTAAAATACATTCAAGCTATATATATAGGAGATAGTTGATTAAAATGCAAACAAAAACGACGCTAACGCTTCAGGAAAAATTGATTCAACGTAAAATCAAACGTCCGCCGACGCTCATCTATTTGTTACTTGCTGGGATTTGGAAAATGCTTTTTGTAAAAAAATATCGCGTTCATTTTGAATATAAAATCGACGTTAAGAAACTTAAAAAGCCATTCATCGTCGTATCAAACCATGCTTCACGAGTTGATTACTTATATACGGGTATTGCTTTTTTACCACACCGATTGAATTATGTGGCTGGATACAATGAGTTTTTCCGTAGTCATTTAGCTGGCGTTTTTCGATTGTTACAGGTTATTCCCAAGAAAAACTTTACTCCAGAGATTTACACGATAAAAGAAATAGCTCGAGTCCTTCGTTCGGGGGGAAATGTAATTGTTTTTCCGGAAGGCATGAGTTCGATTTCCGGGCATAATCAGCCTTCAGCAATCGGTACCGGAAAATTATTAAAACACTTTAAGTTACCTGTTTATTACACGATGATTTCGGGGGGGTATCTGACTAATACTAAATATTGTCTCGATGATCGTCCCGGAAAGGTCGAAGTCGTTGTTGACCAGATGTTCACACCTGCTGATTTGGAAAACATGAACGAAGCGGAAATTCAAACGACTATCGATCAAAAGATTCATCATGATGATTACGAGTGGAACAAGACAGCCAGAGTAAGTTTTAACGGACACGGCGAGATGGCAAAAAATTTGCATCATCTATTATACTTATGTCCAAAATGTGGCTCGGAGTTTACCATGAAGGGTGTTGGTGATGTTATTCAGTGTTCAAAATGCGGAAATGGAGCGCGTATCAACGAATACTATGATCTTATTCCGCTCGATGATACGTGTGTAATACCTAAAACCCAAACGGAATGGTTTGATATTGAACGTCGCAATGCCTATAAAGCAATTCAAGATGATCATTTTGAGATTCGAGAACACATAAAACTGGGAATGTTGCCAAAACTTGAATATTTAAAGGATTTGAAAACCTCGGAGATTGTCGGTGAAGGCATTCTTTCATTTAACCGCAAAGGGCTGCATTACCGTGGAACAAAAAATAATGTACCATTTTCTTTAGATATGCCAACAGATTTATTGCCAACGTTTGGCATGTGTACGGATGTTAGTTTTTTTACCACGTATATTGATGGAGAATATTACGAATTTTTCCCAGATTGCGAAGTGACTGGAAAGTGGCTGCATATTGTCGAAGAGATGCATCGTTTAAATGGCGGAAAATGGAAAAACTTTCCCAATGATTCAACTTACTTATAAATAATGTGAATGATATCGATATGAAAAAACACGTAAACGAACGTGTTTTTTTCTTGATATTCAAAATCATCAGTGATATACTGTGTATAGACGATATACACAGTATCGAGGGGGATTTATGTATGGAAATTCTTTCGGTTGTAGATTTATGTAAAAGCTACGAAAAATTTGACTTAAAAAATGTTTCTTTTACATTAGAACAAGGCTATATAATGGGTTTTATCGGGCGAAACGGCGCCGGAAAAACGACGACACTCAAATCAATTATGAGACTTGTTCATCCAAAAAGCGGAAAAGTCACTATTTTGGGAAAGGATTTTGCTGAAAATGAGTTTTATTGTAAACAAAAGATAGGTTTTGTTCTTGGTGGAGTAGATTATTATCCTAAGAAAAAACTTAAAATAATTACGGATGTCACTAAACGTTTTTTTCCCGAATGGGATGACGAAAAACACCTAAGTTTGTTAAAAAGATTTGATTTAGATCCTGAAAAGCGGATTGATGAATTGTCTGCGGGGATGAGGGTAAAGTATTCTTTGGCCTTGGCACTTTCGCATAATGCGCAATTGCTAATACTTGATGAACCGACGAGTGGTCTTGATCCCGTATCAAGAGATGATTTATTATGTTTATTTCAAGATTTAATCGAAGATGGTGAGCATAGCATTCTTTTTTCGACCCATATCACTTCTGATTTGGAAAAATGTGCTGACTATATTACATATATAAAAGATGGAGAAATAATTGCTAGTACCGAAAAAGACTTATTTTTGGATGAATATCGTCTTGTTCAAGGACCAATTGATAAACTAACTTCGGAACTTACAGAAAAACTAATCGGCGTAAGAAAGCATAAATTCGGTTTCGAAGCTTTGATTCGAACACGATACTTGCCAGTTGCGGAAGGAATTGAAGTTGAATCAGCTGATTTAGAAGCAATCATGGTTCATATTGAAAGGGGATAATAAAATGAAAAACCTCCTATATAAAGAATTTAAATTAGCTACCCACCCAACGACTTATCTTTTTCTATCACTTGGACTCATGCTTTTAATTCCGAGTTATCCCGGATATGTTGGTTTCTTTTACGTGAGTTTGTCGATATTTTTTATCTTTCTATCCGGAAGAGAGAACCGCGATGTTTTCTTTACCGTTTCTTTACCAATTAGGAAAACTGATGCAGTCAAAGCTAGATGTTCGATGATAGCTATTATTGAAATGGCGCAAATATTAGTAGCCATTCCTTTTGCTATCATCGGCAACGCCTCAAGAACCGGGGAGAACCTGGCCGGTATTGAGAGTAATGTCGCTTTTTTTGGTTTTGTTTTCATGATATTTTCTGTTTATAATATTGTCTTTATCCCGATGTTCTACAAAACCACATATAAAATCGGAATTCCGTTTCTATTTGGGGGTATTGCTTTTGGTCTTTTTTACATATTAGTCGAGATGTTGGTTTGGATACCTTCACCAATAAAGTCATTTTTAGATACTCTTGATCCAACGATTATGGTGCAGCAATTGCCGATATTAATTATTGGTATTGTCATTTGGTTTTTCACTTGGATTATTACTTATAAAAAAGCGGCATCTAATTTCGAAAAAGTTGATATTTAGTGTTTGTTATGAATATTGTTGTCACAAGTGATTCTGAGATTCCTATTTATCAGCAAATTTATAACCAAATCAGTCAGATGATTATCCGTAAAGAACTGCCAAACGATTTTTGTTTGCCGGGAATTCGGACCGTTGCAAAAGAGTTGCGAATAAGTATTATTACTATTAAAAGGGCATGGGAAGAACTGGAACTTGATGGCTTCATTTACACTAAAGCGGGTAAAGGGTGTTTTGTTGCCGCGCATGCACCGAAAAAACTTTATGATAAACGCGATCTTGTGGCATCAAAAAAAATGGCCAAAGATATCGAATATTATAAGGGATTAGGACTGTCAAGCGAAGAAGTCATTGAATTAGTCAAAAATGCATTTCATCAAGAAGTTTAATAACGTCAATAACATCTACTGAATATCATTATATATATACTATTAGCATACGCTTTTGCGTATGTTTTTTTAACTAGCGTTTACCAAGACATCAATATATTGTATAATCATAATAGGTTGTTTTATCATTATTTTACGAAAAGAGACGATTGAGATGTGTGATACCATAGTAAAAACAAACGGTCAAAGAATTATCTTCGGTAAAAATAGCGATCGAAGTCCAAACGAACCAAACTTAACATTATTTTACCCTGAAGAAGCGGCAGGTTCTGACTCAATGAAATGCACTTATCGCACAGTGACAAATGACCAAAAAAGAAACGCTGTTTTGGTTGTCGCTCCGAGTTGGATGTGGGGAGCAGAAATGGGTATTAATGATAAAGGTGTTATGATTGGAAATGAAGCAGTGTTTACCACCTCGAAGCAAAAAAAGGTTGAAAAACTGACGGGGATGGATATGCTAAGATTAACTCTCGAACGAGCAGATGACGCCTTTGGGGCTGTTGCCATTTTGATTGACCTTCTAAAGGACTATGGTCAAGGTGGTAATTGCGGATTCGATAAACTATTCTTTTATGACAATTCATTTATGGTTGCGGATCGCAAACAGGCTTTTATTTTGGAAACATGTGGACAAGAATGGGTTGTAAAGTCAGTTCAAGATCAAGGAAATATTAGTAATCGTCTACAGATTAATCACGATTTTGATCGGACATCATCAAAAAATAATTCACGGTTTGCGGATAAAAACAGCGAACCGATTTTTACTTTTTTTTCAAAATCGAAGCTTCGTCAAGAATCAATTGCGAAACAACTTTTACAAACAAAGGATTTTGATGCCTTACAAATGATGGCAATCTTACGAAGTCATCATGTCGACGATAACCCAATATTATATGATAAAGGCAGTGTTAGAAGCGTTTGTATGCACAAAAGTTTTCTTGGAGACCATACGACTGGGAGTATGATTGTCTCAACGCGTGACCCGATTGATACAATATGGATTACAGGGTGTAGCACACCATGTTTATCATTATATAAACCGGTCTATTTTGGGATAATCATTCCTCCTGTTTTTACCGATAAACAAGCTAGCCTTGATTATTGGCTTACAAGAGAGTATTTGATTCGGGCGATTTTTAGCGGATTGATTGATGAAAACAAGTATCGTCACCAAGTAGAAGACTTGCAGAAAAAATTTATTGATGGTGATCGATTACTGTTCGAATCAATGCCAAATATAGCCGACTTAGAACACTTTGCCTTAGATTGTTGTATGCAGGAACAAGCGCTTATTAATCAATATCTAGATATTATCAATTTGGTCAAGAATAACCCGTCAATTCTTACGAAAAAGTGGGCAAAGATGACTCGAAATCTTGGCAAAGGTGTTTTTGAAACGGCATTAAAAAACAGGATAAAAGCATGAAAAAAGCAGTCTTGATATCGGACTCGTTTAAACATAGTTTGTCCAGCATCGAAATCTGTTCGGTTATGGAGGATGCCATTAAATCTGTCTTTCCTAAGTGCGAAACCATTAAATTGCCGATTTCTGACGGTGGAGAAGGTTTGGGAGACTGCTTTTTAACTATCTTTAAAGGAAAAAAGCAGACCGTTAAAACTGTTGACCCCTTTGGCAACGCTATTGAAAGTACTTATGCTTTGCTCGAAAATGGGACGGCAGTAATTGAACTTGCCTCCAGTTGTGGACTTCGCTTAGTCAAAGGACGTCCTGACCCTTCCATTGCGTCGACGAAAGGGTTTGGGATTGTAATTCGACATGCCATCGAATCGGGGTCCAAGAAAATCATTCTTGGAGTAGGAGATAGCGCTACTAATGATGGCGGGACCGGATTGGCTATGGCTCTTGGAGTCCGGTTTTATGACCGAAAAAACGTCGGGTTCTTCCCAAACGGAAGCACCCTTGACCAAATTACCAATATTTCGCTTAATGACCTAGTGAAAGGTATTGACAAAATTGATTTTTTGACTTTATGTGACGTTAAAAACCCATTGTATGGTCCCCAAGGAGCGGCTTATGTTTTTGGTGGACAAAAAGGGGCAGATGATAAGATGATCGAGATGCTCGACCGTAATTTGCGATCCTACTCGCAATTTTTACTAGATAAATTGGGATTTAGTACCAATTATGTAGGGGCGGGAGCTGCAGGAGGCACTTCAATAGCAACAAAATTATTTCTTAATTCTCAGGTGAAAAGCGGAATCAATACGATTCTTAATACCATTGATTTCACATCAATAATTAAGGATGCAGATGTTGTTTTCACAGGGGAAGGCCGGCTTGATTCTCAGAGTTTTCAAGGAAAAGTAATTGATGGTATAGCCAATTATACCGCAAAAGCAAAAGTCCCTTTGATTGCTTTAGTAGGGCAAATACGGAATATCAATGAGAGTGATTATCCTGAAGGTTTGACGGCGGTATACCCTATTTCAGGTCAAACATTTGACCTTGAGCAAGCCATTAGAGATACGGCGAAAAATCTTAAATCAACAATGTTAAATATTTGTCATGATTGGAAAAAGCCAATATCATATGACCGTTGAAATTGGCAAATGATTATGAAGGGAAGACGACGCTATAAATGAAAGAAGCAATTTTATACACAAAGATGGCAGAAAATATGGTAAAATGCCTTGTCTGTAATCATTATTGTATAATAAAACCAGGAAACAGAGGCAGATGTGGTGTTAGGGAAAATCGCCAAGGAACGCTCTTTGCTTTGAATTATGGATTGACTGTTGCGGCTGCCATTGATCCGATTGAAAAAAAACCATTGTATCATTTTATGCCCAATACGGATATCTATTCAATCGCTACCGTGGGATGTAATATGTCATGCTCTTGGTGTCAGAACTGGGATATATCTCAAAGCTCAAAGCCAAACAAATTAATCGATGGTATTTTTATTTCCCCCGAAGAACATGTTAGGCGAGCCATTGAATATCATTGTCCATCGATCGCATATACATATTCTGAACCAACGATATTTGTGGAATATGCTTTTGATATTATGAAGCTGGCTCATGAAAATGGATTAAAAAATGTTTGGGTTTCCAACGGTTATATGTCAAAAGATACCATCAATCTGATCGTCCCTTATCTAGATGCGGCAAATATTGACTTTAAAGGCCCGGATGACGAAGTATATAAATCATTTTGCAATGCGACAGCGAAACCGGTTATAGCAGCTATTAAACAGTTGTGCGATGCTAAAGTACATATTGAAATCACGACATTAATTGTCCCTGGAGTCAACGATCGCTATGACCAACTCAAAACCTTAGTTAATACAATTGTAAAGGAATTTGGTTGTAATATTCCTTGGCACATTTCTCGGTTTTTCCCCGCTTGGAAGATGCAAAAAACACCAATTACGGAGTTGAAAACTATGGAGATAGCAAAAGATTTGGGGTTACAAGCAGGAATTAAATATATACATCTCGGAAACGTCTAATTTTTTCATTTGAGGAGGAAATAACATGTCATTGTTAGGGACATTCATTGTACCGCATCCACCCATCATTATTCCCGATGTGGGCAAAGGGCAGCAAGTTAAAATACAAAAAACAATCGACGCTTATCGAGAGATAGCCCAACGCATCGCTGCTATGAAACCGGATACAATTATTATTACGACTCCTCATTCGGATATGTATGCGGATTATTTTCATATTTCGCCCGGGAACAACGCCATTGGATCATTCAAAGAATTTGGTGCTCCAAAGACTCGATTCGCAGTTGAATATGATAATGAACTCGCAAAGATAATATCTTCACTTGCTAATGAATCGGGCATTTCGGCCGGAACGCTTGGAGAACGTAATAAGACTCTTGATCATGGCACGATGGTGCCTTTATATTTTATAAATCAAGTATATCAAAAATATAAAATTGTCCGCATGTCTCTTTCCGGACTATCCCTACTATCGCATTATCAAATCGGGAAATGCATATCTAGTGCCATCCAAAAGACTGCTAAAAACGTTGTCTTGATTGCCAGTGGCGATTTATCTCACAAATTGACTAATGATGGTCCCTATGGATTTGCGGTAGAGGGTAGGCAATTTGATCAACAAATTACCGAAGCAATTACCAAAGGCGATTTTGCTCGTTTCTTGACTTTTGACGATGATTTCTGTGAAACTGCTGCTGAATGTGGTTTAAGATCTTTTGTTATCATGGCTGGATCTTTAGATGGGAAGCGAGTCAAATCACAATTATTGTCGTATGAAGGGCCATTCGGTGTTGGTTATGCTGTTGCCGCTTTTTCAATCGAAGGCAACGATGATTCAAAACGGTTTGATTTAATCTATAGCCAGGAAGAAACCAAACGAATCAAGGATATTCAGTCCAATGAAGATTCGTTTGTCAGTTTAGCGAGAAAGTCCTTAGAGCATTATATGAAGACCTCTACACTGTTGCCTCGACCGACAAATCTTCCAGAAGAATTAGCTAAAAAAAAAGCCGGAGTTTTTGTATCCCTTAAAATGGACGGATCGCTTCGGGGATGTATAGGCACCATTTCTCCAACAACTGATTGTATTGCTGATGAAATCATTCGTAATGCGGTCAGTTCTGGAACAGAAGATCCTCGATTTGAACCGATTCACGAAAATGATTTGTCGAAAATAATCATTACTGTTGATGTTTTGGGCGAAACAGAATCAATTACATCATTGTCGGAGTTGGATGTTAAACGTTTTGGTGTAATTGTTCGTTCCCGCAACCGATGTGGATTATTATTGCCTAATCTTGAAGGAATCGCCACGGTTGAAGAACAAGTGAAGATTGCTTTAAGAAAAGGTGGAATTTCACCAACAGAAAAATATACAATGGAGCGTTTCGAAGTCATCAGACACAAATAAGTTTATTATGTATTTATACTTAGAGGGAAAATATGGATCAATTTGAGTTAATTGCAACGACAACTTTTGGAATTGAAGCCGTTGTTAAACGAGAACTAGTAAACTTGGGTTTTACAGTGACAAGAACCGAAAACGGAAAAGTCACGTTTTTAAGCGACAAGTCTGGAATTGCTAAAGCCAATTTATGGCTTCGCAGCGCTGACCGAGTATTGTTAAAAATCGCTGAGTTTAAGGCGATAACATTTGATGAATTGTTCGATCAAACGACACAGTTAGATTGGGAAAAATACATTGAAATTGACGGCAAATTCACGGTAAATGGCAAATCGGTTAAGTCGACGTTGTTTAGCATTTCTGATTGTCAGTCTATCGTCAAAAAGGCAATCGCGGAAAACCTTAAACGCAAATACAGTGTCGCTTGGCTTGCGGAAACAGGAGCCGATTATACTGTGTTGATTTCGATTTTGAATGATATCGCGACATTAACAATCGATACCAGCGGAGTGGCCCTGCATAAGCGCGGATATCGAATTAAAACAGTTAAAGCACCCTTAAAAGAAACGTTGGCTGCAGCGATGATAATGTTAAGTTATTGGGACAAAAGTCGAGTTCTATACGATGTTTTCTGTGGGTCTGGGACGATTCCCATCGAAGCGGCATTAATTGGAAAAAACATTGCGCCCGGCCTTCATCGCGATTTTTCAAGTAAGCATTGGCCAATAATCGGCGAGGATGTTTGGAAAGCAGAGATTGATAAAGCTATTCAAGCTATTGATCATCAGAGTAAAATCACGATTTTCGCTTCTGATATTGATAGCGATAGTATCGAAGCGGCAAAGACTAATGCGGATGTCGCTCAAGTGAACGATTGCATCACCTTTCAACAGAGCAACTTTCTCGATGTCGATTATCGTCGTGATTATGGGATTTTAATTTGTAATCCCCCGTATGGTGAGAGACTATCGATTGGTGAGGATCTTTTGCCACTTTATCTTAGTATAGAAGCTAAGTTTAGCAAACTGAATACCTGGTCAATCTACATTTTAACGGCTTTTGAAGGTTTTTCCAATTTAAAAGCCAGAAAACCAGATCGGGTAAGAAAATTATATAACGGAAATATTGAAACTACGTATTTCCAATATTACGGGCCAAAACCACCGCTACAAAAAGACAACATTTGAGGTGATCTGATGTTTACAGCTGAATTAATCGCTCCATGCGGGGCTAATTGTGGAATTTGCATGGCATTTTTAAGGACTAACAACCGATGTTTAGGATGTCGTAGCCATGATTCTTCAAAACCTAAGGCATGTGTTCAATGTCGAATTAAGACCTGTTGTGAGGAAAAAGGGTATGCATTCTGTTATCAATGTGATCGATTTCCATGTCCATTAATTATCCATCTTGATAAGAGATACCGTCTTAATTACAGCTACTCGATGATAGAATGTTTGCTCGACATCCAAAAAAAAGGCATCGATAACCATCTTTTGAACTGTGAAAAAAAATATGTTTGTGATTGTGGAGGGATAATCTGTGTTCATCGAGGATATTGTACTAATTGCGGAAAAATTCGTTATATTAACGTTAGTAACTCTCGAAAACAGATAAAATAGATTTATTCAGAGCATATTTCCTTTGTTTTGGGCAATTTGAATGTGCGAATACATAATAGTATTCACCGATAAATTGTTGTATTGTTTCGAATTCAATGATAAAATAAACAAAGATTGCATATTTAGAGGTTTGAATTATAATTGCGGTTACCGAAATAATGAAGCTTATCAGAAGTTGAGCGAACTTAATAATAATAACAATAATTATATTTGTTATGATACGACCTATTCACCATACACAAAATATGATATAATTTATTGTTAAACGTTTATCAATTCGAGAGGAACTCGTTCGTTTTCGTCTCACCGAAAGGGAACCCGATCAGGAAGGAGCATTTGTATGAGATTTTTAAAAAATCCACTATTTATATTCGGGGTTTTTTCTTTTTTTATACTAATTGCTTTTTCATATGTTTTTTGGCTTTCTTCTAATTATATTGAAACACGGCAGGAACAGATTTTGTTAATGCATCGAGATAACGCGGTAAACATTATTGAAAATAACTTTAATAATTACGAAATGACCCTTAGTTCTGTTCAGAATTATCTCTCCAGCAATCCCAGTGATAGCGACCTTTTAAATCTATTGGTTAGTATCGATCAAGAAAGTGAAGAAATATCTTCAATCTATTTTTATCGTCCCGATTTGACAATGGTAAATTCGTCGGGATATGTTCCTGACCCTGGTGTCGATTTAACATCTCGGATATGGTATGTTATGGCTACGGGTTCTGATACTTTCATATATACTCCCGCTTATATAAACTCTTCTGAAGATCGAGTAATTGTCACAACTGCCATTGCCGTATATGAAAATAATGTTTTAGCCGGAGTTTTGGCGACGGATATTGATATTATGGCAATTGCTGGTTTTGTTTCCGACATGGAAATTGGCGATACCGGTTATGCTTTTTTGATTGACACTAATGGTTCTTTTATTGCTCACCCAGATATTGATGTATCTGACATTGTCTTAAACCCAGCAACCGAACTCGTATCCCTTACAGCGGGGTTGACCGGAGCTACTGTAAATTACTATATAACAATTCAAGGTACGGAGGGGGTTTTGGCATATACCACTTTAGTCGGTGACTCTTATCAACTTGGAGTGTTTATGCCTTTGGCGGAATTCACACAAAATCTTCGATTACTATCGACGTTATTTATAATTTTTACAGTGATTATGGTTATCTTAGCAACCGTTTTTTCCTTATTTTATTCCAAAACAATTGGCCGGCCCATGGATCGCTTATTAAACGATATTCGAGCAATTAATCTTAACAACGATATTCATTATCGTCTGCCAGTATCTAAAAACCCTTTTATGTTTGGGGATGTTCGAACGTCTTTAAATGCGGCTTTGGCAACGACGGCTGAAGCCATGGAACAAAATATTGCCGACAGGCGAGAATTAGCAATCGAAAATCAACGGGTTAAGGTTTTAATGGAATCAACCGCGGATATTATTTTCGAAGTTGATCTAGACAAACGGTTTTCTTCTGTCTTCGGTCGTGGCTTAAAAAAAATCGCCATGACTCCCGAAGATTTCATTGGCAAAACCGTCCTTGATGTCTTTGGAGATGCGGGAAAAGAACGCGACAAATTGTACGAAAAGGCTTTACAAGGTGAACATCATATCTATGATTGGACGTTGGTAAAAAAAGACCAGACTTTATATTTTGAAGCTTCGATATCTCCAATTTATGATGAGGCAGGCAAAGTAACCGGAGCCGTAGGCATCACCAGAGATACAACTGAACCGATGCTTAGACAAAAAGAAGTGGAATATTTGATTACTCATGATTTTTTGACGGGATTATATAACCGAAGATTCTATGTTGAAGAATTAACAAGACTTGATGGCTTGGCAACTCTTCCTTTGGCTTTGATGATGATTGATTTTAATGGATTGAAAATCTTGAATGACGCTTATGGCCATCATTTTGGCGATATCGCGTTGAAGAAAACCAGCGAAACATTATGTACAATTGCTGGCATATCTGATAGTGTTTGTCGAATTGGTGGCGATGAATTCGCGATTATTCTTCCCAAAGCTAATCTTGAAGCAGTTGAAGCTTTTAAATCGAAAATTCAAACTGAATTAGCTAAAATTTTAATTGGTAACATACCGATTTCCGTGGCCGTCGGTTATGACGTGAAATTGGAATCACAAACGAGTCTCGAAGAAGTTATGAAAAATGCAGAAAATCGCATGTACCGAAATAAGGTAACTGAAGGTCGTAACATTCGTAATGGTGCTATTAAAGCGATATTGATGACTTTGACCGATAAGTTTTCGGATGAAAAAAATCATTCCGCTCGCGTAGGCCGGTTTTGCCGATTAATTGGGGAAGCAATGGACATTCACTCAGACGATTTAAGGGAGTTAGAAGTCGCTGGATTATTTCATGATATTGGTAAAATCTCGATTCCTGATGCTATCTTGGGTAAACCGGAAAAATTGACCTTAGAAGAGAACGAATTAATTAAAACACATACTGAGAATGGTTATCACATTTTACGGGCTGCTGATGAATATTCGGGATTAGCCGAACATGTTTTATCCCACCATGAACGATGGGATGGTAAAGGTTATCCGCGGGGCTTAAGCAAGACCGATATTCCTCTATTTTCACGGATTATTGGCATTGCTGAGGCGTATGATACCATGACTTCCGATCGCGCATATCGAAAACACATGAGCGATGATGATGCCATCGCTGAGATTATCCGTTATGCCGGATCACAATTCGATCCGAACATAGCCAAGATTTTCGTTGAAAAAGTTTTGAAAAAGCCGTTTAATGGTAAAAGCAAATAGCGATTTTTAATAACAAGCACTATGTTTACAACCAATGCAATGTAATACCACACATTTGAATGATGACATCATAAAAAGCATGAAGATAATCTTAATTTTACCGTCCTTAAGGAGATTTAAAATGCGAAAAATAATTATGTTGTTTGTGATATTGCTTTCTTTGCTTTGTGTGTCAGGATGTTCTGGTATCGCTCCCATGCCAGAAAAAATGCCCCCAGATTTTGATTTTTCTATCGCCTGGGGGGTAAACAAACTAAACTCATATAATAGCCGGACTAATTTGCTAATTAAGGATTTAGGAGATCAGGGATCAGCACAGGTTGATTTAGCGATTAACAATGACAAAATGAATGAGATTTATGATAATTTTTTAACAATTGATATTATATCGTATCCCCACGAAGTTTATATATATGGTGAAGGTCATTTTGTTTCACCGAGCATTGAACTGGAAATCACTGTTATGTATAAATGGGGAAGTTTTACAGTCAAACTGCCTTGTGCCAACATTATTCCTGATGAAGAAATTGTAAATGGTGAAGAGCTGTTAGTTGTGGGCAATCAAATCATCGAGTACATTAAGTCCACCGATGAATACCAGTCGCTCCCTATTAATGAAACTTTATATTTGTAATCGGTTTTCGGTTCATACTATTTTTGTTTTATAAAACAGTAAAGCGATTATGCAATGACAACTTAGAAATACATACTTTAACGAGGTAATACCATGTCACCATTCTT
>Ga0265294_10004032_pt1 | contig 18496 bp, 13 predicted proteins | sample MunlanPumphouse3_FD_192504 | JGI IMG/M metagenome (GOLD analysis project Ga0265294, IMG submission 192504) | Groundwater microbial communities from a municipal landfill in Southern Ontario, Canada - Pumphouse #3 | ecosystem: Environmental > Aquatic > Deep subsurface > Groundwater | place...
GAAAAGCGCTTTTTGTCAAATTTAAATCTGACGGCTGAAAAAAAGGATTTTATTATGTTTGTTTTAGCGGTTTTTTCTTGACAACATGGAAGCCTTTGCTTTAGATATCGTACAATATAAAACCTATAAAATGAAATATTTGTCATAAGAATACTGGGTTGCATTACTCCTGTGCTCTGATGTCTATTTGCGCTCCTTCTGTTTCCTCCAACTCAGCTGATTTAGCTTCTAAAGGTGATTCATGTCCAAAGAACATAGCAATATAATTAATACGTGTAAGTTATCGGTTGTAAGCCTTTAGTCGTATACCACCTTGTCATTTTAACCATAATGAAAGGAGAGTGTTTTTATGAATGTAACAAGGAGGGAATTTGTCCAGATCACAGGGGCGACCGCAGCGGGTCTTGCGGTAAGCGGTCTCGGATTTGGTCTGTCGCCTGTCAAATCGCATGCACAGATGCTCAAGACCAAATACGGTAAAGAGACCACTACCGTCTGCTGCTACTGCGCGGTCGGTTGTGGTGCTATTGTTCATACCAGCAAAAAAGGGGACGGGCGTCTGCTCAATATCGAGGGTGACCCGGATCATGTGATCAACCGGGGTGCGCTTTGCGCAAAAGGCGCTTCTCTGTTGCAGCTTTGCGAAAATCAAAACCGTCTGCTGGAACCCATGTACAGAGCCCCTTATTCCCATGAATGGAAACAGGTCTCATGGGAATGGTCGTACGAGCAGATTGCAAAAAGAGTCAAGGAAACCCGGGATGCCTCGTTTCAGCATAAAAATGAAAAAGGGCAGATCGTCAACCGAACCATGGGCATTGCCTCGGTAGGCAGCGCCGCCATGGACAATGAGGAGTGCTGGGTATACCAGGCGATGGTGCGTGCCTTGGGGCTTGTTTACGTCGAGCATCAGGCCCGTATTTGACACAGCGCAACTGTTGCGGCTCTGGCAGAGTCGTTCGGACGTGGCGCTATGACCAATCACTGGATTGATATCGTTAACAGTGACTGTATTTTGATTATGGGCAGCAATGCTGCCTCCAACCACCCTATTTCTTTCAAGTATGTCACCGAGGCCCAGAGAAGAGGCGCCACGCTCATCAGCGTTGATCCCAGGTATACGCAGTCGTCCTCCAAGGCAGATATCTATGCGCCGTTGCGGTCCGGAACGGATATCGCGTTTTTGGGCGGGATGGTCAAATACATCATGGACAATAAGCTCTATAATGAAGTGTATGCGGCCAACTATACCAATGCGTGTTTTCTGGTGAGCAAGGAATTTAAGTTCAAAGACGGCCTGTTCTCAGGGTACAGTACCTTGCCTGAGGGGCACGTCAAAGGAAAATATGACAAGAGTCAGTGGGCGTTCCAGATGGATGAAAACGGCGTCCCGAAAAAGGACCTCACCCTGAAAGACAGCCATTGCGTCTTTCAGCTGCTGAAGAAACATTACAGCCGTTACAGCACCAAGATCGTATCCAAGATTACCGGAACCCCGGAAGACCTTCTGGAAAAAGTTTACAAAGCATACAGTGCTACCGGCGCCACGGGAAAAGCCGGTACATCCATGTATGCCATGGGCTGGACCCAGCACACGGTTGGTGTTCAGAATATCCGGTGCATGGCCATCATCCAGCTGCTGCTCGGTAACATGGGCGTTGCCGGCGGCGGAATCAATGCGCTTCGCGGGGAGTCCAACGTGCAGGGCTCCACGGACCACGCTCTGCTGTGGCATATCTGGCCCGGTTATCTGAAGACTCCGAGAGCGTCAAATGATTCTCTGGCATCCTATCTTAAAAAGTGGACCCCGAAAAGCAATGATCCGCTAAGCGCCAACTGGTGGCAGAACACTCCCAAGTACATGGTCAGTCTGCTGAAATCCTATTTTGGCGACAATGCGGTTCTGGCCAATGACTTCGGATATAACTGGATGCCCAAGGTCGATGATGACAAGGACTACTCCTGGATGACCCTGTTTGACGAAATGTTCAAGGGCGCGTTCAAGGGCTTTTTTGCCTGGGGCCAGAATCCTGCCTGCAGCAGTTCCAATGCCAACAAGGTCAGAAGAGCGATGGCAAATGTTGACTGGATGGTCAATGTCAATATTTTTGACAATGAAACAGGCTCATTCTGGCATGGCCCGGGTATGAATCCCTCTACCATCAAAACCGAGGTATTCATGCTGCCCTGCTGCGTATCCGTTGAAAAAGAAGGCAGCATTATTAACAGCGGCCGGTGGATGCAGTGGCGCTACGCAGGGCCAAAGACCCTTGGGAACTGCAAGTCCGATGGTGATATCATTCTGGAGCTCATGGACAAGATCAAGGAACTGTATCACGAAGGCGGTGCATTCCCCGAACCTATCATGAACCTCAAATGGGATTATATGACCGACGGGCTGTATGATCCTCACAAGGTCGCGAAGGAAATCAACGGTTATTTTCAGAGAGATGTCACAATTAACAACAAGCTCTACAAGAAAGGCACCCTGGTTCCCAGTTTTGCCTTTCTGCAGGATGACGGCTCTACCTCATCCGCCAACTGGCTCTATTGCAACAGCTATACCGAAAAGGGAAATATGTCCGCAAGAAAAGGTACCCAGGATGCACCGAACAATATCGGTCTGTATCCTGAATTTGCATGGACCTGGCCGGTCAACCGCCGGATCATCTATAACCGTGCATCGGTTGACCTCAGCGGACAACCCTGGGACAAGGAGCACTGGGTTATCAAATGGGACGGCAGCAAGTGGCTCGGTGATGTGCCTGACGGCGGATGGCCTCCGATGCAAAATGCCGACGGAACCCCCAACCCCAAGAGCAGGTATCCGTTTATCATGCACAAACACGGTTATGCCCAGATTTTCGGTCCTAGCCTGAACGATGGTCCGTTCCCTGAACATTACGAGCCGTTGGAATGTCCGGTTGAAGCCAACTATATGAACCCGAAACAGAAGATGAGCCCGGTGGCACCGGTTTACGGTACGGAAGCAGATCCGCATTCTTACCGTGAAGGGGTCTGTGATCCGAGGTATCCGATTGTGGGTACTACGTATCGGGTTGTTGAACACTGGCAGACCGGTCTGATGACGCGGCCGCAGCCATGGCTGCTGGAACTCCAGCCCCAGGTGTTTGTTGAGATGAGTGAAGAGCTGGCGCAGCTCAAAGGCATTGATAACGGGGAACGGGTGATGGTGTCCACTCCGCGGGGAACGCTTGAATGTACTGCGATTGTCACCAAGCGGTTCAAACCGTTTAAGATCGGTAATAACATCGTCCACGAAGTGGGCGTGCCATGGCATTTTGGATGGCGATGGCCGGAAAACGGTTCGGAAGATTCTGCCAACCTGCTGACACCGCCGACCGGGGATGCCAATACCCGTATACCTGAAACCAAAGCATTTATGTGTAACGTCAGCAAAAAATAGAAGGGGGTGATCTGAATGAGTAAAGCATTTTTCATTGATACGACTGTTTGCACGGCATGCAGAGGATGCCAGGTTGCCTGCAAACAGTGGCACGATCTTCCCGCGGAAATTACCAAAAACCGCGGTACATATGAAAATCCGCCAGATCTGTCCTTCAATACCTATAAAGTGGTAAGGTATCGCGAAGAAGTGGTGGATGGCAAGCTGGAGTGGCTGTTTTTTCCGGAACAGTGCCGGCACTGCGTAGAGCCGCCCTGTGTTGATACGGCCGAAGATCCGACCGCAATTTTTAAGGACGAAAAGACCGGTGCGGTAATTTTTACGGCAAATACCAAAAACCTGGATGCCGATGCCATTATTGAGTCCTGTCCGTATAACATTCCGAGAAAAGCCGAGGATGGCACACTCGCGAAATGTGACATGTGCAATGACAGGGTGGAAAACGGTCTTCTTCCGGCATGCGTACAGTCCTGCCCGACCGGTGCGATGAATTTCGGTGATCGGGATCAAATGGTGGCAATGGCCAAAAAGCGCCTTGCCGAGCTCAAGGCAAAGTACCCAAAAGCCCAGCTGCTGGATGCTGACGATGTCGATGTCATTTATCTTGTGGCATATGACCCGGCGCTGTATTCCGAGTTTGCAGTGGCTTCAACGGGTGCCTTTGACGTGACACGGCAAATGGCGCTCAGAAAGATGTTTCGTCCATTTAAAAAAGCAGTATCTCATCTGGTATAGATAAGATCTGTTGAAAAAAAAGGGGAGAAGACCATTCTTCTCCCCTTTTGTACTGGTATTGATTTTGATATGCGTAAGCAACACGGTTAAAGGAGATTACATGTCAGAAAATATGGCCCATACGTCAGATCAGATAAATCAGGCGGTGAATTTTATTTTAAAATTAAGGCCCTCGTATGCAACGATTCTTGAGTTTTATGGAAAAATTTTTTCAGCTCAGGAAGATATGAAACCTCATCTGAATATTAACCCCGTCATTATTTCAAAAGACTTGATACAAATAAAAGCCCGAGATAAATTTCCTTTGATCAGCATATCTGAGTTCGGCATTGACCAACAGGCGTCCAAAGAACTGTTTAAGAGAATTTGCAGCATTTCAGCGGATTCAAATGATTATTTGGCCGATTCTGCCAGAAAATTAATCCGACTGCTGGATTTTGATCAGATTGATTTTGAGGCATTGGTGTCTTCTTTACTCAACAATGATGATTCATTTTTTGAGAAAAATTCAACTCAATTTGACTTGGATAAAAAAGTCCTTGCATTTATCACATACAACAGCATCAAACCCTGCTTATCGGCATGTGCTGATCAACTGGCATCCTATCTGGATAAAAATGTCGAATGGGGAAAGGGCTATTGCCCGATATGCGGAAGCGCTCCGGGTATTTCCATGTTTCAGGGGCAGGGCGAACGGTTCCTTTACTGCAGTTTCTGCTGGCATAAATGGACGGCCAAACGAATATATTGCCCGTTTTGCGATAACCGGGATACCGAATCGTTACAGTATCTTTTCAGTGAAGACGAAAAAGAATATCGGGTGGATATCTGCGATAAATGTAATAAATATATTAAAACGGTGGATACAAGAGCAACAGAAAGGCTGATATACCCGCCTTTGGAACAGGTGGCAACGCTTCATCTGGATATCAAAGCGAAAGAAATCGGTCTGCTGAGCGGTGTTGAACTGTTCTTGTAACGCAGAAAAGAACCGGTTCAGCCGAATCGGGGATTATCAAAAGGACGCTTGAATCGGTTTCACGTTCTGCGGGAACAGCGTTGGCTGAAATTTCAGATCGAGCGCCATCTGTAAACGGCTCGTTTTGCGAAGCCGGATCTTCCGAGATGCTAATCGGCAGGTTCGGCTTCTGTTTTTGTAATGGCCGACGGACAATGCGTTACAGGCCTATTTTAAGCAGACACTGTCTGAAGACCGTTTTAATCCGGCTGTAATTTTTGAACGTTGACTTCAGTGGCAGCATATCCTATAGAAAACAATAAAATTTATTTTGCTCAGATGGCAATAGCACAGGGAGTCGTTGAAATGGATCTCTTTAGAATGCGCTGCTATGAAAAAACATATTAAGCTTCTCCCCCTTCTCATTTCAGCTGTTATTGTCGCTTCTGGAATCACCGCCTATCTGACCGGAATTTCTTTTCTGGATATCATGGAATTGAAAACCATAGATTTGAGATTTCAGTCACGAAAAACCATTTCGCCGACTCCTGAGATCGTGATCGCTGTTGTGGATGAGAAAAGCATCGCCAGAGAAGGCAAATGGATCTGGCCCAGATCGAAATTTACCGATCTGGTAACCCGGCTGTCCGATGCCGGCGTCAGGGTCATTGCCTTTGATATCGGGTTTCTGGAGGCGGATGAAAGGCGTGTGCTCAATGCCATAGACCTCATTCATCATACCTCTGAAACATACGGAATCCGTCATGATCGATTCGATCAATACCTGGGGCAGCTCAAAGGCCTTTTCGATTACGATCAGCAGCTGGCCGATGCCATTTCAAAATCCAGCGCCAAGGTGGTGCTGGGGTATTTTTTTCAAATGGATTCAAGGAGCGCTCCTTCCATAACCGAAGAGGAATTTGAACAGCATCAGGGTAATGTCCGGGGCGGTGTCTGTCAGTACGTCCGGGTTTTGTCCGGAGATCCTCGGAACATCCCCCTGCGCGAAGCCTGCTATCCACAATCCAATATTACAAAAATTTCAAATGCAACGGATTATGCCGGTTATTTTAACATGTTTTCTGATACCGATGGGGTTATTCGCTGGATGACCTCCGTTATCAGATGCAATGACCGACTCTATGCTCCCTTGGCCGTCATGGCTGCCAGCGCGTATCTGGGCAATCCGGTTTCTCTGAAAATTTCGGAATACGGGGTTGAAAAGCTTCAAATCGGCAGATTATCCATTCCCACGGATGAATACGGCCGGATTTTAATCAATTACAGGGGGCCGGAAAAAACGTTCCCGCACATATCGGTAACCGATATTCTTCATGGCGAAGTTTCAGATACGTTTCTGAAGGATAAAATAGTGCTTGTCGGAGCCACTGCGGTGGGCATTTATGATATGCGGGTCACTCCCATGGGCGAAGTGTTTCCCGGGGTTGAAATCCATGCCAATATTGTTGACAGCATTTTATCCAGAGATTTTATTCAAAAACCGGGCTGGAGCGTCCTGTTTGATATTGCCGCGATTCTTCTGTCCGGGCTGTTTTTCGGAATCGTTCTGTCACGGGCGGGTATTAAAACCGGCAGCATAACCGGTTTCGTTCTTTTTTTCGGCTATATAATGATTTGCCAGTATCTGTTTTCACAAAAAGGCTGGATTCTGAATCTGGTTTATCCGCTTTGCGTAATGATCCTCGTATATGTCTGCTCCACCGTTTATAAATATCTGGTCGAATCGAAACAGAAAAAATTTATCAGGGGAGCGTTTTCAACCTACCTGGCGCCGTCTGTTGTGAAACAGATTATCGATTCTCCTGACAAACTGGTACTCGGGGGGGAGCAACGAACCATAACGGCATTTTTTTCAGACGTGCAGGGTTTTACGAGTATATCCGAAAAACTCTCCCCGAATGAACTGGTCGACCTGTTGAATGAATTTTTGACCGAGATGACCGATATTATTCTAAAATATGAAGGCACGGTAGACAAGTTTGAGGGCGATGCCATCATTGCGTTTTTCGGAGCGCCGAACGAATTGGAAAATCAGGCCGAGGTAGCCTGTATGGCCTGTATTGATATGCAGCGGCGATTGGCCGGGATGCGAATAAAATGGAAAGAACAGGGAAAGCCCGAACTCAACATGCGGATCGGAATGAATACCGGACCGGCCGTCGTGGGAAACATGGGTTCAAAAAACCGTATGGATTATACCATGATGGGGGATACGGTCAATACCGCTGCCCGGCTCGAGGGGGTCAATAAGGTGTACGGTATTTATACCCTTGTCAGCGAAACCACCTTTAAGGCGGCTGCCAGTTCCCGGATCGTGGCGCGTGAAGTAGATGCCATCAGGGTGGTCGGTAAAAAAGAGCCGGTCAGGATATATGAACTCATGGGATATACAACCGATATCGATCAGGCGGTCCGCGAGATGCTCGATTGTTACGCCAGTGGGCTGGCGGATTACAGAAAACAGAATTTCAGCCGGGCTGCCAGTCACTTTGATGCGGCCCTGGCGCTCGTACCCGATGACAGTCCCAGTATGACGATGTTGAACCGATGCCGGGAATATCAGGCCCATGCTCCGGGCGAAGACTGGGATGGGGCATTTACCATGAAAACCAAATAATCTCCGGGATGGTTCTTTTAATTTGACAAAATTTTTCAGACATCTGTCAGCATACCGGTTGGTGCTGATATTCTTTCTGGTCAGCCTTTTATGGTGTTATTTCCAAAACGGATCATGGTCTTCTGATTATGAGGACAATGGCTTTGAAATCGCCTCAGATCTGTTGAATAACGGCTTATACCCTGAAGCAATCGGGGCTTACCAGAATATTGTCGATAATTCGAAGCATGCTGGCGATCGTGCAAGGGCGCTTCTGTTTATCGCAAATACATACCGGCTGTATCTGAATCAGTATGATTCGGCGCTGAATTTATACCAGAGGGTTATCCGTCAGTATCCGAATGCCCTGGCGGCCGAGGATGCATTATATAATACGGGCGTCGTGCTGTATGAACAGGGAAAATTTGACGGGGCCCATTCCATTTTTTTGAAATTTATAAAACGGTTTCCCCTGAGCATGCGCAAAAAGTCTGCCGAGCTGTGGGGCAACAGTGCCGCGCTTCTGGCCGGGACCGGCCCGGCACTGCATAAGCCGTCCGATCGATTGAACCCGGTCGATACGCAGCTCCGGGTTTTGGTTAAAGAAAATGCAAAAGCGATCCGGATAGCCGGCAGTACGATCACGGTATCGGATTTATTATCGGGACATGTCCTTTTCAGCGGCGGGGGACCTTTTGTATTTACACAGGCAGACAATCATCTGGCTGTCAATGGCCGGGCGGCAGGCGTTTCCGGCTGCCGGATACAATCCGCCGATGGTATGCTTCAGCTGGACGCCTCCAGGTTCAGAGGTTATGTGACGATATCAGCGGGAGGCGATGGCCTGTCCGTCATTAATCATGTGCCATTGGAGCAGTATCTTTACGGGGTGATTCCGAAAGAAATGTCCTGTGACTGGGAGTCGGAAGCATTAAAAGCTCAGACGGTTGCTTCCAGAACCTATGCGTTATATGTCAAGAGCAAAAGTTTTCAAAAAGCCTATGATGTTACTGCAACGACTGCCTCGCAGGTTTATGGCGGACTGGATGCCGAGTCCCCCGCAACCAATGCGGCCGTTGATGCTACCCGCGGCCAGGTATTGATCCATGAGGGGGAGTTGATCATTGCCTGCTTTCATGCGGACAGCGGTGGGTACACCGAAGATGCAGAAAAGGTCTGGACCGTTGAGTTTCCGTATTTAAAGGGCGTACCGGATACATACAGCTGCAGCACGGATGATAGTCAATGGCAATATTTCATCACCTATGCCGATCTGAGCCGGAAACTGTCTGCGTATGGTCTTGAGGCCGGCAGGCGTGTAAGAATTATACCCGGTGAAAGGTCCGCCTCCGGGAGGGTAATCACCGTTAAGATTATAACCGATGATCGGCGGATGGAATTTACCGGCAACAATTTTAGAATAATGGCCGGGCCGACAAAGCTCAGAAGTACGTTGTTTGAAATGCTGCCCTCTGAAAAGGGCATTCTGTTCATGGGCAGAGGATATGGCCACGGGGTTGGAATGAGTCAATGGGGCGCTGAACAGATGGCTCGTGCCGGATTCAGCTACCCGAACATTTTGAAGCATTATTATCAGAACGTGCGACTGGTTAATATTTGCCGGTAAATGCCTTGCAAAACAGCCGCGTGTCTCAGCCTGTCGAGGCCCGTATGTCTGATGCTTGACCGTCTTATTTTTAAAGGGGGTTTTATGAAACGTTTTTCGTGGCCGGGGCATTTTTTCTGCCTCATGTTCCTTCTTTTGCTGCCGGCCGCATGGTGCAATGCAGAACCGGAACCGTATGACCTTGTGGAACATTTCAAAACCGGCGCTGTCAACTGGAGCCGGGGGCTCATCACGGCGACGGGAACCGGCTCACCCCTTCGCAGCAGTCTTGAAAAACCTGATGCCAGGCAGCTGGCCATCCGATCGGCAAAACAGAAGGCCATTCAAAATCTTCTCGAAACCGCAAAGAACGTCAGAATTAAATCCGATATGCGGGTCGGCGCTTTCGACGAAGATCATGATAGGATCATGGCAAAACTGGAAAATATGGTCAGAGAGGCACAAATTGTCAACCGTGGATATCTATCCGATGGGACGGTTGAAGTGACCGTTCAGCTGAGCATTATCGGGGGGTTTGCCCAGTTGTTGCTGCCACGGGATATCCGTCAGATTGAACCCGTAAGACCGGTCGGACCGGCGGCAGCGCCCCCGGTTCCCGTTTTTTTAACGGAGCAGACATCCGCACCACAAGGCGAATCGAAGCGGTTTACCGGCATCATCGTGGATGCAAGAGGACTGGATGTCCTACCCTCCATGGCCCCGCATATAGTGGATGAAAGCGGCCAGGAAGTGTATGGCGCCGCATATGCCAGTCGGGAGTATGCGGTTCAGTATGGAATGAGCGGCTATTTCAAAGATATTGACAGTGCTCAAAAAAGTTCCCGAATCGCCGACACCCCGTTAATTGTCAGGGGGCTGAATGCCGGAGAAACGGGCCGGTCCGATATTGTTATCAGCAATTCAGATGCCTCAAAAATTCGAAGTGCGTCTGAAAGCCTTTCATTTTTAAGAAAATGTCGCATTATCATTGTGTTGGACAGATTGCGTTGATCAGCGATCCGGGATGGCGTCAGCTTTTATGAAACGAATTTTTCAATGGCATATTCTTTTTTTATTGATGGTCACGGCAGGGCTTCTGACCCCTTGCCGTGTCCACGGCGGTGTCGAAACGGTCGGCGGGCAAGGTGACAGCGGCTCGCAAATAACGCTGCTGCTGGGCCATGCGGCTGTGATTGACGACTATCGCTCAACGATCCGCGTTCTGTCTGGCGGTGAGCGGGTCCGCCAGGGTGAGCGGATACAAACAGCCAATCAGTCCCGGATTGAATTAACGCTGCCCGATAAAAGTTATGTTCGTTTTGATGAACATTCCATTTTTGAACTCGCTTCTGTCGAAATGGACAGGGAAACATCACGGCGTCATGTTTCTATATGGCTTGTCTCGGGCAGAATATGGGCAGGGGTGTCGAAGGCCGGGCTCGGTAAAGGAGAATTTTCCATTGTTTGTCATTCGGTTGTAACCGATGCATGGGGCGCTACGTGCCGGGTGGATATCCATCCGGAGGGGGCGGTCATTGTCAAGGTGTATGACCAAGCCATAAAGGTCAGCAGCGATCCGGAACGCTCAATTTCCCTCGTGGCGCCACTTCTGACCGGCGTGACGCCCTCGGTTGAACGAGGTAAATCCGTTGTTTCTGAAAAATGGAGCTATCTTGTCCGTCCGATGCAGGAGATGATCGTGAGCCCCGGGGGGGCAGCCACAAGACCCTTCCGCTTTCCGGCGAAAACCGATATGGACGACTGGGTGCTCTGGAATCAGAAGCTGGATGCCAGCCGAAGAAAATGATTGTTTCAGAGCCGTGTGCGCAATCCATTTCAGTGCCATCTGACATGATCTTCCATCATGCCATGCAGCCAACTTTCTTACGGGAATGGCAGAAGGTGTCCGGCACCTTCGCCGGAGGGACAGGGTTTGTGTTGAAACTGAAATATGAAAAAAGCTGCCAGCCGGCGTAACAACAGGCCCCGGATGGCAGCTTTTTTATTACCATGTTTTTTCTGTCGGTCTGTCAGGTCCCCATGGTCCATGATGCAAGATATTTTTTCTGCTCAGGGGTCAGGGTGTCGATGTCGATTCCCATGGCGGTAATTTTTTCTCTGGCAATGGCGATATCGATCTCTTCGGGAACGGGGTATACCTTTTTTGTCATTGAATCATAGTTCCTGGTCATAAATTCAATACTCAACGCCTGGTTGGCAAAGCTCATATCCATCACGCTGGAAGGGTGTCCCTCGGCAGCCGCAAGATTGATCAGCCGGCCCTCTCCCAGCACATTGATCCGGTTACCGTTTTTAAGGGTATGCTCATCGACAAACGGTCTTATCCTTTTTTTGGATGTGGTGATGGCGTCCAGGCCGGTTAAATCCAGTTCGACATTAAAATGGCCGGAATTGGATATGATGGCACCGCTTTTCATCCGGATGAAGTGCTCTTGTCGGATGACATGGATATTACCGGTGACGGTACAGAAAAAATCTCCGAGTTCAGCGGCCTTTGCGATTGGCATTACCGAAAATCCGTCCATAACCGCCTCAAGCGCGGCAACCGGATCAATTTCGGTAACAATGACATTGGCCCCCATCCCGCGGGCTCTCATGGCAAGTCCCTTCCCGCACCAGCCATAACCGCAAACCACAAAACTCGAGCCGGCTATCAGGCGGTTGGTTGCGCGGATGATGCCGTCCAGCGTGCTTTGTCCGGTACCGTATCGGTTATCAAAAAAATGTTTGGTCTGCGCATCATTGACTGCGATGATGGGATATTTTAGCACGCCACCGGCAGCCATGCTCTTGAGCCGGATCACGCCGGTGGTGGTTTCTTCCGTGCCGCCCATGACGTACTCCAGGATTTCGGTACGTTCGGTATGGAGGGTGGAAACCAGATCCGCGCCGTCATCCATTGTGTACTGTGGCCGGCTGTCCAGCGTCGCATTCAGATGCTGATAATAGGTGTCATTGTCCTCGCCTTTGATGGCAAATACCGGAATCTGGTCATAGTGAACCAGGGCTGCCGCCACGTCATCCTGGGTGCTCAGCGGGTTGGATGCACAGATGACCACGTGGGCCCCCCCGGCTTTCAGTGTCTGCATCAGGGACGCCGTTTCCGTAGTGACATGCAGGCATGCGGCAATGCGGACGTCTTTCAGGGGCTGTTCGGCCTCAAACCGCTGCCGGATCCGATTCAGCACCGGCATGCTCTGATTGGCCCATTCGATACGGCGGGAGCCATATTCGGCAAGGCTTATATCTTTGATATCATATTCCATTGGATGTGGATCTCCTTTGATAAGTTATGAAAGATTACAGACCGGCCTTTTCTCTCAGTACATCGGCCATGTTGGTTTTTTCCCAGGTGAATTCGGGTTCGGATCGGCCAAAATGACCACAGGATGCGGTTTTGGCATAAATCGGGCGAAGCAGATCAAGGTATTCGATGATGGCTGCGGGCCTCAAGTCAAATGTCTCATTGATAATTTCCTTGACCCTTTGCTTGGGGACCTTTCCGGTTCCCATCAGATCGACCATTACGGAAACGGGTTTGGCCACGCCAATGGCATAGGCGAACTGAACTTCACATTTTTTGGCAATTCCTGCGGCGATGATATTCTTGGCAACGTGTCTGGCCATGTAGGATGCACTTCGATCCACCTTGGAAGGGTCTTTTCCGGAAAAACACCCGCCCCCATGACTGCCCTGGCCCCCATAGGTATCGACAATGATCTTTCGGCCCGTCAGGCCGCAATCTCCCATGGGCCCGCCGACGACAAAACGGCCGGTCGCGTTGATATAATACCGGGTATCCCCGTCGACCATCTCTTTCGGGATCACTTTTTTGATCACATCTTCAATGATGGCTTCCTTTAAATCCTCATGGGATATATCCGGCTTGTGCTGGGCCGCGATTACGACCGTGTCCACCCGCTTGGGGCATCCGTTTTCATATTCGATGGTTACCTGGGATTTTCCGTCAGGCCTCAGAAAATCCAGTGCACCGTTTTTACGGACGGTCGCCAGTCTTTTGCACAGCTTGTGCGCATACATGATGGGCATCGGCATCAGCTCGGGTGTCTCATCCGTGGCAAATCCAAACATTAGTCCCTGATCTCCGGCGCCCTGCTCCTTGAACAGGCCCTCGCCGGCGGTGACCCCCTGGGAAATATCCGGTGACTGGCGGCCGATGCTGGTCAACACGGAACAGGTCTGCCAGTCAAAGCCCATCTGTGAGGAATGATAGCCGATTTCCCGGATGGTTTCTCGTACGATTTCGGGGATATCAACATAACAGTCGGTGGTGATTTCACCGGCGATAAAGGCCAGTCCGGTTGTTACCAGCGTCTCGCAGGCGACCCGGCACTGTTTGTCCTGCGCAATGATCGCATCGAGAATGGAGTCGGAAATGGCATCGGCAACTTTGTCAGGATGCCCTTCGGTCACGGATTCTGATGTAAACAAGAAATGCTCTTTACTCATAAAATTTACTCCTTTTCATGTGCCGTAAAATTTTTTCAGGTATTGGCATATGGGCTGTCTATGGATTTAGTATGGCGTTATCGATCAGGCGGGATTTTCCGATTTTTACGGCAAGCGCCATGATAACGGGGCCTTTTATGGTGTCGACATTTTTCAGCGTTTCAGGATCGCACAGTGAAATATAATCAACCGTTGCTTCCGGGCAGGATTGTATCAATAATTTTGTGCGGTCAACAATCCGGGCGGTATCGGTTACGCCCTCCGTAACCATGGCCTGAGCGTTTTGAAGCGACTGGTACAGGCAGAGCGCATCACGTCGCTGCACCGGGGTCAGATACAAATTTCGTGAACTCTTTGCAAGCCCGTCAGGTTCCCGAACCGTGGGCGATCCGACAATATCAATGTCAAAATTCAAATCCCTGGCCAGCCGGCGGATAATAACCAGCTGCTGGTAATCTTTCTGGCCGAATACAGCCGTGTGCGGTTTGACAATATTAAATAATTTGGTGACCACCGTGGCCACCCCGCGGAAGTGAACGGGTCTCGATCGGCCGCACAGGTAGCCGGGTAGCTCCTGAAGGGTTACGTATGTCTGGAATCCGTCAGGATACAGATCCTTTTCTGACGGAGCGAAAATGAAATCGGCCCCTTCGTTTCCGGCCAGTTGTACATCCCGCTCAAAGCTTTTGGGATACGACGCCAGATCTTCTCCCGGGCCAAATTGCGTCGGGTTGACAAAAATGCTGACGACGAGAATATCCGCCCGTTGACGGGCCAGACGCATCAAAGACAAATGCCCTTCATGAAGGTATCCCATGGTTGGCACCAGGGCAAGGGTTTTGCCGCCGGACCTCAAACGGTTTGCTTCCTCCTGCATCTGGTTTGCGGATCTTATAATTTTAACTGCTGTCATATTTAAAACTTTCTTTCGCATCCGATCAGGTGAAAATGTCTCGATTCACAAGGGATGAAACAGGGTTGGAATGGTTACCTCAGGATAACGGCTTCAGATAATTGCTTATCTATTACTTTTTCAAGTAAGATCAACATAGTATATTTTCTTTTGGAATTCAAGGAATTGTTGCCGGCTCCAAATGGTTTGATGGGCGGTTGATTCCTGAAAATGCGGTTTGACACATCGATGGCCGTGGTTATTATATAAAATATCATATAACAGCCATAAGGAGGTATATATGCGTTTTGATAAATTTACCATCAAATCCCAGGAACTGATTCAAAATGCTCATAATCTTGCTTCACAGCATCAGCATCAGCAGATTGAACCGGAACATTTTCTGCTTGCCATGCTGAATGAGCCGGAAGGCATGGCACGGACCATGCTGCGGAAGCTCGGTGTGTCCCCGGGTGGGGTGGCTCAGGAGCTGACCGTTGCCATTGAAAAATATCCAAAGGTCAGCGGGGCTGCAGAGGTCTATATCTCGTCAAGAGCAAAATCTGTTCTGGATGCCGCTTTTTCCGAGGCATCTAAAATGAAGGACGAATATGTCAGCATCGAGCACATGCTGCTGGCCATTTCGGATGAAAAAGAGGGGGATGCCGCAAAAATTCTCAGGCGGTATCATGTGACCCGGGAGGCCATTCTAAAGGTGTTAATGGATATTCGTGGTTCCCAGCGCATTACCGATCCCAATCCGGAAGAAAAATATCAGGCACTGGATAAATTCAGCCAGGATCTGACCGATCTGGCCCGACTGGGAAAACTCGATCCGGTCATCGGCCGTGATGAAGAAATCCGGCGGATTATTCAGGTGCTGTCCCGGCGGACGAAAAACAATCCGGTTCTTATCGGAGAGCCCGGGGTGGGCAAAACCGCCATTGTGGGGGGGCTTGCTCAGCGGATTGTCCAGGGGGATGTGCCTGAAAGCCTGAAAAACCGGCGGCTGGTCTCCCTGGATATGGGCGCCCTGATTGCGGGTACCAAGTACAGAGGGGAATTTGAAGACCGCCTGAAGGCAGTGCTCAAAGAAGTGGAAACCGCCGAAGGAGAGATCATCCTTTTTATCGATGAGCTTCATACCCTGGTTGGTGCCGGGGCCAGTGAGGGTTCGATGGATGCCTCCAATATGCTCAAACCGGCCCTTGCCAGGGGTACGTTGCGCTGTGTGGGTGCCACCACCCTGAATGAGTACCGAAAGTACATTGAAAAAGATGCGGCGCTGGAACGCCGGTTTCAACCGGTAATGGTTCCTGAGCCGACGGTGGAGGATACCATCTCCATTCTCCGGGGTTTGAAGGAAAAATATGAGGTCCATCATGGTGTCCGGATCAAGGATTCGGCCATTGTCGCCGCAGCCACGCTGTCCCATCGCTACATTGCCGACCGGTTTCTTCCGGACAAGGCCATCGACCTGATGGATGAATGTGCATCCAAGCTTCGGATTGAAATTGACAGTATGCCCGAGGAGATCGATGAAATTCAGCGCAGGATCACCCAGTGCGAAATTGAAAAAGAGGCCCTGAAAAAGGAAACCGATCCGGTCTCCGTCGAACGCCTCCAGAAGCTGGAAGCGGAGCTGGGGGGGCTGAATGAAAAAATTCATGAAATGAAAGCGCACTGGCAGCATGAAAAGGATCTGATCGGGAACCTTCGGAATATCAAGGAAGCGCAGGAGCGCCTGGGCATTGAAGAGCAGCAGGCCGAACGCGAAGGCAACCTGGCAAAAGTGGCTGAAATCAGATACGGCAGAGCATCGGAGTTGAGAAAACGTCTGGATGAGGCCAATCAGAAACTGGCCCGGCTGCAGGCAGATCGTAAAATGCTCAAGGAGGAAGTCGATGATGAAGATATCTCCGAGGTCATATCCAAATGGACAGGCATTCCCGTAAGCCGGATGCTTGAAGGCGAGCGGCAGCGGCTGCTCACCATGGAAAAGCGACTGGCACAACGGGTTGTCGGCCAGGATGAAGCCATTACCGCCGTATCCGATGCGGTCCGCCGGGCACGGTCCGGGTTGCAGGACCCCGATCGGCCGATCGGATCGTTTATTTTCATGGGGCCTACGGGGGTGGGAAAGACAGAGCTGGCCAAAGCGCTGGCCGAATTTATTTTTGACAGCGAGCAGGCCATCGTGCGGATCGACATGTCAGAATTCATGGAAAAGCATTCGGTATCCCGGCTGATCGGTGCGCCTCCGGGGTATGTGGGCTATGAAGAGGGCGGATACCTCACTGAAGCGGTCCGTCGGCGGCCCTATTCGGTCGTATTGCTTGACGAGATTGAAAAGGCGCATCCGGAAGTGTTCAACATCCTGCTTCAGATCCTCGATGACGGACGGATGACGGACGGTCATGGCAGAACGGTTGATTTTAAAAACGTTATCATTATCATGACCTCCAATATCGGCAGCCAGTGGATTCAGGAGTTGGACGGCTCCAGGCGGGAAGAGATGAAATCCAGGGTGCTCGAAGCCCTGCGGGCCAGCTTTAAACCGGAATTTTTAAACCGGATTGACGAGATCATTATTTTTCAGAATCTGCAGCCGGATCAGATTCGTAAAATTGTGGAAATTCAGATGCGGCAACTGGTCAAACGGCTCTCAGACCAGCATATCCGGATCGAGTTGTCGGAAGCGGCGGCCTCTTTCCTGGCAACGAAGGGATATGACCCTGTGTATGGCGCCCGGCCGTTGAAACGCGCCATCCAGCACTATATCCAAAACCCGCTGGCAATGCAGATTCTGAAGGGCGATATCCGGGAAGGGATGAATGTCCGGGCCGAAAAAGAGGGAGATCAGATCGTGTTCAGTGTCCGGTAGCCGTTGTCAGCATTGCAGGCATTATCAATCTTTCATATCCGTGAGTCCATGAGCGGGCGTAACATCCGCTCATGACTCACGGCACCATTCTCATAATCCGATCGCCGGGATTAGCCCGGCCTCTCACCGTCTATGGCTGCGCCGATGGCGGTCAGCAGTTCATAATCGGTCCTGCCTCGGACCTTCATGCTCTGATGCTCTCCGATCTGAATATAATACAGGGTCCTGATCCGCCGGATTCCGCCCATGTATTTTTCCACCTTCCAGGGGCTGTCCACGGGGAGCACCGTATTTCTGACCGATAAAATACCGTAATCGATATGGATTCCGTCAGGATTGACGCCAACGGCACTGAATCCGAAAAATCGGCTGTTGAAAAACCACAGCACAATCAGTACCCACAGGCCCCATGCGATCACCTGACGGATATTTTTTTTCCGGATGGCTGAAACTAGTAATACAACTACCAATCCCAATGCAATCAGCATGATGGAATTTTGTATGAAAAGCGATTTTATTATAAATTTCTGTTCCATAATGAAATGGCTGATAGCATATAATTCCCAGCACTGTCAATACATCAGTCCTGATCACTAACAAAAAGTATTCTGTCTTTTGGAAAGGCTTGTCATTCTTTTCTTGACAGTAAAGACACCATTTGATAGATCGGCATTTTATAGGTGGCTTGGATGCGTGCAGGATTACTTAATATTATCCTGCTTTTAAGTTACAGAGTGCCGGATGCTTTTTCGCAGCCGGGCTAGTGAATTTCATCGATAACACGCAAGAGGAGGAATTGTATGCGACGGATGAAGCCCTTTCTTATGATTCTGGGTATTTTGATGACCGCATTGTTTGCGGCGACCGCGTTTGCCGGCCATGGGGG
>Ga0265294_10004034_pt1 | contig 18489 bp, 15 predicted proteins | sample MunlanPumphouse3_FD_192504 | JGI IMG/M metagenome (GOLD analysis project Ga0265294, IMG submission 192504) | Groundwater microbial communities from a municipal landfill in Southern Ontario, Canada - Pumphouse #3 | ecosystem: Environmental > Aquatic > Deep subsurface > Groundwater | place...
TTTTAAAGATAGCCGACTGATACGTCGCCACGGTGGCCATAAACTATAACTATCGAAACGTTGACGTCCCCGTACGGATGCTTAATTTGGATGGGGTCGGTCATGCGCATAGCTTTGATTGTTGCCGTACTGATGATCATTGCGTTTCCTACAGTATGTTCAGGTCTTCAACCTGAAAGTCCGGTGCCCGACGGCGAGACGATAAATCTCACCATCACCTCCCCGAAAGAGGGTGATGAAGGCTGGATCGACGTCGTTCCGCCTCACGTTGCGGTTATCGGCGAAACCGATGCCCCTTCCGGTATACGGAGCGTGATCGTGCAAAGCGAAATAGGGGAGGTTTCGTGTGGGAACGGGACGAAGTTTGCATGTTCTGTACCGGTTTCTGTGGGGAAGAACAGAATCACGGTCATAGCGACCGATAACCTCGGAAACCGAGCGGAAAAATCTCTGAACGTGACCATTCATATTGGAATACCTCCACCGCCGCTGATCACCGTTTCGGGCAGGGTAACAGACCTCAAAGGCAATCCGATTCACAACGTATCCGTGCGATTTGAATCAGTATTCTGGCTGGATGGCGGCGAAGACTTCTCGGAGGCGAACACGACCGGAAGAGACGGCAGGTATCTGATCGAAAACGCACTTGGGAGCAGGCAGACCGTCAGCGTTCAGAAAGAGGGCTATCTCACCCTCCAGCGCGAGATTATCTTCGAAGACGTGACGAACGAACTCGACCTGAAACTGGAACCCTCTGGCCGGGCAACTCTGGGATTCGATCTGCAGATAGGTATCATCGGAGCATTGGGAGCATTATTGGTCTTTCTGGAGGTCCGTCGGAGAAAGGAAGGGTGGTAAAGTACGTGACTGGCTGAATAGATCAGAGGACGGCTAAAACTCCTTTTTTTATTAGGCTCGTAAGACCATGAAAAGGACAAAATGTTCGAAAGGATGAAATACGCGGTACAGGGAATGATAAAAAAGTGAGCACAAAACCCACTGCATCCAGAGAGATTGGCATCTTGGTGATCGGGTTCTGTGTTCTGCTGGTCTTTACGGCAGGGTGCCTTATGCCTCCTGACGAGATCGGCCGCGATATCCTGGTCTTCAAGGTCGATGCTGAGGGTACAGAACAATGGCAGACGCTCATCGATACCGGGGGAGATGATATTGCCAGGACCATAACCCAGACTGCAGACGGGGGATATCTTATCGGTGGGGAGGTCTGGCCCTGGCGCGGTGGTCGATCTTATGGAGTTTTCGAACTCAACAGCAACGGTACCGTCGACTGGAATGTCATCGGAGAGGGAGCTTCGGCTTCTGTTGTCGAGACAGCAATAGGCACCATCGTAGCGGTCAGCGGTTCCAGCACCGAAAGTTCCAGAACCCCGCTCTTTGACCTGACAGGGAACCTCCTGAAGAGCGAAGTACAGAGTGCGGAGGCTGGCATCTTGGAGTCGGTCGCCGGGACTACCGACGGCGGGGTTGTCGTCGTCGGAACTTTCGGAGGAGATCTCCTGGTACTCAAGAAAGATCGGAACCTGACGGAAGAGTGGAGGAAGACCTACAGACCGACGACCGGGAGGGCCTCTGAGGATATCATCGTCCAGACATCCGACGGGGGTTACCTGGTGGGCAGTCGGATTTCTCTTCCGGACAGAGGCGGCTTTGACGTGTGGATACTCCGACTGAATGCCACAGGCGATTTACTCTGGGATACGACACTCGGCACGCCGCCACTCTACCACGACGTGCACTTCATGAGCGAAGGTCCAGAAAGCAAAAGTACTGTCATCTACAGCAACATAATGCTGGGACCGCTGGAGGAGGTTGTCCTTGATCCGGGTGGGAATGTGCTCGAGAAGAGAGCGCTCAATGCGTCGGTTCCGATCATCAAAACGACCGGTGGAGGATATGTATACGCCCCTGTTACGTGGTATTGCAAACCTCGGCTTTTGATCTTCTCCGACTGGGTAGGCGTCCCCCACGTCGTGAAGCTCGATCCCGGCGGACTCCAGGAGTGGGACATTGAACTGAACGTCACCTTCGCGATAGGCAGGGCGGTCTCGGTCATCCAGACCACCGACGGCGGGTATGCCCTCTTGGCGGACAGATATAACATCCCTACGGAGCCCCAGTAGCTGGCTTTTTGTGATGGGGGACCTGGAGGGTATGCGAAACATTACCATTAGTCCCCTCCACAATCCTCTCCTCTTTCCGGTGGCCATTCTCATCCATGCCGGTTCTCCCCCATGACAGTAAAATCTTCCAAGAAGTCCTGGGAATGAGATCGGGGAGAGATGGAGATGGGCTCCTCGGGATGACCGGTCGGCGGAGCTCTGCGAGGGGAGCCATGCTTGCGGATCTCGATCCGGAGATATCGCATTTGCACGGGAGAAATATCAGGAAAATGGGATGATAGTTCTCGTTCCTTGCCGGAGCGCACGTCTGTCATCAGGATCGGATTACGGATATTGCAGTCGTTTTTTCGAGTAAGCGTAAAGCTATGTCTCCTTTTCATCGGCAATTGCGCCCATCACCCGGGTGAATTCCCTCATTTTTGCAAACGACCGACTGACATGTCGCCGCTATGGCCGTAAACTATAATCGTCGGAACGTTGATGTCCCCATGCGGATGCTCAAAATAGCGTTCGCACCATGGTGGAGGTTCACCCGCCCTTGCACGGATAGGATGAACCCCCCACGGCCCGAAGGCTAGGGAGATATTCGTATTTCACATATTTATGGGTTTTCTCCTTTGCCTCCGGGGATGTTACAGGAGAAAGTCACATGAATGGAAAAATTGGAATGCGAGCATTTTCCGTGCTCTTTGCTGTACTGTTGATGAGTATTGCGATGGTGCCGGTGGTGAGTGCAAGTAATGAGAGATATTCGGGTCCAACCGACATTGATGGGGAACCAATCCTCATTGTTGGTGTCGATGTGCCCGCGCCGGAACCGATACCGTTAGAGATACTGCTAAAAGCAGAATCTATGGAGATGGAGCACGATGACAGAGTGATTATCCAAGATACGGTAAGCTATCTGAGCTCTTGGAATGAAGAGTTGAAGTGGGGCTTATCTGAAGAGGAAGTCAAGAAATATTCCCAAATTCTTGAAGAACAGGTATTGGTCAATTACTATGATGTAGACAATCGTTACTATCTAATACCGAACTTGGACAAATTTGGAGAGGAGTTGGGGCTTGTTTTAGGACTTAATGCCGATGAAGTGGATCGATACGTCAGAGCGCACAGAGAGCAAATTGCGAGAATTATTCAGGACGGCCATCTCGGTATCGCAGGAGCTTCTGCGCTTGATAGCCGTATAGATAGCTCTACAGGTAGCTCTCTCTATGTCAGCCCTTCATCGCAATCAGCACCCCACGCGACTGGAAAAGCCTACTATTTATATATATTCGTGGACTTCACGACTCCGGTCCCAGACTTTCAGGGAACCTGGATCCAATCGAATCGGAATGCTGCATTGAGCGGCTTAAACTCCGCGACAACGGCAATTCGCAACCAAGCGCCTGCGGCCGCTAACCTTGTCAACGACGGCGGTTTCTTGACCGTAACTGTTTCTGGACAGAATCAGGGCGATCAGTCCAGCTCCTGGGGCCCGAATGGATGGATGGTAACAGCAGCAAGAAACCTCGGCTACTCTGGTACGGGCTACGCTGCTACTGAGCAAATGGCAAGATCGATTAAAAGCTGGGCTGGAGCAGATCAGGTCGTGATTATCTACCTAACGCATGACAATCAGGGCTGTTATGCAACAGGCACTAGCACGGGTTACGCAGACATGGCCGTGATTTCATACTGGTATCCAGGATTGCCTAACACTCCGCTTACCCAAACGCCATCTGGCGTTTATGCGCACGAGGTATACCACCTCTATGGCGCCCTTGATGAATATAGTGGTAGTTCATTCTGTGGACAGTACAGCGATCTTGCCGTCAGCCCGATGCACGACAAATATACGAATCAACATCATGAGGATTGCAGTCCGTTAAACGTGTTCATTATGAGGAACTCTGTTCTTAACGTTGGTCCGAGCCCATCAACTAAGAACTTCATTGGTTGGGGTGATTGGAATGGAAATGGGATTCTCGACCCGTTCAAATAGCCGTGAGGTTGATCCTCAACCAATTTTTGGGATTGGATCGGCTATGCGCATAGCTTTGATTGTTGCCGTACTGATTGTTGCCGTACTGATTGTTGCCGTACTGATGATCATTGCGTTTCCTGCAATAAACCCGGCACCCGGCGATGAGGAGATAAATCTCATCATCACCTTCCCGAAAGAGGGTGATGAAGTCTGGATCGACGTCGTTCCGCCTCACGTTACGGTTCATGGCGAGGTCGATGCCCCTTCCGGTATACGGAGCGTGGTCATCCAGAGCGAAATAGGGGAGGTTTCGTGTGGGAACGGGACGGAGTTCGCATGCCCTGTACCGGTTTCTTCGGGGAAGAACAAAATCACGGTCATAGCGACCGATAACCTCGGAAACCAAGCGGAAAAATCTCTGAACGTGACCATTCGCAGTGGACCACCTCCACCGCTGCTGATCATCGTCTTGGGCCATCTGATCGAAAATGCACTTGGGTACATAATAGGTATCATCGGAGTATTGGGAGCATTATTGATCTTTCTGAAGTTCCGTCGGAGAAAGAGAAGGTGATATTGTGCTTTTTCCATGCAGGATACGAAACTACCATCAGTTGCTTCCCCCTCTTGTCATAGCGGAGAGCATAAGCTTGGTAATCGACGGATTGGGAACCGAATGAATGTATAGACATGGAAACACAGATCTGAGAGTACTTTCCAGCATACTGATCTCAGGCAAATGGCCTTGATATCATGGTTCACTGGTTAATGAATGTAATAGTTGCCGTCACGGTTGTGGTAGGTCTCATTGGTCTGATCCCCTGTGCCAGTGCATCTGCTATTCACATCGAATATTTTCATGCACCTGGATGTCCCCCATGTAAACAGACCGATTCTATTATCGTCGGCTTTGAGAAAACCTATGATGATGTTCTGATTGCTGAACGGATCGACGTCAATACACCGGATGGATGGGATCGGTGGCTCCAATATGGCTTTACCAATGTGCCGGCCGTGGTCGTGAACGGCACTATTAAAATTCCCAAAGAGGAGATCACCGAGGAGAGCATCAGGGCGGCGATCGAGATATCGTTATCCGGAGCCGAATCGGAAACGGACTCGCCGCCGATAAACTGGAACATCTCATTTGCCTATTCTCTAGGTCTTTTCTCCGGCTTTTCACCCTGTCTGATGGCGATACTCGGGTTCATACTGGTGTATACCACCGGATCGGGCAATGGCTTGAGAAGCAGCCTCCTTAACTCCATGATATTCGGCCTGGGGCTGGTCGCCGCGTACATCGTCATGGGGTGCTGCTTCCTGTTGGTGGGGATGTCGCTCGGCGGCTTCGGCCCGTACCTCGCCGTCGCGGCGGGACTGATCACGGTACTCACCGGGTTGAACCTGCTTGGGTTGATACAGCTCCCGCTCTCTGCAGACGGTTATATCCGATCCGTTATACAACGGCACTCGACCACCCTTGTCGGCTTGTTCGTCCTGGGCATGATATTCTCGATTGTCAAGGCCCCGTGTGCTGCACCGATGATTCTCGTCCTGCTGAGCAAAATCTTGATCGAGGGGTCCGTGCAGGATCTATCGCTTCTGCTCGTTTTTGGGGCGGGGGTGCTCACGCCGTTCGTCGGTGTCGGAGTCCTCGGGGGATACGGTTCGTCAAGCAGAATCAGAGAATATCGGGATGTCATTAAAGCCGCCAGCGGAATTATTCTGATTGGATTTGGGTTCTGGATCATTTTCTGGGGGTAAACGGCCATCTTATCTACAATTGACGCACACCCTCGCCCATAGAACGATTTCACTACACCAAATGGAGAACGATTCAAATGACGACAGATTCAAATGAAAAATCGAGCCGGGCAGGGGGAGCAGTACTCGGGGTACTATTGGCAATCGCCTGGATTGTTCTTCTGTGGTTCGTTGAACGTACTTTTTTCCCTCACCTAGACGGTATTCAAAATCCGGTCGTTAACTGGCTTTATATTGGCCCCATGATGTTTTTGTCTCCTTTGGGAACTACCTGATGTATCAGCGGGAATTAGGTGGTTTCGAAGTCATTCGTGGCGTAATTGGGCTTAAAAGCTCTTTCCTGGGTATTCTGATCTGGCTCCCTGTTACAGTGGTATTATTTTCCCTGCAGTGGGATGGTCCTTGGCAACTAAGCCCGATAGGGGTCTCCTTACCATGCTCGTTATTTACCTAAGTTTGCCACTTTGGGTTTCACTCACCCCATGAGATCCTCGGCTATCGTGATCTCATGCCTTCAGAATTTCATCGGGATAGAGACTTTGCCAGTTGGTCTTTTCCCCCCTCCCCGATCCCGAAATGGCCCAATTATGCCGTAGAATCATCGTGTTTATGGCATCAAAATTGGAGTGAATGTACTTTTTTGTCTTCCTCATCCACGAATCAATGGTAACTGTCAAATTCAATAGCGCCTGTTTGATGAATTTCGTTGACGTATGCTTCAGTTCCGGGATCTCGAATCGGATCAGGGAGACAAAAAGTTGCGCAATAAACCCAATGATTAGCGCACCGTAAATGCTGTTATCCGTCCATACCCGCAGCGGCTTGATCTCGATCTCATTCTTCAGCGAGTTGAAGATCTTCTCAATCGAGTCCTTTTTACGGTAGGTCAGCAGGGCTTCGGTAAGTGTCAACTTCTTGCTTGATTTCAGGCAGAAGAATCCTTCTCTGCCGGTGATGAACTTCTCTTCAAGGAGTTTGACGGCATCCTCTTCCGAGAGTTCGAGCAGTTTTGTCTGGATGGAGTAGTCCACATCCACAAGCAGATTGTTTATCCGGAATCGCTTTGGAAGACTCTTCTTCTTGTCAATGCTTTCCTGAATGGCCTTTGCTTCTTGTATCTCTCGCACGACTTTTCTGGCTCGGGATTCCAGTTGCTCGTTCTGCAGTTTTTCGGAGAAGTAGAGGTAATTGGTACTGCTTGGTTTCTCAATTATAATCCCGCGAATCCCGGATTCTGCATCAATAACTTGAGGATGATAGGTCTCAAATGCAGCGATAATCTTGTCATCGCTCTTGTTGAGCTTCTTCCCAGTGATGTACTGCAGCTGATCTGCCCGGATCATATGGATGTTGGCGACACTGTTCGCTCCTTTATCGAATATCACGAGAGAACCCTCTCTGAGCCGGTCGCGTGACTGCCGATAGGTCTTCTTGAAGTGCATCTGATCATTGAGATTGCCGGGTTCGATTGTCATCCCAATCGGGACATGGATCGGGTCGGCAAGTTCGGTGACGCCGACGGTGATCTGTTTCTTATCGGGCCGGTGATCCCGGCTGTAGCCATACTTTCCGAGCTTCGCCTCAGTACCGTGAAGAACGATGCTGGTCCAATCCATGTTGATGTTGGTATGCTCAAAGGCATACCGCGCAAAAAGGACATCCTGGAGGTCGGAGATGATTTCATCCCGGTTGACACCAAGGATTTCAAGGACACGGTAGAGGGTTCGTTCGCTGAAGGACGGGAGATTGAACTCGGCGAGAACTTCCGGCCGGGTGATCCATTCGTGGGAACGCTTGATGCTGAAGTTATCCGTCAGTTTGTAACTGATCAGGGCTTGAAGCAACTTGTTGATATCGATACCCCGCGTCTTGTGTTTCCCGAAAATAGCGTGAAAATTCAGGACGTCATACAGCCTTGCAACGAGGAGAATGGTACCGATAGGAAAAGATATATTGTCAGTCGGCTCAATCTCATTGGTTCTTAGTTGTGTTTGCATTTTAGCTCAATTCAAACATCACTAAGAACACTCTTATGTGTTGCCAACTGGCAAAGTTGGGTATTTACATTTTGTGGGAGAGAAGCGCAGTGCGGAAACGCTCTCCTGCATACGCAGGGCAGGACAATTCACGTTAAGGTATTGGAAACGCGAGCTCACTCCTATACCCGGATTTTCTTATCTCATCGATGGGTGGGATGAAGGTGAAAACCACGACTTTTCTTGGGATGGGTTCGTGATAAGCGGTACTGCGAGTGGTTTCCTCTCATGCGAGATCGGATCTCGATGACGGAGCGTGACGGCCGCAAGACAGGTATACGGACCCGCGCGCTGGAATTTAGCCCGACGAGATCTCGCGACCCATTTCGGCGGGATAACTCTCCGTGCCGGGATGGCCGGGGAGGCGGAGAGCTTCCGGATGCCAGTCGAAGAACTCCCGGGCAGCTTCGGAGAGCCGGTAGCGGACGAACTGTCCATCCCTCTCCGTGACGACGATCCCGTCTCCCTTGAACTCCCGCATCCTATCCGAGGCCATCCGACCGGAGATTCCAAGCCGTTCCGAGAGATCGTTCCGGTCCACCTCCATGGATTCGAGGAGACGCCCGAGCATCACCTGGGAAATTTCCTCCCGTAGGACGATCTGGATGCGCTGTTCAAACGCGGTGTGCCTCTGGTTCCGTGCGAAGTGCCCGTAGCGGCCCCGGTGACAGACGGTGGCCACCTTTCCTTCCCTGGCGAGCATGGCAAGGTGATACCGGAGCCGACTTCGCGAGACACCCGTAAGCTCGTTGAGTTCCCCGGTCTCGATGCCCGGATAGGCGGCGATCTGCCGGTAGAGGTCACGCCGGAGGTCGTCGTCGAGAATTGTGCGCTGCGTCACCCGTCGGTAGCCGAACGTCAGGAAGAGAAAGTAAACAAATTCGCCGGGGAAGAAGCACACGGGGAAGAATGTGAGCATGACATAGGGTAGCACCGCCCAGAGCGGCAAGTCCTAGAGTATGTTCTTCTCGAAGTCATACCTCTCGCCAGTGAGGTCGTGTACCTCGCTGGAGTACTTCCCCGGTTCGATCTCGTAACCGGCGGTTACCGTGCCCGGGATGTGCGCAATCGGCGGACCGTCCCCACCCGTCCGACGCCGTGATGGCGGAGGAGCCTGATGCCGATGGTCGAAGGGAGTTCCTCTACCGGTACCCATCGTCCGGGGCAGCCGAACCCGCCCTCCTCACCCCTCCATGCTCCCGCCGTACACCACCTGCCCGAAACTGATGCATCCGTCCCCGAGCGGGTAGTCGTGGTTGATGACGAACTCAAGCCCTGCCGCCAGCACCTCGCGGCGGATCGTCTCCCGGATCGTCCGATTATACGCCACCCCGCCTGAGAGTGCCACCCGGGGGATCCCCCGCTCTTCCGCTGCCTGGATGGCCATCGCGGCGACGCCTCTGGCCAGATTGTACTGGATCGATGCGGCGATGTCGTTCACTCTTTCCCCGGCGGCGGACCGTCGGAACGCCTGACCGCTATCACACCTTTTTTGACCCTGCGGGGAGATTCTGATAGTAACCGCCTGCCATGGAGGTACGGCGGCGTGCGAGGTTATCCATGATCGATCTGACGACTCCACTCCTGGCCATCGACGTCGGCAGGGGCACCCAGGATATCCTGGTCTACCAGCCCGGCCGGCCGATCGAGAACAGCATCAAACTGGTCCTCCCCTCCCCGACCGTGGTGGTGGCGGAGCGCATCCGACAGGCAACCAGAGCCGGGCTCCCGGTCTTCCTGGACGGGTTCCTGATGGGCGGCGGCGCAAACACCGGCGCGATACGGGAGCACCTGGCCAGAGGGCTCCCTGTCTATGCCACGCCCGGAGCCGCCGGGACCCTCCATGACGACCTCGAGCGGGTCCGTTCGATGGGTGTGGAGATCCGGGCCACTGCTCCCGGGGACGCGGTGACCATCCATACTACCGACTACATGGAGCCGGAACTGCAGAAGGCCCTCTCCCTCTTCGGTGTGGAGTACCCGGAGAATGTCGCGGTCGCGGTCCAGGACCACGGCTACTCGCCGCACCGGAGCAACCGTATCCACAGGTTTGAACTCATGCGGGAACAACTGGATGCCGGGGACTGGGACCTCCTCTCTCTTGTCGCGGACCCGCCACTCCATGATATGACCAGGATGCAGGCGGTCCGGAAGCAGGCGTCGGGAGCGCTAGTCACCGATACCGGGCCGGTCGCGCTCATCGGGGCGCTCTGCGACCCCTGGGTGCGGCAGCGGGCGAAAGAAGGGATCATCCTCGTCAACGTCGGGAACGGCCACACTCTCAGCTTCGCCCTGAAAGGGAGGGAGATCTACGGGCTTTTCGAGCACCACACCGGTGCACTCGACCCCGAAAAACTGCAGCACTACCTCTGGCGGCTCGCCGACGGCACGCTGACATCGGAAGAGGTCTTTGATGACGGCGGTCACGGGGCAGCGGTCAGGAAACCGCTCGTCACCGATACCGTGGTCGTCACCGGCCCCAACCGGCTCAGGCTGATGCCGGAGGCCTACCAGGCGGCACCCTTCGGTGATATGACGCTTTCGGGGTGCTTCGGGCTTATGTACCTCTGGAAGCAGCTCAGGGAGCGGTGAGGGGTAGACCCGGGCTGTGGGGTGGAGGGGAACTCTCCCTGCAGTTGTTCGAGCACCAAAGGTGCGAGTTGGAAGCAGGGGAGGGGGAGGCTCCCCCTCCTCACCTAGCGGTGGTCGAGCACCGGGTGTTCCGCCCGTCGCACTCCCCGTCAGCCCCTCCCCTGGGTATGATAGCCACCACAGTCCACTGTAGCGGGTTCTCTCATAGTTTTAGTTTTTCAGGTAACCGTACTGGAATGACGGTGCTCGAACTCCCGCGGTACCCCCCAGATGGCACTTTAGAACGTGCATATCACGACGTACTGCCCCCGCCCCAGGTGCGGGGAACGACTGGTCGAAGGGTTCCACGGACGGCACGTCCGGAGATTGGACCGAAGGTGCGATTGAGGAGCGCACGCCCGGCGCGGGCGAGGTGGGGATCTTAAAAGGAGTCTGCAGGTATGCCTTATGGGGAGTTCCGGCAGTCGTTTTCCTGAACGTGATACCTAGTGAAAAGCCGTGAACGGGTGTATGTATGCTACCGGGGTTCGAGCACCGCCGGTGCCAACACAGTTGCTCTCCCGCATCATCAACCGGGAAAAAGATATCTTACCTACCCTCACGGAGAACCATCCTGGGCCGTCTCCCCGAACCACCCGAACAGGCCACGGAAAAATCCCGCGATCAGGTCGAGCGGGGACGACACGGATGAGGACGCAGCCGGCACATCCGCCCCCGTTTCACGCCCACCCGTTCCTTCTTCGGCATAGAGGGCCGTTACCTCTTCTTTCCCGAGGGCCCTGATGGTGTCAAGGTGCCCGGCCGCTTCAGTGACGAGCGCATTGTGGTCAACGCCCCGGTCCCAGGCTCCGGTCATCGTCTCCGACGGGCGGAGCGCCAAGTTCTGGATACCCGCACGCGTGTAGAGGGCAGGGAGGGACGACTCCTCTATCACGGTTGTGTTCCCGGAAGGCCGGATGGCGAGCACCGGGTCAGAGAGCCCTACTGACGGGTACTCCTGACCGGAGGTGAAGGCGTATGCCCGGAAAGCAAAGAACTCAGGGTTCGACGTCAGATCCGTGACCTGTCTCTCCTCAGAGAGGGTGAGGTTTGCGAGCGTCAGTCTCCCGGTGCGGGTGACGACCGAGAACTCCCAGACAGCCCGTTCCCCATCCCTGAGTCCTCCGGGCTCACGGGTCCGGGTGACCTCGTAGACCCCGGTCCCAGCCGGCGGTGGCACCAGGACAACATAGGCAGGACTCTCTCCCGTGAGCGTTACGTTCCGGGCCTCGACCGTCACGGTGACGGTAAACGGCTCCCCCTCGAACGCTGCCCGGGGGTGCCTGCCGCCAAGGTGCATGACAGGGTCAAGCAGCCAGTCCAGGTTCGCTATCTCCACACCGTTCCGGGTAAGGGCGACATCCTCCGGGGTCCGGGGGAGGAGCACCCCGACACCCCTGACGATCAGGCCCTCCTGCGGCACCGTGACCGCAGGCGACGCCCCGGTCTGGTTCTCGCCCGGGGGGATGGGCGACGCCGGAGTGATGAGCTGGTGGTCGCTCTGGACCAGCGGGCGGTCGTGGGACTGGTGCGATTTCGCCAGTGTCGCGTTCGGTCTGGGAGGAGCCTCCCGCTCCAGGGTTGGTGTTGCTGCCGTCGTCTCCTCCGGCTCCTCGTCGTCAGAATCATCGATATCAGTGGTCGCTGTCGCAGTAGGTTCCGAAGAGGCTGTAGCGTTCTGAGTGGGCGTTGTCGTCGCCGGCGTCGAATTCTCGGTAGGCATGCCCGTCGCCGGCACTTTTGGAGTAACGGGTTTCTCATCGCCGGCAGTTTCACCGGGCGTAGCCCCGATGCTATCTTCAGTCCAGTTGATGACCCGATCCCGGATATCCGATTCGCTCAGGACGGGCTGTGGGGTCACCGCGATACCCCCGGCCAACCCGGGTCGCCGGCGCCCAAAGAGCTGACAAACGCAGGATGGGAGAGGGCAACCGCACCTACGCAGAGCACCACTATTGCTGACACAAGGAAAAGACGCCTCAAAGAAACACACTCCGGCATCCAGGGCCTCCGGGTAACCCGCCAACCCGTTTCGCTACAGGGGAGGTAGGTCTCACCGCTCGCCCGGATCCTCTGATTATGGGAGTCTCTTCATAAGGCTCCAGGTATAAATAATTTCTGGATACAAGCCCTCTGGAACTCCCCTGAGCGGATCCGCCCCATCAGGATCCCCCGAGTACGATGAGAATCAGGAGTCGGATCCAGGACCAACGAGCGCAGTGGTCCCGGGCATCCTAATGGAAGGGAAGCGAGAGATAAACGGTCCGGAGGGAGGGACGGCCGGAAGTAACGGCAAAAACGGTACCCTGAAGGCATCAGAACAGAGCTTGCAGGAGACCACCATAGCCTCCGCTCGCCGGGGTGACCGCAACAAAAAGGAGAGGGAAGGTCAGGCAACTTCGTTCTGCACCAGCTGGACATCGGCGATGTCGTGCTGCCGCTGCGCAAGAACCTTTGCCTTGAAGATATTTTTCCCTGCTTTCCCGATAGCAAGCCCCCGATCCTCATCGCGCACCTCCACGCGGGCGATCGGCTGATCTTCCGCATCGGTGGCAAAGTCGATATCGGTGACATGCGCAGGGAGGAAACAGTTCCGGATGAACTGGCCCGGGTCCGGCGAATACTCTACAACCTCGATCCGCTTCCCCATCACGTCGGAAGCCTTCTTGATACTCGATCCACCCCTGCCGATGGCAAGACCCATGTCGCCGGGATTGATCACGAAGATGATGCGCTCGTTACGGTTGTCAACGACGCAATCGCGGCTACCTGCGCCGGTAAGACTCTCAAACTGTGAGATGAGGCGCATGCACTCCTCAGTCAGCACGACCTGTGGCATCGTCTACACTCTCGCAACATTCAGGATATCGGATTCACCAGGCTCGATCACGGCAAGCGCACTGACAACGTACGGCATACCGCAGGCTTTCCCGAGCTGGACACTCGAACCCTCGTAGATGTAGACAGGGATGTCGATTTCTTTCACGAGGTTTTTGACAGATTCGGGGCTGTTTTTAGCCACCACGACAAGTCTCGCCTTGCCTTCCTCGATGCATTCCTGGGTCTTGTTCCGGCCCAGAAACACGGTACCAGTCTTCACGGCTTTGCGTAGTGAAGCATTAAAGTCCATGTATAATTCTCCTAGGTTTTCAGGTTTACGCGTTTTGCGATGAGTCTCACATCGCCGGTGCCGAGCTGAATAGGCTGGCCCACGATCACGTTCTCGGTGACACCGTTCAATTCGTCCACCTCGTTCGCGATTGCTGCATCCAGCAGATGGTTGACTGTCACTTCGAATGCAGCCCGGGAGAGGACACTCTCCTTCTCGCCGGCAATACCGTGCCGGCCGATCTGCTTGACCTCGCCATCCATGCACATCATATCAGCGACGAGCATGATATGACGAACATCAACGCCGATACCCTGTTCGTTCAGGGTACTTAAGGCTTCCTGGATGATCGCGTTCCGGCCCGCCTCGATACCGAGCACATCAGCGATCTCGCTGATGTTGTTGCTCCGCGTGCGGGTTGTATCAACGCCCTCGACTTCGAAGACATCTTTTAGGTTGGAGCCTTCAGTATAAAGGATATACTCTCCGCCCTCTTTTCTGACGACCACCCGCTCGATGTCATCGATACCCTGAACGATGACATTCCTGACGTGCTCCGCGAGCTGGAAGAGGTTCTGGTAACTCTCCCGGTCTTTTGGGGTGAATACAATCGACGCCTTCTTCGGATCCCCTTCAACCTCGAAGTCGCGGAAGTGCCGCTTCTCCTTGATCTTCCTCGGGGCCGTCTCGATGATCTCGTCCACCGCGATCCTCCGCCGGTCACAGACCTGCTTGTTGAGCTGGACAAAGACCTGCATATGCTCCATATCGATGGTGATATCCCCAAACTCATGGAGCGGCGCGGCCTCGATCTGCCAGCTCACCTCACGGGCGCGGTCACGGTTGAACGCCCAGTCTTCCAGCAGGAAGACCGCCATCGTGGGGGTGCTCGGTTCCCGCCGGGCATCCATGATCTCGATGAGCCGGGGGAGACCCAGGGTAACGTTGATCTCGGCCACACCCGCGTAGTGGAAGGTCCGCATCGTCATCTGGGTACCGGGCTCGCCGATCGACTGCGCCGCCACGACACCGACCGCCTCACAGGGCTCGATCCTGGTCTTCTCGTACTCGAAGAAGATCATCTCAAGGATCTTGTCGAACTCCTCTTCTGTGATATCCCGGTCTGCGAGACTCGCCTTCAGGTCTTCCCGGGTCCGGTAGGGCAGATCGAGGGTATCGATCCGCTCTTCAAGATCGCTGTTCATTTGACCTCCTCCTTTAAGACGCTCTCCACGATGCCTTTCACGTCCACCGGGGCGCCGTAACTGCTCCTTGCGGGGTCAGTCCCGTCTTCGCCGTAGCGGAACTGGATGATCCGGCCGCCCGTCGTCCGGACGGTGCCGTCGTATTCGACCTTGAGATCCTGTAGCGCGTTGATCATCCGCCGCTGCAGGTAGCCGCTCTGCGATGTACGAACCGCAGTGTCCACAAGACCTTCACGCCCACCGATGGCGTGGAAGAAGAACTCGGTCGGGGAGAGACCGCTCTTGTAACTGTTGGCGATAAACCCGTGCGCCTCCGCACCGAGCTCGTTGCGCCGGAAATGCGGCAGGGTCCGGTCCTCGTAGCCACGCATGATTCGCTCACCACGAACCGACTGCTGCCCGAGACAACCGGCCATCTGCGTCAGGTTCAGCATCGACCCACGGGCGCCGGAGACCGCCATCACCACAGCGCTGTTATCCATCCCAAGGTGCCGCCCGGCGATCTCACCGGTGCGGTCACGGGCCTTGCCAAGGACCTGCATGATCTGCATCTCAAGCGTCTCCTCGAGTGTCCGGCCCGGCATCGGTTCGAGCTGCCCCTCCTTGAAGATCTTGATCCGGCGCTCGACGTCGCTGACGGCACCATTGAGCACCTCATCGATCTGGCCGTACTCGGTCTTGGTCAGGTCTTCGTCATCGATGCCGAACGAGAACCCCTGGAACATGATGCCCCGGATCGAGAGCTTGGTCACGTCGTCGATGAACCGGGCGGCCCGCTTCATGCCGTACTGCCTGATGATCCGGTGCAGGATCTGGCCGTCGAACGCACCGATCGCCTTCTTGTCGATGGTGCCGGTGACCAGGTGACCGTCGATGATCCGGACGTAAGCATCGTTCTCGCACATCTCACGCCGGCAGGTCTCACAGTTCTGACACGACGAAGCACGGAAGATCATGTTCAGTTCATCCGGGAGGATGAGCGAGAAGACCTGCTTGTTGGTCCACAGCGGCTTCCCGTCACCATCCACCGCATCCGGCTCGGGCAGGTGGTCGATATCGAGGTGTTGGGTGAGATAGAGCACGTCCTCTTTTCGGAAGTGGCGCATCCTGTGCGTTAAGAGAAAGATCCCCGAGATATGATCGTGGATGCCGCCGATGATCGGACCGCCGGTCCTCGGCGAGAGGATATTTGCCTGCACCGAGACCAGGATCTCGGCCTCCGCACGGGCCTCCTCGGTCTGCGGGATGTGCAGGTTCATCTCGTCGCCATCGAAGTCGGCGTTGTAGGGAGGACAGACCGCCGGGTTCAGCCGGAAGGTCTTCCCGTCCATCACGACAATGCGGTGGGCCATGATACTCATCCGGTGCAGCGAGGGCTGCCGGTTGAAGAGGACGATATCCCCGTCCTTCAACTGCCGCTCCACCGTCCAGCCCGGCTCGAGCATCTCCATGACCGTCTCCAGGTTTACATCCGAAAGACGCATCCTCCGGTTGTCGGGCCTGATGACATAGTTTGCACCGCAGGGCGACCTGATGGTAGGACGTACAGGACCGTTTAAGACGTACTGCCGCATCTCCTCGATGTTGAACGGGGTTATCCTGACCGGGACGGTCATCTCGTTTGCGATAGCAAGCGGTATCCCGACCTCGCCGATAGAGAGGTTCGGGTCGGGCGAGATCACCGTACGGGCGGAGAAGTTCACGCGCTTCCCTGAGAGCGAACCACGGAATCGCCCTTCCTTCCCTTTGAGACGCTGCGAGAGGGTCTTTAAGGGCCGACCGCTCCGGTGTCGGGCGGGCGGGCACCCCGCCACCTCGTTGTCGAGGTAGGTGGTGACGTGGTACTGCAGGAGTTCCCAGAGGTCCTCGATGATCAACTGGGGAGCGCCAGCATCCTGGTTCTCCTTGAACCGCTGGTTGATCCTGATGATATCCACAAGCTTGTGGGTCAGGTCGTCCTCGGACCGCTGCCCGTTCTCGAGGATGATCGAGGGACGCATCGTGACCGGCGGGACCGGGAGAACCGTAAGGATCGTCCACTCCGGCCGCGCGACGTCAGGGTTGACCCCCATCAGCCGCAGATCGTCGTCCGGGATCTTCTCAAGACGCGCCCTGATGTCGGCAGGAGTCAGTTTGTGCTCCACCTTCCTCCCGTCTTCCACGAAGACCTCGGAGAAGGTGGTGGGTTTCTCGAAGTTGATCTTGAGCTGCTGCTCCCCGCAGTGGGGACAGATCCGTTCTTTCTTGACGTCTTTCTCGGAGACAACATCCACGGTGAGGTCGCTGTCCTCAGGCCCGACGATCTTCTCGACCTCTTCGGTCGTCATCAGCAGCCGGGAACAGGACCTGCAGGTCACCCGCAGGAGTTTCCGGATCAGCCGGGTATACCCAACATGGATGACAGGCTTTGCGAGCTCGATATGCCCGAAGTGGCCCGGGCAATCGGCCGCCTTCTGGTCACAGGTCTTGCACCGGAGACCGGGGTCGATGACGCCCAGGTGCAGGTCCATCAGGCCCTGCGGGTAGGGGAATCCGTCATCGTCGTAGGTGTCCGCCCAGATGATCTTCCGGACGCTCATTTTGCGGATCTCTTTCGGGGAGAAGAGCCCGAACTCGATCCTTCCAACACGTTTTGGACTGGTCATAGTTTGATTACGCCCCCTCTTACACCATATCGTCGAGTCTCAGGCGGGGAGCAATGCCCATGCTCTTCATCTCGTCGAGGAGGAGCTTGAAGGCGTAACTCATCTCGACAGGGTAGATATCGGTTTCGCTGCCGCAAGCAAGACACCGCGTCACCTTCCTCTTCCGGTCAAGCATCGCCACCATACCACACTTTGCGCAGACCCACTGGGTCACCTTGTCAGATTCGTCAAGCAGCCGCTCTTTCAGGGCCATGGCCGCACCGTGACCGATCATCACGTCGCGCTCCATCTCACCGAACCGAAGACCACCCTCGCGGGCACGCCCTTCAGTCGGCTGGCGGGTGAGCACCTGCACTGGGCCGCGAGACCGCGCGTGCATCTTGCTCGAGACCATGTGATAGAGCTTCTGGTAGTAGATGACGCCGACATAAATGTCGGCCGCAAACCGGCGGCCGGTGATGCCGTCGTACATCACTTCACGGCCGTCATGGGAGAACCCGAGTTCCTTGAGCGACCTTCGGAGGTCTGCCTCACGCTCGCCGCGGAATGCGGTCGCGTTGATCCGGCGGCCCTCGAGGGAGCCGACCTTGCCACCCAGCATCTCGAGCATATGTCCGATGGTCATACGGCTCGGGATCGCGTGGGGGTTGATGATCAGGTCGGGCGTCATACCCGACTCAGTGAACGGCATATCCTCTGAAGGCTGGATGAGACCGATGACGCCCTTCTGGCCGTGCCGGGACGCGAACTTGTCGCCCACCTCAGGCACCCGGAGGTCACGGGTCCGGACCTTCACGAGACGCGAGGAGTTCTCGCCCTCGGTGATGATGACGGTATCCACGATCCCGCGCTCGTTGCTCCGCATCGTGACCGAGGTGTCGCGCCGTTTCTCGACGGCGATGAGTTCGCTCGTGGGCTCCTCAAGGAACCTCGGCGGAGAGGTCTTCCCTATCAGCACGTCTTTTTCGTGGACAACCGTCTCGGGGTTG
>Ga0265294_10004035_pt1 | contig 18484 bp, 13 predicted proteins | sample MunlanPumphouse3_FD_192504 | JGI IMG/M metagenome (GOLD analysis project Ga0265294, IMG submission 192504) | Groundwater microbial communities from a municipal landfill in Southern Ontario, Canada - Pumphouse #3 | ecosystem: Environmental > Aquatic > Deep subsurface > Groundwater | place...
CGCGAATCAACCTTCAAAAAAGTCACCGAGCGAAGCGAGGTTACCCTTGAAATATACAGGGCTGTAACTTCGCGAATCATCCTTCAAAAAAGTCACCGAGCGAAGCGAGGTTACCCTTGAAAATTAGAAATAGCTGTAGCCAACTCCACTCAGATGCCAGCCGTTGGCGGGTACCTGAACAGTTACCTTAAAAAGAGGGAAATGCAAATGAAGTGTATGATGAACAGGACAGTCTTTGCAGCTGCGACGGTCATTTTGACTGCGGGCGTAGCGTATGCCGTGCCGGCAGTGGGAAATGTGGTGATGACGCAACGTGCAGGTTCGCGCATTATGGACATCACGTACGATCTGGCTGATGAGGCGGCGATTGTGACGCTGGGAATCGAGACCAACGGCGTGGCGATACCGGACAGCGCTGTGACGCGCCTGACTGGCGATGTGTGCAAGGTAGTTGAGGAGGGAAGTCGTTCCATCGTTTGGAACGCGGGCGTGGACTGGCCCGAGAACCTGACAAGTGCCGCTAAGGCGAAGGTGACTGCGTGGTCCACCAACGCGCCGCCTCAGGTCATGGTGATCGACCTGACTGGCGGGGCCTTGACCAATAGCTACCCGGTGACCTACTATGTGAGCGTAGAAGCACTGCCATACGGTGGGGTGACGAATACGATTTATAAAAGTTCGTACTTGGTGATGCGCAAAATCTTAAACGGCGCATTTTCCATGGGTGACGGGAAGGCGCCTGTTCCTGTCACGTTGACGCAAGACTTCTACGCGGGCGTGTTCCAAGTGACGCAGGGGCAGTGGTTTAATGTGATGGGTGGTGACCGACCAGCCAAGTACATTGACGTGGCGAGTCGGGCATTTCGCCCGATGGAGATGGTGTCGTACCATGATATTCGCGAGAATCCCGCTACTAACGAGCCGATCAATCCTAACTGGCCGCAGTCTAACCAAGTTGGGTCGGATTCTTTTATGGGACAACTGCGGAGTAAAACCGGAATTTCAGGGTTCGACCTGCCGACTGAGGCGCAGTGGGAGTACGCCTGCCGCGCAGGAACTTATACCTATTATAACGACAATCTGGGGACACCTGGAAACATTGAATCTAATGCGCAGATGAATGTGCTGGGGCGTTATTCGCTCAATGGTGGCAAGGTGTGGAACGGTACGGCGTGGGTTAATCCCGAAGCGGGTTGCGACCCATCGTACGGCACGGCTATTGTCGGCTCGTACTTTCCAAATAAATGGGATTTGTACGATATGCATGGTAACGTGTGGGAGTGGTGTTTGGACTGGCCGGGTACGCTGGTTGCAGCTACAAACCCCAAAGGTGCGGAGTCGGATTCTAAACGGGAACTTCGGGGCGGGAGCTGGGACTACAACGCGTCGTTCTGTCGTTCGGTGGCCCGTGACAGTCGCCTTCCGGCATCCCGGTATTACGGCTACGGCTTCCGTCTCGTGAGGAACCTGCCATAGCCGGGCACCCTGGTACGGAGGGGTTTGCGCCGGGGATATTAGTAATGTCAATTTAATTACCGTATCAAAAGATGAAAAAATGTCGTATCAGGCATCACGTCGGAATTTTCTTAAACTTTCAACGCTGGCCGGGTATGGTGCGGCAGGGGCTGTTCGGTGAGCTGCTGCATGGAGTTCGATTAGTCCTTTGAGCGAAGTGTCGGTGGTAAAACGCAGCCAATCGGTCGATGTGCCGGACTTCACTCGTGGGGTTTGGGAGCATACGCCGCCAATAGGAATCGTCTCCTGAACATATTCTGCGCGTATTCCATAAAGTTGAATCGCATCCGCCTAATCGCGACCGCCGCGATCTGGTGAAATGGTTTAATGCGTTGTGGGATGACCCGGATATTGTTGTGGATGTCAAAGAGGAGGTTCTCGCTTATCTGGCGCAGGTGTATGAGAATCATGCTCCCGAATTCATCTATTTTAAGACTCTCTATCACATCTTTGAATATTTTTTCAGCAGGGCACCCAGTATTGATGAGTCAAAACCGGATAGATGAAGATAGAGAGGTTGTGCTTTTACAGTGACATCTCCATCTTTAAGGGTGAGTGGGTTTCCCATGATATTAAAAGCCCGCAGGTGTTTTTCAGGTTGACCGAGCAGAGATGACAGCGAGATAGTTGACTGCTTGTCGTCCTCTCTCCACAGCACTGCCACAGTTTCATCTCCTCGCTCGAAAAGGCACACCACAAGATTATCGTCAATAACAATGCGTTCAACGGATTGCGAGCCATCAAGAAAATAGGCGGCAACCGCGTATGCGGCGGCATGCGGCTTTAGTTGTCCATCATATTCAAACCAGGAGTAACGATCCGGTCGGATGCTGCTGGTTGTCTCCCAGGGCGACCAGTACCAGAATATCTTCTCGGTACCTGCCACAAGGATATTGGCAATGGCGCGGACACCGGTGATAGCAGCGGACTCAGCCGAAAAAATCGGTGCTCCAGGTTTACGTGAGTACGGATCATCAACAGCATCAACAAGCATTGAATGCCACGAATACGTATAGCCCCCCATTCCCTCTGTCATCCACACCTTTTTACCGCCAGCCTGCAACCCCAGCACTTCGCGTACTGCCATTCCTCTCTCGTACGCATTGGTTCCATCGGGGGTATAGCAGTGGTAGCTGATTAAATCGCAGGCTTGCATGGTTCCGCCTGCCAAAGCATGGCGATTGAAAGCTGTTGCTGCCGCGTGGGTACAAAAACCAAGTATCTCGCAATCAGGGTTACCACGTTTCGCAGCTGTATAAGCCGCTTTAGCCAAAGCGGAATATTTTGTTCCATCGTAAATACCGAAGCCATATGGTTCGTTCCAGATCTCCCAGATGTTGACTCTTCCTCTGTAATGTCGGGTGACATTCTCAACATAGTTGCCCCATGCCGTCAGGTCCGGAGGATAGAACCACCCTCCCCGAGCTGATTTGTTGTCAGGCTTAAGCAGCCATCCGGGTGTGCGCCCCAGAACACCCAGCACTTCGACACCGCTCTTACGGGCAAAATCTATTTTACTATCTGCCCAAATCCACTTCCCTGGTTCAGGTTCGGCTTGGTCCCAGGAAAGACAGAAATCAACATCGTGCATACGCACCCAGCATGCCCCCAGCTGTTTGGCAATGCCAAGCTCCCAGGGCTCAAGCTTTACATGCTGTCCAAAGCGGGAAGCCGCGCTGCCGGATGGGTAACGAACCGGAGGCACAACAGTAAGAGTAATCTCATCTTCAATCTCCTTGTTTTCATCAATGTACAAGCGCAGGCGTTGCGCGCCTCTTGTTTTATAATCTTCACTGCGGTTGATTACGGTTACACCCGCAGAAAACGAGTTAGGTTTAAACACAACACTGTGCACCTGCCTTCCTTCGAAATCGAAAGTCTTGACTTCAAGTCTTGCAGTGATTGCTTTAGTGGTATGATTGACCACATGCACCTTGTATTGCACAGGCTGGTTCCAGAGAGAGAGCCCCGAGGACTCAAAGGGCAGCAGTGCGGCTTCAAGCGAACGCCGGGCAGCATAAGGCGAGGCTGCTGGGCCCTCTTCAAACTGCACACTGTCGACAAGAATGCTTCCAGCGGTGGCACCGCTCGCACTGATTGTTACTCCGTATGCATTCTCAGGTCCTGCTCTGGTTACGCCGCTAACTTGAATACGCTGCCACACGCCGGGATTGATGACCTTGCTGATTGCAAGGTTATGCGGACCACTATCCTGAGGCACAAACCCATTCTCAAATCCGATCGTAACCGTTGCACCGGGCACTGTTGATCGGAGCCAAGCCGAGAGCGTATGTGTCTGATTAATGCGTATGGGACAGAACTTGCCAGTTAGCCTTAATCTTTCACCTGCGGCATAGTCCAACCTTAGAGATGATTTCCCATGATACGCTAATGTTGAATCAACCATACGCATTTGTTCAGGCGGAGTTGGGCCGGGAATACTCCAACCGCCAGAGAGTCCCAGTTCAAAGCTGCTGTTTTGCAGGAGATTGCCTTTGATAAATGGATATTTATCGGTTGCACTGGCTGAGACTGAATTCTGCTCGCGTTTCATCAACACACTAACAGCCTTTGGTGGCCAATCTGTTACATCATAACAGGCCATATCGTCAATCAGAATGGAATCCCCAGAGCTTTTGGCATTAACACGAAACCGGAAGCGCTCCAGAGAGGTATCAGGGAGTAGTTGCAACAGCAAAGCGCATTTACCCCAGGTGCTGGCGTATGGGTCAGGGTCTACGATCTGCAGCAGCTTGCAGGCCCCGCTCCATTCGGGAGTAAAACTCTGCCATGTTAAATATGCACCACTTAGTTGACCATCTAAGCTGGGTGACTTCACCCGATACACAAAGGCGATCTTCTTTGGCGGTTGCGCCGCTTTAATTGGGGGTATCTTCAACCACAGAGCATAAGCGTTATGCGTATTACTGCGTTTGATGTATAGTGCATATTTACCGCTATACGCATTAGTTGACAACTCAAAAGTTGCTTTGCTTTGCGAATCTATGGCAGAGCAACGAAAACCAGGTGGCTGCCCCTGGACAAACTCTTCCTCAAAACCGCCGTTAGTCAGCAGGTTTGGCGTTAAAGTGGTCAGTTGCTCAGTACTTGATCCCATGGAAGCCATGACAATTGTTATTACAAAGAGTATTAAAGATTGAATCATATGATTATGATTATACAGATACGGATGAAATGGGTCAACGCCGGTTTCGCAGTCGATAGGTGTTGCCATGCAACTCGGAGTTGGTGTCGGAGTCGGCATCGGGATCGTTTTTTTGCGGTTTTCGATTCCGATTCCGATAGCGACCCCGACCCCGGGCAATAGGTCAGCTTTGTCGTAAATTTTGTCGGAGAGAGCGTCTGTTGGGTTGCAATACGAGCCGCAGCTGTAGGGCGGCGGGCCGTGACCGAGGCTACAGTGTTTCGTAAAAACGTAGGTCCGATTTCCAATCGGACATGTCCGGTTGGAAACCGGACCTACTGGAGTTCAGCCGCGCCTCCGGTTGACTATGGCGGCGACGATGTTGGTTGACGATTTTAAGGGGCGGAGTTTTTAATCGTAATCCGCTATCGCATGCCGCGCCGAACGACTGGAAGGCGGGTCGCACAGCATCGTCGGCGAGCATCGAGTGTAGTAGCCGCTCTATGAGCGGCATGTGTCGCTCATAGAGCGACTACTACACCAACCTATGTGTCGCTCATAGAGCGACTACTACACCAACCTATGTGTCGCTCATAGAGCGACTACTACACCAACCTATGTGTCGCTCATAGAGCGACTACTACACTAACCGCCTATAAACGTTCGAAAAACAACTTTTTGGCTTGTGCTAATATTCAACTGTTCCATGTGGCTTTTCCTTTCTCCAGTTTTTGGAAGGATTTTTGTTGAGGGGTATTGTTGCATGGGACATTTTTTTGTCCAATGTGTTGTCGCATTTCATATTACAATTTAGCACCGTGCGCAATCTTGCCCTTTGAATATGGGTCTGATAATATTATAAGATAACAACTAGAGGAGGGAGCATGATTAACAAAAATATCCAATTGGTTTTCTTTTCACCTACCGGCACCACCGAGACGGTGACCCGGGCTGTGGTCAAAGGCATTGGCTGCACTGTGGGTCGAACGTTGGATCTCACGCGCAGCGCGCCTGAGGCGGACATCAGGTTCATAGCCGAAGATGTGGTGATTGTAGGCGCGCCTGTTTACGGCGGACGCCTGCCAACACTGGCAGTCGAACGCTTGAAAGCTATCAGCGGCCAAAACACGCCGGTTATTCCAATCGTGGTCTATGGCAACCGAGCCTATGAAGATGCGTTGCTGGAGCTGAGTGACTTGTGCGAGGCACAAGGGTTCCGCACCATTGCAGCAGGGGCCTTCATAGGCCAGCACTCTTTTTCTTCAACCGCGCTGCCCATTGCAGTCGGCCGCCCTGATGTTGCGGATCTGCAATTCGCAGAGCAATTCGGTGGCCAAATCGCCAAACTGCTCCGCGCCTGCGAATCGATCTTCCGGTTGGAAGCTCCAGTGCTGCCAGGCAATCGACCCTATAAGCCGGCCATGGGGCCAACAAGGCCAGTTGCAACAGAGGTTGACCTGCGCCTATGCACACTCTGCGGCAAGTGCGTGGCTGTCTGCCCGGCCAACGCAGTTCATATGACCGATGGCGGGCCTGTAACTGAAAGCTGTCTTTGGTGTTTGGCTTGTTTACACAACTGCCCCATAGGCGCCCGCGCGGTTGTCCTGCCTAAAGTCATTGAGGTTGCGCAACGACTCTACGCCACATGTCAGGTACGCAAGCAACCCGAGACTTTTTTGGCGAATCATTATGATTCCGCGTAGCGCTTTAGATTGATTTGAGCGCCGCAGTTATGCTATCTTGAAATCATTCAAGACTTAAATCTTTGAAAGGACCCTAATTATGTCTGAAAAAAAAACGCGGTGCCGTATTGACTCCACCTCTTCTGATTCTATTGCTGCCATCGTCAGCCCGCGCTGCGGCCACAGTGTGGCAGAGCTCAAGCTGTCGTTTCTGGACAACCTTTTGTGCGCCATGGGACGCATGCCGCGCGTTGCAACCTGCAATGACAGCTATACCGCTCTGGCTCTGACTGTGCGTGACCGTGTGCTCAAGCAGGGGGTCAAGACCATGGAGGTGTATGCGGAGCAGGATGCGCGGATTGTCGCTTATCTCTCCGCTGAATTTCTGCCTGGCCCGCATCTGGCGAACAATCTGCACAACCTTGGCCTTACAAAAAACACTAAACAGGCACTGAAGGAGCTAGGTCTCAGCCTCTCTGTTCTGGTTGAACAGGAGGAGGAACCAGGGCTTGGCAATGGCGGCCTGGGGCGGCTGGCCTCCTGTTATCTGGACTCTCTGGCCACACTCGAAATCCCCGCAGTTGGTTACGGCATCCGCTATGAATTCGGGATCTTCGACCAGACCATCAAGGATGGCTGGCAGGTGGAGATCACTGACAAGTGGCTGCGCTACGGCAATCCCTGGGAGATCGTGCGACCAGAGATCGCTTATAATGTAAAGTTCGGCGGCAGCACACAGCGAGTGACCGATGCTCAGGGGCGCGACTCTGTGCGTTGGCATCCTCAAAGTGTTGTCAAGGGGGTGGCGTATGACACCCCTATACTCGGATACCGTGTGGGAACCTGCAACTATCTGCGCCTCTGGAAGGCGGAAGCAGTTGAATCCTTTGATTTTGCCGCCTTTAATTACGGCGACTATTACCGGGCCGTGGAGAGCAAAATGCACTCAGAGAATATCACTAAAGTGCTCTATCCCAATGACGAGGCGATTCAAGGCAAGACCCTCCGGTTGCAGCAGCAATTCTTTTTCGTCACCTGCTCACTGCAGGATATGATGCGCGCGCACACGCTCATGGGGCGTCCTATGAGTGCCTTCCATGAGGGTTGGGCAATTCAGCTCAATGACACTCACCCTTCGCTAGCCGTGGCTGAGCTGATGCGGCTACTGGTTGATGTGCATCGCATGGCGTGGGACCAGGCTTGGGAGGTTACGCGGCGCACCTTTGCTTACACCAACCACACACTGCTGCCGGAAGCTCTGGAGCGGTGGCCAGTAGCATTGCTCGGCGAGCTGCTGCCGCGCCATCTGGAGATTATCTATGAGATCAACGAGCACTTCCTAAACGAGGTGCGGCTGGCCTTCCCAGGCGACGAAGCCCGGGTGGCGCGCATGTCGCTGGTGGATGAAAGCGGTGAGCGTTTTATCCGCATGGCTCATCTGGCAACGGTTGGCAGCCACTGCGTCAACGGCGTTGCGCGCCTGCACTCTGAGTTACTCCGCGAGACTGTCATGCACGACTTCTTTGAGATGTGGCCGGGAAAATTTATCAATATCACCAATGGGGTGACACCCCGTCGCTTTTTAGCTGTGAGCAACCAACAGTTGGCCGCGCTCATCAGCAGCCGCATTGGGGAGGGCTGGCTGTGTGATCTGTATCAGCTCCGGAAGCTTGAGCCACTGGCGGATGACGCAGAGTTCCAGCAAGCCTGGCGCAGGGTAAAAATTGCAGACAAACGTGACCTGGCAGCGTTGATTGAGCAGCGTACCAAGATTGTTGTGAATCCGGATTCGCTCTTCGACATACTGGTCAAGCGCTTGCATGAATACAAGCGCCAGCACTTGAGTGTCCTGTATATCCTCACGCTCTACCTGCGGCTCAAGCGCGATCCGCAGGCCAAGGTTCCGGCCCGCACCTTTATTTTCGGGGGTAAGGCCGCGCCGGGCTACGCCATGGCCAAGCTGATCATCAAGCTGATCCACTCCGTGGCGGAGATAGTCAACAATGACCCTGAGATTGCAGGACGACTCAAGGTTGTTTTCTTCCCGGATTTCAACGTGAAAAATGCGCAGCACATCTACCCTGCCGCTGACCTTTCGGAGCAGATTTCCACTGCCGGCAAGGAGGCCTCTGGCACGGGCAACATGAAGTTTGCAATGAACGGCGCGCTCACCATTGGCACCCTGGACGGCGCGAATGTGGAGATCCGCGAAGAGGTCGGTGAGGAAAACTTTTTTCTTTTCGGTCTCACAGCACCAGAGGTCGCAGAGCGCAAAGCGCGCGGTTATCAGCCGTACGGGTTTTACCAAAATAACGCGGCACTCAAGGAGGTGCTGGACTTCATAGGTTCAGGCGCGCTGGCGGGAGGTGATGTATCACTCTTCCGTCCGCTGGTCGACAACCTGCTGTACAAGGACCCTTACTTACTGCTCGCGGATTATCAGAGCTATGTGGAGTGCCAGGAGCGCGTCAGTCAGCTTTGGAACACGCCCCCAGAGTGGACACGCGCCTCAATCCTTAACGTTGCCCGTACTGGCAAATTCTCTTCTGACCGTTCCATACGCGACTACTGCGAGCATGTGTGGCATGTGAAGCCGCTGATTGTGGATTAAGGATTCAGGATTCAGGATTCAGAATTCAGGAGTTGCTAGTGCGAGCCGTAAGCTGCCAGGTGACTCTCCACAGACAAGCCCCCCGCGGTCACGGCCCGCGGCTACAGTGCTGCGCAAGCTTGAAGGGATGCGCCAGCCGAATGATAGGCAAGCCCGCCGCGCAGCGAGCTGCGATAAAACGATGGAGTAACTCGAAGGTCCGTTGAATCGGAGTCCGGGTTAGTAAGCAATGCACTGAGTCACCTGGTCACCAAGTCACTAGGTCAAAAAACAGCTTGCAGCTTGGACTGCGGAGCAGCTTGCAAGAGACAAGCCGGAGGTCGGAGATCATTTTTGTACGCCCTTCGATTTTGAAATGCAAGCCGTCATGCAATCCTTGTCATTCGGTGTAGTAGCCGCTCTATGAGCGGCATCGGTTGACGCTAGGATCGACGATTTTTAAGGGCCGTGACTGCGAAATTACGCGCTTCCCTGCTTTTTTGCTGGATGGCATCCATTATAAGTGCTAATTTGCATCCACTATTGAGGTTCTTTCCAAAAAAGGGTTTACTATGAAAAAGAAAGCTGTTGTCATACCAAAGAAAGCTGTTGCCGTCCGGGGAAAATCCGCCTACGCTGAGGCTGGAGTGGATATTGATTCAAAGATGAACGGGATTCAAAGCATTAAAAAGATGGTGGCTGGCACTCAGACACCTGGGGTGATTGGCGGAATTGGCAGCTTTGGCGGCCTTTTTGAGTCGCCAGGCAAGGACCACATACTGGTTTCCAGTGCCGATGGGGTGGGAACCAAGCTGAAGGTGGCCAGTCTGGCTGGGAAACACGACACCGTTGGGCAGGATTTGGTCAACCACTGTGTGAACGACATCCTGGTGCAGGGGGCGAAACCGCTTTTTTTCATGGATTATATGGGAACCGCGCGGTTTGACGCAGAGATCTTCCATGACGTGATTAAAGGGCTCTGTATTGCTTGTAAGCAGAACGGATGCGCCCTGCTGGGGGGCGAAACCGCTGAGCTGCCCGGTCTCTACCCTCCTGGAGAGTACGATCTTGTGGGCACCATTGTTGGCTCAGTTAAAAAGAGCCAGATCATCACCGGTGAGAAGATCCAGCCCGGTGATGTGATGATCGGGCTGCCCTCCGGCGGGTTGCAGACCAATGGTTTTTCGCTGGCCCGCAAGGTCTTCTTTGAGACCTGCGGCCTTGCGCCGCATGATAACTTCCCCGGCTCCAAAAAGATAGTAGCTGAGGTATTGCTGGCCGTGCACAAGAGCTTTTTAAAACCAATCAGCGCGCTGATGGATGCCAAGATCCCGATTCCCGGCATGGCGCACATCACAGGCGGCGGATTTTATGATAATATCCCGCGGGTTCTGCCACAGAGTTGCGGAGCCACCATCGACCGCTCCACCTGGACTACACCGCCGGTATTTGAGTTTATCCAGCGCGAGGGTAAGGTCGACGCAGACGAAATGTACCGTGTCTTTAATATGGGAATCGGTTATGTGATCATACTGCGCGAAAAGAATGTGACCGAAGCCATGCAGATTTTGAAGAAAATGCGTCAGGCACCAGTTGTAATCGGCGAGATTACCAAGGGCAAAAATACGGTTACGTGTATTAATTGATAGCTGCTTTAGCTCTGCAGCACGGTGATTACAATTGCTCCTAAGATGTCATCAACCGTGCAGCCACGGGAGAGATCATTCACTGGTTTGGCAAGTCCTTGCAGGAGCGGGCCAATCGCAGCGGCGCCGGCCAGTCGCTGCACCAGCTTGTAGCTGATGTTGGCTGCTTGAAGGTCAGGGAAGATCAGAATGTTGGCATCACCTTGAATAGCACCGTTTTGGTTTTTTGAGGCACTTACAGAGGGCACCAGCGCGGCATCAGCCTGCAGTTCGCCATCCACAATCGCATCAATGTTAATTTCGCGGAAGCGGGTTTTTGTCATGGCCGCTGCCGCGCTGACCTTATCGACCAGCTCATGCTTGGCGCTGCCTTTGGTGGAGAAGCTCAGAAACGCGAGCCGCGGGGTTTTGCCAATCAAATGGCGGTATGAATCTGCGGTGGCCTGGGCAATATCGACCAATTGTTCAGCAGTCGGGCAGGGGTTGACAGCGCAATCGGCGAACAGCAGCACGGTGTCACCGGAGTCTGTGGGCTGCCTCAGCTCTATCATAAAAAAGGCGGATGCCAGTTTAATTCCCGGCGCGGTGCCGATGCAGTGAAACGCGCTCCGCAGCATATCGCCGGTGGAGGCGATTGAGCCAGCCACCAGCCCCTGCGCCAGATTTTGGCTCACCATCATGCCGCCAAAGTAGAGGCGTTCATTTTTTAGGGTGTTGAGCGCCTGCTCATGTGAGAGTCCTTTTGCCTTGCGTTTTTCATAAAACGCCGCTGCCAGTTGGGGCAGCAATTCCGAGGTTGCGGGGTCAATTGAGGTGATGCTGGCCGAGGCCAGCGTGACACCGGCTTCAGCTTCCGCGGCGCTGATTTCCGCAGGCGTTCCCAGCACCAGAGGCTTGGCGATATTATTTTGGGCGGCTTTGACCGCCGCTGCGATTACGCGCGGGTCCTGGCCTTCCGGCAGTACAATGCTCTGGACCTTGGCCTGCGCTTTGGAAATCATAATATCCAGAATGCTCATTAATTAAAAATCCTTATTTGTTTATTTTAAAGTGTGTTGTTCACCAACAGAGAGTAGGTTTCGCGGGCGATCATTAACTCCTCATTGGTGGGAATGACGATCGCTGGAGTCTTTGAGTCCTCCGAGGAAACAACCGCCTGAACCCCGAAACACGCTTGATTTCTCTGCACGTCAAGATTGCATCCAATGGCAGCTAGACGCGCAATGATTGACTGTCGTCCAGCCGCGCTGTTTTCACCGATTCCGCCGGTGAAGATAATCGCGTCGGCGCCACCTAAGAGAGTGTAGTATCCTCCAATGTAGAGCGCGGCACGGTGCCCAAACATATTGATAGCGTTAATGGCCGCGGCTTTGCCCTGCTCGGCGGCATGCACGGTGTCGCGCATATCGCCGTTGTAGTTGAGGCCGTTAACCGCCCTCAGACCGCTCTGTGAATTCAGCGCCTCATCAATTTCATCGATGCTGTGGCCTTTGCGCGCCAGAAAAAAGATCAACGCTGGGTCAATGTCCCCGCAGCGGGTTCCCATGATCAGGCCAGGCAGGGGTGTGAGCCCCATGGTTGTGTCCAGAACCTGTCCCTTTTGGATGGCGGCAATCGAGGCGCCATTGCCCAAGTGGCAGGTGATCAGATTGAGTTCTTGCAAAGGTTTTTGAAGATAGGCGGCTGCGGCATATGCCACAAATTTATGGGATGTGCCATGAAAGCCATATTTGCGCACCCCGTAATTTTCGTAGTACTCCATGGGAACAGCGTACATATAGGCGTGCTTGGGCATGCTTTGGTGGAAAGCGGTGTCGAAAACCGCCACATTCGGGGTGCCTGGGAAAACGGTCTCACAGGCAATAATGCCATCCAGATTGGCGGGATTATGCAGGGGGGCGAGATCAGAACAGGTTTTAATACTGTCTTTGACATCCTCGGTGATTAAAACTGAGCTTTTGAACTCTTCGCCGCCATGCACCACGCGGTGGCCGATGGCTTGAACCTCTGAGAGGGTCTCCACTACGCCGCGATCTTTGTCGCTCAGCATTCTACAGACCACCGCGAGAGCCTTGCCATGGTTCTCGGCTGTGACCAACTGTTCGATTTTGGCTTCATTGTCACGCGTGTAAACCAGGTTGGCTTTGTTGCCGATGCGCTCAACCATCCCTTTAGCCAGCATGGTCTCATCACGCATACTGAACAGCATGAATTTCAGCGATGAGCTCCCGGAGTTAATAATTAAAATCTTGTCGTATTTTTGTTGGGGCATAATAAGCTTTCTCTTGTTTGTTTGTTTTGATCAAACAAATTTATCTGTTTGCAGCAATCAAACAACATGTTAAGATACGGTTAATTGAGTTTAATGTAGCTATTGCAGTTTGTTGCAAAAAAACATTTAATATTATGCTCTTGTTTAGGTTTGTTATCAAGGGCAAAAGAGAGTTAAACACGAACGCCATGAACAGAGCGGAATAATGCGGAGACCATATTGCGATCTGCGGTAATGAAGTAAATAAAGTAAAGGATGAATTGATGACGAAACTTTTTGGCACCGACGGCATTAGAGGCCAAGCTAATGTATACCCGGTCAATGCGGAGCTTGCATTGAAATTGGGCAAGGCGCTTGGCACCCAATTGAAAGCCCGTGGCTATGGCAGCGCGCGCGCGGTGATCGGCAAGGACACCCGCCTCTCGGGGTATATGCTGGAGACCGCACTGACCAGCGGCCTTGTCTCCGCTGGCGTGGATGTCTTTCTGGTGGGCCCGGTTCCAACCCCGGCGGTCGCGCATCTGACCAGATCACTCGCGGCGGATGTGGGCGTGATGCTGACCGCCTCGCATAATCCCTTTGATGACAACGGCATCAAGCTTTTCAATCCGCAGGGGTACAAGCTGGAAAACGCGGAAGAGGAGGAGTTGACTCGCCTCATTCTGGAGGGTGAGTTGAAGACCGATCATGTCCGCAGCGACCAGCTTGGGCGCGCCTACCGGCTGAGCGATGCCCGTGGCCGCTATATCGAATTTGCCAAAAGCACCATCAGCAGCGCCAAGCTGAACGAGTACAAGATTGTTCTGGATTGCGCCAATGGAGCGGCCTACAATCTAGCTCCTTGGATCTTCCGCGAGCTGGGGGCCTCAGTAGTCAAGATCGGCATCGCGCCCGACGGACTGAACATCAACACCAACTGCGGTGCCGAGCACCCGGAGGTGGTGGCCCAGATGGTTAAGGATACTAAAGCCGATATTGGAATTGCGCTGGACGGCGATGCCGACCGCGTGGTTTTCGCCGATGAAAATGGTGCCATTATGGATGGAGACCACATCCTGGCTGCTTGCGCCATTGCCTTTAAGAAGGCGAACAAGCTGACCAATAACACGCTGGTGGTGACGAGCATGAGCAACCTCGGGTTGCATGAAGCCATGCGGGAACACGGCATTGATGTGGAGGTCACCGATGTGGGCGACCGCTATGTGATTGAGGGTATGCGCAAGAGCGGCCACGCCCTGGGCGGTGAGCAGTCGGGTCACCTTATCTTCCATGAGTATGCCACCACTGGTGATGGCATTATCAGCGCCCTGCAGGTTTTACGCTTGATGAAAACCGCTGGCAAAACGCTCTCCGAGCTGGCCAACTGCATGCCAAAATATCCCCAGAAGTTGATCAGTTTCACCGTTAAGAACAAGAAAGCCATCGACGACGTGCCTGTATTGCGCGATGCCATTGACAGCTGTGAGGCGGACCTCAAAGATCGCGGACGGGTGATTGTACGCTATTCGGGAACCGAACCGAAGATCAGAGTGATGGTTGAAGCCAAAGAATCGCAGCTGGTTGACAGGTGGATTGAAACACTTTCTAATGCGGTAAAAGAAGGGTGGGACTTATGATGCTGATCAAAAAAATGCTGGCTAACAAGGGCGTGAAATTGATCACACCTGAGACAATCACAATTGATTCGGATGTCAAGCCGGAGAGCTTCGCGCCTGGAACAGTGATCCATCCCGGCTGCCGGTTACGCGGAGAGCGACTCTCCATCGGCCAGGAGTGTGTGATCGGGGCGGAAGCACCGGCGACACTGGACAACTGTCAGTTGGGCGAGAGGGTTCGCCTGGCAGGCGGTTACTTTGAAAAATCCACTTTTTTGAATGATTTTAAAGCGGGCAGTAGTACGCATGTGCGGCCTGGCTGTCTCTTTGAAGAGGGCTCATCAATCGCCCACTGTGTGGGGGTCAAGCAGACTCTCTTTCTGCCATGGGTCACAGCAGGCAGTCAGATTAATCTCTGTGACTGTTTGGTGGCTGGTGGCATCAGCCGCACGAACCACTCGGAGATTGGCTCCTCTTATGTTCATTTTAATTTCACCCCTTATCAGGATAAGGCCACCCCCTCGATGATCGGTGACATTCCGCGCGGAGTGCTGCTCAACCAGCCGTCGATATTTCTGGGCGGCCAGGGAGGCATGGTTGGCCCCAGTTCGATTGCTTTCGGCACGGTGATCCCTGCTGGACAGATCTGGCGCGGCGACCACTGCAAGCCCAATCAGATTGTGCTGCGCAAGAGTGTTAATTACAATGTGTCGCTGCCATTTGATGCTGAGCGATATAAAGGCATTGGCCGTGTGATCAGCAGCAACCTGCGCTACATTGGCAACCTGGTGGCGCTGGATCAGTGGTACCGAGTGGTGCGGAGCTGCTTTATGCTGGATGATCCCTGGCAGCAGCGATGTTTCAATGGGGCGCGGCAGAGATTGCGAGAGATGTTTACTGAGCGGTTGAAGCAGATGAACAGGCTGGCGTTGAATATCGAAAAATCTCTCGCCCTCCCCTGCGGAAACCCCTTCCGCGATGAACACCGTGAATTTTTAAAGCGTTGGGAGAGCGGACGAGAACAACTCGAGGCACTGACCAATTCAGCGGAGACCATCGCCATCCAGGAGAAGGTACAGGCCATCGTGGCAACTCTGAGAGCCGACAAGGGAAAGGGATACATCGCGGCTATCCAAGGGCTTGCTCCAGAGCCGGCTGAGGATCTCACAGCCTGGCTTGACTCCTACGTGCAAACGGTTATGTCGGTGCTGGACGACAGCTAGGCATTTAGGTTTTCAGGCTGTAAAAAAAAGTAGCACAGGCGTCTCGCCTGTGTTGGGCACGTAATTCACAGCCGAAATGGCTGTGCCACTTTCTCGCCCTCCCAAATAAGCCCGCCATATGTGTACAAAAGCGGGAGGGCGAGGCTCCCGCCGAGCCTAGCAACATAGCACACTGAAGACAAAAAAAGAGAGACAAGAATGCAAAAAATTAAATCACCATGAAAACTGAATTGAAGATAGAAAGAATGCCTGAACAGACATTGCTGTTCGGGAATTCCGAAATCAACAGCATCTCAATCGATGAAAGTGCGGCGCAACTCAGAGTTTCCTCGGCGACAATACGCAACTGGCTGAAAACTGGGTATCTGAGCTCTGTCGGCAAGGGAAAAATTGATTTAGAATCACTAGACAACTTTACCCGAGAACACGCAGGCAAACAGAGATTAACCAGTCGCGCCAATAAATCACAAAAGGACACACATGATCACTCCGCAGTCGCTAACCGTTTCATCAGCAGAATAGTTGACAACCTTGTTGATCTTCAAAACCTCGGAACCGAATACCAGACCGCGCTCTCAGATTCCCACAGGAACACGGAAGGCATCTACTACACCCCTGAACCAATCATTATAGATATGTTCAGAAAACCTGCGGAAGACGTATCATCAAAGATCTTTTGTGATCCATGTTGTGGATCAGGAAACTTCATTGCCAGAGCGCTTGAAGTAGGGTTTAAGCCAGAAAACATAGTGGGGTACGATATAGATCCGGTTGCCATTGAGTTAACAAAACATCGGATCAAAGTACTCAGCGGATACAACTCGCAGACAATTCACAATGAAAACTTTCTCGATCAGGCCATCCATCTGCATGGAATGTATGATTATATATTCACCAATCCACCATGGGGAAAGAAACTCTCCAAAGACCAAAAGGATTCCTATGCTTCGATATTCCATGCAGGCAAGAGTAATGACACCTGCTCACTCTTCCTCTTCGCATGCCTGAGGGCACTCAAGAGCGGTGGACGTCTGGGACTGCTGCTTCCAGAGGCATTCTTCAATATCTCTGCTTATGAGAAAGCCCGCAGAGTCGCTCTAGATCTGATGATTGAGAGGTTGATAGATTACGAGAAGCCGTTTGCAGGGCTCTTGACAAGAGCACAGGCGATTGTTCTAACTGCCACAAGAGCGAAGAACGACTCACATCAAATATCATGCGAATTCGGTAGAAAAATAAACACACGCGCAATCGGAGTCTTCAAAAATAATTCAAAAGCAATTTTAAACTTGTACTGCGATTCAGATGCCGCAACAATCATTGATCACGCATTCACTATTTCACACATAACCTTTAAGGGCAGAGCAAGATGGGGATTAGGTGTCGTAACCGGGAACAACAAGAAGTTCGTTAGAGATACGAGCAAGCAAGGATATGTTCCGGTTTTCAAAGGATCTGACATTACCCCTCATGGGCTGAAGGAGCCCAGTTGCTTTATCCCCTCTGATTTCTCGCTTTACCAACAAGTTGCGCCAACCGACCTTTACGAAGCACCCGAAAAGCTGATTTACAGGTTCATCTCTTCAGAGTTGTGTTTCTTTGCGGATTCGGAACAGAGGTTCATTCTGAACAGTGCAAACATGAGCCTCCCGGACAATAAATTTCCCATCTCCTGTCAGCAGCTCGCATCACTCTTAAACAGCCAATTCATAAATTGGCTCTTCCGCAATATATTCAATACTCACAAGATACTGCGTGGCGACTTGGAGACACTGCCTCTCCACGTGAGCTACTTTGATCTTCATCAGGAGTTTAGGGAAAACACATATTTGAATTACTTAGGAATCGAAAAGGAGCCAAATGGATCTTATAGACTTAAAAAAACAAAAATGAATGATAGCAACACAAAGGAGAAAATATGATTTTTCATAGAATAGACAAGTATCAGGAGCAAGGGCTTTTGATCCTTCGGATAGGTATTGGCACGATGTTCATGTGTCATGGTATTCCAAAATTGCTGGGCGGTCCAGAGGCATGGACCAAGCTCGGCGGCGCATTGTCAGCCATGGGCGTGAGCTTTGCGCCCACGTTCATGGGCTTTATGGCTGCCATCTCTGAATCGGGCGGTGGGTTGCTGCTGATCCTGGGACTTCTGACGCGTCCAGCATGCTTTCTCCTGCTCAGCACAATGACCGTGGCGACCGCAATGCATGTCAAGCAAGGCGATCCCTTTACGGTGTATTCTCACGCCCTGGAGGCTGCCATTCTGTTCTTCAGCCTGCTGTTCATTGGTCCTGGCAAACTGTCGCTGGACGAGAAATTATCTCATTGGAGGTTGTCAGTATTCTTAAGTTGTCTGGTAACCGTTCACGGGATATAAACTACCCAACATTTAGTTCAGTTGCGAGTTTACGAGTTAACTGGAACTGTTCTGCATCCTTTGGCAAACCTCTGGTTGCGTCCTCACGCCTGTCTTTAAAAATTAAGTCAATTGCTTGTGACAAACTATTGAGTGCTTCATCTTTTGTTTGCCCTTGTCCATTGGCCCCAGGAATTTCTGGTGAATATGCAAAAAACCACTCTTCGTCTTTTTCAATTATTGCTGTGAATTCATTGCGCATAATATCTCTCCATTTAATGTGTAAAGATTATCATGGAGCTTGCTTTAAAGCAATGCTGTATTAATTCAGAACGTGCAGATGACAATTTTGCGATTAGCAAATATTGTCCATCTGTCTTGTTCTGATCTATTGATAACTGTTTTTTCTGTGTAGGACTCTGCCTATCTCGACAACATCGTTGTCCACATCAAACAA
>Ga0265294_10004037_pt1 | contig 18477 bp, 14 predicted proteins | sample MunlanPumphouse3_FD_192504 | JGI IMG/M metagenome (GOLD analysis project Ga0265294, IMG submission 192504) | Groundwater microbial communities from a municipal landfill in Southern Ontario, Canada - Pumphouse #3 | ecosystem: Environmental > Aquatic > Deep subsurface > Groundwater | place...
GCGCTTCCATTCTGGCTTCCTGGGACAACGGGATATAAACACCCATTTGGTCACCATCAAAGTCAGCATTGAAAGGAGTACACACCATAGGGTGTAGTTGCAGAGATTTACCTTCTGTAAGTACCGGCATAAAAGCTTGAATACCTAATCTATGAAGAGTAGGAGCTCTATTTAGCATTACAGGATAATCTTTAACAACTTCTTCTAAGATTTTCCAGATTTCAGGCTGTTTCTTTTCAACCATCTTCTTAGCAGTCTTAGTCTTTTCAGCTGTACCCATTTTCTCTAATCTTTCAATTATAAATGGCTTGAATAGTTCAACTGCCATCTCTTTTGGTAACCCCATCTCATAAATCTTGAGGTGTGGACCAACAGTAATAACTGAACGACCGGAGTAGTCAACGCGTTTACCGAGTAGGTTCTGACGGAAACGACCTTGCTTACCTTTAAGTTGGTCAGTAAGACTCTTTAAGGCTCTATTTCCTCTACCCTTAACCGGTCTTGCTTTTTTAGAGTTATCTATTAAAGCATCGATAGCTTCCTGAAGCATTCTCTTTTCATTACGGAGAATCACTTCGGGTGCTCGAATTTCGATAAGACCTTTTAATCTATTATTTCTAGTTATAACTCTTCTGTATAAATCATTAAAGTCTGCAGTTGCAAATCTTCCACCATCAAGCGGAACCAACGGCCTTAAAGTAGGAGGAAGTACGGGTAATACTTCAAGAATCATCCATTCCGGTTTGTTGCCGGACTGTCTGAAAGCTTCTACAATTTTAAGACGCTTAATCATCTTTTGCTTACGCATTGTCGATGTTTCCCACTTAATACGGGTTCTTAAATCAGCAGCAATATCATCAAGATTTAAGGCTTGAAGCATCTCTCTGATAGCTTCAGCACCTATTTTAGCAACGAAATTGGTATCGCGTGAAACTTGGTCACGGATATCATAATACTCTTCAGTATCAATAAGTTCGTTTACTACATAATCTTGTTCTCCGGGATCTAAGACAACATAAGACTCATATACCAAGATTTTCTCTAAATTACTAATAGTAAGACCTAAAAGAGTACCGATTTTACTCGGAGCACTCTTAACAAAGGAGATGTGTGCAACCGGGACAGCTAATTCGATATGTCCCATTCTTGTTCTTCTCACACGAGAAGAGGTTACTTCCACACCGCAACGGTCACAAACAGTACCTGAAAATCTTTTTTTCTTATATTTTCCACATGAGCATTCGTAATCTTTTTCAGGTCCGAATATTCTTTCACAGAATAGACCGTCCTTTTCAGGCTTTAGAGTACGATAGTTTAAGGTATCTGGTTTTACAACTTCTCCATAAGACCAACTTCGAATTGCATCCGGGGAAGCAATACGAATACGAACGGCATCATAATTTTCTATCTTTTTTTCTCGTTTAATATTTCTATTCACTGAGAAATCCTCCGTTTCTGTTCCAACGATTTCTACTCATCATTTTTTAAGAACTCTATATCAAATGCAAGAGATTTTAATTCACTAATTAAGACATTAAATGATTCAGGGGTACCGGGTGCAGGTGGGTTCTGTCCGTTTGTGATAGCTTTAAAAGCATTGGTTCTTCCATCTACATCATCAGATTTAATGGTTAACATCTCTTCTAATAGATGAGCTGCACCATAAGCTTCCAAAGCCCAAACTTCCATCTCACCAAGACGCTGTCCGCCATGTTGAGCTTTACCACCAAGAGGTTGCTGAGTAATAAGTGAATATGGACCTGTCGATCTGGCGTGCATTTTATCTGCAACCAAGTGATTCAACTTCATCATATACATTACACCAACAGTAACTCTCTCTTTGAAAGGTTCGCCTGTGTGTCCATCATATAAGACTTGCTTTCCATCTATAGGAAGGTTAGCACTTCTTAATTCAGCTTCAATATCTTCAATTTCGGCACCGTCAAAAATAGGAGTTTCAACACTGAATCCTAATGTTTTCGCTGCCATACCCAAGTGAGTTTCCATGATTTGACCAATATTCATACGAGAAGGAACGCCCAGCGGATTCAATACGATATCTACCGGAGTACCATCACTCATGAATGGCATATCTTCTATTGGGGCTACGATTGAAATAACACCTTTGTTACCATGTCGTCCCGCCATTTTATCACCAACTTGGATTTTTCTCTTCTTGGCAATATAGACCTTAACCATTTTGCGAACACCATAAGGTAGTTCATCACCATGCTTAATTCTATCTCTTGATTTCTTATAGATATTTTCACTCTCTTCCATAGCATCATTGACTTTTAAAGCTACGGTTTTGTAGATTTCTCTATATTTATCAGGATCTGCTACCATTTCGACATCTAAATTAACTCTTGTAAAGTTAATCTTTTCTAAGTCGGAACTGGTTATATTTTTACCGGCAATAATGTAAAATCTGCCGTCTTTGGAATCGACAATATTCTTAGCAACTTGACCAATTAGTAACTCACTAAGCTTATCTTTCTTGAAGAGTTCAATCTTCTTCTTTCTCTCTATATTATCTTTCTTTAGTTTAGCAATTTGAGCCTTATGGTCTTCTTCAAATTCAATGACATCTTCATAGCGTGAGAATACTTTAACATCAAGAACAACACCTTCCATTCCGGGTTTTGCTTTCAATGAACTATTTGTATAATCACCTGCTCTGTCACCAAAAAGTGCACGCATAAGATTCTCTTCAGGAGAAGGATCAATCTCTACAGATTTAGGGGTAATCTTACCCACAATTATATCACCTGCAGTAATCACAGAACCAACTCTGATAATACCGGACTTATCTAAGTTTCTTAAAGAATTTACCGGTACGTTAGGAATATCACTCGCTAACTCCTCTTTACCATTCTTTAAATCTCTAACCAATACTTCCAGTTCTTCAATATAGATTGAGGTGAGGGTATCCTTGCGGGCTACATGCTCACTTAGAATTATCGCATCCTCATAATTGTATCCATACCAAGGCATGAAGGCAACTACCATATTTGTTCCTAGAGCTAATCTATCACCTTCAACCCCAGGACCATCACTAATAGGATCACCTTTTATAACTTTATCCCCGATTTTTACAATCGGTCTTTGATTAATACAGGTATCTTGGTTAGATCTGACATATTTCTTGAGATAGAATCTTTCATTGCTGATTAAATCTATATCATCATCAGATTCAGAATCAGGTTTGATATCAATATATTCAGAAGTTACTTGAGTAACTTCACCATTATATTGAGCTAAGACAACAGCACCGGATTCACGGGCAACTATCTTTTCAATTCCTGTTCCAATAATAGGTGTTTGAGGATTCAATAACGGCACAGATTGTCTCTGCATGTTAGAACCCATCAATGCACGGTTAGCATCATCATGCTCCAAGAAAGGAACAAGTGCTGCAGATACAGATACTACTTGCTGAGGTGAAACATCAATATAATTAATCTTTTGAGGAATTACATTAATATAGTCATCTTTTTCTCTGGCAAACACATATCTATCAGTAATTACTAAATTGTCGTCCATAGTAACATGAGCGGCAATAATATGTTTATCTTCTTGATGTGCATCTAAATAATCAACTTTTTGGGTTATAACACCATTCTCAACTCTGATATATGGAGTTTCTAAGAAACCAAACTCATTGATTCTGGAATAGATAGAAGGAGAACTGAGTAAACCAATACTTGGTCCTTCAGGAGTCTCAATCGGGCATATTCTTCCGTAATGGGAATAATGAATATCACGAACTTCGAATCCGGCTCTATCTCTAGCTAATCCACCTGGTCCCAATGCAGATAATCTTCTCTTATGAGTAAGAGCAGACAATGGATTTGTTTGATCCATGAACTGTGATAGCTGACCTGTTAAGAAGAATGAATCAACCACTGTGATGAGAGCATTACTGTTGATTAAATCATGGACAGTAACTTCATCAGGGTTGGCAATTGCCATTCTCTCTAACACTATTCTGGCTATCATGGAAAGACCGGTTTTATATTGTTCTTCTAATAATTCACCCACTGTCCTAACGCGTCTGTTAGCTAAATGGTCAATATCATCAATAGTTTTTTCATCTTTAAAAATACTGATCATATATTGAATTATTTCAGTAAAATCTCTTTGGGTTAAGACATTAGTGCCGAAATCAGGCTCGAAGTCTAATTTAGCATTAATCTTATGTCTTCCCACACTTCCGAGATTATATCTTTTAGAATTAAAGAACATTCTGTCGATAAGATCTAAAGCATTTTCGATCGGAACTTCATCTTCGCCCGGTCTGACTAAATTATAGATCTTTTGAACAGCTTCTTCTTGATTGCGTGATGGATCTTTTAGCAATGTCTTTTCTAAAATCTTACGATTAAAATCGCAATCTTCAGTAACAACTTTAACCTTAGTAAGACCAAGTTCAGTTAAATCTTTGATCAGATCTTTATCTAACTCGGTATTAGCTTCAGCTAATAAAACACCATCAGCACCAAGAATTTCAGTAGCAGTAAATCTTTTTTCTGCTTTTTTAAGTGAAATTTCTTCTATCTCATAGAAGATTTCTCTCAACACTTTATCGGTTGAGATATATTTACTACTTATGGTATCAACTTCAATGATGCCGTAGCTTAATAATTCTTCTACAATTTCGTTATTTAATTTAGTTTTTGCTTTGACAACTACTTCAGCTTCATGACCTTCACGAATATCATAGATGTCTGAGAAAGCATAGCTATTCTTTGCTTTTAGAGATACATTACCTTTCTCGTCAGAGAGTCTAAGTGTTTCTCTGGCTTCAGGAATCTCGGCATAATTTTCAGGAATATATCCTACAGATCTTAACAGGACCGTTACTGGTAATTTTCTTCTTTTATCTATATTCACATAAATAACATCATGGATGTCGATATGAAATTCTAACCAGCTTCCATTATATGGAATTATTTTCGATGATATTAACATTTTACCGCTCGGGTGCTTTTCTTCAGAAAAGTACACACCTGGTGAGCGTTGTAACTGTGATATAATGACTCTTTCAGCGCCGTTAATTACAAAAGTACCTTGATTTGTAATTAAAGGAATATCACCTAAGAACACTTCTTGTTCCATCATATCTCTCAGAGTTCTTGTCTTATCAATCCTCTTTTGGATTCTTCCTGTTACTCCGAAAGTCTTTAAGGTGTTCAGAATCTGTTTTGCATCTTCAGCTTCATTACAAGAGTTTATTATCCTGTTGGTATCTTCGTTTGAGCTTACTGCTTCCAGTATATTTGTAGCTGAAACTTCATCCCAATTTAGACCTGTGATCAAAAACTGTTTCACGTCATTTGTGTTACTACCTACGCTATCTACGACGATGTCGAAAGTTTCTTCTTCTTCAACTTCATAGACTCTTAATCTTAATTTAATTTTTAAAGGAACTTGGTACGATAAATTTCTTTCAATACATTCATCAATTGAATATTTTTCTTTTAAGATTCGGTATTCTACAAATTCTAATTCATAGTTTTCTTTTTGGTCTGTGATTGGGAATAAATTCTCAAAAACAGCTTGTAATCCAAAATTCTTTCTCTGTTGAGGATGAACATCTTTTTGGATAAAATCTTCAAAAGAATCTACCTGCATGGATAGAAGATTTGGTACTTCTACTTGAGGTATTCCTAACTCAATGAATTTCTTGGATATTCTGGAATAACTTTTGAACTTTTTCAAAAGCCCACTCCTTTATAATGTTCATAGATTAAAGATCGACTATTGTTTTTTTAAACAAAAAAACGAAACCATTTAGCGGTTAAATTTACTTAACAATTCGTTGATTCCGAAACTATGTTTGTAATACATTAAAATAAAATAGGGAAATGAGCCTATAAGACCCATTTCCATCTATAATAGCTTGTAATTTTCTTTATTTGACTTCTACTGTTGCACCAGCATCTTCGAAGGTCTTTCTCATTGCTTCGGCTTCTTCTTTAGAAATGCCCTCTGCAACTTTTTGTGGAGCTGTATCTACCATATCTTTAGCTTCTTTTAAGCCAAGTTTAGTAATTTCTCTGACAGCTTTAATTACATTAATCTTTTTAGCTCCTGCGGCTATAAGAATAACATCAAATTCTGTTTGTTCTTCTACGGCTTCTGCAGGGCCTGCAGCTACAGCAACAGCAGCTGCTGCTGATACACCAAAGATTTCTTCCATTTCTGTAACTAATTCGGATAACTCCATTACACTCATCTCTTTAACGAGATCAATTATTTGCTGTTTTTTATCGGACATGTATTCCTCCATGATTATTATTTTATTATTCAGCTTTTTGAGTGGCAATCGCATCAATTAAGCGTACGAAACTCGATATTGGTGCTTTCATGCTACCAAACATCTTAGCCAACAACACATCTCTAGACGGAATCTTAGAAAGTTTTTCTAGATCTTCCAGTAAATATACAACTCCATCTACAAATCCAGCTTTAAATGTTGGAAAAGGTTTGTCTTCCATAACCTCTCTAACGAATGTTGCCATTTCTCTGGCTGCAGATATTTCATCAGTTTTACAAACAGCTACACCGGTAGGTCCTTTTAAAAAAGAATCTAAACCTGTGATACCTAATTCATTAAGTGCTATTCTAACTAATGTGTTTTTCTGAACAAAATAATCAACATTATTTTTTCTGAATCTTTTGCGAAGCTCATTCACTTCTTCAATATTAATTCCCTTATAATCTACTAAGACTATCGCTTTGGCACTGTCAAGTCGCACTTTTAGCTCTTCTACTAAATTCATTTTATTAGAATTTATCATTTCCCTCTCCTATGATTTAGATTCCACGGCTACACCGGCAACATCAAGTTTTACTCCGGGTCCCATGGTTGAGGTTAATGTCATAGTTTTGATAAAAGTACCTTTTAATGCAGCAGGTCTATCTTTGATAATTGCTGCAATAATGGTTATTAAATTTTCTTTTATTTGTTCTACTTCAAAACTAAGTTTTCCGGCAGGAACATGTATGTTAGAAAATTTATCAACCCTATAAACGACTTTACCGGATTTTGCTTCTCTTACAGCAGTCTCTATATCCATTGTAACGGTTCCAACCTTGGGATTAGGCATAAGACCTCTAGGTCCTAATACTCTACCTAATTTACCGATTTTACCCATTAAGTTTGGAGTAGCGATAACTGTATCGAATTCCATCCAACTATCCTTGGTGATTTTGTCAATGTACTCATCGACACCGACGAATTCTGCACCAGCTGCCTTAGCTTGCTCTGCTTTTTCTCCTTCAGCGAAAACTAGAACTCTCACATCTTTGCCTGTTCCGTGAGGAAGGACAAGTGAGCTTCTAATTTGCTGATCAGCTTTTCTTGGATCAACGCCGAGGTTCATATGAATTTCTACTGTCTCATCAAATTTTGTTACAGGAACACTCTTTAATAAGCTAATAGCAGTAGTAAGATCATATCTACTTAGACGATCAACCTTAGAAAATGCTTCTTTGTAGCGTTTACTTCTCTTCATCCACTATTCTCCTTTGATTATAATCTCCTGCAATGTGAGATATTGTTTATTTTGGTTAGTCAACGACTAACACTCCCATACTCCTTGCAGTCCCAGCGATCATGCGCATAGCAGATTCAAGGGAAAAACTATTCAAATCTTGTGCTTTCAATTCAGCTATTTTTTTGCATTGTTCTTTAGTAATCTTTCCAACTTTATCCTTATTAGGAACAGCTGCACCTTTTGCAAGGTTAGCCTCTTTTTTAATAAGAACAGATGCCGGAGGAGTCTTAATTTCAAATACAAAAGACTTGTTTTTAAACACGCTGATAACAACAGGGAAGATCATTCCGGGTTGGTCAGCTGTCTTAGCATTAAACTGTTTACAAAAATCAGGAATATTAACTCCAGCCTGACCTAATGCAGGTCCCACGGGAGGTGCCGGGGTTGCTTTTCCAGCAGGTAACTGAAGTTTAACGACGTGTGTTACACCTTTCAATTTAGCCATAACTACCTCTTTTCTTTATTAGTCCAAAGTCTTAAGCTCAAAGTAAAACCTAGGACTTTGAACTTGTATTATTTTTTTCTTTCAACCTGTTCTCCGTTTACTTCGACAGGAGTAATCCTACCGAACACAGAAACATTAACAGAAATTCTTCCTGACGATTGATCTACTTTATCAACTATTCCTTCGAAATCAGTAAAAGCTCCACCGACAATTGTTACCATGTCGCCGGGCATGAAATCGAATTCAGTAGTTGAATCATCTCTATCATTAATACCAAGCAGTCTATTAACTTCTTTGTCGTCTAAAGGAATAGGTTTCTTTCCATAGCCTAAGAAGTTAGTAACACCTGAAATTGACTTAACGAAAGCATAAACTTTCGGTTCCATTTCGGCTTGCATTATGATATAGGAGTTAAATATTTTTTTCTCTACTTCAATTTTCTTACCATCTCTGATAACAAAAGTCTTTTGAGTTGGAACCAAGATTTGTCCGATAGAATCTTCTAAATCAGTACCAATTATACTCTTCTCTATAGTCTCTTTTACTCTATTCTCGTGAGATGAGAAAGTGTGTACAACATACCATTGCATAATTACCAGCCCTTATTTAAATAAGGTTTGAGTTATCAATGAATTAAACACTAAATCAACTAACATTAGAAAGATACTTGTAATGACAGTCATTACGAGAACTACAGTCGTGCCTTCTGTAATATCTGGTTTTTTAGGCCATGATATCGTGCCAAGCTCTTGACGAACTTCTTTAAAAAAAACTAATATTTTTTCCATATTTTTTCCGTCTTTCTTTGCAGATTATATAATTTATTAAATGGGCAAAAAGCCAGTAGAATTTTCTTCTACTGACTTAGCCTAATTTTATGGCAGGATAGGCAGGAATCGAACCCGCAACTTCTGGTTTTGGAGACCAGCGCTCTACCAATTGAACTACTATCCTGTGTTACTACTATTATTTATTCTGCTTGTGTGTAGTATGTTTTCTACAAGTTGGACAGAATTTTTTTAATTCCAGTTTACCTGGGTTTGTTCTTCTATTTCTTGTGGTAGTGTAGTTTCTGTTTTTGCATTCAGTACACTCCAGAATTATGATATCTCTCATTATTTACCTTCTTGGTTATTAGGTTACGGCTTATTCTTCTATGTCAGCAATAACACCGGCACCGATAGTTCTTCCACCTTCACGAATAGCGAAGCGTAAACCTTTTTCTAAAGCGATAGGAACAATAAGTTCTGCACCGATAGAAACGTTATCACCAGGCATAACCATTTCAACGCCTTCAGGAAGTTTTAAAGAACCGGTAACGTCTGTAGTTCTAAAATAGAATTGAGGTCTGTAGCCGGTAAAGAATGGTTTAGCTCTTCCACCTTCGTCTTTAGAAAGGATGTATGTTTCGCCGGTGAAGTTTGTGTGTGGCTTAACTGATTTAGGTTTAGCAAGCACCATTCCTCTTTCGACATCTGTCTTTTGGAATCCACGAAGTAAACAACCGATATTATCACCGGCACGAGCTTCGTCCATAATTTTTCTGAACATTTCCACACCGGTACAAGTTGTTTCAACAGTTTCTCTGATACCAACTCTTTCAATTTTATCACCAGTTTTAATCACACCGCGTTCTACACGACCGGTTGCAACTGTTCCACGACCAGGAATTGAGAATACATCTTCCACAGGCATTAAGAATGGTTTGTCCACATCTCTGTCCGGTTCTTTGATGTAAGTATCCAGTGCATCAACTAGCTCTTGAATTTGCGCTTCAGCTTCAGGATCTCCGTTAAGACTCTTAAGAGCTGAACCCATGATAAATGGAACATCGTCAGGGAAACCGTTTTTCTCAAGGATTTCTCTAACTTCCATTTCAACTAATTCAAGAAGTTCGTCATCATCAACAAGGTCGCATTTATTCATAAATACAACTATAGCTGGCACACCAACCTGTCTTGCAAGAAGAATGTGTTCTCTAGTTTGAGGCATTGGGCCGTCAGCAGCACTAACAACAAGGATAGCACCGTCCATCTGAGCAGCACCGGTAATCATATTTTTTACATAGTCAGCGTGACCAGGACAGTCAACGTGAGCATAATGGCGATTAGCAGATTCGTATTCAACGTGTGAAGTTGCGATAGTGATTCCGCGTTCTTTTTCTTCAGGTGCATTATCGATAGAATCGAAAGATCTTACAGTAGCACCAGTTTTCTTACTTAAATATAAAGTTATTGCAGCAGTCAAAGTTGTTTTACCATGGTCAACGTGACCAATAGTTCCAACGTTAACATGAGGTTTTGTTCTTACAAATTTTTGTTTTGCCATGTTTCCTCCCGGATTTAGTTATCGTTCTTAATTTTTCTTGTTTAACATTTAATAAGGATTTTGAATAAACAAAAATACACCGCACTTGTGCGGTCTCTTCCTTAATAAATACTAAGTAAATTCACCTTACTAAATGGACTTTAAGTGATTTTATCTTAGTAATTGTTTCTAATATTATAATTTTCAAGTGGAGCTCATGATCGGATTTGAACCGATGACCTCATCCTTACCAAGGATGCGCTCTACCGACTGAGCTACACGAGCTTCTCAAAAAATGGAGCGGGAAACGGGATTCGAACCCGCGACCCTCAGCTTGGAAGGCTGATGCTCTAGCCAACTGAGCTACTCCCGCAATTTAGCTCTTAAAATTCTTTATCTTATTATAGCAAGCATCCACAAAAAAGAAATGGTGGAGAGAGGAGGATTTGAACCTCCGAAGTCTTCGACGACAGATTTACAGTCTGTTCCCTTTGACCGCTCGGGAACCTCTCCACGAATGGAGCCAACGAAGGGAATCGAACCCCCAACCTGCTGATTACAAATCAGCTGCTCTACCATTGAGCCACGTTGGCATGAATATGTTGCTATAAAAACAATCTCATATTTCTTGTCAAGATGTTTTTTTCACTCTGTGTAATTTTCAAATATCGTACCAAATTCTTAAACAAGCATTAATTTACCTGTTTTAATGTCAAATACTTTTTTGAAAAAATGTTAATTAGCAACAAGTTGACTCTCTTATTCGCTCACTCTTATCTTCATAAAAACAGTGCAAATAGCTAATAATCCAATGATTCTCAGGTATTGATATAGCAAGCGTTAAACTACTGTCAGATCGAGTTTTAATGATTTTAAGATAATAAATATTTATTTTCATTTTCTCTACAATTATTTTGTAAAATATAGTGAAAAGATTCGCTGATACTCTAATAAATAAGGGTAATTATATTTAAATAATAGTAAAAATAGTTATAAAATAATCTTTTTTACTCTGCCAACTATTCCGGAATCTAACATTACCTTGATTCCATGTGGATGGTTTTGAGCATTCGTAAGGATTCTTTTAACAATTCCGGAGGTTAAATTCCCATTTCTCTGGTCTTGCTTCTGCACTACCTCTACTTTGCTTCCTATATTTATATTCACTCTTTTTGTACTGTCCAGACTCATTTTGCTTCCTTCATATCTTGTTATTTCTTATTAGACATTATTAACATAAGGGGGAGATTAGTCAAGTCTTTATAGGTAGCAGGATTGTTTTGCGAAATTGGTTCGGGTTATCAAAGTAGGAGGGACTAAGTAGCAATGATGCATTCAGGGATGAGTGCGTTCCCAGTGAAAGATGGCGAATATTAATTCGCTCCTACAAATTCGTGAAATTCGTTTTAATTCGCGTAAATTCGTGTGAAGGTCTTTTCTTTTAATAATTATTAATTTTCTTTTCCTTCTTAACCGACCTCATGCTAATAACAATGCCATTAAAAGTATGATGAGCTATAATATAAAAGACAGCCGGTAAAGCTGTTAGTTCCGAAAAACTTGATAATCCAATAGTAATAGTAAGCAGTGTATTTTTATGTCCTAAAGTTACCGGTAGGGTGAATTTCATCTGCCTTGATCTGGCAATAATCCAACCTAGCAAATAAAGAAAACCTGCTAAAGCGTAAGTATATAGCACAATTTGAATAAGATTTACTTTGTCTAAAGCTTTGATTTTGTTGGCAGAAGTACCTACGGCGACAACAATCAGGAGCATCTGAATCAATACTTTATAGGAGTCTATTTTGGTGAGTACAAAGTTCTTCAGCTTAATGGTTTTATTAGTGAGAAGAGCCACTATTAGGGGAATAAAGATGATAAACACCACTTTTAGCATGATTGCCTGATAATCAATATTAAGTGTGCTGTTTTTTAAGAAGATTTGTGGTATCATAGCAAAAGCAAGAGGTGATAGTAGATTAAACACTGTAACATTGGCGACTGTGTATTCGAGATCACCTTTGGAAAGTGCTACAATAATGGGTGAAGCCAATGCCGGCGGAGTAATTATTGCCAGCAGAAAGCCTGTTTGTAATTCTGCACCTAACCAAGCTGAAGTGTAATAGACAACCGGAGGTAAAATAACCCAGCAGACTAAAGGGAAAGTGATTAATTCCCATCTAAAGAACTTATCCAGTTTGAATTTCATCCGGACAAATGAACAGTATAAGAGAATCATCAACAGCGGGATCATTGCCGGTTTCAAAATAGAGAAGAAAGGAAAAATAAAGCCAAACGCGACAGCCAACAGGAGAAAAAGTCCTGTCCATTTTTTAATCAATTCTAACATATAATTATTCTACCTAATTATTATACCACCACCAAGAAGCTCATCTTCTTCACTATAAAAAACTGCTGATTGCCCTGGAGTAACCGATTCTATCTTCTCTTCAGGAATCACAATTGCCTCATTTCCTTGCATCACAATATCCCTAATTTTCACAGGTTGAGAATTATATCTAATCTGCACAGTTCCTCTTTTTAGCTTACTGGTATCATCATCTAAGAAGTGAAGCTCATTTATTTTGAACGAAGAAACTTTTAAATCTTCTCTATCAGGAGTAACATAGAGTATATTCTTAATAACATCCAGAGAATGCACATAGAGCGTGATATTAAGCTTGGTTTGAAGTCCTTTACGCTGTCCTATTGTGTAGGCTGTTAAGCCATGATGTTCACCAATTATCTCTCCGTCAAGTAGCTTTATTTTACCCGGTTTAGCAGGCACTATCTGATTCACAAAATCTAAATAGTGATCTTTAATAAAACAGATCTCTTGCGAATCCTTCTTCTCGGCAGCATGTAAATTATTATCAATCGCTATTTTCCTAACTTCATCCTTATCAAGATCATAGAGAGGAAAAAGAGTTTTGGCAAACTGCTCTTTTCGCACCCGCCATAACATATATGTTTGATCTTTAGAATTATCAGCCCGGTAAACATGAGGTCTACCTTCACCTTGAACTAACCTAACATAATGTCCGGTAGCAATATAATCAAAACCATACTCTTTAATTTTATCAAAAAAGACACCCCATTTAATCGTGGGATTGCAAAGTGTGCAAGGATTAGGAGTGTAGCCGCGATTATATTGATCAACAAAGTCATTCAGAACTATTTTACGAAATTCATCCTTAACATTGATCACAATATGCTTGATGCCAAGCTGTTTACAAATCTTGCTCGCATCCTTAGTTGCTGCAATAGCACCCTCTTCAGGTTTATACCCAAACTCTTCATCATCAAATTGAACCATGGTGAAGCCGGTAATATCGTAACCCTGCTCTTTAAGTAAATAGGCAACGACTGAGCTGTCCACTCCCCCACTCATTGCCACAGCTATCTTTTTACTCTTCAATCCTGGCAATGTTAGCTCCTAATTTGGTCAACTTCCCTTCAATATTATCATAGCCACGATCGATATGATAAATACGGGAGACTATTGTTTCGCCTTCGGCAGCTAAACCGGCTAAGACTAAAGCAGCACTGGCACGTAAATCTGTAGCCATAACTTCAGCTCCGCTAAGCTCTTTTACCCCTTCAATTCTGGCTTTACCTTTTTCTTGAGTAATGTTAGCCTGCAATCTATTAAGCTCCGGAACATGCATAAATCTGTCCGGAAAAATAGTATCTTCGACATGGCTTATGCCTTGAGCAAGTGTCATTAAGGTAAGGAATTGGGCTTGTAAATCAGTAGGGAAAGAAGGATAAGGAGCTGTAACAATATCGACAGGAAGAATCTTGTCTATCGGGAAGATAGTCATACTATTTTCAGTAACATCTATTTTGAATCCGGCTTGTTGCAACTTGAGAATCAAGGCTCCGAGATGTTCAGGATAGCAGTTGGAAACAGTGATTTCACTATTAGTAATTGCACCTGCGATTAAGAAAGTACCGGCTTCAATTCTATCCGGCATCATCTCCATTCCTACAGGGAATAGCTCTTTAACACCATCAATTTCTAAAGTAGAAGTACTCTTTCCTTTAATCTTTGCACCCATTTTAACGAGAAAATCTATTAAGCTATCAATTTCCGGTTCCTTAGCACAATTACGCATGATTGTCTTACCTTTGGCTAAAGTAGCTGTCATTAAAATATGACAAGTTGCACCAACGGAAACATTACTAAAGTTGATCTCTGCACCCTTTAATTCATCTGTGGTTGCATAAAGATAACCCTTTTTAGTTTCAAATTTAGCACCCATTTGCTCTAAAGCTGTTAAGTGTAAATCAATAGGTCTGGCTCCGATAGCACAGCCACCAGGGAAAGAAACTTTTGCTTTTTTGAATTTAACTAAGAGAGGTCCTAAAACATAAATAGAAGCACGCATTTGCGAAACTAATTCGTAGGGTGCTTCCGGGAAACAAACATCAGAGGTATCAACTTCCAAACTGCCATCAAAATATTCAATTCTAGCACCTATTACTCTTAATAAATGTGCCATTGTTTTGAGGTCAACCAACCTGGGAACATTGGTTAAGACACTCTTTCCACGAGTTAATAAACATGCTGCCAAGATTGGCAGGATTGCGTTTTTTGCTCCGCTAACTTCTACTGTTCCGACTAACTTTTTGCCACCTTTGATTAAAAACTTTTTCATTTATGCCACCTATTTAGATAATTATCTTCATATTCTCAATTAACTATTCTTTTAATTTAGTGTCAAGAAAAGAAATTCGAACAATTAGCAATTGGCTATTAATAGAAAGATGAAGATCCTTTACACAGAGTTTCACAGAGGTTAAGAGGAGTTTCACAGAGTTTTAAGAGAAAGAATGAAGAATTGGTTTGCTGATTATAAACTGAGACTAAACCCTCTTAAATCCTGAAAGGATGACATTTATCCACAAGGGGTGCAAGCCCCTTGTTAGAGATAAAGATTAAAAATAGCCCTACAGGGGCGACATAGCCAAGAAAAAGAAAGATGAGAGAGATAAAAAGACTTTCACGCGAATTTGCACGAATTAAAACGAATTTCACGAATTAAGAGGTCTCGAATCAGCCTAACTCATGTATAATTTCTTCACTCTTTCTGTGTTTTCAGTGTTTTCAGTGGCTAATTAAGAAGACGCAAAATGTTGCGTCTCTACAGCAGATGGAAGAGGGGAATTAAGAAATCGCGTCTCTACCTACACATTATTATCCGTTCCTTCCCTACTAAATCTCGTATCACTTCTATCTTTCCAAAACCTTCTGCTTTGGCTATTTTACGAATATCCACCGCCTGACCCTCCCCTATCTCAAAAAAGATTGTTCCTTGAGACTTAAGAGAAATCTTGCTTATTTCCAGAATCTTCCGGTAGAAATAAAGTCCGTTTTCAGTTCCCACTAAAGCAAGCTTAGGTTCAAACTTTTGAACTTCACCAGGGAGTTGAGCATACTCGTCATCTGTAACATAAGGTGGATTAGAGACGATTAAATCGAACTTTCCAAGCTCAGCGGAGTAAATATCAGCTTCCATAAAGTTAATTTCCACATTATTAAGCTTGGCATTAGCTTGTGCTATGTCCAGAGCTTGCGGGGAGATATCAACAGCTACAACTTCTGAATCAGGAAATAGCTTCTTCAAAGAAATAGCAATAGCTCCAGAACCTGTGCCAATATCTAAAATCCTTGGGGGATTCATTATTTTGTGCTGAATAGTTTCAATTAAGAACTCTGTTTCAGGACGAGGAATTAGTACATCCGGGGTAACATTAATTCGATAACCATAGAATTCGGTATAACCAAAAATGTATTGGAGAGGTTCGTGTTTTGCTCTTCTCGCTATCCACTGCAGAGCCTGCTTTTCTTGAGCTGAAGTGATTTCCTGCTGATAATAGAGAGGTAAGGAAAGTCTTTTGAGCCCTACCACCTCTTCTATTATTAAACCTGCATTTAATCTAGGATTTTCCAGCTTGGCTGTAGCAAATATTTCTTCGGCATGTTGCAAGATTTCTTTTATATTCATTTGTTATATCCTAAATAGGTTTACTGTTTTTCTATTAATCCCCTACAGGGATAGGTCGATTTTTGGCATCTGTACCTGTGGTTAATTCTTGAAATACAAGAATTCAACACACAGGCTAAACTATTGATCCCCAAGGGGATTTAAGACCACACCCCGCCGAAATTCGGCATCCACCTTCACTAAAAGCTTCGGAGGATAAGTTCCCTCTTGAGGCTTCGCTAATACATTCTACATAGCTTTACAAGCGGAGTAGAAAACTATGCCCTCACACGCCAGAGACTTAGCTTCGCTAAGAAAGAGGGGATTTAAGAGGGTCTCGCAACCGATTAAACAATTAAACGAATCAACAATTCAACATGCATTTAATTCCTGTTAATTAGCTTTTTATGTCTGCTGAATTTTTAGCAATATTATCTAAACTATTAGAAATTCTCTCATAATTATAATTGGAAGGGTCTTGGAAGACTCTTAATCCAAATTCTGGAGCTACAGCAAAGAGATGATCAAAAATGTCAGCCTGAATACCTTCATAATTCACCCAAGCAGTATCATTAGTGAATACATAAATTTCGATGGGAACACCGACTTTGTCAGACTGTAACTGTCTAATCAGAAAAGTTAGTTCTTTATGAACCTTAGGATGATGTCTTAAATAACTGGTAATATAAGCTCTGAAAGTACCAAGATTAGTCATTCTTCTGCCATTCACAATCACCGAATCATCAATATTGTTAACCTCATTATATTCGGCTAATTCTTCTTGCTTACTTAATATATAATCTTTCAAATAATGAATCTTTTCAAATTTAGCAATCATTTCATCATCTAAAAACTTCACGCTACTTATATCAATGATAATCGTCCGCTTAATTCTTCTACCACCGGATTCTTGCATTCCTCGCCAATTCTTAAAAGAGTCGTTTATCAGCTTAAAAGAAGGAATATTGGTGATAGTTTTATCCCAATTCTGAATACTGACATTGTAGAGAGAAATATCTATAACATCACCATCGGCGCCAAATTTTGGAACTTCTAACCAGTCACCAATCCTAATAATATCACTGGTTGAGATTCTGACACTGGCAACGAAGGAGAGAATTGTATCTTGGAAAATCAAGAGTAACACCGCCGTCATAGCACCTAGACCACTGATTAAGACCCACGGATTTGTGTTTATAAAAATAGAAACCGCAACAATGAATCCTATAATATATAGTATTATCATGAGAATTTGTGTAAAACCCTTGATCGATTTTCCTTCTGCAATTTCCATGGTGTTGTAGATATCACTAAAGAAATCCATTAAGTTTCCTAGAAACCTGAGAATTACAAAAATAATTACAACTGCAACTAACTTCCCGATAAGAGTACCGGATTTTTCTAAAGCCGATGCAGATTGATAGATAAAAATTAGTCCCGGTAGTGGTACCAGACTTGCCAGCACTTTGCGTTTAATTAAATAATCGTCCCAAGTAGCTTTACTCTTAACGATAAGTTTGTGGACTAATTTCAATACTAGCTTACTAATCATGCAGATAACACCTGCAATAACTAAGATTATTATAGCTCTGAGCATGCCCGGTACTAATGAGTTTTCCGGTAATAATCCTGCAATATATTCAATCATAATTTATACCTCAATTTTGTTTTTATATTTGATTAATAGCCTTATATAAGGGGGATTAGATGTCAAGATAATAATTAGCAATGAGCGATTAAGAGACCTATCCACGGATTACACGAATTACACAAAGAAGAAAAAGAAAGAAAGAAGAGAAAGAATGAAGAATTGATGATTATAAACTGAGACCAAACCTCTTAAATCCCAAAGGGATGGTATATATCAGCAAGGGGAGCGGGGAATTAAAAGGTTCCGTACCCATCTTAATTCGTGCAAATTCGTCTTAATTCGTGTAAATTCGTGTGAAAAGTTTTTGTCTTCCACTCTCTCCCTCTCTCCCTCATTTATTCCCCTCTTATCGTCAGATTTTTATTGACATAAAAGCAGTACTATTAATAGGGTATGTTGAGGTATTGATTATGAAACAAAGTAATATTAGAAATTTCTGTATAATAGCCCATATCGATCATGGTAAATCAACTTTAGCAGATCGTTTATTGGAAGAAACAAATACAATAGATAGAAGTAAGA
>Ga0265294_10004038_pt1 | contig 18474 bp, 15 predicted proteins | sample MunlanPumphouse3_FD_192504 | JGI IMG/M metagenome (GOLD analysis project Ga0265294, IMG submission 192504) | Groundwater microbial communities from a municipal landfill in Southern Ontario, Canada - Pumphouse #3 | ecosystem: Environmental > Aquatic > Deep subsurface > Groundwater | place...
TAGTAATCGCGCATCAGCCATGGCGCGGTGAATACGTTCCCGGGCCTTGTACACACCGCCCGTCAAGCCATGGAAGCTTGGGGTGCCTGAAGTTCGTGACCGCAAGGAGCGACCTAGGGCAAAACAGGTAACTGGGGCTAAGTCGTAACAAGGTAGCCGTACCGGAAGGTGTGGCTGGAACACCTCCTTTTTGGAGCGTATTCTGTTACTTTTATGCTCTGCTTCCAATCTTTTTTTATTATTCAGTCCCGTAGCTCAGTTGGTTAGAGCACTACACTGATAATGTAGGGGTCAGCGGTTCAACTCCGCTCGGGACTACCGCATAATGCTACGGGGATATAGCTCAGTTGGCTAGAGCACCTGCTTTGCAAGCAGGGGGTCGTCGGTTCGACTCCGTCTATCTCCACAGAAAGCGTGTTACTTTTAAGGTAACGCGCTTTTTTTTTCATAAATTTGTATATGCAGTATCTCAATACGCTCATATGGGTGGGATTTTGTCAAGCCTTGTTTGCTGCTTTGTTAATGGTTAATAAGCAAGAACAAAGTGTATCTGATAAAATTTTGACTACTTGGCTGCTGTTGATTGCCTTTGAATTTCTTTTAAGAGGTATTCGTTTTCAACCCTACCAATTGTCTTTGTTTACAGGAACCCACTTGTTGTTTAACGCTGCTTTGTATCAGTATGTCAAATCTTTGACAGTAGCCGGATTTAGATTGAAGCCTGTGTATTTACTGCATCTGATTCCTTATCTTCTCATAGAAATACTTAATCACACATTCGGGGAGCGTGTATTTACCGGTATGGCTATGGGCTTTTCCGGAAACCATCTGTTTGGTTATTCTTTTGCGCTCATCAATCTTATTTCGTGGATGATATACAGCCCTCTGAGTATTACTATGGTACGCAACTACCGTAAAGATCTTCAAGATAAAGTTTCCAGCATAGAAAAAAACGAGAACATCCGCTGGCTGTTTTTAGTAACTACCTTCTATGTGTTTTACTGTCTGGTAGGGCATCTTGTATCGTTGGTAGTAATCCTTTCAGATACAAAAACATTGTGGCCGGCTTCGTACAACTTTTCCTTTCTTTTAATATTGGTCTATATGTTAAGTTTTTATGGATTAAGGCAAAAACGCATACCGGAGGGTTTGCAAGTTCATAAAGAAAAGAAAGGTTATAAAAATCCGCTTCTTAGCCAGTCGGACAGGAAAAGACTGGGCGAACAAGTATTGCAACACGTTCAGGAACACAAAATATATCTTAATCCCGATTTGAGCATGGATCTTTTGTCTGTAGAACTTGGGGTTCCAAAACATCAGCTTACGGAAGTGCTGAACGTAGAATTAGGAAAAAACTTCTTTCAATTTATCAATACCTTTCGGATAGAAGCCGTAAAAGAAATGCTGAAAGACATCAACAATCTCTACTCCGTAGAAGCTATAGGATATGAATGCGGTTTTTCAAACAAATCTTCTTTTTTTAGAATTTTCAAAGAAACAGTAGGATTAACGCCCTTGGAGTATAGAAACAATGTAAAAATCTCTAAAAACGACTCCATCTTTTGAAAATCACACCACAATCAAGTCTTCTTTTTAAAAATGAGAAGAGAAGACGTTTCTTTTTCCGTTCTTTTGTAACTTATTTAACAATGTCTATGAAGCGAATTGTTTTTTTATGTGTATTGCTTGTATTCAATATGGGTATAAGGGCGACAGCTCAAGAAATACCGGATCCTTCTTTTTCTATGAACGGATACGGCAGGGGAGTTGTGTTTGGAGGGGGAACTGCTTATTCGCTGGCTTCTGTTTTTTCTGAATTGTCTTTGCAGACCTCTGTTACTAAAAGCAGTGCTTTATTGGAAACAGATATCCGATTTAGAACGGGTATGTATTTTAATGAAAGGAAAACAGAATTGCAGATACGGGAATTGTATGCAGGTTATAAAAGTCAGAAATTTGATGCGTTCTTGGGAAATCAAATAGTGACATGGGGGCGTACGGAGGGATTTAGTCCTACAAACAATATCACGCCGGATGATTTTTTCTTTTTGTCACCGGATCCCAACGATCAAAAACTGTCTAATTTCATGCTTAAAATGAATTACAGACCAGCTTTAGGTGTTGGATTGGAATTGGTTGTCATTCCTTTTTACAAAATGTCACGCTATAGGTTTGATTTGTTTGACATGTTTGATATGAGTGGTTCGGATTGGGGTGGGTTTGATCAGTTTGATATGAGCAACATCATAGATTTTGGCGAGGATATGGTTCCGGAAAAGATCTTGGCAAATGGTTCCTACGCTGCTCGTGCAGATGTTGACTTTTCTGCTTTTGGAGGCTCTGTTTCTTGGTTTAGGGGGTATGATCCCTACCATGGATTTGACGTGGTGTCTGTAAATTGGTCTACGGGCAAACCTGTCATTCGTATTGCCTCTATGCCTTACTTAAAAACAAGTATTGGTGCAGATTTGGATGTGCCTATAGGTTCTCTGATGATTTTTAAGGCAGAAGCTGCCTACAACCATACAAGAAATCCGAATAACAAAATATTTATTCCCAATCCGGACATAAGTTATGTGGTTGGACTGGAAACAAGTTTGTGGGGATGCATGATTTTAGGTCAATATATAGGAAAATATACGTTTGACTATACGCCTCTTTCTGAACCACAAATGCCTTCTGAGGCTAGTGCCATGGAACTTTTGCAATATGCTGAAGAAATGATTGATTACGAAACCAGGTTGTTTAATCGTAAAGTTTTTAATCAGCAAGAAAGAACCAACCATGCTTTGTTTCTAACAGTAACCCGCATGTTTGCTTACGATGTGATTACTGCAGAATGTACGGCTTACTATAACCTTACGTCTAATGAATGGTTTGTAAGGCCCAAATTGAGCTGGAGGGTTTCAGACGCTTTTATGGCTTCTGTAGGGGGTAATTATATGAGAGGAAAAGATAAAACGTTGTATAGCTATTCAAGCTCTCTGATGAACGGGGCTTTTGCGGAACTAAAGGTGATATTTTGATTTATGAAAGACAAGAAATTTATTATTAAGTATAGATGGCATATTGTTGCTGTAACCCTTTTATTGGTTGGAGCAAGTATTTTTCCTTTGTTGAACATTCGTGTAAATCCGGATTTGGAGTCTTACTTGCACGAGGATATGCCTTCTAGGCTGAACAACTTGAAAATCAACGATGTTTTTGGAAACGAAGAATTGTTGATTCTTGTGTTTCAAGCGCCGGATGTATTGCAGGAAAGCACACTCACAAGAATACAAAACATTTCAGAAGCTTTTTCAGAATCGCCTGACTTTAAACGAGTTTTTTCTTTGTTTCAAGTTAAGGATATCCGATCAGAAGAAGGCAGTATGGTAGTGAATCCTGTAGTAGAGTTCATCCCCCAAACAGCAGAGGAGCGGGATGAGCTGCGGGAATCTATTCGCACCAACGATCTGGCATATAAAATAGTGGTTTCGGAAGATTTCCAAAGTGCAGTAATTATTCTGACTTCGGAAAAAACCGTGCAAGATGAACAACAACTCTTGTTGGTACACCAGATCCTGGATGAGTATCCGGGAGAAGAAAAGGTGTGCATTACCGGCAATTCGTACCTTAGGGTAGAAACTAGCGAGAAAATTGGACAAGACCTTATGGTGTTGCTTCCTCTAGGTTTGCTGTTGATGTTTGCCATTTTATACGTTTCTTTCAGAGAGCTGAGAAGTGTTTTGCTGCCCTTCTCTGTTGTGTTGTTTTCTATTGTGATTTCTTTGGCTTTGATACCTCTCTTTGGGTGGGAGTTGAGCCTCATAGGGGTTCTTTTACCCATTATGATGATTGCCATTGCCAACAATTACGGAGTATACTTTATTGCGCGTTATCAAGACTTACGAGCATCGTCTCCGGAACTTACCTCAAAAGAATTGGCTGTAGAAACAAGCAGTTATCTGGTTACACCGGTGCTGTTATGCGGATTGACTACCATGGTAGGAATTTTTGGATTGGTAGCGCATTTGTTTTTGCCGGCCAGGCAATTGGGTGTGGTAACTACTTTGGGTATTGCCTTTGCGTTGTTGGTAAGCTTGCTGTTTATTCCGGCGGTGTTGTCTTTGCTTAAGAAGGGTAAAATCCACAAAGATTTACAAGACGGAACGCAAAGATTTTTCCCTACTCTTTTAGAGCGTATGGGACAACGGATTGTCCAAAGTCCCAAACGAATTGTGATGGGTTTCTCGTTGTTTTTGATACTTAGCACCTTGGGGTTTGTTTTCTTTAAAACGGCACCCGATTCCAACAAAGTCTTACCGCAAAACCATCAGTTCAACCAAGCTATTGCGGTTATGGACCAAAAATTTGGCGGTAGCAAAATGTTCAATGTCATGTTTGAGGAAGATGTGACCGATCCCGAATTCCTTCACAATCTGGACAGGTATGAACAGGAGTTAAAGAAGTTTCCCGAGGTTGGATCAGTTACATCCATAGCTTCCATCATAAGAAAAATTAGCATGGCGCTTAACGACCCCACAGAAGAAGGGTACGATCGCATACCCGATAGTCGGGAAGCTGTTGCACAATACCTGGAACTGTATGCCATGAGCGGCGATCCGGAAGATTTGGAGCAGCTGGTAGATTTTGATTTTGCTCATACGCTGCTTACCGTGCAATTTAAAGCAACACGTATAAGCCAAATTGATCGGATACTGGACGCTATTTATACAATGACGGAAGAAGACAATTTGGAACCCATAATTGGTGGAGTATCCATGACAGATAAAGATATAAGCCAGTTTGTGCAAACGGGTCAGATTTATTCATTACTCCTGGCTTTTGTAGCTATACTTATTTTACTTAGCCTGATATTCAAAAGTGTTTCGGCAGGTCTTATAGGCAGCATACCATTGGTTTTTGCTGTGCTGTGTACTTTTGGTTTGATGGGATGGTTGGGGATAGAGCTTAATATTGTAACGGCTTTGTTATCATCTATATCTATAGGACTTGGAGTAGATTTTACCATTCACATATTTTGGCGTATCAAATGGGAGTTGGCAAATGGAAACGATTACGGCAGGAGCATTAGCGCCACCCTTAGAACTATTGGAAGAGGGATTATCATCAACGCAAGTTCTGTTATGCTGGGCTTTGCTGTCTTGTTTTTATCTGCCTTCCCGCTTATTCGTTCGTTTGCTTTTTTAATCATCATTTCACTCCTTCTTTGCCTTGTATCGGCTCTTGTGCTCATACCGGCACTTTGCTATTGGATCAGGCCAAAATTTTTAGAAAACACAAAACCTTTAAAGCAATAATACTATGAAACAGAATAAAAACAGGAGAAAAAACATATTTGCAGCTGTAGTAACAATTCTCTTATTGTTTTCTGCAGGGGGTGGGCTTTTTGCCCAATCAGCGTCAGAAATCAGCAAAAAATCTGCAGATATCATTGACTTTGTCTCTATGGAAATGGATCTTACCATTATCATCCGCGATGCTAGGGGAAGTGAACGTGTAAGACAACTTACCATGAGTTCCGGATTGTTTAACGGAGTAAATAAAACACTTATACGTTTTATGGCACCATCTGATGTGAAAGGTACGGCTTTGCTCATATATGATTATCAGGACAAAGAAGACGATATGTGGATTTATATGCCCGCCTTGAAAAAAGTGCGTAGAATCATAAGTTCAGAAAGAGGCAAAAGTTTTATGGGGTCTGAGTTTACAAACGCAGATATGAGCAAACCCAACCACATAGATTTTAATTATACTCTCATAGGGTCGGCTACGTACGAAGGCAAAGAATGTTGGGTTGTAGAAGCCGAAGGAAAAGACCAAAATATTAAAAGAAGTAACGGGTATAGCAAATCTATAAGCTACATAGAAAAAGATACGTACCTGTGTTATAAGACAGAGTATTACAATATGGCCGGTGATTTACACAGAATAAGGATTACATCTGATTATAAAAACGTTACAAAAAGCTCTTATTTTGCCTACAGCACGACAATGGAAAACGTAAAAAACGGCCGTATATCTGAAATGAAGGTGAACAAAATGGATACAGGGAAGAACTTTAGAGAAGATATGTTTTCCCCCAATGCCCTACAGTAATGAAAGCTTTTAGGTTGTTTAAACCTGTTTCCGTACATGTACTTTTTGTTCGTTCGGTAGCTTTTCTAGGATTCTTGTTTGTTTTTGTACCCCTGCATGCTCAGATTTTAGATGTTACCATTACAAATATTCGGCATTCGGAAGGACGTTTGCATCTTGCCATTTTTGACAACGATTGTGATTACAACAAAGAAAACCCTGTGCTGACAAAGCATATTGACAAAGACACGTTGTTGTGTGATACGGCACAAATAGAGATACTTATTACTCCTGGAACGTATGCCCTGTCTGTACTGGATGATGAAGACGGAGATGGGAAATTGCGGTTCAGTTTCTGGGGAATTCCAAGGGAAGGTTTTGGGTTTTCCAACTACATTCATAAAGGGAGCAGGAAACCGCATTTTAACGACTTTTCATTCTCAGTTCATGAGAATGAAAGAGTCGCTATTCTGGTTCAAATGAAATATTTTTGATTTAAAGCAGCAATTGCTCTTCTGCCGAATAGAGTATCTTTTCCAAAATAGGTTTGAGAGAATCCCTGAATAGGTAAATTAGGAATAGACCCACAACCAACAACAGGATTATTACCAGAAAAATGAGTAATCCTTTGCCTATTCTATGTTTTGCTTTTTGAACGTGTTTTGTTTTCGGAGCCCCGGCTGTCTTTTGAGATGTGTCCTTTTCTTTAAGTGTGTCTTCCTGGGAGGAACTTTCCTGTATAGGACTTATAGTGGCACACTTTACTCGGGATGAAACGGGGAGCGGGCTCATAGATAAAGGGACAAGTCCAAATCCGTTAGGGTTGACAGATAAATCTTTATTCATAACAAAAAACACATCGCCTTCCTTAGTACGCCTTAATTTCCCAAAGCCTTCCAGGGTAACGGATTTTTCTTTGATTAATTTTTTAGAAATTTCCTGCAGCAAAGCGTTCAACTCTTTTTTATTCCCATAGGCTTTCTCCAAAAGCCCATCGTTCCACGTTTCACTTTCTTTAAAAGAAATTCTTCTTCCCGGAGGAAGTAACACATGAGAATTGTGTGTAAGTGTGGCCGGTGTATTTTCAGCTATAAAACTCCCCAAACTTCCTAGAGAAACCCGGTTGTGTGTGCATAGCAGTTCAATACAGTGGGATGAAAGCAGAGATGTGTCCATAAGTGGCACAAATTTACACTTTTTTTGAAAAGTTTTTGTTCTTTCCGTAAAAACCGTTTATATTTGCACTCCTTAAAACATTCCTCATTAGCTCAGTTGGTTAGAGCACCTGACTGTTAATCAGGGGGTCCAAGGTTCAAGTCCTTGATGAGGAGCTAAAATTTCACCCCTAAAACAAGTCCGCCACGCAATCCGGCCCAAGGACCTGTTACTTCCAATTTCATATGATTTTGATTGACTTCCAGTGTTTTTACCTTTGCTATGGGGATTTCTGAGAAAAGATCTGTAAGTCCTTCCCTCATATCTGCCAATGCTTCTTGCGGGATGGATTGACTGGGAACACCATCTGCTCTTATGTTGCTGACACCAAAAGCCAGACCCATAATCCACCAATCTAAGGTGACATATTTCCCTAGGCCCCATTGGGAGCCAAGCATAATGCCACCTGAGTGCCCTCCAATACCGCCATTGATATCTAGATGGAAAGGATGGTCGCCTTCTTCATCAAAATTTAATCGAGCTTCTTTTACGCCAATAGATGTGTACCTGTAATAGGGTGCAATATAAAATCCACGACCGTATCCTTTTCTACCTAGGTACAAACGTACTTCCGGTGTTATAGCATAATAATTGAATCGAACATCTTCCAACAACTTTACAATCTCCTGTTCTCCATTTGCGAAATCCAAAGTAAATTGTGCGTATGGAATGGTAGTCCTGGGGATAATTCCAAAAGAGAGTGCCGCTGAAAAACGTTTTGATAAAACACGCTCGTATTGAAACGTAAAATTTTTGAAAACAACAGAGGAAAGATTGAATTTTACAAAATTCATTTGAGGCGCGTACTCTTGTGCGTTTACAAACAGAAACGAGAAGAGTATAAGAAAGGTGAGAACAATTCTTTTCATAACATGATTGTTTGAAGTTGAGGGTAAAGGTAAGAAAAAATCAAATTTCTAATGCGGCATGCTCAGATGCTCTATGAGGATTTTGATTCCTATCAAAATCAAAATGATTCCTCCAATACGTTCTGCATAAACACTGAATTTTTTACCAAATACGTATCCCAATCGTACCCCTGTAAATGAAAGTACAAAAGTAACAGCTCCAATAAGCAATACGGCAAACAGGATAGAAACGTCCATAAAGCTGAGCGTTATGCCTACGGCCAAGGCGTCTATACTTGTAGCGAATGCCAATACCAGCATAGAACGTATTCCAAAAGAACAGTTGGCTTTTCTATCTTTATTGAAAGAATCCACAATCATTTTCCCGCCAATAGCACCTAGCAACCCAAAGGCAATCCAATGGTCAATAGCATGGATCAAATGGTGCATACTGTACCCGGCAACATACCCTACAAGAGGCATAAGGGCTTGAAACACTCCAAAATACAAACCGGCCTTTAAGGCATTTCCCCAATTCATACGCGGTTGTGCCATGCCTTTGCACACAGAAACGGCAAAAGCATCCATGGCCAGTCCGACAGATAAAAAAATGAGATTCAGTAAGTCCATACAAAAATTGCCTATTTTTTCGGTCGGCAATTTTCGCAGTAACCGGCCGGGGTATCTGAGGAATAATCTTGCTGGCACCGCCGGCAGCGATGCCGGTGTTCTTCAAATTCGTAGTGACCGCCCCGGATGGATATGGTTTTATTTTCCACAAAAGCACGGGCCACAGCCTTGCGGGCTTTGTCGTACAACCGGGTAAAGGTGGGGCGGGAAATGTTCATGCGTTTGGCTGCTTCTTCTTGCGTGAGGTTTTCGTAATCGGCAAGCCGGATGGCTTCAAATTCTTCAAAAAGCAACTCTACGGATTCCCGGTTTCTACGGGGCGTTCCGTAAGGACGAAACCCTTCCATGGGCGGGAGGGCTGACATACGTCTGCGTCTTTTTCTGTTGGGCATGGTCGGGGTGGCCCGACTCGAACGGACGACCACCTGCTCCCAAAGCAGGTGCGCTACCAACTGCGCTACACCCCGATGGTCTCAAACCGTTTGGTTTGGGCTGCGAAGATACAGATTATTTTATATTTTCCAGCTGTTCCAGGGCATTTTCGTACCGCCGCGTTACTTCTTCCCAATCGATTACGTTCCAGAAAGCTTCTATGTAATCTGCTCGTTTGTTTTGGTATTTTAGGTAGTAGGCATGTTCCCAAACGTCCAGAGCTAGCAAGGGAACCCCCTGTTGTTCTACCACATCCATCAAGGGGTTGTCTTGGTTGGGTGTGGAACTGACAAACAAGCCCCCTTCACTATCTAGGCTTAGCCAGGCCCATCCGCTTCCAAAGCGTGTGGCGCCGGCTTGAGAGAAGACGGCTTTCAAGTCTTCTAATGAGCCAAATGTTTGGTCAATGGCCTCGGCCAACAAACCTTCAGGTAAGCTGCCGGCTTGGGGGGTCATGTTTTCCCAAAACAACTGGTGGTTGTAATACCCTCCCGCGTTGTTACGCAGGGCCGGAGAATACCTGCTGATATCCGCCAAAAGTGTTTCTATAGAAGGATATGCGTCTTCAATGGCATCTACACCTTCTACCGCTTTCAGGAAATTGTTGTAATACGCTCTGTGGTGGCGGCTGTAATGGATTTCCATGGTACGTGCATCTATAGAAGGCTCCAAAGCATCGTACGCGTAAGGCAAGGCCTTGAATACATAAGGAAGTGCTGTATCTTCTTGTTGCACTTCAGGTGTTGTTTCCACCCTTTCTTGTGTTTTAGAATTACAAGACAGCATCAAAAATGCCGCTAAGCCTAAGGGCAATAAAATGAGTGTACGTAGTGTTGTTTTCATAACATGATGTGTTTTTTGCAGACGTTATTCTGTAATGAGCCGCAAGGATTGCGTGCCCAGGCGGGTTTTGATCCATCGTTGGATGGTTTCCAGGTCTTGTGGGGCCGGTATGGAATCAAACCGGATGACGGCCAAGGTAAGGGTGTCTGCTTTTTTAGCTTTTTGATCTATGGGTTTTGCTGTTAGGTGCACGCCGTGCGATAGCGACAACTCCCTAACCGATGGATAGAGTACTACCAGCTCTTGCAGGAGTTCGTTGCTCAATCGTTCATAGCGCGTGTAGGAAGCCAGTTGACTCTTAAGCGTATCTATGGTGGCTTGGCTGGAGAGCAATTGTTGTTCGCTCTTTTTATAAAAGTCTTCCATCACAGAAGAACGAATGGCATCCAGGCTTACCCTTTCTCCACCGCCTTGTACGACGGTAAGGCGGGAGCCTTTCAAGCTCCTGTATTCTTCCATTTGCTGTTTTGATATGGCCAGCGATTCTTCCGGCACTTCGTTTCCTATGAGCATGAGCTCAATGGTTTTGTCTTCGTAACAGACGGTACGGCTGATAATCTGTGTACCGGGATAGGCGAACGATTTGTCTATATACAAATGGGCGTCGCTTTCGTACAAGGTGCTTTTGATTATATTGATGGTCAAGATGACGGAAGGTACCATAGTAACGATCACAATGGCCAAGATGTAGCGTTTGACGGCCAGTTCTCGTTTCTTTTCTTGAAATACTTTGGGGGCGTATCCGCGGATGCGTGTACCTATGAAAGTAGCCGTTACAATGAATACGGTATTGATGAAATACAAGTAAAAGGCTCCTATGAAAAACGGAAAACTGCCAATGGCAATCCCGTATCCTGCTGTACACAACGGCGGCATGAGGGCTGTGGCAATGGCCACACCCGGAATGACGTTGCCTTTGTCTTTGGTAGACAGTGCAATAAAACCGGCCAGACCCCCAATGAGTGCGATAAACACGTCGTAGATGGTGGGCGAGGTGCGGGCCAGAAGTTCCGATTGCGGTTGGTCAAACGGAGATATAATGAAAAAGAGCGTAGCCGTGAGGATACTGATAACGGTAGCTACTGAATAACTTTTCATAGACCGTTTTAAGAGCTCGTAATCGTTGATGCCCAGAGCCAATCCCGCACCAATGATGGGTCCCATGAGCGGTGATATAAGCATGGCGCCTATAATGACAGCCGTGGAATTGACACTCAGTCCTAACGATGCAATGAGAATGGCAAAAATCAAAATCCATAGACTGGCTCCTTTAAACTCTACTCCTGCCCGGATGTTGGCTACGGTTTCCAGTTCGTTTTCCTTGTCTTTCCGCAAATAAAAGTAATACCTGATAAAGCGGATAACGGAACTTTGGTTCCACTTGTTGTTTTTCTTAGTTGACGACGGATCCATTTTTCATTTCTTTAGCCGGTGAAACAAGACTCATATTTCCATCCCCGTCCTGAGCCATGAGAATCATTCCTTTGGATTCAATGCCGCGGATTTTCCGAGGTTTCAGGTTGGCCAAGATACAAATTTGGCGGCCGGGCAATTCTTCCGGGGAGTAATGTTCTGCTATGCCCGAAACAATCACGCGCGTATCCAGTCCTGTATCTATTGTCAATTTCAACAGTTTGTCTGTTTTGGGGACTCTCTCTGCCGTTTGTATGGTAGCCACACGGATGTCCATTTTCGTAAAATCGTCAAACGTACATTCCTCAAAAGCCGGGATAAGAGCCGAGGTCGAAGCCGAGGCGGCGGTTTCGCAACAGTTCCGCAGTTTGTCCACTTGTGCTTGCACAGTCGCATCTTCTATCTTCTCAAACAACAAAGTGGGTTCGTTCAACTGATGTTCCGTCGCCAACAATTGCTCCTTAGACAGGTCTGCCCAAGGAAGAGGGGTTGGCATGTTCAGAATATTTCTCAGCTTTTTGGTAGTAAAAGGCAGGAACGGATCTAAGGCAATGGTCAGTGCAGCACACAATTGCAATGAAATGCACAAAATGGTTTTAACACGTTCCGGATCTGTTTTGATGGCCTTCCAGGGCTCTGTGTCAGCCAAGTATTTATTGCCCAACCGAGCCAGATTCATGGCGTCTTTCAATGCTTCCCTGAAATGGAAATGTTCCAAATGGCTTTCCAGCGATTGAAGCGTTTTTGGTATGTGAGATATGATTTCTTTGTCGTAAGCAGTCAGGGTATTGCATGTAGGTACCTTTCCGTCATAGTATTTGTGAGTAAGGACTACGGCGCGGTTTACAAAATTTCCGAGCACGGCTACCAGTTCGTTGTTGTTGCGAGCCTGAAAATCTTTCCAAGTAAAGTCGTTGTCTTTTGTTTCCGGCATGGTGGCGCACAAGGTGTAACGCAAGACGTCTTCTTTTCCGGGGAACTCTTCCAGGTATTCGTGCAGCCAGACGGCCCAGTTTTTTGAGGTAGAAATTTTGTCACCTTCCAGATTCAAAAATTCGTTGGCCGGTACGTTGTCCGGCACAATGTATCCTCCGTGGGCTTTGAGCATGGACGGAAATACTATGCAATGGAAGACAATGTTGTCTTTTCCAATGAAGTGTACCAGGCGCGTGTCTTCGTCTTTCCACCACGTTTCCCACGTATCGGGGAACAATTCAATGGTGTTGGAAATGTATCCTATGGGCGCGTCAAACCAAACGTAGAGCACTTTCCCGTCGGCTCCTTCTACCGGTACGGGAACGCCCCAATCCAAATCGCGGCTGACGGCGCGCGGCTGCAGGCCGTTATCCAACCAAGATTTGCATTGTCCGTATACGTTGGGCTTCCATTCTTTATGCGTTTCCAGAATCCATGTTTTCAACCACGGTTCGTATTGATCCAGAGGCAAGTACCAATGCGTTGTTTTTTTCTTTTCCGGTACTTCTCCACTCAAAGAAGAACGAGGATTGATGAGTTCTTCTGCTGAGAGTGTGGAACCGCATTTTTCGCATTGGTCTCCGTACGCGTGGTCGTGGTCACAGCGGGGGCACGTACCCACTATGTAGCGGTCTGCCAGGAAAGTACCTGTTCCCGGGTCGTAAAACTGTTCTGTTTCTTTTTCTATGAACTTGCCTTCCGCGTACAATTTTTTAAAAAAATCCGAGGCTGTTTTGTGATGGATTTCAGAAGTGGTTCTGGAATATATGTCAAAGGAAATACCTAGTTTTTCAAAAGATTCTTCAATGAGTTTGTGGTATGTATCTACAATTTCCTGAGGCGTCACACCTTGTTGTCTGGCTTTTATGGTAATAGGAACGCCGTGTTCGTCCGATCCTCCTATAAAACAGACGTCTTTCCCCGCCAGACGCAAATAACGTACGTAAATGTCTGCCGGTATATACACACCTGCTAAATGTCCAATGTGAATGGGGCCGTTGGCGTACGGCAAAGCCGATGTTACCAAGTGCCGTTTATATTCTTTTTTACTCATATATGTATTGTTTAACTTAATCTGTTCAGCTCTTTGGCAAAGGAGTTTCTTACTTCCATCATAACGGTCAATTCTCTCATGATTTCTTCCATTTTCTCTTCTTCTCCCTCCATTTGTGCTTGCTGTAATTTTGTAGTCAATGTGTTGCATGTGAGAGACACAATACGCATTTTGTACACCAGTATGGATTTGGTGACGTTTTGCTCCAACAAAGATTCCTCTATAGGCAAACTCTCCCGAAGTACTTTCAAGTTGATATGGTGCGGTTGGCTGAGCAAATGCAGCACGTATTGGGCAATTTGAGGGTCCGGGTGGTTGATGAAGTGTTTCTTTCTGACTTCGTTATCTCCTGTGAGGGTCGTGTATTCTTTGAAAATATGTGAAAGAAAAGGATCTTGAAGCTCCAAGTCGTCTTTTTTCAAAGAGGCAATAATGTAAGCGGCCACCGTTGTGTTTTCCGTCATGTTGCTTTGACCAAACTTCAGCAGATAGTATAGCAAGTTTCTTTCGTATTGAAGGGCATCGCTTTCACCGGAAGTACGGTGTGTATGTTGTGGTGCAAATGTGTCTGCTGTTCCCGCATTTTTTACTTCCGGAGAAACTACAGGGGCAGGGCGGCGCATTTGGGCAAATTTTCTTTTGCGAATTTTGCTTACTTCACGTGTAAGAATGGCTTCTTCAATGTCCAGATGGCGGCTGCATTCTTCTATATAGACGGTCCGCGTAATGATATCCGGAATAACAGACAGGCTCTCTATAATTTCTCTGATGAGGGTAGACCGTTTCAAAGGGTCTTTCATATCTTCTGCCATCAGAGAGATCTTGAAGTGGATGAAATCGACTTCGTTTTTTTCCAGGTAGTCGAGGGTTTCTTGGGCGCTGTGGGACCGTGCAAAAGAATCGGGATCTGTGTCTGCCGGAAAGCGGACTGCCTTTACTTGCAGGCCTTCTGCCAGCAGCATATCAATGCTTCTTAAAGAAGCTTTTATTCCGGCATCGTCCCCGTCGTACAGTACCGTTACTTGTTTTGTAAACCTTTTAATCAGGCGTATTTGCTGCTCTGTAAGAGATGTGCCTGAAGAAGACACTACGTTCATAATGCCTGCCTGGTATAGCGACAGCACATCTGTATACCCTTCTACCAGATAGCACTTCTGTAGTTTGCTTATGTGTTGTTTGGCAAAATACAAACCGTATAAAGATCGGCTTTTGTCGTAGACGGGACTGTCGGGAGAATTGACGTACTTGGCTTGTTGCGGTTTGTTTTGTAAGGTTCTTCCGCCAAAACCTATAACGCGGCCGCTTATGGAATGTATGGGAAAGAGTACCCGATCCCGAAATCGATCCAAAAAAGCTTCCGGCTTGTTTGCCTGTTCGGCATAATGCAGGGTCAGTCCCGTAGCCGTTAACAATTCCTGTTTGTAACCGGCCGCCAATGCTGTTTTGGTGAACGTGTCTTTTTCCGCCGGTGCATACCCCAGTCCAAAATGTGTTATGGTAGCCTGTGTAAAGCCTCGCTCCATCAGGTAGCTCAGACCTATGGCTTTGCCTCGGCCATCTTCCAGCAGGTACCGGCTGTAGAATTCTCGTGCGTACTCATTCAAAACGAGCATGCTGTCCCTTTGCAACCGCTCTTGGGCTTCTTCTACCGTTTCTTTTTTGTCTTCTACGGGGATGTTGTATTTTCTGCCTAAAAATTTCAACGCCTCTACGTACGAAAGGTGTTCGTGTTCCATAATGAAACGGATGACATTGCCGGCTTTTCCGCACCCAAAGCATTTGAAGATGCTTTTGGAAGGGGATACCGTAAAAGAAGGCGTTTTTTCATTATGGAAAGGGCAACAGGCCACCAGATTGGCTCCACGTTTCGTCAAACGGACGTATTCTCCAATGACCTCTTCAATAGAAGCGGTTTCCAGAATTTTATCTATGGTGGCTTGGCTGATCATGCATCAAAAGACGTTAATTCCCATAGCATCGCGTACTTCTTTCATAGTGGCACGTGCCGATTGACGGGCTTTTTCAGCCCCTTGTTCTACTACTTGTTTCAGGTACGGTTCGTTGTTGTATATTTCTTCAATGCGGGCTTTGATGGGTAGCGTGTGGCGCGCGATATCTTCTGCCAACTGCTTTTTAAGGTCTCCGTACCGAATGGTGCAGTTGTCGTATTGTTCTTTAAAGAAAGAAACCACATCCGGCTTGGAAACTACGGAAAGCAAATCAAAGAGGTTGGCCGTGCCCGGGCTCATAGGGCTGTTGGGTTCTGTAGGACCCGAATCTGTAACGGCGCGCATGACTTTCTTTCGAATGGTTTTTTCGTCATCTATCAAGTAAATGCCGTTTCCTTCACTCTTTCCCATTTTGCCGGTACCGTCCAATCCCGGGATTTTCACCAGATCTTCTCCAAAATTGTAGGCTTGAGGTTCCGGGAAAACAGGCCTTTTGTACATATTATTGAATCTACGTGCCAGTACACGAGCTATTTCCAAATGTTGTTCTTGGTCTTTGCCTACCGGAACCCATTGGGCTCTGTGAATGAGAATGTCGGCAGACATGAGAACGGGGTACGTAAGCAATCCGGCGTTTACATTTTCCGGGTGTTTTCTCACCTTGTCTTTGAAAGAAGCCGTACGTTCCAGCTCTCCTTTGTACGCCAACATGTTCAATAAGGCATACAGTTCGCTGATTTCCGGGACACTGCTTTGTACATACAAGACAGACTGTTCCGGGTCCAGTCCCGATGCCAGGTATTCTGATAAAATGATTTTTATGTTCTTACGGTTGTCTTCCGGCTTGGGATGTGTGGTAAGGGAGTGCAAATCTGCAATAAAGAAGAAGCAGTTGGCTTTGTGTTGCAGCTGTGTAAAATTTTTAAGTGCACCAAAGTAATTGCCCAAGTGCAAGTGACCTGTAGATCGGATACCGCTTAATACTGTTTTCATGGTGCAAATTTAGTCTTTTTTAGGTAAATGTTATCTTTGTAATACTGAACATAAAATATGATTACCATATCTAAAGGACAATTGAAGGGTAAGGTTTCCCTGCCTCCTTCTAAAAGTATGAGCATACGGGTGCTGGCCGCCATTTTTTTGTCAGGCCGAGAAACACTCTTAAAGGGAGCCTGGCCCAGAGACGGAAGGCAAGTATGTGAAGACGTGCAGGCTGCTTACCGGGTGGTGCGCTCTGTGGGTGCTCAATTTGCCAAAGAAGACATCTGGCCGCATGTGGCCCCTCCGGGCAGAGATTACGCCCGTCGTCAACTGGACTGCGGAGAGTCTGCGCTGGCGCTGAGGATGTTTGCGCCCATTTTGGCTCTATCACCATATATCTATTGCCTTAGAGGGCGTTCCACGCTTATATCCAGGCCTATAGACTTTGTGATTCAAGGATTGAGAGAACTAGGATGCTGGTCTGAGAGTTTGAATACGTTGCCGGCCTTGTCTATCAAAGAAAACCTCTTGGAAACGGGACGGTGGGATACGGGCGATCCGTCGCTCAGTATGTCGCGCCCCATCTTGTTGGTGCAAGGTCCCTTGCGCGGTGGAAAATACGTAGTCAACGCCGGAGGCAGTTCGCAATTTTTGAGCGGTTTGTTGATGGCCTTGCCTTTGGCAGAAACGGATTCCATTCTGGAAGTAGAACACCTGGCCAGTCAGCCGTATATAGACATGACCCTTCAAGTTATGGAGGCGTTTGGTGTACGGGCTACTCATGATGACTACAAAGTGTTCCATATTCCCGGAAGACAGAATTACCGGGCCAGAAGGATAGCCATAGAAGGAGATTGGAGCGGTGGAGCCAATTTTATTGTTGCGGCTTCTTTGTTTGGCGATTTGCGAATTGGGCCTTTATGGGAAGACAGCTTGCAAGCAGACAAAGCCATTTTGGAAGCCATTGGAAGGGCAGGAGGATCTTGGGCGTGGGGATCGGCCAATCAATTGAAAGTATACAAAAGGAACAATTTGCAAGGGTTTACTTTTGATGCACAACAATGCCCGGATTTGTTTCCGCCATTGGTGGCTTTGGCTGTTCATTGTGAAGGAACGACAACGCTGCATGGAATAGACCGTTTGTTCCATAAAGAATCCAACAGAGCGCTGTCGTTGTTGGAAGAGTATGCTAAAGTGGGAGCCAACATTCGTTTTGAAGGCAACACGATGGTCATTGAAGGCGGTACGTTGCCGGGAGGAGCTACCATATCTGCACGAGGCGACAACCGCATTGCCATGTCGCTGGCCATAGCGGCTTTGGGGGCAGAGAAACCCATAGAAATAGAAGGAAAACATACTGTAGCCAAGTCTTTTCCGGATTTCTGGGAGGAATTGAAAAAGGTAACCAAAATTTGATAATGAATACTTTTGGCACGTTGTTTCGCCTTTCGATTTTTGGAGAATCGCACGGTCCCAACGTAGGCGTTCTTTTGGACGGCGTTCCGCCGGGTATTCCGTTGGAACAAGAAGATTTTACAGAAGACATCAACCGCAGAAGAAGCGGAGGTCCCGCCACTACGGCTCGGCAAGAAAAAGACGTGCCACATGTATTGAGCGGTGTATACAAGGGCTTTACTTGCGGCACTCCTTTATGCATTTGTTTTGACAACGAGGATACGCGGTCGCAAGATTACGTGTCTGCCGACGGACAAAACATTCCTTTTAGGCCGGGGACAGCAGATTTTACGGGAAGCATCAAGCACAAAGGGTTTCAAGACCCACGCGGAGGGGGCCATTTTTCCGGTCGTTTGACATTGCCCTTGGTGGCAGCCGGCGTGGTGGCGAAAAAAATATTGAAAAAGGACCATCCCGCTTTGGAAATCTCGGCTTTTTTGACAGAAGTAGGAGGCATGCCGGTTGGGCTTGCAAACGGATTGCTTGCCTCTGCTGTAGAGAAGGCCGATTCGTTAGGAGGCGTTGTTCGTTGTAGGATAACGGGGTTGCCGGCCGGTTGGGGAGATCCTTTTTTTAACTCGGTGGAATCGCAGCT
>Ga0265294_10004039_pt1 | contig 18468 bp, 16 predicted proteins | sample MunlanPumphouse3_FD_192504 | JGI IMG/M metagenome (GOLD analysis project Ga0265294, IMG submission 192504) | Groundwater microbial communities from a municipal landfill in Southern Ontario, Canada - Pumphouse #3 | ecosystem: Environmental > Aquatic > Deep subsurface > Groundwater | place...
TGCAAAACCTCGTCCATGTTCGCCTGCACGTGCTGCTTCGATGGCTGCGTTTAGTGCTAGTAGGTTTGTTTGGTCTGCTATATCTGAGATGATTGCAAGTACATCTTTGATGTTTTTAGCTTGTTCTGTTAGAGATGAGACTTTTTGGACTAAATCTTCTTGCTGGTGACTTCCCTCATCTATGGACTCAACCACATAGTCTAGCTTAGATATAAAATTATCAAGAACACTAAAAGTTTTGTTCAGATCCTCTGTAACAGTTATAGAAGCCTCTTCAACAGCATCTAGTCTTTGGCCTACTTCTGAGACAAGTGTATTTATGCTTGTGATCTTACCATCAGCAACTTCGCCATTTTTAGTCAAATCTACAACAACATTTCCAAGCTTTTGGCTTTGGTTTATTGTAGCTAGAGATACGGATTTAGCCTCGTTAACGCTCGCTTTAAAGGCTATAATCATCACATTTATAGCCCTTGAGATTTGTGATATTTCATCACTGCCCTCAACTATAATATCACAGGTCAAATCAAGATTATCGGAGACGCAACGAATCTTCTCTAGTGAACTCTTTACGCTTGTGTTTATCCCTCTTGAGATTAAGAGAATAATGAAAAATATGATAATTGCAAAGGCACTATAGCTAGCTAGTGTTGTAAATACAACCCTTTTCGAAGCAGATTCAACATCGGCTAGAAGGCTGGTGTTTTGTTGTGCTAGCTCATCATCAACCTCTTTTAAAAGGTCTATTTTTTTGGTGATTGTCTCAAACCACTTAACGCTATCAATCCCAAAATCTCCCTCAAATGCTTTTAATTTTGCGATTTTACGCATCTCATTTACTTCATTAACTATGTTTGATTTCATCTTAGTTTCATAAAAAACTTTTGAAGAGTCTGTTGCCATTGCTAAAAAAGAGTCTAGATAGGCATCTTGCTCTGCTACTAGAGTCATCCACTTCGCAAACATCTCATCGCCAAATTTATCTGCTGCAAAAGTAGCGCTTAAAACTGCTCTTTCTATCCCAGCTCTCTCTTTTGATTTTAGAAAGTTAGTGTAGGCATCTAGAGACTTTACAAGTTCCTGAGTGCTAGCTAGCTTTGCACTAAGCGCTACGATATTTAAAATTTTGTTATTCATATTTGTGTAGTAAGAAACCACATCTTTAGTGCTTATCTCAAGAGCATCTACTTTTGAGCGGATTTGCTCAATATTGCGCATATCTTCATTGAAACTTGCTATCTCCTCTTGGAAAGATAGTGGAAATGAAGCAAAATCAAGGGTAGATGCATAGTCACTAAGCTCTTTATTTCTTTGAGAAGTTGAGTTTTTTTGCTTTGGTAAAATATCTTTAAATTGTGTACCCTTAGAACCAATGTATCCAGCACTCGCACCTCTCTCTTTTTGTGTCTCATGTATAAGCAAAGAGAGTTTTTGAGAGAGTATGTTTAGCTCTTTGGCTTGCTCTAAAACTCTCTTTTCTTCTAAAGCTTTAAAACTAGATATAGCTATAATGACAAGAGCAAAAGAGATAACTATAGTAGCAATTAGGTTAAGCTTAAACTTTATGCTCATACTAGGCCTTTCTCGCCTTAAAAGTAGATGTTAAGCTAAGGTCATCTATAAGATCCATTAACTGCCCATTTCCTATACGCATATCTACATTTATCTTATCTTTTAAGATGATTTTGTTAAAGTAGCCAATGACAGAAGATGTGATAGAGAGTGAATCGACTATGTGTATAGACACACTTTTATGAGTAGCAATAACGCCATCGATTAGACTTTTGATTTTAGAAAAATCACTTATGCTTTTTATATTTCCTGTAATCTCGATTATATTTGCTGATGATGTTATTTCCATCTTTAGGCTCCTTGTTTTTTGGATGTATAGTTTATTATGATAAGCATTAATCTATCATGAATGTCTGATGCCAAACATCCACTCTTTCATCTTCTTCTCATATCCTACATCTTTTAGTTCTACAAACTTTAAAGGCTTTGATAGATAGTCTTGTTTTACATATCCACCAAAGTCATGTGGATATAAATAACCGATATTTCTTTGGGTGATATTTTGAGGAATTTCAAGCATTACGCCATCATGTATAGCTTGTTCTGCTTTGTTTATGGCTAGGTATGCTGAGTTTGATTTTGGAGATGCACAGAGATAGATAACTGCTTGAGCTAAGATTATTTTAGCCTCAGGATAACCGATTTGAGAGACGCTTGTAAGTGTTGAAGTTGTAAGTGTTAGTGCTTGCGGATTTGCATTTCCCACATCTTCACTAGCGAGTATTACAAGCCTTCTTGCTATAAAAGCCGCGCTCTCTCCACCATCTATAAGACGAGCCAAATAGTAGATGCCAGCATCTGCATCTGAGCCTCTGATGGACTTAATGAGAGCACTTGTTAAGTCATAATGAACACCAGCTTCACTACTTCCAACGCTTAGCGCATTTGGTCTGAGTGATTTTAGAAGCTCTAGCGTTATGTGGTTTTTGATACTCGATGCAAACTCTAAGAGCTTTAGCATCGAGCGGGCATCTCCTCCACTACTTGCAACTAGATACTCACTCGCATCCTCATCACACATCAAATCCGCATGTTTTAGGGCTTTTTCCAAGAGTTTTAGTAGTGAAGAGTTTTCTATATACTTTAACTCAAAGAGCATAGAGCGAGAACGGATGGCAGAAGTTAGTGAAAAAAATGGATTTTCTGTAGATGCACCTATGATTAAAGCTGAGTTGTTCTCCATTACTGGCAAAAGAACCTCTTGTTGGTTTTTTGACAATCGGTGCACTTCATCTATAAAAATAAGTGGCTTTTGAAGGGTGTTTTTGTACTGATCAAAAATCTTTCTTAACTGCTCCACTTTTAGTGAAGTAGCATTAAACTCATAAAATGGTAACTCCATTTTTTTTGAAATTATCCTAGCAATAGAAGTCTTTCCACATCCTGCAGGACCATAGAAAAAACTATGTCCTAAGGCTAGTTTTTCACACAATATCCTAAGTGGAGCACCCTTGCCACTTAGATGCTCTTGCCCGACTAACTCATCAAAAGAGCTAGGCCTTAGAAGATGTGTAAAGTCCAATTTACTTTGCTCGCTCTCTATCTTTTTTCTTTACTTCTTTCATAAAAGTAGAGAGTGCTGAGTATTCGCTTCTTGTGAGAAATCTCACTTTTCCAGTTGGTAGGTTATTGAGCTCTATCTCTGCAAAACTTACTCTTTTTAAGTCTGCCACTTCTGCGCCAAAGTGAGCGAAAAATCTTCTTATCTCTCTGTTTTGACCCTCAGCAATTGCAATCTTTAAGATGGAGTAGTTTTGCTCACTTTTATGAATCTTATAACCTATAAAAGGTGAAAAAGTCATGCTAGTTACTTTAGAGTGAGAGTGTCCGCCAGCTGTAGCATCTGTTAATTCTAGGCCGTTCATCATCGCATCTTCCATCTCTTTTGTGATGTGACCTTTGATTTTTACTTTATAGACTCTCTCAAGGTTTGAGTTCATAAGTGCAGATGCAATCTTTGAAGCATCTGTAAGAAGCAAAAGCCCCTCAGTTGCAAAGTCTAGCCTTCCGATGGGAACATAGTGTTTGTACTGTTTCTCTAACGAGTCATAGATAGTCTTTCGCCCTCGTGGATCACTCTTTGTTACAAGTTCGCCTTTTGGTTTGTTGTAAACTATAACTGTGTATTTATCTCTTACGGTAATCTGTTTTCCACTTACATAGACGATATCTTCGCCCTCTACAACCTGTGTAGCTGGGTTATCAACTATCTCTCCGTTTATTCTTACATAACCATCTGTTATTGCCTTGTCTGCCTCACGGCGAGAGTAGCTTGAGTGGTGTGCAATGTATTTGTTTAGTCTCATCTTTACGAGATTCCTTTTTCTATAAGCGTGTGAATGTGTAGTACGCCTTTAATGTTTTTATTTTTGTCTGTTACTACTAAGAGTTGTATCTTCATCTCTTCGATTAGCACAAGAGCTTCACTTGCTAGTATCTCTTCATCATCAAGAACTTTTGGATTTTTTGTTGCGTATTTGTAAATATTGTCTTCAAGTGAAAAATCCTCTTCTAAAAGAGCACGGCGAATATCGCCATCACTCACAAGCGCTATAAGCTTGTTGTCTTCATTTACAATCAAAACAGTTCCAAGTCTTCCCTCTGAGATCTTAACTATGGCATCTTTTACTTTTGTATCTTTTTTGATGATAGGGAGATTTTCTTTTTTCATAAGGTCTTTAACTTTTATGAAGAGTTTTTTGCCCAAAGCTCCACCTGGATGAAAAGATGCAAAGTCACTCTTTTTAAAGCCTCTAGCACGCATAAGGCAAACTGCAAGAGCATCTCCTAAAGCTAGAGTCAGAGTTGTAGAACTCGTAGGTGCGCTATCAAGTGGACAAGCCTCTTTTTTTACGATCACATCTATTACAGCATCGCTATACTTTGCAAGCGTTGAAGTTCTATCTCTTGTCATCCCAATAAGTGGAGTATCAAATCTCTTTACATGTGGAAGTATCGAGCTTAACTCTTCACTCTCTCCGCTATAACTGATGGCTAAAACAACATCATCCTTGCTTATCACTCCTAGGTCTCCGTGGAGTGCTTCTGTAGGATGTAAGAAAAAACTAGGAGTCCCAGTAGATGCGAGTGTTGCAGCTATTTTTGCTCCAATGAGTCCGCTCTTTCCAACGCCTGTGACAATGAGCTTTCCCTTACATGCAAGTATGGTCTCAACAGCTTTGACGAAGTCATCAGTGATGTTTTTTGCAGCATCTTGTAGTGTTTGTGCTTCTATGTTTAAAGTCTCTTGTGCAATCTCTATATAATTCATAGTGCGATTATATCCTCTTTAGCTTCATATGTGTATAATTCTTGCATGAAAAAAATAGTAATTTTGTTTAGCGGCGATGGTTTTAACGCCCAAAATATTGTAAAAAAAATGCACAACAAAAAGTGTAAAGTAGTTTGTGGCATCTCAAACAAAAGAGATGCCAAAGGGCATATAAAGCTCCAAGAATTAGGTGTGAAAACAGAAGTTTTAGAGCATGCTGGATACGACTCAAGGGAGAGTTTTGATAAGGAACTTGTAAGGCTGATAAAAAAATACGAGCCAGATTTGGTAGTTCTTAGTGGGTTTATGAGAATCCTAACAGAAGTCTTTACCTCAAACATAAAAGCGATAAATCTTCATCCCTCACTTCTTCCAAAATACAAAGGCGCAAAGGCTATAGAGCAGAGTTATTTGAGTCAAGATGCTGAGTGTGGAGTGAGTGTGCATCATGTAAATGGCGAGCTTGACGCTGGAGAGATTATTTTGCAAAAGAGCTTTTTAAGATGCGAAGATGAAACAATGGAAAGTTTTACCAAAAAGATAAAAGAACTTGAATTCTCCATCATGCCAGAGGCAATAGAGAAGGTGTTAGATGCAAAGAATTTTTGATGAAGTAGCATCTCTTGATGAGAGATGCTACACGGAGTTTGGGCTTAGTGAAGATTTACTTATGGAACACGCTGCAGATGGGATGGCTTCATTTATAAGAGAGAACTTTAAAAGAGATGCAAAGGTCATCATCGTCTGTGGAAGCGGTAACAATGGCGCAGATGGCATTGCGCTTGCAAGACTTCTGCATGGAGATTATGATGCTAAGATTTACCATGCAAAAGAGCCAAAATCAGAGATGGCAAAACTGCAAAAAAAACGCTGTGATGCTATTGGCGTTAAAATTATAGACTCACTAGAGAGATGCGAGGTTTTAGTTGAGGCCATAGTTGGAACTGGATTTAGCGGAGAGTTTAGTGATAAACTAAAGAGTCTAATCATAGAGATGAATGAAAACGGTGCTTTTAAAATAGCCTGTGATGTGCCATCAAGTGGTTTTTATGCTGATATAACTCTTACTATGGGCGCTTTGAAAAAGTCAATGTTTTTAGATTCACAAAAAGAGTTTGTAGGAGAGATAAGAGTTTTAGATTTGGGAGTCTCAAGAGAGATATATGAGACGGACTCATCGTGGCATCTGCTAGATTTCGAAGATATGATTTTACCAAAAAGAGAGAAAAAAAACACTCACAAAGGTAGTTTTGGTCATCTTGTACTTGCTTGTGGACAAAAGAGTGGAGCTAGCATTATGAGTGCAAAAGCAGCTCTTAGATTTGGAGTTGGTTTAGTCACTTTGATGGGTTATGAAAACACACAGATTCCACACACCATCATGTACTCACATATCATGCCATACAACGCAACTGCGCTTGCTTTGGGGATGGGTTTGGGAGTTGAGTTTAGCGACATCGAACTTAGTGAGTTTTTAGATAACTTCCTTCCTCTGATAGCAGATGCAGATGTTTTTCATATGGATATTATAAGAGAGATACTAAAAAGAGAGAAGATAGTTTTAACTCCACATGCTAAGGAGTTTGTAGCACTTCTAAAGAAGGTGGGTTTGGCAGACATAAGTGTAGCGGAGCTTCAAAGTGAGCGTTTTTTTTATGTTGAGCTTTTTACTAAAGAGTATCCTCACGCTACCCTTGTCTTAAAAGGTGCAAATGTTATCATCGCAAAAGATGAGGAGTTTTTCATAAACCCACACGGTACATCAGCCCTTGCAAAAGGTGGAAGTGGAGATGTTTTAAGCGGACTCATCGGAGCACTTTTAGCTCAAGGCTACACTCCGCTTGAAGCTGCAAAGAGTGCATCTTTGGCACATACAAAACTAGCACAAAGTTACAAAGAAGCTGATTTTTCTATGACAGCAGATGATTTGATAGATGCTATAGGTAAGCTATAAGAAAGTCTATGTTATAAATTTGATAGAGTTTTTGGAAGAGATGCGTGGCTTAAAAGTTGGCAAGGCTTTCGGAAGCGATGCTTCTAGGAATGCTAACCAATGGCATTCTCCACGATGAGCTTCGCACTGTGAGGCTTTAAAATAAGAGTGTTACACTTTGCAAGCCTTATCTACGAGGTTAAAACCTCGCTTCCAAAAGTGATGTGTAGCTTAAAAGTTGGCAAGGTTTTCGGAAGCGATGCTTCAGCTTCGCACTGTGAGGCTTTAAAATAAGAGTGTTACACTTTGCAAGCCTTATCTACGAGGTTAAAACCTCGCTTCCAAAAGAGATGTGGGGCTTTCTCTATCTCCCATACAGAGCATGGGAGCGAGTTAAATATTAAGAGGCACTAGTGCCGAGGGCTTCCCGCCGAGGGAAACCAAGCGTTAGCGTGACAAAACAGATGAAGGGCTACCTTCATTTTACAAAGTAAAATTAAGGAAACAATAATTATGGACAATATTTTAAAAATCGGAAAGTATGAGTTAGGTTCTCGCCTTATTGTGGGGAGTGGAAAGTATAAAGATTTTGAGACTACAAAACTAGCAACTTTAGCATCTGGGAGCCAGCTTATCACTGTAGCAGTTCGCCGTCTAAATATCACAAACCCAGACCAAGAGAATCTGCGTGATACTTTTGCTGGAACAAATGTAAAGTTTCTACCAAACTCTGCTGGATGTGTAACTGCCGAGGAGGCTATCACAACTTTTAGACTCACTCGTGAGGCTACTGGGATAGATCTTATAAAACTTGAAGTTATCGGCGATACACAAAAGACTCTCTATCCTGATGTTTTAGAGACTATAAAAGCTTGTAAAATCTTAGCAGAAGATGGTTTTACCATCATGGCGTACACTTCTGATGATCCCATCATGGCTAAAAGACTCGAAGATGCAGGTGCTCACGCTATTATGCCCCTTGCTGCTCCTATAGGAAGTGGGCTTGGGATTCAAAACCCTTATAACATTGTATTTATACGTGAAGCGGTAAGTGTCCCTGTTATAGTAGATGCAGGGATTGGTTGTGCATCAGATGCAGTCTATGCGATGGAGCTAGGTGCTCATGGAGTTTTAACTAACTCTGCAATTGCATGTGCACAAAACCCTATGCTCATGGCAGAGGCTATGAAACACGCCATTGTCGCAGGTCGTATGAGTTATCTCTCTGGAAGAATCCCAAAAAGACCATACGCAACAGCATCTAGCCCAATAGATGGCATGATACAGTTTTAATGATCTACTAAAGGAATAAACTCCTTTAGTAAGAGAGCTTACTTAACAGCAACTCTATTTCTGCCTCTCTCTTTAGCTTCATAAGATGGGATGATACAGTTTTAATGATCTACTAAAGGAATAAACTCCTTTAGTAAGAGAGCTTACTTAACAGCAACTCTATTTCTGCCTCTCTCTTTAGCTTCATAGAGTGCTTCATCTACTCTTTTTATAAAGCTCCCTTCACTCTCACCATGTTTATACTCTGTTATACCAAGAGAGATAGTAACCTTGCCAACAGTCTCAAAAAGGTGTTCTTCGACCCTGAGTCTTAATTTTTCTCCAAGCATAGCAGCATTAGCGATAGTGGTTGACTGAAGTGTAATCATAAACTCTTCACCGCCCCACCTAGCAGCTATATCTCCTGTACGTATAGAAGAGGTTATGATATTTGCTAAATCTACAAGAACCATATCCCCGACACCATGGCCATAGGTGTCATTTACACCTTTAAAGTGATCTATATCTAAAAATATTACACAAAGAGATGAGGAAATTGTGCGTGAAAGGGCTATCTCTTTTTCTAAAACATCATTTAGTTTATTTCTATTAAAAAGACCTGTTAGAGCATCTGTAGATGCCATATGTTCTAGCTCTTTTATTTTGACATACTCGTTAGTTATCTCATCAAATGTTATTAGATAAAGTGTCTTGTCATCTGTCTTTACCTCTTTTGCATAAGGTTTGAAGTATCTATATTTATCATCTTTTTTTATACAAACTTTTAGTGCTTTACTATCTTGCTCTTGTATAAGATACTCTATCCAGTATATACCATTATTATATGTTTGGATAAAGTTGCTATTATTTTGCACTTTTTCAAATATATCAGATATATATTCATAGCTCTCTTTAAACTCTTCTATAGAAGCAAAGCCTGTGAAATCAAGTACTGTTTTGTTAGCATAAATAACTTGCTCGCCATCTGCAAGAACCATAAAACTAGGGTCTGCATCGATAATCTTTTGTAAGAGTTGTTTGGTAGATTCTATCTCTTTTGTTCTATGGGTTACTTCATCTTGGAGCTTTTGACTATATCTTAGTTGTTTAAAAATTAGTAAAACTATACTAAAGAGAAAGATGATTACAAATATTTTTAACAAAACTACTCTAATTTTCATAGAGGAAGTAACAGCAAGGTACTCAGTAGAGTCTAAGCTAACACTTATCCCACCTCTAACATCACCTAGTTTATAGCCTTGATGTTTATGGCAAGGAAGGCAGTAGTTAGTTGTAACAAGCGCACCCATATAGTTAAACTCTGAGTCCTTGCCAACTTCGTAATACTCTTTTTCATCTGTTTCATCGAAATAGTGGAGCGCTCTCTCCTCAAATGGAGTAGCTTTGTTGTCTGGGTTTATAAGCTTAAGGCTTGTTATACGAAAACGAAAGCCATCTATGTTGGAGATTTCAGAGAGCTGCCTAGACATCCATGCAGGATTTATCTTTATAAGAGTAAGGTTTTCATCAACCTTTAAAATATTGTCTTTAAGAAATGGGTTTGGTTTTTGACCCTCTTTTGGTATGGCATAAACCCCGCCATAACTTGCATTCCAGACTCTAGTGTTTACTTGGTCTTTAAAGTGTGTTTGAGCTTGTTTTATAAGGATCTGTTTTTGAAGTTCTATGTTTTTTTCATTAAAAACATCTATAAAATAAAAAGAAGTCAAAAGTGAGGCTATAAAAAAAGCGCTAAGCACTATATATTTGTTAAATACTGTCATGTTTTAATTATAACAAATGCTCAACTTACTTCTTCTTAAAGCTCGATTTTCTTAGAGAGATGAGTCATTAGCAGAAGTTGTCCCATCCCTTCGAAAAATCTATCTACTCCCATATCTTTAGCATCAACAGATTTTTTCATCGCTTCATAAAACATAAGCCTAGAATCCTCAGATGCACTCATAAAAGTCTCTATAATGTAAGCGAATGAGAGAGTGTGAACTTCCTCATTTACCACAAAATCTATAGTAGAACTCTCAGCTATTCCCTCATCTATAAGGATTTGTTTGCATTTTTGTTCAAAGTCATTTTTCATTAAATAATCTCCAGTAAAGAAAGTAAAAGCAGTATCATAGCAACAGGTGTTATATAACGTAGTGAAAAGTACCAGATGCTAAAGGCAAGAGCACCAAAATGATGCTTTACAACAGATTTTACCCTCTGTTTCTCAACTGCAAAGCCGACAAAAAGAGCCATGATAAGCCCAGCTAAAGGTAGCATAACAGATGCTGTAAAAAAGTCTATCCAGTCAAAAAAGTTTTTGCTTCCAAAGCTAAGTAACTCTTTGTAAGCATCTGTATTTGATAAAAGCGCGACTATGCCAAGTAGGTAAAAAAATAGTCCCATATATATAGATGCTCTTAACCTACTCCACTTAAACCTATTTATGAAGTACTCTATCATAGGTTCTACTAAGGAGACAGCAGATGTTAAACCTGCAAAAGCAAGAGCTATAAAAAACAAAACTGCAAAAAAGTTACCGATGATGCCCATCTCATAAAAAACAGTAGGCAAAGAGATAAAGACTAAACCAGGACCTTTGGCAGGGCTTGAGCCATACTCATATAAAAATGTAAAAAGCATCAGACCTGCAACTATGGCTATAAGGGTGTCTAAAATTGTTATCCAAAGGGCATTTTGAACAAGATTTGAGTTTTTTGGCATAGATGCAGAGTAGGTTAGGATGGCTCCCATACCAAGAGAGAGGGTAAAAAAGGCATGACCTATGGCTGTGATAAATACACCAGAGTTTATTTTCTCCCACTTTGGAGCGAACATAAACTCTAAAGATTGAGAAAAAGCATCAAGGGTGAGGGCGTAGGCAAACATCCCTAAAAGGATAATCACAAGTGTTGGCATTAGTACAAAATTTAGTCTTTGAATACCACCTTTGATCCCTTTTGTTAAAATGAAAGTGATTAGTAAAAATGTCAAAGTATGATAAAAAAGTTGAGTTGAAATATCTGAGTGAAGCATAGTGGTAAATGTGGCTTCTGCCTCTTGTATGGATGAGGGAAGAGAAGTTGTAGAGGTCACGATATAATTAAATATCCAGCCAATAACTACTGAGTAAAAGGACATGATAAAAAGTCCTGTAACACTTTGAAAACCAGCAAACTTCCAGATGTTTTTATGCTTTGGTGCTAGAGACTCAAAACAGCTTATCCCATCCTTTCTCCCTATGTAACCAATAAGCATCTCAGCTATAAGTATAGAAAACCCGATGAGTAAAACAGTAACTAAGTATATAAGAACAAATGCCCCACCACCATTTTCACCTGCAATATATGGAAACTTCCAAATATTCCCAAGTCCAACAGCACTTCCGGCAGCTGCTAGTATAAAACCTAACCTACTAAATCTTGCTATTTTCATATGTACAAAACCCTTTAAAAGTAGACAATTATACTTAAAAAACTAAGTATATAAAAGAAATGAGCTAAAAGTATTGACATTTCAAAAGTTATTGACTATAATTTCGCCTCATTAATCAGCTACTGGCTTGGTTAGTGTACAAGTGTCGGGGTGTAGCTCAGTATGGTTAGAGTACCTGGTTTGGGACCAGGGGGCCGAAGGTTCGAGTCCTTTCACCCCGACCACTTTTATGTCTATGAAAATATGGTGAGATTAGCTCAGTTGGTTAGAGCACTGGTTTGTGGTGCCGGGGGTCGCGGGTTCGAATCCCGTATCTCACCCCACCATTTTAAATATAAAAACTTATTAAATAAACAAAATATATAGTTGCGTCCGTGGCTCAACTGGATAGAGTTTCGGATTTCGGCTCCGAGGGTTATAGGTTCGAATCCTATCGGGCGTACCATTTATTTGAACGATAAATGAACAAAGTCCATTTATCTACGCTAGCCGCTATGGCACTAAAGCTTTGATTTTTTTACAAAATCAAGAGATATTTCAATTCAGACAAAGACTGTTTTACTATAGTAGTTGTTGAAAAATTTAAAACAAGTTTAGTTTTACTTGATTTAAGCAATAAAATTTTGTTGTTTAAAATAAAAACTAAAAATATGCCTCCTTAGCTCAGCTGGATAGAGCAACGCCCTTCTAAGGCGTAGGCCACACGTTCGAATCGTGTAGGGGGTACCATTTATTTATGTTATGAATTCTGCTTTATTTATGCGGATGTGGTGAAATTGGTATACACGCCAGACTTAGGATCTGGTGCCGCAAGGTGTGGAGGTTCAAGTCCTCTCATCCGCACCATTCATAAAGCAAAATTCATAACATTAATAACTCTCTTAATAATCACATGCGGATGTGGTGAAATTGGCATACACGCCAGACTTAGGATCTGGTGCCGCAAGGCGTGGAGGTTCAAGTCCTCTCATCCGCACCACCTACTATCTAAAACCCCCTAAATTACGAACTTCTAAGATTTCAATTTTTTAATAAAATAAATTTCTGATACTTTTTTGCCCGCTTTTTGATACTTTTTTAAAGGTCAAACTATGCAATACCTCCTAAAACAAAACGATTGCTTCTATTTTAGAAGAAGAATTCCAGCCACTACTAACAATATAACTCTCTCTTTGCAAACTAAAAATGCTAAAATAGCTAAACAAAAATTAGCACTACTGCTACATAAAGCAACACCACTCTTTTTAGTGCTTAAACATCAGGAGAAGGACGAAATATTGAAGAACTTAGATGAAATTAGAGAACTATTTGAACAGTATGGAAGAGAAGCTCTTATAGAGTATAGTCAACTTGAAAAAGAGAGACATAAACACTTAACATGTGTTTCAAAGAAAGGGAAACAGAGAGACGGCTCTCATCCGAAATGTATCAAAAAATGGCTCAAAAGATTTCAAGACACAGTGGCGGGCGATGTTGACAATCCAGAGGTAGAGACACTGTTTAACGAAGTGTTCAAGCGAACTAAAATAGATAACTCCATCTTAGATGATTTAAGTAATGATGATAAACTGATTGCGAAGTTTTTGCTCATAAAAGAAGAAGCCAAAGTGCTCCAAAACGACCTGCAAAGAGCTGAGAATTATTTTGGAACGAATGTTCAAGTGACTCCGCCACAAAGCCAAACTTTACAAAGTAGCTCAAACAAATATTATGAAAAAACTATTGATGAGATAGCCGAAGATTTTTTTCGTGTTAAGGAAAGAGATACAAAAGAGATGCACAAATATAAAGAACCCTATGAGATTTTCAGTAATGTGATAGGCAAAAAATATTTTATAGATATAACCGCAGAAGAGATGCAAGATGTGGTATATGTGTTTAAAAATTTACCTTCAAAAGTCGGGAGTGAAAATATCGAGCTATACAATAAGTTTAAAGGGGATTATAAAGCCCTTATAGAATATGTTGTAGAAAATGGCATCACGACAATTAATTTAAGTACGGCACAGGGTAAATTGTCTAATCTAATGGCACTGGTTGATTATGCAGTTGATAGAGAAAGGCTTGATAAAAATCGTCTGAGAATCAAGCATGTATTGCCATCAAAGAAAGAGCTTGAAAATGCACAAGAAAAAGATAGTGCTACAAGAGTTGATTTTAAAACAAATGAGCTCAATGCTCTGTTTAATGAAAGTACATGGTATACAGAAAAACTTAATCACTATTTGAAACATGAACAAGATAGAGTCTATATACCATTGATGGGCTTATTACAAGGGATGCGACTTAATGAAATTGCACAGCTTTATGTCAATGATATAATTGAAGATGATGGCATCCATTACATTAGAATAGACCAAGTAAATCCTCAACAAAAATATAAAAACAAGGGTGCAAAACGAAAAGTGCCAATCCACAGTAAGCTGATTGAACTTGGTTTTTTAGATTATGTTCAAAAAGTAAAAGATTCTGGTGAAGAAAGGGTATTTCATCAACTCTACCATACTAAGAAGAAAGGCTACGGACAAGCATTTTCCAAAAAGTTTGCCAATAAAAATTTTAAAGTGCAGTGGATAGAAGAAGAGAGATTAGAAAATAAGAAAATCTTGGTGGACTTTCACTCATTTCGTCATTGCTTTGCTACTCGTATAGTAGGACGAATTGAAGATTCAACTGTTGATGGATTGATGGGTCATCAAGGTGGGTCTGAAAATAAAACAAGATACGATCATAAACAGCTTAAAATTCTAAAAGAAGGAATTGAGAAATTAGATATAGAAGACATAGATTTTTCACATCTTCAAGCTACGATAGACTCTATGAAATAATATTTACTGACACTTTCTATAAAGTAAGTCAAGAGCACCTCTACAGCCAACTTCGTTGGCTTTCAAGGTGCGAAAAAAAGCTATTTTTTGGAGTAGTAGGAGATAATAGAAGCTAAAAATTTATCTGAGATAAAAGGAAACTGAATGAGATGTTTATCTGATGTCAAGCCATCTTTTATAATAGCTCTTCCTTTGATAAAATCTTGAATTTCAGTTGCAGTTATCCGCTCTCTGATATTATCTTTTAAATCAATAATATTGATATTATAGTCGCTTGAAGTCTTCATCAAAACTCTTGATTGGACATTGTTGACGACAGAAGCAGGCAGGATAGTATTATCTACTTTTTGCCCAAATAGAAATAGCAAGATACCAGACGAACGCCCTTGCATAGCAATGAGAGCCAACTTGTTAAAAATCGACTCACGGATTTTTTTATCAGGGTATACACTCACAGCTCCAATCTCATCAAATATTAGCATGGTAAAGTTGTTAAGCTTTCTAACACCCGTTTTTAGCATTAGCTCTTGTGTCTGTTTTAAATCAAGTAGCACATCATCAAGCAAAGCATCTAAACGCTCAATATCACTCACAAACTCAACTTTGTCTATGTTCTCATAGGGTTTAAGCTCTACTCCACCTTTAAGGTCTATCATATACATTTTATTAATACGATGTAGGTTAAACAAAAAGTTCAGATTAAGCAAGTGCATAAAATTACTTTTACCGCTTCCACTCTCTCCGACAATCAAATGATGGTCTAAGGTGTCGAGAGAGCGGTAATAGAAGCCTTTTTCGTAGATGCCTAATAACAGACAATCTTTCTTTAATATTCCCATCTCAATTTCATAAAACTCTGGAAGCTTATAAAAAGAGAGCAGTACACTTTTGCTTTTTTGAGGGTATATGCTTACTTCAAATTTTTTGCCGATAAGCCCTAAGTAGTGTAAAATCCTCTCTGCTGATTGCCTATAGTTGTCAATGTCGATAGATGTAAGATTATTGTACTCAAGTGTAAAACGCTTCAATCCCTTTGTGTAAATCTCCTCTATCACACTTTTTGGCTTTATCTTCTTTATCCCAGTAAAGTAGTCCAGAAACAGCGTTCTCTTGTTTCTTATCTCTATAAGCGTATTGTGAGAAAAGATGCTGTGTAAATTGAGTGAATATGGCATCAATATATATTTCCAATATCTCACATAATAGTAAGTTATTAAAACCGCTGATGCACTTAACAGCAGATAGAGCAAATCAAGTTTTGTTTTGTAATCTGCTCCAAGTAAATAGACATATCCACCAAAGCTAAGAACAACTAAGAAGCCCACAATCAATAGGCTTCTAAAATAGCTGATTACGCCGTAAATCATTTTAAAATAGGCTCAACTTGCGTGAAAAACATTTTGTTCTGGTATGAGCTTACTTTGACGGGTATTTTTACATTTAGCCCCTCTTTTAAGAGTGTCACATCTTGAGAGTCCGTAATTTTTACTTGTTGTATCTCTACACCGCCGTCATCTTTTTTATTTAAAAACTGTGCATAGACTGTTTCTTGCCCTTCGAATGATTTTTTAGATATAGCATATATGCTACCAGCGATTATTAGTTTTGTGTTCATAGTTGTAAATCTCCATTATTTTTGTGTATTGTGACTTTTCATAGGTTAAGTTATGATTTATGAAAAGAGTGAAGCTATCCAGTGAGTAGGCATAGCCGACTTGACGCTTATAACGAGTTACATTTGCAAAGAAGTGAATCTTCGCTTTATCTATGTTTCCATGTTTTTTAATTGCTATAGCTTCATTTTTTTGAAGCTTTCTCAGCTTGAACATATTTTCTAATATGTAAGAAAATAGGCTCATATCCTGCTTTTTAGCTTCATTTAGAAGCTCTTCTTTTATCTCTTTATCTAAGTTGTGATAGATAGCTCTATATTCCGCCATGCTTAATGGCAAATTTGACATCGTGATGATTCTTATTTTGTGATGGCGCTTCCATCCGTCTAATATTCTTGCGTTGAAGAAATCTGCATTATCGTTTAAATTTTTGACTATATACTTTGTGATATATTTGCTTGCTCTGTTGATACCGGTTTTAACACTCTTGGTATCAACTTCATGTAACTCATCTCCAATAAATTCGAGGTCTGTTTGACTTAACTCGAACTCATTAATAAGATTATCAAATATTTTTTCAATAATCTTGTTTTTTTCTTTTTTTACATAAAAAAGTATATGAAAATGCGGAATGAGGGTTTTGTGCTGTTCAACCACCTTGATATATAAAAGCTCTTTGACTTGTAGCTTTACTCTCTTGTAAAAAGTTCTGTAAATGTGATTGAGATATTTGTAGCCAGTGCTTATAGCCTCTTCAATGCTCTCAAACCCAAAACTTTCATTGAGTGCTACATAGTTGCGTTTACCACTGTGTCGAACACTCTGAAATGGATGAAATCGGCTTGGTAGAGTTAAAGTGATAAAAATCGGCACTAAGTCGTCATCTCTCGCAATCTTTTCAAGAGCATAGACTTTTTGCTCTATGCTTTTTGTGTAATTCTTGTAATACTTCTCAAAACTATGATTAAGCTGTAACAATTCCCCAGTTACATCATTTCTGAGAGTCATATTTTTTAAATAGCTCTGTTGATTGTGCTCTTTTTTTAGGCTTGTGTGATAGTAATCATCTCTTAACTGTACAAACTCCTTGTACCTTTGTGTCTGTTGTAATCTTTTTGTAGCTTTTAGCATCTCCCCTCCGTGCTTGTAAGCCGCCTAAAAGGTGGAGATGTATTTATTTATTGATTATTTAACACCTTAATGAGATGTAATAAGAAGAATTTAAAAAAAATGTAAGGCTTGAAGATTTATTTAAAACTTTATTCAAGTTACTTTAGTTAAAATCAACAAAATTCAGTTAAAAAGAGTATACATGGAAAACAATGATAACGTTATAGTTGTAAAAACTTCTGGGAAAGCTATAGCAAGTTTGATTTTTAGTTTGGTTTGGTTGTGGGGATTTGGGTCTCTCATTGCTATTGTATTAGGGCATATGGCAAGAGAAGAGATAAGACGTAGTAATGAAAGATTAACCGGCAATGGACTTGCTTTAGCTGGTCTTATAATTGGATACTCCGCTATAGTACTTGCGGCATTAGGTTTAATAGCGATTATTATAATACCAAAGTTAGTACATAGTTAATTAGTAATATTAAAGTAGGATATTGGTAATAGTGTTTTATAGAATACAAGTTAGTCAATAATAACAAACAAAAAGGAAAAGTATGGAAAATAATGAGCATATAGTAGTCGCAAAAACTTCTAAAAAAGCCATAGCAAGTTTAGTTTTTAATTTAGTTTGGCTCTTTGGATTAGGTTCTATATTTGCTATTATCTTAGGCCATATGGCAAGGACAGAAGTAAAAAAAAGCAATGGAAGCTTAAAAGGCGATGGACTTGCATTAGGGAGCTTAGCGGTAGGATATATAGTGCTTTTCTTTACGGTAGTAATGATACTAAAAGCGATTCCAATGTTTGCTAAAATGGAGGATGCTCCTACAGAAATGAAAAAAGAGATACAAGCAAAAGAAGAGTTTCTAAGTAAAATAGTTGAAGGTGCTCAAAATAAATTTCCAATGCAACTTAATGATGAAGCATTGTACTTAAAAATAACAAGCGATAGTCCTAACAGTATCGTAGGTCATATAAAATATGTAAATTACACAACTGCAGATTTATTAGAAGGTTTAACTACTAAAGAATTCGAAGAAGAATTATTAAAACAAGAACTTCAAGCCTATTGTAAGGAGAGTGGTGTACAACTTATAATTAAAAAAGGGATTATTCATCATATAAAATATTATGATAAGGATGATATAGCGTTTGCTCAAATTAGTATAACTAACGAGCAATGTAAGCCATACTATTGATAATGCGTAAATAAAATTTAAAGAAGAAGGTTAGTTATGAAAAGATTGATTTCAAAATTGCTTATTGGTGTTATGAGTTTAGCAGTTGCTGTTTCTTTGACAGGTTGCTTTAAAGATGAGGTTAGATGTAACAGCGAAGAGGCTATATCTTTGGTTAAAGAACTGATCTTCGATAATCAAGAAGATGTAGTGATTGATCGCGTTTTATTAATAGATCGTAAGCGAGAAATAG
>Ga0265294_10004040_pt1 | contig 18465 bp, 17 predicted proteins | sample MunlanPumphouse3_FD_192504 | JGI IMG/M metagenome (GOLD analysis project Ga0265294, IMG submission 192504) | Groundwater microbial communities from a municipal landfill in Southern Ontario, Canada - Pumphouse #3 | ecosystem: Environmental > Aquatic > Deep subsurface > Groundwater | place...
AAATATTTTATCTAAATTTTATAAATTTTAAGTTTATTTTTTAATAAAATCAATCATATCTGTGAAGTCTTAAGTCACAACAGTGAGTTGCCTCTTCTACTAATAATCTTCCAATTTCAGCATGTGCATGAACAAATTTTTTAATTTTTAAATCATTTAAAATATGTCTTTCTTCTAATGATTCATATTTTAAAATAATATTTGCATCTGGACAATATTTTAATATGGCATCACAAATAAGTATTTTTTCATGTATTTCATTAATAGTTATTATAATACTTGAACTATCTTCCACTTTTAAAGCTTCTAAAACTGATTTTTTATCTAAGTGACCAAAATATGCTTTATAACCCATTTTTGTTGCAACTTGAATTTGTCTAATATCATTTGAAACAATTACAAAAGGCATATTTCTATCTGATAAATCTCTAGCAACAACTCTTCCTAAAATAGAGAATCCACAAACTATAATATGATTTTTTTCATCAACTTTAATATCATCAACTCTTAAATTTTTTGCAAACAGAGTTGATATTTGAGATATTTTATTTAGTAAAAATGGTGTTAATATTATTGAAATAATTGAAACCAACATTAAAAAACTAGCTGTATTTTCATCTATTATATTTTTGTTTGAAGCTAAAGTCAAAATAACAAAAGAGAACTCACCAATTTGACAAAGAGCAATAGCTGTTTTAATAGATGTATCTGCATCTGAGTCTCTTCTAATAATTAGATATACAACTAAAGCTTTTATAATCATAACTAAAAGAAAAATTCCTAAAACTATATGAATATTCTCTAAAAAATATACAATATCTATTTTTGTTCCAACAGCAAAGAAAAATGTTCCTAATAACAGATCTTTAAAATTTGATATATCTGATTCAACTTTTATATTAAATTTTGTATCAACAATAATAACTCCAGCCAAAAAAGCTCCAAGTGAGTATGTAAAACCTAAATATTCTGCAAGTAAAGAAGCACCTACAACTATTGATAAAACTGCTCCTATAAATATCTCATCGATTCTACTATCTGATGCAAATTTTAAAAGCCAAGTTATAAGATGCTTTCCTACAAAAAACATTAAAACTGTTATTATAAGTGCAGATATTACAGTTTTTAAAAGAACCTCTTGAATAGACAAATTGTCATTTGTTAAAAATGATATTAAAAGTAGTATTGGAATAACTGCTAAATCTTGAAAAATTAAAATAGCAGTTGATTTTTCTCCATAAGGTGTATAGATATCTTTTGAGGATTTTAAATATGGTAAAACAATTGCAGTTGAAGATAAAGAGAAAGCCAAAGATACAATTAAAGCTATCTCAATTGATAACTCAAAAATAAAATAAGCTATTATGTAAATTAATATAGTGCTTATTACAACTTGCAAAAATCCATTTATTAAAAGAATATCTTTCATCTTTTTAATTTTGCTAAGACTCATCTCAAGACCTATTGTAAACATTAAAAATACAATTCCAAACTCACCAATAGTCTCTAAATTTTTAACATCAACTCCATTAAAATGGAAAGCATAACCAATAATAACACCTGTTAATATGTACCCAATAATATGAGAGATCCCAAATCTTTTAAAAATAATATTTAAAGTAGTTGCTATAAAAATAGTAAAGAAAAGGGTAATTAAAAAATGTTCCATAATGTCGCTTAAATTTTTGAGATTTTATTTATTAAAAAATAGAAGATATTAATATCTTCTATTTTTATATAAGAAGTCTATTTTTGAACAAACTCTTTAATTCTATTTATTCCATCTTCTAAAGCTTTCATACTTGTAGCAAAAGATAATCTAGCATAACCTTCCATTCCAAATGCAAGTCCTGGAACCAAAGCTACACCTTTACTTTCAAGTAAATCAGAACAAAATTTCATAGAGTCATTTGAGAACTCTTTAATATTTATAAATAGATAAAAAGCACCATCAGGATCATAACAAGATAGATTTTTTATACTATTAATAGCTTTAACAGCAAAATCTTTTCTCTTTTCAAACTCTACTCTCATCATCTCAATATCTTTGTCAGCTTCACCTAAAAGTGCAGGAATTGCTGCATATTGAGTAATTGAGTTTATATTTGAAGTTGCTTGCCCTTGAAGTTTTGTAATAGCTTTTGCAACTTTTACATCAGGAACAGCTAAATACCCAAATCTCCATCCAGTCATAGCAACTGATTTACTAAGTCCATTTACAGTTATAGTTCTATTATATAAATCTTCACTAACTTCAGCAGTTGCAGTGAATTTTTTACCTTTATAACTTAGCTTTTCATACATTTCATCAGAAATAACAATAATATCACTACCTTTTAAAACTTCTCCAAGAGCCAATAATTCATCTTTTGAGTAGATTGCTCCTGTTGGATTTGATGGAGAGTTTAGCATTAAAATTTTTGTTTTTTTAGTAATTACTTTTTTTAATTGTTCTGGTGTAATTTTAAATTCAGTTGTTTCATCTGTTTCAATAAATACAGGAACTCCACCACTATAAACAACAAGTTCTGGATAAGTAACCCAATATGGACTTGGAATTATAACTTCATCACCATCATCAATTAATGCTTGTGCTAAATTAAATAAAGAGTGTTTTGCACCATTACTTACAACGATTTTATCAATACTATAATCTAAATTATGATCTCTTTTTAGCTTAGAAGCAATAGCTTGTTTTAGCTCTTTTATTCCTTCAACTGCTGTATATTTCGTCTTACCATCATTGATAGCTTTAATTGCGGCATTTTTTACAATTGCTGGAGTATCAAAATCTGGTTCTCCTGCACTAAAACTTAATATATCTTTTCCTTGTGCTTTTAATTCATTTGCCAAAGCTGTAATTGCCAAAGTAACAGAAGGAGCTAACTTATCCATTCTACTTGCTATTTTCACGATAGTATCCTTAAAATTTATCTCATTATAGATATACTATAAATTTGCGAATATTATCAAAATTTACTTAAAGGCTCTCTTTGAATTTTAAAATAGAACTAAACAATTTCTTAGTTGATGTAGAACTACAAAATAAAAAAAATATAAAACATTGCTATTTAAGAGTTTTAAGCGATAATCTAATCCAAATTAAAGCAAATAGATATTTTACAATTTTAGATGCAAAAGATTTAATATATAGAAAAAAAGATTGGCTAATTGAAAATATTCAAAAACAAAATAGTAAAAAATTAAAAGAAAATGAGTTTTTATATTTTGGAGAAAAAAAATTATTAAGTGATTTTTTAATAAAAGATTTAGATAAATTTTATAAAGAAGAGATTCAAAAAATTATTCCTTCTTTAGTTGAAAAGTATTCAAATTTAATGCAACTATATCCAACAAAAATATCATATAGAAAAAATAGAAGAACTTGGGGTTCTTGCAACTTTAAAAATGAATTAAATTTTAATATTTTATTGGCAAAGTACCCTATTTTTATAATTGAATATATTGTAATTCACGAATTAGCACATATTCAACACAAAAATCACTCAAAAGATTTCTACTTTTTAGTAGAGAAATTCTCTCCAAATTATAAAAAAATAGAGAAGTTTTTTAAGACTCTTTTATAATTGATCTTATCTCTTCAAATTTTTTATAAATATTTTCACTCTTTGCCCTATTTTCAAAGATTGCATAACTTTTTTCTTTATATTTTGGGCTATTTTGTTCAAAATTTTGCTCTTTTTTTTCAACTACATTTGATACAAAAAAAGAGAAATTTGTAATATTTTCAAAATTTACCATCTTTAAAAGAGCTTTTAAAGTTGCTTTATTGTGCTCAAATTCCACTTTGTAAAGTTGATGAGTTAGTACAAAATGCATAGTTTGATTCTTAACATATACAAATTTTATGCCACTTTTTAATTTTAAAGGTAGTATATTTACAAATCTTTTTATATCTAAAAAGGTATTTACTTTATTAAAGTTAGGATCAAGTGCAATATGACTAAGAATTTGATTAATATTTTTCATGGCTTAATTATAGCTAGTTTTTTATTTAGTTTAAGTGGTTGTGGCTATAAAGCAGACCCTAGATATTCAGCTCCTGCTGAAAAAACTCAAAACCAATGATTTATGATTATATAATTGTTGGTTCTGGAGTTGCTGGTTTAAATGCTGCTAGACTTTTACCAAAAGATAAAAAAGTCTTAATTCTTGCAAAAATGCTTCCTTGGAACTCAAATACATTTTGGGCACAAGGTGGAATTGCAGCAGCAAAAAACAAAGATGATATAGAGCTTCATATAAAAGATACTTTAGAAGCTGGTGCTTTTTATAATAACTATGAGGCTGTAAAAACTCTAAGTGAAAACTCTTTATTAGTAATTGATGAACTTATTAAAAGTGGAATGCAGTTTGATAAAGATAAAGATGGAAATCTGTGTTATACAAAAGAGGCTGCTCATAGTACAAATAGAATTTTGCACTCAAATGGTGATGCAACAGGTAGAGAACTTCATCTTTTTTTATTAAAACATATCTCATCACAACTAATCTCTGAATCTACTGTTTGTGATATTTTGCTTCAAGATGGTGTTTGTTATGGAGTTTCATTTTTTACAAAAGATGGTGTTCAAAAAACAGTTTATGCTCACAATACAATTTTAGCAAGTGGCGGATTTGGTTCTATTTATAAATATCACACAAACTCAACTGCTGATAGTGGAGAGATACAAGGACTTGCTGTTTTAAAAAATCTTAAATTAAAAGATATGCAATTTACTCAATTTCATCCAACAGTTTTAAAAGGTACAACTTTTGCAAGAAAACCTTTGTTATCTGAAGCTTTGAGAGGAGAAGGAGCATTTATAGTAGATGAGAACAATAGAAGATTTTTATTTGATTATCACAAAGATGCAGAATTAGCTCCAAGAGATGTAGTTAGTAGGTCTATTTATGATTATCATAAAAAAACGAAACAACAAATTTATTTAAGCTTTGAAAATTTTGAGAAAAAAGCATTTAAACAAAGATTTCCAAATATATATGCAAATTTAAAAGATTTGGGATATGAACTACCTTTTGAAAAAGTTCCAATAAGTCCAGCTTTTCACTACTCAATGGGTGGAATAGAGGTTGATTTAAATGCAAAAGTTTTAAACTGTAAAAATCTTTATGCAGTTGGAGAGGTATCTTGTTTTGGACTTCATGGAGCAAATAGATTAGCATCAAACTCTTTATTAGAAGGTTTAGTCTTCTCAAAAATTGCAGTTGAAACATCATTAAAAGATGATTTTAAAATAGATTTAAAAAATTACACACAAAAAGAGATTTTATACACAAAAACAAAACCAATTGATAAAAATATAAAAGACTCTTTAAGAAGAATAATGTGGGATAGTGCTGGAATTATTAGAGAGAAATCTGAGTTAAAAAAAGCTTTAGAAAAAGTTGATGAGTATTTAAAAGAGGATATTGGAAGAATGCTTCATCTTAGACTTCTTTGTGCCAAAGAGGTCTTAAGTCAAGCTTTAAATATGGAAAAATCATTAGGTGCTCATTTTATAAAAGAAGATTAAATAGAGTTTAGGTAAAATAATAGCTTTAAAAAAATAAAGTACAAAAAGAAAGGCTGAATATAGATGAAACATGTACCAATAGTAGTATTAGATTTTGGTAGCCAATACACACAAATTATTGCTAGAAAATTAAGAGAAAACGGAGTTTACTCTGAAATAGTTCCTTACAATGAGGCAATAGAAGATATTATGGCAAGAACGCCAAAAGGATTAATTCTTTCAGGAGGACCAGCTTCTGTATATGCAGCTGATGCTTATCATCCTGATTCAACAATATTTGATTTAGGACTTCCAATTTTAGGAATTTGCTACGGTATGCAACTTATCACTCAATATTTTGGTGGAAGTGTTGTAAGAGCAAATAGTCAAGAGTATGGAAAAGCAAAATTAGAATTAATTGGTGAAAATCCAATATTTACAGATACTCCAAATGAGCAGATTGTTTGGATGAGCCACGGAGATAAAGTTGAATCAATTCCAACTGGATTTGAGAAAATTGCAATTAGTGAAAACTCTCCATTTGCAGCAATTGCTGACACAAATAGAAATATTTATGCATTCCAATTCCATCCTGAAGTTTATCACTCAGAATGTGGTAGTAAACTACTTAAAAACTTTGCAAAATATATTTGTGGTTGTGAAAGCACTTGGAATATGGGAAGTTTTGCAAAAGAGCAAATTGCTAAAATAAAAGCTCAAGTTGGAAATAAAAAAGTTCTTTGTGCTGTAAGTGGTGGAGTTGATAGCTCTGTTGTGGCGACTCTTCTATTTGAAGCAATTGGAAATCAAGTAATTCCTGTATTTGTTGATAATGGACTTTTAAGAGCAAACGAAAGAGAACAAGTTGAAACTATATTTAAAGGTAGAGGTATTGATTTAATAACTGTTGATGCAAGTGAGCAATTTTTAACAAAACTTGCAGGTGTGACTGACCCTGAAACAAAAAGAAAAATTATTGGTGAAACATTTATTGAAGTATTTGATAAAGAGGCAAAAAAACACCAAGGCGTTGAATTCTTAGCTCAAGGAACTTTATATACAGATGTTATTGAATCTGTTTCAGTTAAAGGTCCTTCAAAAACTATAAAATCGCACCACAATGTTGGTGGACTTCCTGATTGGATGAAATTTGAACTTGTTGAGCCTTTAAGAGAAATCTTTAAAGATGAAGTAAGAGAGCTTGGACTTGAGCTTGGGCTTCCTAAAATGATGATAAATAGACACCCATTCCCTGGACCTGGACTTGCTATTAGAGTTATGGGAGATGTAAATAAACCTGACTTAGATTTATTAAGAAAGGCAGATGTTATCTTACTAGATGTTCTACACTCAACTGGATACTATGAAAAAACTTGGCAAGCATTTACAGTTTTATTAAATGTAAAATCTGTTGGTGTTATGGGTGATAATAGAACTTATGACAACACTGTTTGTGTAAGAATTGTTGATGCAACAGATGGTATGACTGCAACATTCTCTCATATTCCTCACGAAATTTTAGAGACAATTAGTAGAAGAATTATAAATGAAGTACATGGAATTAACAGAGTAGTTTATGATATTTCATCAAAACCACCAGCAACTATTGAGTGGGAATAATTTATTCTCTTAAGTTAGTTTGATATAATATTTTATGTTAAGCTAACTTTAACATCTTACTATTAAATAAAGGGAATATTTATGAATATTGAAAATTTCAATTTACTTTTTTCTATATTATATATATTTTTAATTGTAATCTTTTGTATATTTTTTCTATATTTACTATATATAAAAAATAAAGACAAGAAAGCTATGCTTAATAATATAAATAAAAAATTATCATCTGAAATAAATTTAACATCAAAAGATATAATTAACATAGGCAAATCTTTTAATTTATCATCAGTTAGCTCAAAAAATATTATTTATAAACTACTTAAGGAAACTGAAGATAAAGACTCTTTCAATAAAATAAATAAACTTATAGAGGAAATAGAAATTGAAGAACCTTTCAATGGAATGCCAGATGAAGTAAAGCCTTCTTTAATAAAACTCTCAAAAATTAAACTTGATAATAAAGATGATATAAAAGAACTTCTAAATCCAATTATTAATAATTTAAATCATTATGTTGAATTAAAATCTGAACAAGAAAAAATTAAAAAGAAAGCTAATATAGCATATATTATAACTATTGTAAGTTTTATTATAGGTGCATCAAGTTTTTACTTTACTTTAAATTCTCCAACAGCAAAAGATATTGCAAAAGAAATTGAAATTATTAATTCAGCTACAAATATTAAAAAATAATAAAATATCAAGAAGAACAACTAACATGTGATATTCCAGCTATTCCAAAAAAATCTTTTGGTTTTTTAGTATAGTACTTCTCTTCTATCTCTTTTGTTTGCTCACTATATGGATTTGTCATTATCTCTTGTAGCTCTTTTATTGGTTTATAATTTCCTTTTTCTGCCTCTTTATATGCCCAAACTAAATGCCACTCTCTTAGAGTATATTTTGGATTTATTAGTTTCATTTGATTTGATAGTTTTTGTTTTGATTCTTCATCATTTACATTTATTTTTACTTTCCAGTTTTCAAACCAACTATTCCATCTTTGTTTTAAAATATCATTTTCTAAATTTACATAAAAGCTTTTTTCTATATTTGAAATATCATCTACAATATTTGATAACTCTCTAAAAAATATTGTGTAGTCAACTTTTGTATCTATCATAAGATTTATAAGCTCATCAAAAAGTCCAAAATCAAACTTTTCTAATCCCATCTTACTAGCCCACATATTTTGCATCTTCTCTTGCATAACATTTGCAAAACTATTCTCTATATTTTCAAGCTTTTCAAAAGCCTCTTTATTTAAACTAATTAATGGCTTTAAAGCACTACAAAATGATTTGAAGTTTTTTTGTGCAGCTCTTGGCTGATTAAAAAATGAAAAGTGCATTCCACCACCAGTCCAAGATTGATATTTTGGCTCAAACATCTCTATAAATCCAAATGGTCCATAATCAAGTGTAAAACCACCAGCTGCACAGTTGTCACTATTGAAATTTCCTTGACAGTACCCAACTTTGATCCAATTTGCTACTAAAGAAGTAAGTCTATCTTGAAAACTTTGTGCTAGTAAAAGCACTTTTTCTTCCAGACTCAAATCTTCTTTAATTTCTTCACTATATTCTCTATCAATCAAGTGTAAAACAATCATTTCTAACTCTTTTAAAGCATCTTTATGTTCATTTTTTCTAGCTCGTCTTCCAAAAAGTTCTATTTGCCCTACTCTTAAAAATGAAGATGCAACTCTAGTAGTAATCGCAACATCTTCTTCTATCATAACTTCAGGATCTTTTGAGTAAGAATTCTCATTGAACCAAGGTCTAGTTACCTGCTCTTTTTTAGAAGTAAACAAAGTTAAAGACCTTGAAGTAGGAATTTCTAAAGAGTGCATATGCTCTTGAGCCAAAAACTCTCTAACACTTGATCTTAAAACTGCCCTTCCATCAGCACCTCTACAATATGGAGTTTTTCCACCACCTTTTAGTTGAAATTCCCATCTTTTACCATTTATCACAGCTTCCAAAACAGAGATTGCCCTACCATCTCCGTAGCCATTTCCAGTTTGAAAAGGGCATTGTGCATAATACTCAGTTCCATAAATAGATAAAGCATATCCAGTTGCCCAAGATTTTATATCATTTTTTCTTGAAACATTTGAGATATCTCCTGAAAATAGTTTTATAAACTCATCTTCTTTTAATAACTCTTCACTAAAACCCAACTCTTCAAAAAAGTTTTTACTATGAACTACATAAATTGGCTCTTTTATAGCTGTTGGTTCAACCTCTACATAGTGTCCACTAAAAACCTCTCTAGCAAATTTATTATCTTTGTTTAAATTTGTCTCTGGATCAGGATTTAAATTGTTTACAAATGAGTAATCAGCTAAATTTAAAACCTCTTCAAATTTTTCTATATATTTTTTATCTCTGTTTTTCATAAAATTTTATCCATATTATATTGTTTTAAAAATTTATCATACAATAAAAAATATTATTTTAAAAATTTATTATTTCTTAAAATATAATTTTAATCCTTATCTAAATATGCTTTAGCTATTATACAAGCCATTTTTTATTAATTTTTAAACATAGGATAGATATGAAATCTCTTTTTCTAATTTTATTTTTACTTACAAATATCTTTGCAGCCAATAAAGAGTTTACTCTATATAAAAAAGGCTCTTTAGATGAAAATGAAAATACTCTTTTAATAATTGGTGGAATACACGGAGATGAACCAGGTGGTTATTTTGCTCCAGCATTTTTAGAGCAACACTATAATATTACAAAAGGGAGTGTTTGGATTGCACCAAGTGTAAATATAGATAGTATGGTTGCAAATAGAAGAGGTGTTTACAATGATATGAATAGAAAATTTAGTACTATTTCAAAAAATGACCCTGATTATGTAAATGTAAATAAAATTAAAGAGCTAATTTTAAATCCAAAAGTTGATTTAATCTTAAATCTACACGATGGGCATGGATTTTATAGACAAACTTATGAAAATGCTATATTTAATCCAAGAGCTTGGGGACAAGCAACAATAATTGATCAAAAAAAGATTGACTCATTGGAAAAATTTGGAAATCTTGATGAGATAGCTACAACTGTAAGAGATAATTTAAATAGTGATATGCTTTTTAAAGATTACCACTATTTTGGTGTAAAAAATACTGAAACAAAGTATAAAGATGAGCAACAACAGCTATCTTTAACTTTTTTTGCAGTCACAAACAATAAACCAGCTTTTGCAATTGAAACAAGCAAAAATATTACAGATTTAACTCATAAAGTTATATATCAACTAAAATCAATTGAAGAGTTTATGAAGATAATGAATATTGAGTTTACTAGAGACTTTGATTTAAATAATCTAAAAGAGGTAGAGAAACTTTTAAATGAGTTTAAAACAGTTACTATAAATGATAATATAAAACTAGATTTGAATAATATAAGACCAATTTTAAGATTTGTTCCTCTAAATAAAGGTGAAAATATCTTTAATTTTGAACACCCAATTGGTGAAGCTAAATTTCAAAATGGTTCATATAGAATTTTTATTGGAAACAGACTTATAACTTCACTTGTTCCTCAATATTTTGAAATTGAGAAAAATATTCACGATATAAAATTTGAAATAGATGGACAAATTATAGATACATCATTTGCAAATATTATTGAAGTAAAAAATAGCTTCAAAGTTCTAACTACACCACTTAGAGTAAATGTTATTGGATTTAGTAAAGATGGTGTTGATAGTGAAGACAATATCACTTTAACAAAAAAAGATATGGTAAATAGCTTCTCAATTGATAGATCTTTAAATCAATATAGAGTTGAATTTTATAATAATGAGAAATTTGAAGGTATGATTGTAGTTAAATTTATAGATTAGATTAAGAGAAAATCTCTTAATCTTTTTTTGTTTTTGGCGTACACTTTTTACTAATCATACAAACAGGACAAATATCCATAAGTCCTACAATCAATGGAATAACTCCTAAATAAAACCAAACAATCCCTGTATAAATACCAATTGCAATTAAAACAAGCCCTAAAACTATTCTAAATGGTCTACAAAAAGCTCTTATTTTTTCAAAAATATTCATTTAAACTCCTTAAGTTTTTTGAAATTATATATAAGATAACTTAATTACAAATAAATAAGTTAAACTTATCTATTTATAATAATATTTATAGATTAAGCCAATTTTACTTAAAATGCAAAGAAACTATACAAAGAGATAAAATGAGAGAAAAGATATATTTTATACCAGGTCTTATGACAGATATTAGACTTTGGAGCAAAGCATTACCACTTTTAAAAGATGATTTTGAAATTATTCATATACCTATTCCAAGTTCAACAGATTTTGATGAGATTGTTGATATTTTAAACAAAGAGTTAAAAGAAGATAAGATAAATATCTTAGGATTTTCACTAGGAGGATATATCGCATCATATTTTACTTGTAAATATCCAAAAAGAGTTAAAAGATTATTTACAGTAGCTGCAACACCTGGAACTACATCTAAAGTTGAGCTTGAAAGAAGAGAAAAAAAGTTAGTAGATTTTGAAAATAGTAGTGAATTTGGTTTGGAGCTTGAAAAAGCAATAATGCTTTTAGAAGAGCAAAATCAAAGTGATTTATCTTTGGCTCAAACTATGGTTGATATGTTTAATGATTTAGGAAGAGATACTTTTTTAACTCAACTAAAAAGTACTTTTAATAGAGTAGATCTATTTGATAAATTAAAAGATAAAACTATCCCTATGCATATGCTTTATAGCTCAAATGATAGACTTTTGGATTTGGAGGCTTTAGATAAACTACATAATCAAAAACATAATATTAAATTAATAAAAAGAGATGGAACTAGCCATAATATTCCTTTGGAGTTTCCAGAGCTTTTTGCTTCTAGTGTAAAAGAGTGGATAAAAGAGTAAGTTTATATCTGTTTTGTTAAACTACGAAAATTTTTTAAATGAAAGGAAAATATTATGAGATATGATGTAGTAATTATTGGAGCTGGAGCTGCTGGCTTTGCTTGTGCTTTGACTTTAGGAAGTGCAAATGATAAATTTGATTGGGCAAAAGGTAAAAAATACTTAATTTTAGATGATAATAAAAGTGATTTAAATGTTGGAAAATATTTCAATGTTGCTGGAGTTGATAGTGGAATCAATGGTGTTGATTTACTTCTTAAAATGAAAAAACAGCTAGAAATATATAAAGATGTTGAATTAAAAGATGAAAAAGCTACTAAAATTGAGAATTTAGGTGAATATTTTAAAATAACAACTGAAAATTCTACTTATGAAGCTTCAATTGTAGTATTAGCAACTGGTCTTCATAAATTTGATATAGAGTGTGAAGATGTAAATGTAAAAGATAACATATTTGTTCCAAAACCAAATAATATATATTTGGAAAATTCAAACAATTTAATCTCTAAAAATCTATATGTAGCTGGACTTGCAAGTGGTGTTCCTACAATGTTTTCATGTGCAAGTGGAGATGGAGCTAAAGTTGCTTGTGATATTTTTAAACTTTGGAGTGGAAAAATAGCAGTTGTTCACGATGTAAAGGCATAAATAAGAGATTTATCTCTTATTTAAATTTTATGAACGAAAAAATATCTTTAAAATATATTTTTAAACTACTTTTAAAAAATAAAAGAGCCCTACTTTGGGGACAACTTTTTACTATAATTGGAATTTTTATAAGTGTTCCAATTCCTTTATTGCTTCCTTTATTAGTTGATGAAGTTTTACTTGAAAAACCAAGTTTTTTTGTAAATAACATAGACTACTTTTTTGGAAGTGGGGATCCATTTTATTATATAGCAATTGTTACAGTTGTTGTAATATTATTAAGATTTTTACACTTTATATTTGGAGTAATAAATAGTAAAATTTTTACAAAAATATCAAAAATTGTTATATTTGATATAAGAGTAAAACTTCTAAATCATTTAAAAAAAGTTACAACAAATGAGTATGAAACAATTGGTAGTGGAAAGATTGCTGCAAATTTAATTACAGATGTAAATACTTTAGATAGTTTTATTGTAAATGTTGCAAGTAAACTAATTACTTCATCTTTAACTTTAATTGCAGTTGCTTTAATAATTATAAATATAGATTTAGTTTTAGGTTTAATGATTCTTTTTACACAACCAACTATTGCAATAATTTCTAGAAAAATTGCGAAAAAAACTGGAGAGTTAAAAAAAGAGGAAAACAAAGCCATAGAGTCTTTTCAAAGTAATATAAATGAGACTTTAGATCTATTTTCACAAATAAAAGCAAGTAATAAAGAGAATGATTTTTTTGAAGAGTCTATAAAAAAAGCAGATGATATAAAAATAACTTCAAATGAGTTTGGCTACAAAAGTGTTGCTTTTGAAAAACTATCTTATACAATATTTCTATTTGCATTTGAAATATTTAGAGCAACTGGACTTTTACTTGTAGCTTATAGTGATTTATCAATTGGTTTAATGTTTGCTATGTTTGGTTATATTTGGTTTATTATGTCTCCTGTTCAAGAGATTTTATCTATTCAATACTCACTTGCAAGTGCAAAAGCAGCAATAGGAAGAATAAATAGTGTTTTAGAGTTATCTTGTGAAAAAGATGGAGATATAAAATTAGATAGTAAAAATGGGGTTGATATCTCTTTAAAAAATCTATCTTTTTCATATAATAAAGATAAAAATAATCTATCAAACATAAGTTTTGATATAAAAGCTGGTGAAAAAATTGCAATTATTGGAGCAAGTGGTAGTGGTAAAACTACAATATCTCAATTAATTGCTGGATTTTATGAAAAAAGCTCAGGCGATATTTTATACAACAATATAAGTATTGATGATATAGATAAAAAGAGTTTAAGAAATAGCGTATTTTTGGTTCTTCAAATGCCAATATTATTTAATAACACTCTTAGATTTAATCTAACAATGGGTGAAAATATTGATGATAATAATATTTATAAAGCTTTAAAAATTGCTCAAATGGATGATGTTTTAAAAAATATGCCAAATGGTCTTGATACAATTGTTGGGAAAATGGGGGTTAGATTAAGTGGAGGTCAAAGACAAAGATTATCAATAGCTAGAATGATTTTAGCAAACCCAAGCGTTGTAATTTTTGATGAATCAACTTCAGCACTTGATGTTCAAACTGAGACAAATCTATTTAAAGAGTTAAAAGAGTTTTTAAAAGATAAAACAGTTATAACAATAGCTCATAGATTAAGTAGTGTTAAAAATGCCTCTAAAATATATGTTTTAAATGATGGAGAGCTTGTTCAAAGTGGAAGTGCTAGTAAGTTAGAGCAAGAAGATGGACACTATTTGGATTTTGTAAAAAATCAATTAATATAATAAAGTTTACTCTTTTTTAAAAAGCTAAACTTTATTATTATTTAACTATACTTTGAAATTCTTATATTAGGGCAAATTAATGAGAACAAGAAAAACTATACTCTTTTTCATACTATTTTTAATAGCTATTGAGACTATTTTCTACCTTTCAATAGAGCATTTTAATAAAGTTAAAATAGAAAAAATTAAAAATTCTCAAATTGAAAAATTAAGTAGTGAATTAAATATTATTTTAAATTTTAATCAAAAATTTGCAAATATGATTGTTGATGAAATTTTGTATCAAGAAAAAATAAAAAATCTATTAAAAAATTTAAATAGTGCTAATGAAACTGTTAAAAATAGAACTAGAAATGAACTTTTAAACAATCTTTACTCTACATACAATAGATTATTGCAACACGATTTTAGACAACTTCATTTTCATGATAAATATGGAAATAGTTTTTTAAGATTTCATTCACCACAAAATTATGGAGATAATCTTTTAGAGGTTAGAGCAACTGTAAAAAAAGCCAATGAGACAAAAAAACCACAATTTGGTTTTGAAGAGGGAAAGGTTCAAAATGGATTTAGAAATGTATTTCCAATTATAATTGATAATGAGTTTTATGGAACAGTTGAACTCTCTAGCTCATTTAGTGCTATGCATCACTTTTTACATAGAACTTATCCTTATGAGTATAAATTAATTATTTCAAAAGATTATGTAAACAAAAGAGCTTTAAAACAAATAGCTGAACAGTACTATATTGGTTCATCTGTAAGCGACAAGTTTTATGAAGAGAAGATTAATGAGTGCGAAATTGAAGCTATTGATAAAAAAACAGTCTCTTTAATTGATGCAAAAATTAAAGAAAATTTCTCACAAAAACTTGATTCCTTTGAAGCTTTTGTAGAAGATTTTAAGATTAAAAATGAGTGGTATTTAGTAACTTTTTTACCTATATTTGATTTTGATCAAAGTATAAATACTTATGTATTATCTTACTCAAAAAATAGTATTATCAATGATACAAAACAAGAAGCAGTTTCAGCTTTTATCACTCTAAATTTAATACTATCTTTGCTTATCATTTTATATATTTTAAGAGTGAATTATATACAGAAGAATATTTTTATCAAAAAAGCTTATACAGATACACTTACAAAACTTTTTAATAGAAGTAAATTTAATGTTGATTTAGACAAGATAATAAAAGAGAAAAGATTTTGTGAATATAGCGTTATTATGTATGATATTGATTTCTTTAAAAAAGTAAATGATACTTATGGGCATGATATTGGAGATATAGTTTTACAAGAGTTTTCAGATGTTACAAAAAAAGCAATAAGAACTACAGATTTAGTATATAGATGGGGTGGTGAAGAGTTTATTGCAATAATAGAATCAAACTCTAAAGAGAATTTAATTCTTGTTGCTGAAAAAATGAGAGTTGCTGTTGAAAACTTCAATTTTACAAAAATAGGAAAACTTACAAGTAGTTTTGGAATTGCAATTCCAAAAAAAGATGATACAAAAGATAGTTTACTAAAAAGAGCAGATGATAACCTTTACAAAGCAAAGCAGACTGGTAGAAACAAAGTTGTAATTTAAATAAAGCTTTGAGAAGTTTCTACACAGTGCAATTTAATCATAATTAAATAAGTGGGATTTAATTTAATAGTTTCAATTAAAATTAAGATTATTAAATTATCATTAGTCTTTACAATAAAATTAAATAAGGAGAGAAAATGAAAAAACTAATGTTTTTATTGGTTTGTACTGCAACTTTATCTTTTGCAGCAAAATATGACCCAGTTAGAGCTGAAATGTTATCATTGTCATGTGTAAATTGTCATGGAAACAATGGTAAATCTGTTACTACAATTCCTAGTATTAGTGGAACTAAAGATTATCTTTATAAAACACTACTTAACTTTAAAAATGGTAAAAATGTAGATGGTACAACTTATATGATGCAGAAGCATACTAAAGGTTTTAGTAATGAAGAGCTTGAGCAACTTGCATACTATTTCTCACAAATTAAATAGGCAAAGGAGTTTAAAATGTTAAATAGAAGAGATTTCGGAAAAATACTTTTAGGTGCTACTGCACTATCTTTTGCTGCTTGTAATAGTTTAGTTAGTCCAGAGTTGGCAACTTTACCACAAGACAAACAAAGAGTTGTAATAGTTGGTGGTGGTTTTGGTGGAGCAGCTGCTGCTAAATACTTAAGAAGATTTGATAAAAATGTTGAGATTGTTTTAATAGAAGAGAACAAAGAGTATTATACTTGTCCATTTAGTAACGCAGTTATTGCTGGTATGGAGAAAATGGATTTCATTAAGCAAGATTTAAATGCACTAAAAAACAAACACAATGTAAAAGTAATCTACGCAAAAGTAAAAAAAGTTGATGGTGCAACAAATAGTGTAATTTTAGAAAATGGTGAATCTATTAGCTATACAAGAGCAATAGTAAGCCCTGGAATTGATTTTAAATTTGAAAAAGGTTATACAGAGGATAATCAAAAATATGCACCTCATGCTGTAAAAGCTGGAGAACAAACTGTTATATTACAAAAACAACTTGAAAATATGAAAGATGGTGGAACTTTTGTAATGGTAGCACCTGCAGACCCTTTTAGATGCCCTCCTGGACCATATGAAAGAGTTTCTTTAGTTGCATACTATTTAAAAAACAATAAACCAAACTCTAAAATAGTAATTCTTGATCAAAAAGATAAATTCTCTAAACAAGGTCTATTTACTCAAGGTTGGAAAGAACTTTATGGAGATATGATTGAGTGGAAACCAGCTCAATTTGGTGGAAAAGTTGTAAGTGTTGATCCAAAGAAAAAACTAGTTGTTACTGATGATGGTGATGAGATTATTGCAGATGTTTTAAACTATATTCCAAATCAAAAAGCTAGTCAATTAGCATTTGATTCAGGATTAGTTCAAGGTGACTGGTGTCCTGTACATCCAAAAACATTTGAATCTAAACTTGTAAAAAATGTACATGTTATTGGAGATGCTTCAAATGCAGCCCCAATGCCAAAATCAGCATTTAGTGCAAGTACACAAGGAAAAGTTGTTGCAATGCAAATTGCAAGAGTATTAGCTAATAAACCAGTTATAAATCCTCCAAAACTTGCAAATACTTGTTATAGTTTATTAAGTCCAAAATATGGTATTTCTATTGCAGCTGTTTATAATGCTCATGATGATCATATTGAGAGTGTTAATGGTGCTGGAGGAGTTAGTCCAGAAAGAGATCCAGATGGACACATTAGACCACTTGAAGCACAATATGCTTATGCTTGGTACAGAAGCCAAACTGACGACGTATTTAAATAATACTTCAAAGCTAGAAGTTTTAACTTCTAGCTTTTTTTAATTAAAAGGTTTTAATAATTCAAAAAGCCATTTATTAGCATCTTCAACTGTTTCAAATCTTTTTGACTTTGCAACTTGATATTGACCTTCATAAAATCTAACTCTTATTCCATCTTCAACATGATCTATTTTCGTTCTAGTTATTTTAGATAGATTTAAAAGAACTCTCTCATTTAATTGTACAAACATATTTGCTCCTAATTTTTTAAATAATCATAAGTTTACTATTTTATCTCTTACATCCAACAAACACTATCTAAATCAAAAAATACTTCTACTTTATCTCCTGGAAATAAAATATCTTTTTGAATCTCATTTTTAGATATTAAACAAGAAAAATTAATACCACAAATGGAAAATTCTATTTGTAAATTATCTCTGTTTTCATCTTTTTGGATTGATGTTACAGTTGCTATCAATTTTTCTTTTTTATTATTTTCATCAAATTTAGATATTTTTATGTTACTTTGATTGATTATTACAACTGAATCTCTTTTTTTACTCTTAGAGTTTGGAATTACTATTTTTTGACCATCAATAAAATTTTTAACCAAATCACCGTTTTGATTTTTACTCCATGGTGGAAATAG
>Ga0265294_10004042_pt1 | contig 18465 bp, 24 predicted proteins | sample MunlanPumphouse3_FD_192504 | JGI IMG/M metagenome (GOLD analysis project Ga0265294, IMG submission 192504) | Groundwater microbial communities from a municipal landfill in Southern Ontario, Canada - Pumphouse #3 | ecosystem: Environmental > Aquatic > Deep subsurface > Groundwater | place...
TGATCAAGTTCATACATTATATCCTTTATATCAGCAACTGTTACACCACATTGTTTAGCTAAACCTATAATTCTACATTTAATAAAATTTTTTGTCGGAACATACATATAAATTCATCCAATATATTCACGCTACTCAATCCTATATTTTAAAACTCTAGTTTTAACATCATAGACCCACACTTCTGGTCTTTTTTCTACCGAAATCTTATTTAAAATATTATCATAAACCCATTTTATACCTTTACCATTAGGTACTTTATATTCATGTATTATACTTTCATAATCTTCTATTATAATAGTTTCCATGTCACATATATCAGATATTTCAATTATTATGTTATTTATTTTCCAAAATTCCCATTTATCAAAATGATCGTCACACCACTCATAAATACGTTCCATTATCTATACTCCAGATCACACTCTAATGCATCTTGAAATGTTTTACTTTTAGGTTCAAACTCAAGTTCACAATATTGTTTAATAATTTTAATCTTTAAACCATCTATAGAATTAAATACATATTTCAGCAATTCTCTAGTTATAATAACTTCATTTGGAGTATAAACATCACTGCAGATAGTATCATCTTTTATTCTAATGCTAGTAATAAAATAAATATTTTTATAACATAGAAATACAATATTCTTAGCTACTTTAGGCACTGCATCAGGCACTACATTAGGTCTTTTGTAGATAGTAAAGTATCTCCATCCATCTTTGGCTTTATCTTTATCTTCTACAATAATATAATATTTACGAGCAACATCTAATCTTTCTATTATAGCTTTATTAACCGGTATTTTATCATAATCATAAATACTGGTAATTTCAAGTTCAGTCATAATTACCTCTTAAAATAAAATGAGTGAATGTATCACTCATGATATGTAACAACTAAAGTTAATTTCTTATTAGTCATCTGAATATTGCCACTATAGAATGCTATATAGTTATTATTTTCGTCTTTAGCTCTAAGCATAAAGCCTGTATTCGGATATACACCAGTTGCATACTGCTTAACTAACTCTGTGACATCAAATGAATAGTAACTGTCCGTAGGTACTTTACCTTTACTAAACTTTATATCAGCATAGGGCACTCGTCCCTGCTTGGTTCCTTTCAAGTCGTACCATACTCCACCTGGAACTGCCCACTTTTGAGTTTTGTTCTTATTATTCCATGTAGCATAGATAGCTGTATATGTATCAGGTCTATATACTTCAACTATAGTGTCATTGGCTCTAGTTTTATTCTCAGGGAAATACCAGTACAGTTTAAGTTCAGCTTTATCTATCACTTTATTATCAAATTCACTCAGATCAAAGTATTCTAAACATCTGTATACATTACCACCGAGTGCCCCTACATCAGAATATGTGTAAGTTTTCAATGGTACATCTGGAGTAGCCTGTTTAAGTCTGTTATTAAACACAGGGTATAATATAGATGTAATTTGTTTCACTTTTACAGGCACTTCTTCAACCGGTTTTCCTACAGGAGTTTCAACTGGTTCTTCCACTATAGGTTCTTCTACAACATGCTCTTCTACTTCAACTTTATCTGGCTCCTCTACTGCTATATCTACAACAGATTTAGATGCAAACCGCGTTCCACCATATAACCCAATATTAACTCTTCCACCATTTGGATCTGGTTCAGCATCGTAAATTGAAATTGGATCACCTTTATCGATACATGGTGACTGTGCTAAATCTTTCACCCACTGATGCCCATCCCATCTACCTACAGTTGATTCCAGATGATAATCTCTTTGTGCATCATTAACACACAATGGATCTACATTTATATCGTTAAAAGGTGTAACGTTACTATAATTACCGTTAAAGTTATTCCACACACAGTTATTATTTACATACATCTTATGTGTAGACGCTACTCTGTTATGAATACCGTGTCCAGTTCCAACCGGAGAATATTTACGCTGTCTAGTGTTCATAATAATGTTATTTCTAACATACATCGCAACAGGTGTTTCAGACACTGCAGAATCAACAATGCCCATACAGGCTACACCATGCCCATAGCATTCATCAATAACATTATTTTCGACAATAACGTTGTGGATACCAAAGTTGATTACTCCGCCAACGTAATATATATTTGGATTTATTCCACAACCATAGATTTTATTGTGATGTATATAAACTTTAGATTTTCCAGATTCCTTTACAGCTAATTCGTTACAAACTACCCAGATACCGCAACCATATGTATCGTGTATTTCATTGTTATAAATGTCAACGCTTATTTCATTCTTATACTGTCGTTCAATCTGAAACCCTGGATTACCTGCATCCCAATAATTAGCGTATGCCCACACACGATTGTCGTGAATACTAGAATTATTACAATCATTCATTCTAGTGCCAGAATTTGTTCTAATAGACACTATATTATCATAGCTATGGCAATCATAAGAACGCAAAAAGAATGCAGCATCGTGTCCCAATTTATTAACTGTATTTTTATAGAATCTTACATTAGTACAATTAGCAACTCTTAACCCGTCACCGTGTCCATCGTGTAGATACATATTGTAAACAAATATGTTGGACGAATACGTGAAATACATTAAGTTATAATAACCAGCACCTTTGTTTACATATGGAAACACCTGTGCCTTTCCAACATCAGGTTTGAAATTACCATCATGATTCCCATCTATCTCAAAATCATGGATGGATATATTAGTTAATTTTTCATTATATGGTCCAATTAATGGAACCATTGGTTTCCAACCAGCTGTATTAACTAATTTAACACATGCTGTTGCATCACCAGTTAATTCTAAATTTGAACAACAATTAATAGTACCATTTATCCAATATGTAAATGGTCCTTTTAAATATACCGTTTTAAATGTAGGGTGATTTTTGACATAATTAATTGCCTTGTTAATTATTGTCTGTGCGGAATATTTCATAGATTCTATTACATTAAAATCTCCACTCCCATCACCGGATACATAAATAACTTGATTATTTGGATCTAACATAACAAGTACCTCATATAAATAAATATTAGAGGTTATTAACCTCTATCAATCTGTATACTGTACAACCAATTTTAACATCTTACTAGTTATAGCAAACCTCTGACTATAGAATGCTATGTAGTTATCTACTTCTGTCTGAGCTTTAATAAAGAAGCCAGTATTAGTATAAGTTCCACCAACATATTCCTGAACAAGATTTGTCACATCAAGTTCATGATACCCGTTATCTGGAACTGTATTTCCGCTAAATGTTACTGATGCAAATGGGACGCTACCATTTAATGTGTCTACAGCATCGTACCAATCTCCGCCAGCTACAACCCAATTTGTAGTTTCATTACGAGCATTCCAGGTGGCAAAATTTGTATCCCAAGGAAGAGGTCTATAAACTTCCACAGTAGTATTATTTACACGTTCTCTACCATCAGGGAAGAACCAATAGATATACAGAGTTGCCTTAATAATTGTCTTACCTGTATATTCAGATAAATCAACCATAACTAAATCTCTATATTTCTTATTAGCACCAGAGATTATACGTCCGCCAACATCAATATATGGTAACTTATTATAAACTGTTGTAGGTGTACTCTGTTTCAGTCTATTTGTGTATATTTCACCACTTGATATAGTGTACATTTCCTGTTTAATAACACCTATCGTAATAGATTGTGAGTCTGTTTCAATTCCATCTGAAACAACAAACGTTACATTATACGTTCCCTCTTGTCCCAATGCTGGTGTCCATGAAAATACACCTGTTGACGAATTCAAAGTAGCGCCTGTAGCTACTGGTAATGTTGACATAGTGTACGTCAACACATCATCATCAGCATCTGTTCCCGATACTGTAAATGTTAGTGTGTCACCAATTTCTACAGTTTTATTAGTTATCGCACCTAATACTGGTGGATGATTAGTCATCACAGGATCAGTACCAGAACATGATGCATGGCTGGTATTCCCATAGCATCCTATATTTATACGATCGCCATTAGGTTCGGGTTCATTACTGTATGGTGCTTCTGAATAACCAGCGTCTATACATGGAGAATTAACTGCATCTATAACCCATTTATTAAGGGCTGTATCCCATCTACCTGCTTTAGATTGTAAGTGGAAGTCTTTATTATCTCTATCAGCGTACAACGGATCTGATGTTATGTTTGCATAATCACCAGTGGGTGCAGTTAAATTAGAGTAAGCTCCACTACTATTACCATATACGCAATTATTAATTTGCACAATTGTGTGATTAGGTAACGTTGTATATTTTATACCATATCCACTTGTATTTGTGAGATGATTACTACGTATATTTATTGTAACTGTACCTGTTATACTAGCTGCAGAATCATATGTTTCTCTAATACCTATCGCAGAATTATAACAACCATCTATTGTATTATTATCAATATTAGCATTAAATCCGTTTAATACAATACCACCAGCAATTGGATCAGAGCTTTTTATTCCAGTTCCGTATATAATATTGTTATGAATATTAAGTCCGGTAGTGTTTGCATTGTATGATGAAGATGCAAATGCCCATATTCCAGCCAACACAGTTCCATATATTCTATTATCATATATCTCAATATCATTCATATTGGGTGTGCCGTATTTCTGAATTTCAATGCCAGCTCCACCAGAACCCTGTGATGATATAATATTACGATATAATTTAACATAATTTGAATTATATAATCTAAGTCCACTATTAGTTCTACATACTATAGTATTATCATGTGCATTTATATAACTACTATTAATAGCGTAAAGTCCATCATGTCCCAATAGATAGAGAAGGTTACTGTAATAATTTACATTAGAACAATTGCTTAACTTTAAACCATCATTATGATTATTAGTTAAATACATGTCATAAATATTAATATTTGAACAACTAGTTAAGTGTATAAGATTATAATAATTTTTACCGCTTATAACATTAGCGTTACCTTCTCTATTACCGTTTATACTAAATCCTCTAATAACGATACCACTTAATCCGGTAGCATATTCTTTAACCATAGGCACATCTGGTTGCCAATTAGCGTTATCAACCAATTTAATTACAGCATCAGAATCGCCTTCAAGTGTTCCAGCCACTAATATTGGACTGCTTATTCTATAAGTAAACGGACCTTTAAGATATACCCTACTATACGTATTAGGATTCTCTTTCATTAATTTAATAGCCTGATTGATCTGGATCTGGTCATCTACACCATCACATTTAAACGATCCAGTTCCATCAGCTACACTTGATATGTAAATAGTTTCACTCGTAGGAACCACCGCACCTGCTGGTTTTATAGTCAACTTTGGTATAACTGTATTTGTACCACTATTTGAACTATAGAAAATTACTCTATTAAATACATTATCTACTTCTAAATTAGCACGCAGGAAAAAACCTGTATTCTCATATATACCGTAACAATATTTTTGTACTAAATCTGTAACATCCATTGATTGATACGTACCATTGGCAGGAGTGTCTCCACGCAATGTCATTGTTGCATATGAATTTGTACCATATTTAACATTGTCTTTATCCCACCATTCTCCACCAGGGTACTCCCACGCAGTGCCTGTCTCTCGATTGTGCCATGTAGCCTGATCGTTTACCCAGCCGGCTGGTCTTAATAGTTCAACTACAGTAGAATTTGCTCTTGTTGTAGTAGGATAATACCAGCATAATGAAAGTGTAGCTTTTTCTATCTCTATTCCTGCATATTGACTTAGGTCGAACCATATCAAGCTTCTATATGTAACTAGATTTTCATCTACACCCATGTCAAGCATTGTAGATGTACTGAATACTGCATCTTTAGCACCTGAATTTATACGAGTATCCTTTAGGGTTGCACTGTCTCCAAGTATTTCGCCTGATAGTGATGCTTCATTAGTATTTGCATACATCCCAATATTTACTCTACCACCGTTGTCTTCAGGTTCCAGATCATATGTGTAAGTTGGATCTCCTTTATCAATACATGGTGAATTTACAGTATCTTTTACCCAACCACCATTATACCATCTACCTGATTTCGATTTAAGATGATAGTCCTGATTACTAACACCAGAAGTAAGACTAACATTAGCTAACAATGGATCTGCTGTAATATTACCTTCAGCTATGGATGCTCCTGTATATGTACCACTTACATTGCCATAGAAACAATTATAGCTACATACTAATGTGTGTGTTGAAGATAATCTATTTTGTACACCCCACCCTGTACCTGACTGTGTAGTTGTTCCAGCTTTATTTAACTTTCTTAACTGATTATATAAAAATATATTATTTTTAACAGTAACCCTAATACCAGAGAATGGACATGTAGCAGTGGTATTCATACCCATTATGACTACACCACCACCACGATTACCTACAAACGTATTATTTTCTACATAAACATTATGCATACCGTCTGTAATAATAGCTGCAGTATATGGAATTGAATGATTTGTGCCGTTATTATAGAACATATTGTTATGTATTCTAATATTAGTACTAGCACCGTTATCTGCTACAGCTACAGGTGATCGTCCCCAGGTAATCCACATACCAGCACCAAATGACTCATAGATCTTGTTATTATACACCTCTACAGTCATTGTAGACCAATATTGTCTCTGTAACTGAATTACCGGATTGCTTGTATATGTTAAACTTGCATGTAAAAGATTATTATAAATATGCCCATTTGTAACATCGTTGAATCTTATACTAGAGTTGATACGTGCTTCTAGATTATTATTATATGCATAAACATTAGTTCCAAATAATACATAAAGGCACTCGTGCCCTAGATTTGTGGCTGTATTATTGTAGAAATAAATATTTGAAGTCTTGGTTGAGCTTGACCCGTATATTCTTGCCCCATCACCAGCACTGTTAGTGAAATGACAGTCGTGTATTGTTACATTTGTACTATACTGTAAACCTATACCATTATGGTATCCACGCCCCCTTGATAGTCTAGAGTTGTTACTGTAATTACCATCCAGAGTAAATCCGTAGAATGATACATCATGTACAGATTTGTTACTACTTGTCACTTTTCCATTAGAAATATATGCATAACTTTCATACGTCCATATAAACGGAACCATTGGACCATACGAATTTTCCCAACCACTTGGTACATAATACTCTGAACTTGAGTTAGTAGTTATATTATTCGCAAGTTTAATTGTAACTACTGACTTACCAGCTCCACATAGAGTTACATTGGATCGTATTCTAATCGGATTACTTATAACATAAGTACCTGCTTTTAAATAAACTGTTGTATATCCACTCCCTGAGTTATTTACTACATAATCTATAGCTTGGTTTATTTGAACTTCATCGGATGCTCCATCACAATTAAAGTCACCTGTTCCATCTCTTGCTACATATACAGTAGTAGCCATTAGTCGTACCTCATAATAACCATCTATTTAGTCGCCATTCCGTATTCTTTAGATTCTCGTAAATATAGCTGATATATTCTATGAGCCAAATCTTTAAGATAAGCTCCATCAGTCATATCTCCTTCAATATCTAGAGAAACCACTATACCATCATCAAATCTACATTCATAATAATTGCTCATACAGATATATTTACTATCAACAGCTACAAACACAAAATCAGGTAAACCTGGATATGTATTTAAAATATTAGTAAGAATTTCTATAGTTGACATTCTTAAACACCACTGCTACCAAACGCACGAGTGCCTCTTGCTGTTTCATCTAATGAATCTACTTCAACGAATCTATGCATATTACATGGAATACACAATAGTTGCGCCATTCGCATACCATCTTTAACTACAAAGTCAATATCGGAAGTATTAAGAATTACAATCTTCACATATCCTCTGTAACCTTCATCTACGCAGCCAGCTAGTATTGTAATGCCATTTTTAGCAGCTAATCCACTACGATCCCAGACTAAACCTACGTGTCCTTCTGGTAGTTGTACTTTAACTCGTGTATTAAACACACCTCTAGATCTAGCTGGTAATACAACTTCAAGGTCTTCACCTTCATAAGTATGATCGTTTTCTATAATTAATTCTTGATCTTTACTATAAATAGTAAAAGGTGATAATAGATCGACGCAGAGATCTTGTCCTGCATCGTTATCGTTTTTCTTAAATAACTGATCATCGAATCCACTGTTATTTACAAAATAACCTACTGGATTACTAGTAGTAATATCGTCAATTTTCATAATTAATCCTCTTTTTAACACAAATATTATAATAAATAACACCAATTATTGAACTTACTTCAAAAAATGCAAAATAAAATATTTGACTTGGGTCATTTATTTCCCAATTATGATACAACATAAATAAATATCCAGGCACATATATAATATTCGCATAATATGCTTTATTAAACGTTACGAAAAATTGAGCTACGATGTTTGGTATTATAAACCACGTTATTACATCTGTTAATACTACATTTTCGAACATAGTGTATCACTAGTCGTTTTATCAGACGCATAATAATTTAGCGATTTAGACACATCTATTGTAGCATCTATCGTAGTTACATATGTTTTTTTAACACTTGATAAACTATGATAATTAATATACTCCATTATCTTTTCAACTGCTAATTCATCGCCATCAATTTCTTCAAAATCTACATGATGCATTTCCAATAGTGCTTTTAAATGAATTCCAATCTGATCAGATTCTTCTTCAGTTTGGACTCTTGTACCATCTTTTACATATGGTTTAACTCTATTAAGATAGTATATTTTATCGTATCTACGCAGGTCTTTAAGGAAATCTGAATACAGCCAGGTCATTATCATATTTTCATCGGAGGGGCACTCGGCGTTCCACAATGCGTAGTAGTAAGTTAGAAATGCCGGGGAATCTGTTACCATCACGCTGATCTCGGTTGGTATTATATCCTCTTTCTCACGCTGCTTCTGATTAATTAAAAACTGTTCAGCTATGCTTCTAATCTTCCATCCTTTATTTATTTCTTCTCTGGCTACTTCTGACACAAGTTCAACTGTAATACCAGCTCTTTTACAATGTACAAAAACATCTGCAGCCGTAGTTGACTTTCCCGATGATGGACCTGCTACTAAACCTATTCTAACAGTCATAACTATACCTTATGTTTCAAACATAATATTATAATTATACATATTATATTTCGACTTAAGTATCTCTTTACGTTCATCATCGATTTCTAAATCATCCATGTGAACTGTAGATATACTCATAGAATTATCGTTAAATATAACATAATTAAAAGTATCACATTCTGAGTCATAAAATTTAATTATATGTATATCATTACCATTAACAGTTAATTTAGTAGTAACAGGTGTATCACCTGTATCAGCCATTACAATTCCTATAGTAGAAATCAACACACATAGTACCAAAAATATCTTACACGTTTTCATAATAATCACTTTATCCGTACATTACTCCACTTATTGGGGTTGGAAAATTATACACATCATTCGGTGACTCTTCTGGATCTACATCACCATCATCTATTTCAACTTCATCTACATCAACGTTATCAGTTTCAGTATCTTCGACTACAACTTTAACATTTTCTAATTGATCTAGTAATTCCTGATCTGTCAAGTCAATCATATGTACATAAGCAAGATCAGAATATTTAATCATATACATATCGTTAGTTGTTCGTTTTTTCCAAAACTCATACCATTTAGGTTTATGAATTTTTATTACACTTAAAATAACATCGTGACCTACAACTTCATCTCCAATTATAGTAGATCCATCAGTAAGTTTTATAACATATTTCATAATAATCATGTACAATTAATACATTACTCATCAAATTTTATAAACATATATTGTTTCACTTCAGTAGCTACTGTATCAAAATCTATATGTAGACCACGAGTGCCCAGTGTAGTTTCTATATTAAATGCACCCTGTCCTTTCAGTTCAGATATCACTTTATCTACGTTAATTCCCCTAATATGCACTATTACACACCAACTTATACTATAATTTTCATAATACAGGATGTTATTATATTTAAAACTTTCTTAATGTGTTTTGTTATAAATATATTTACATTGATATAATTTTATATATACAAACAGTTCATAATTGTTTTAGCATCTACTGGAACTTTATTAAGCATGTCCAATTCAGGTGCATATACATGTAATGAATCTATAAATTCTACTATTTTAAATAGTTCTAATTTAGATTTTCCTTGTTCAGCTCTCTTTTCTTGAATCAATTTATCAATAGCATTTATAAGTCCTACTAAATTATATGGATGTGCTTTATAAAGATCACGTGACCGCCAGTCAACGAATAAAACATAGTATTTATCGTAATAGTTTTCTATTCTGATCCTCTGTAAACAATTACCACACCACATCGCACACCCATTTCTTCTTACCATTATTATGCTATTTGGAACTTCTACACAATATACCATATTATTATATGTTTCATATTTTATATTTTCTTGAAGAATGTAACTTCCATATTTATACGGAGTTTCTTTAAGTTCATAATACTCTACATCTTTTCTACTCCAAATGTTTGCAGATGTTTTTTTATTATTCTTAATAACTAACTCTTGCAATGTATCAATCATTTGTTTAGAAGTAGATGTATATCTATTAGTTTTTCCAGATGTGTGAAAATCACCTAATTTCCACGTATCTAAGAAGATATTAATTTGTCGTGACGAAAGGGTTTTAATAAATTCTGGGATAACTTTATTTTTTCCCTTCCCTAATTGTCTTGTATACATGGCTAAATTTTTATTATTAACAATTAGATGTAAGCAGCCTTCAGAATGAACATCCTTTTCTTCACGAACATTAAACTTATCACATAATGATTGAAAAATTTTACGATATTCATCAATATGATATTTAGTTGTTAATCTAACTCTATATACTCCAGCTTTTGTTGAAGTATCGCCATCACAAAGATATATTGCTAAAAATTTTAAAAAATCATCCATTTTTACATTATATTGTTTTTTATCAGTACCTAATGTAATAGTATCAATTTCTTTACCACACCACTCTCCATCAGATTTAACGTACGTTAAACTTGGTAATGAATCCGCTCTACATAATTTATATTCACAGTTTTTATTGCCTATATACATATTATGATTTGGAGTTACAGCAAAATTAATATTATTTCCCTCATAATATATTAAATTATCATTATATTTATAAGAAATTAAATTAATAGGCGTATGATACTCTATTTTATTAGTATTAGAATTGAGTGTCATTATTTTATCTTTATATGACACATCTTTAAATAATTTCCACCCAGAATATGTCAATACTTCTGTATAAATATCATAACATGGCACGCTCTGTTTTAACTCATCGACTATAGTAGATGGTAAATCTACATTTGGTATCCACGTTATTGCCTGTAAACGTTTGTTAAAAGCATCAAGGTGTTCTGCAATAAAATCTAACTGATCTATATATTCACAACCACATGGCATTTCTCTTAGTCTCAGACCATAAGTATAGTGAAAAGTCCTACCATGTTCAAACTCATCAGTACCTGCAGTCATCTGATTAATATAACTATCAACACCTTGTTTCTGAGGATACAATGGAGGAAGTTGTTTATTTAGCATCTGATTAATACTAGCTGGTCCATGCTCAATTGTCATTGTAACTTCTTTGATATTAGTTGGAACATAGTCTGGATTACTCGTATAGTTTGGACCAGATGGAACTAACACACCATATTTATCTACAGCATAACATGCTAGTGCCCAAGTATTCCATAAGTTACAATTTTTTATCATCAATGTCGGAGGAATCTGTTTTATCTGAATCACCTTTTTTCATAAAAACTTTTTCTATTATACTCTTAGCTTTTATTAAGCTGTTAAAACCAGTATCAAAATCTATATTATGCATTTTGCAATATTTTAATAAAGATTCAACTGATTTAAAATTGCAATATAAATTCAGATATGCTTTGTATATATTGTCTATATTTTGTTTATACTTTATTGCTAAATAATTAGCTACAATATATATCTTGAATGCTTTATAATATAATTTTAATTTACTCATAACAATACCGCCGATACTAAAAACATACTTGATATGTATAGTACCATATTAATTACTACTGCAAACATAGATGGGGTGTACATATCGTTTTCATATGACCGTAAACTGTACAAAGCTCTCGCGCCATGATGAATGGTGATGCCTAGCAGTAGATAATTTGCTAAAGTTGGATAATCTGATACTATAGAATTCATTAGGTAGAAATACAATATTCCAAAACATATCAACATGTTTGATAGAAATCCACTTGCTCTTATGCTTTTATCGTGTGCTTGCGGAGTACCTACTATACATGGCTGCTTAATTGCAATAAGACAACATAGCATAATATATAGCAGTATAGATATCTGGATAAATACGCCTGTTATTGTTAATGTGTCTAACATTTAATCCTCTTTATTCCAACTATCCACGTCTTTGTCAAGGCGCAATCTTGTCAATACAGCGTGCCTATAGTCGTCTAATGTCTCTTGCATATACCTTATTTCACAGATACACGGGCACTCAACCTCGTTCCAGATATAATCACGCTCTTCGTCAGTAACAGCTAGTGATCCTATCTTAAATTGTTTACCATCACCATCTATTGCTATTAACGCTCCGCATGTATTTTTAAATTTGCCGGTGCCTTCTATTTTGTCAATGATGCATACTTCTTTTTCATCCATTGTTTTTATTTTCCAAATGGAATTGTTTCTACCATTAGATTCCCCTTTGGAATATTTATATAATGCACTCGGCGCGTATAAAACAACGCCTTCTTTCCCTTGTTTTTCAAGCTCATTGAAGGTTTCTACCCAACTACCGTTTTCGTTTATTCCAAGAATAGGTATAACTGATATATACTCGAACGAGTGCCCTTCAAAAATATCTTGAAGAATCGCATACCTTTCTTCGTATTTACTATATTTAGCACTTGGTATGTCATATATCGTATAGTAAACTTCACCTTCAGCTAATTGTCTTTCATATGAATTAAAATCTTTCAGTACACCTACCGTATACCTGCAATTAGCATCACTTGTTGGTAAATGTTTTGAATATACTTCGCCCTGCAGATGTATATTGTCATATTCAAGTTGCTGAAGTTCTTCTACGATATGTGGACATTTTTCAGTATATTCTGTAAATTTACCAGAAACTTTTGCTTTAGCATTTGCATATAATCTAATATCGTCTTTGTTAAATGTAGACTGTATAGCTTGCCCATCGAGCTTTTCTTCTACAAACGTTCCTTCTATTAAACTAGAATGCAAAGCTGGATTATATTTAGTAGCCTTATGCGTAAAAATAGGTGTTATCGTCATAAATAAACCTCCTTTAACATTTCTACTGTAATTACTTCACTCATAGCTTTATTACCAAGCTCAAACCCTTCTAGTATAGCTTCTGCTATCACATCTAGTGGAACATCTGGATACATAATATACATTCTATATGCACTTGTTTTACATAAAGTTGCATATCTGCTTGGTATATCGTATGTTAAAAAAGCGTTATTAGAACAAGGTAGTTTACTTTCATCCCATATTTTATCATTAAAAGGATCTTTGCTATCACTCTCTTTCTTTTTAGTTTCACACCGTATGCATGTAGCTTTACATCCGAATTTACAAGATTTATGAGGTTTATAATCAGATAAGAGGACGAGTAAGTTACATTCTTTACATTGTTTTGCAATTACTTTCATAAATATCACAAGTATATTGTTTTAATTTTTCATCAAGATGTTGCTCTATTTCTTTAACTAATCCGCAACAGAATTCATCCATATCTATTATATTATGTAATAAAATTCCAGTAATACTAGACTCAAGATTAACATCTTTTCCATTAATATTATATGTGAATATTAAATTTAATCTGTGATTACTCACACTCGATTTTATTGACACTTGTTTATATTTTGGAGCTAAATGATATCTAATATTTTGTTCAATTGACATCATAAGTATTTTTCCTTTAATTCGTTTTCATTTTCATATTCCACAATGAACTCGTTACCAATGAGGAAGCCCTCGTTAAGAATAGCAGATATAATAGAATATCTAACAAGTGGAAATCTATTACAAAGTTCTTCTGTTTTTAAATCAAGAATTTGTATGTATTTTTCTTTTATATCAGGCGATATAAAAGCGTTATTGTTGCCTGGGAGATTGGAGTTTGTCATGATATCACTAGAGAGGTACTCGTTGATGTTGAGATGTCTGTGTTTGAGTTTTTAAGATTTCTGAACTCTGGCAATGTGTAGATATCTAGTTCCTGGTATACTTTGTTATATGGTGTTTGGTCTACTTCGTATTGGGAGGCTCGTTCTAACCCTTTAACAGAATTTGTTATGTGTATTCCGCTAGAATTAATTATATCAGATCCGCGAGGAATTATCCACACATGCTCTATAACATTTCTGTTCCTACCAAAACCTATACACACATAATTATCTGGATCTATTGTGTTTTTATTTTTATAATGCCTAAATACCCATGAGGTAGACGTTGAATGTTTAACTGTTATTAGCACAGCTGCTTTTACATTTATAGTACCATATTTAGTAGATATTAAATCAGTTGCAGCATTAAAATCATCTTCTGTATTACATTTAACACAATCTTCTAAAACCGTAAACACAACATGTTCCGTTATTATACCAACACCAGTACCAGATTCTGGATTTTGAAGCCCATGATAATAGAGTCTATCTCCTTTTATACATTTATTGCAAATTAAATTATCTTCGTCATCACGATTCCATCTTGTAGTTTCAGTTCTTCCACAAATAAAACACTTATCTTCAGATGTTCTATGATGCCACGACACGTTTATTTTTAAACCAGCTTCTTTCAGTGCAAGATTAAACGAACCACAATAATCTCTAATAGCTTGCTCTGATGGTAAATCGTTTTTAGAACCCAATTCTTTTTTTAATGGTGAACGACCATGTATTTCATTAAATTCAATTAACGCATCAAGTATTGACTGTTTTGTATATTTTTTATTCATAATTACATCCAGCTAGATAAATCATAAGCAGTTTTTTTAGCTTCAACTTCTTCAGTATGCTTAATCCTAGTAGTATCTTTATCAAGAACATCGAATGCTGATTTAAAGTTCCATTTTAATATATCAATTTCAGAACCGTCAAATGGACTAATACATTTTAAATTACTTTTATCGCAAAATTTAGAAATATATTCATCAGCAAATGGTTCATAATAATCAACTTTCTTCATCTTATCTACACAATAATCCACTATAGCGTTGAAATCTGGTATAATATCAAATTCCGTGTAGAATGTTGATGGTGCATAGATATTTTCACGTCCAACACGTTCAATAGAAACGTAACCCAAATCATTAAGATGTGTTAAATGCCCTTCGACAGTTTTTAACGCATGATTTAAAGAATAATACCTGAGTTTTTGCTGCACTTCTTGTTTACTTAACTGACCTTCCTCAATAAGCACTTGCATTATAATTTTTTGAAGCTGATTACATCTTAAAGAACTTTGAATAAGATTCTCTCCAAAGACAAGATGGTTCATAAATAAATCTGAAACACTTACAAATATCACAGATTTTCCATCTATAGTCCCTTTTATCCTATTTTTATAAAAAAATTTACAAATACCATCAGCATTACGTATATAACGAGGGTATTCTCTTCTTGATGTTGTAAATGTAGTGGGTATACATGATATTAACATCGGAGCACCAGGATTAATAACTACATCGAATTCAGGTATTGTTGATATATGATATCTTAAACATGCTCTTGAAACTTTATCAACAACATTTGTTGTAAACGGTTCAGAGTAAACTTCAGCTTGTCGTGATAAAACTGCAAGTGTTTGTGTTTTACTAGAATCTACATTAATCTCTGTGAGCCTACTCATAAGCTCAGCACCAAGAACATTCGTACTTGATGATTCATCGGCACGACTAAAAATAAATGGACGTGGTGGTAATGTAAATGTCTGACCTTTACTAGCTATTCCACCAGCACGTCTATAAATAAACTCCTTTTTCTCTCCAAAACTCTTTATAACCTCTAGTGTTAAAGGCGCGTTTATTTTGTTTATCTCATGCATAATTAAATACTTAGCTTTCTTTATTTCTCGTTCCATTTCGAAGATTTGTCGTTCTGATGACCCTTCTAGAACAACTATATCACCAGGCAATAAAAGATTAGTAATACTAGACATACATTGTGTTTTTCCACTGGCACTCGGTCCTGAAACGTAAACATTATCTTTAGATAGAACAAAGGATGTAAATATTGACATACGTGGCTTTATTTCTCCCACTATATCATCATCCAACGCTAAATTAACATCATACAAACTAGGATTATAACTATCCCTCTTCTCCAAAAACTCTTTATACTCTTCCTCAGAAAGCCCTAATCCTTTCATTTCATCTAAAATTTCTTTCTGTCTCTGAACCTCAGCTAGTTCATTCTTAGCACTCACACTTTTCTTCAACTTATATATTTCCTCTAGCTCCGAGGACATTCGTTTTACCTCCAAAAAAGTAAAGAAGCTTTATTCAAGCTTCTCAGACTCATCCTTCACAATCATTATTGCTTTATCAACCGTAAGTGTTCCACCAATTCGGCATAGAATATCGTTAAAAATATCCCACTCATAGTCTAATATTTTCGCACAATCTTCAGGCATAGTCGACCTCAGCGTGTACCCTTTGCATATAATCATGAATCTCTTCAAACGTGTATCTATCCGATATAACTATAAACTTACATCCAAATTCTTTACAAGAATTACCAAACAATGTTACAACATCATCTATATTTTCTGGATATGCATCTTTAATAGTTATAACATATGTTCTACCACGTTCAAGAGATTTGATACTTTTAATCTTCTCTACAAGATTCATACACCAGGAGTGCCCTTTCACTTAGCTCTTACAACAAGTCCATCATCACTGATGGTAAGAACAAGTCTCTTAGCTCTAGCTTCATCGATGATTGTACTTCTCTTAACCTCAAGATACGTCTTAAGCATATCAGCAGCATCACTTACAAACCAATCTTCACCTTTCTCAGCTATCATTGCTTTAACTTCTGACAGTGCTTTCTCTTCTACATCCGTCATGTCCAGGTCAAGCTCTGACACCATTTCAAATTTATAGATAGGTTTCGTATTAAGGTCAAATTCAAGTGTAATTTTTGTGACTACTTTATCAAGATCAAGTCCAATCTTAAGCAGACTCTTTCTATATTCATTCAGTGCTTTCTGCTGTGTAAAGTTAAGTGTAAGTGCAAACTGCTTATCTGGTTCTTTGTGTTCCATGAATATAATATATTTCTTAGAACACTTTGATGTCATATCCTTTCCATCTTTTCCTTTGATAGTAATGCCTTTAATGAAGGCACACCCTTCACATTCTACTCTCTCTTTAGTTTCGCGCCTAAATCCAGTAACACAGTCCCAGGAGGTACACGATGGCATGAACAAACTTCTGATTGGCTGTCCGCTTGTGATTACAAAATCCACACCAACATATGGTTTAAGATCCTGCATCTTCTTAAGAAATACGTTAGTTTTAAATGGTTCAAAATTCTTTTCTTCAATTTCAATGTCAATAAATGCTGAGTTTTCATTAGTCATTTTTAAATCACCTTTGTTTTATAATAATTAAATTATTTATTCATATACAATTTATAATCATCAAGACACATTTTATGCCTTAGCGTTTTAATTTTCTCGGTAGCGTCATCTGAACATTCCAATGTCATAACATTTCTTCTTTGTGTAAACGCACATGCTGTGTGACTACACCAATCATCTGAAATATATCGTTCATCACCTAGCATTAATGTAGCATTTGATCTTAAACCAATCCAAGGACCATATGGACGTTCGAAAAAATATTGCATTATTGTAGTATACATTTTTATATAACATATTTTATTATTATATACCAATTTATATCCACTAGATCCAATGTGTGTAACTGCACATTCTGATATAGATCTAAACAAATTTTCTACAAACGATGTGTTAGCTTTTAATGAATGTCCAATAAGTACACATGTATCGCTATTTTTCATCTGATATTCTAGCCAAAACTTAAACACTTCTATTAATGTTTTAGATTTACCTGAGCATCTACAAGAATTAATAATCAAATGATCACTTGATATATATTCATATAATGCTTTAGCTTGACCACATGTTAGATTTTCTTTTGAATACATAATTTCCTCATTTTAACATACTACAATATATGTCATTCATAATATATAAAACCTCGTACACTACAAAAGACTTATATATGTGTAACTACATATATATAAGTATGAAGTTAAACAATAAACTAAT
>Ga0265294_10004043_pt1 | contig 18459 bp, 19 predicted proteins | sample MunlanPumphouse3_FD_192504 | JGI IMG/M metagenome (GOLD analysis project Ga0265294, IMG submission 192504) | Groundwater microbial communities from a municipal landfill in Southern Ontario, Canada - Pumphouse #3 | ecosystem: Environmental > Aquatic > Deep subsurface > Groundwater | place...
TGATGAAAAGTTGAAACAAAGATATAGAGATTCGCTTTTAGAGTATTGTAAACTTGATACTTTGGCGATGGTTAAAATATTAAATAAATTAAAGGAGTGTGTTAGATGAGTGAGAAATACGGCTATTTAAAGAGTCAGTGGGACAAATATTTCACAGAAATAAATAGTGATTTAAAAAAAGAAAATGATACTAGCTTTCAATCTTTTTCTAAAAAAATAAAAGATAGCAAATTAACTTTAGAAGAATATACAAATAGAAAAAATCATAATGAGGCTCAAGAAGATTATTTGTGTACTTTTATTGAAAATAGCAGTTCAAAGATTTATGGTTCTGCTTCAGCTGGAAATGCAAAATATTTTGGAATAAAATTTAATGATGACAATGAAACTTATTATATTTCAAGAGTGATAAATGGAGATGAAGAGCAGTTAAAAGCAACAAAAAAAGAGGCAAAAATAAAATTTGATGAATTTATTCTTCCCGAGTTACAAGAAATATGCGCAGAATTAACAGATAATAATAAAAATGAAATTTTCAAAAAAGTTGAAAATGAGAATAAAATTTCTTCAAAAGTTATGCTTAGAAAAATTGTGGCAATAAATAATCCAGGAAAGTTTTTATATATTTATTCAGATGATGCAATTAATACTATTTATAGTTTTTTTATTGAAAATGAAGAAAATAAGACAAATATAGAGAAGAATTATCTTCTTACAAGCAACTTGAAAGATATTTTCCAAAAAAAGGATAATGAAGATGACAATTTTTATTTAATCAGATTAAGTAGGTTTATTTGGTCAATATTTGGTTCAACAATAAATTTAGAATCAAAGAATATCATATTGCACGGAGCTCCAGGAACTGGTAAAAGTTATACTATTAAGAATACAGTTAAAAATATCATTCTAAAACAAGGAGGAAATATTGATGAACAACTTGTTTTTACTCAATTTCATCCAAGTTATAGTTATGAAGATTTTATAGATGGAATCAAACCAAGTGGAATTGATGAAAAAACTGGACAATTACAATTTGAACTTAAAAATGGTAATTTTAAAGAACTTTGTAGAATTGCTGTACAAAAACTTTTAGAAGAAAGAAAAGCTAAGAAAAAAGATGAAGAATTAACTAAGTTTTTCTTTGTTGCTGATGAGATAAATAGAGCTGAATTATCAAGAGTATTTGGTGAATTATTGATTTGTCTTGAAGATGATTATAGAATAGATTTTGATAATAAAGGTAACATAAAAAAAGAAGAGAGTTTAATTACTCTGCAAAATGCTTCATTGGATAAGAATCCAGTGTATAAGAAGGGAGATAAAAATTATTTTGGTGTTCCAATAAATATCTATTTTTTAGGAACTATGAATGATATAGATAGAAGTGTTGATAGTTTTGATATGGCTCTTAGAAGAAGATTCTTCTGGAAAGAGATAAGATGCAATTATGACTATATAGACTCTCTTTTTGATAATAAAGGGTATAGAAATATTTGTGAAGAATTAAATGAATATATAACTGGTTATTCCAAGGAGAAATTAAATGGAAACTTTACAAAAGTTGATAAAATAAAAGAAAAAGAAACATTGAAATTAGGCACTTCTTATGAATTGGGTCATGCATATTTCAAAAATATAAAAGCTGTGAATAATAGTGAAATAGAAAAATTATGGAATAGTAAAATAAGTCCTTTATTAAAAGAATATTTAAGAGCTGAATACTCACAAGATGAGATAATAAATAAACTTAAAGAAGCTAAAGAGATATTTACATTGCCTAAAGAGAATAAGAGTGATACAAACAGTTGATAATTATCAAACTATCGAAAATAATACACAAAAATATTATTTTCGATTTGAAGGTACAAAAAATCAAGTTAATAATGATAAAAAATTTATTAGAGAAAAACTTGAAATAAATCTAAATGATTATCAAGCCAAACCACAAAACAACACTTTTTTTTCTTTTTTTAAAGATGAAGAGAAAAAAGCTATTAAAAATGAAGATGATTTAATTATCTCTATTAAAAAAGATGGTGAAAACTATCTTGCCCAAACGGGAAATTATGTAGGGAAATTTGTTTGGCAAGGTTTAGAAATAGATATAAAATCAAGATTCTCAAATACTTTTTTGGAAAGAATGCTAAATTTTGCAAATGATATTTTTCTTGATGATGTTTCGATTACGGGAAAAGATAGTATAAATGAATTAGATATTTCGAAATATATAATTTATTATATGTTTATTCAAAATCTTGAAAAAGCTTTTTTGCTTGGACTTCCAAAAGCTTATAAGAGTATTGAACATCATGAGATGAAACTCAAAGGAAAAATTGATATTAATAAATTTATCAAATATGATATTCCATTTCAAGGAAAAATTTCAAGTGTAAGTAGAGAACAAAAAGAGATTCAAGAAATTATAGATGTACTTTATAAAGCTGTAAAAATTATAGATAAAAATAATAAAGTTTTTCTAAAAAATATAGCTCATATAAAAACTCATCTAAAACAATATAAAAGTAATAACTATGTTTCAAATGACATAATAAATAAAGCTCTAAAATCAAAAGCTTTACAAAATCCAATCTTTGCATCATATAAAAAAGTGCTTGAATATGCAAGATTTATTATAAATGGAAATAATATAGAAGAAAAAAATGATGGAAAAAAAGAAACTTTTGGATTTATTATAAATGTTGCAGAATTGTTTGAGATATATATAACAAAACTTCTTCAAAAAGAGTTTAGTGATTGGTATGTTGAAAGTCCAAAAATAGAGCTATATAGCACACCACAAATGTTTTATCAAAGAAAAATTATTCCTGATATTGTGATGAAAAAAGGTAGTGATGTACTTGTATTTGATACAAAATATAAAAAAATGACTATGCAAGGAAAAAATAAAAATGGTGCTGGAGATGTAGATAGAAATGATTTTTTCCAAATCAATACTTATATGAGCTACTATCAGAATCATCCTGATAAATATAATGTAAAAATAGGTGGACTTTTATATCCTATGGATTTATTTGAGGAAGATAGATGTCATAGTCAAACTTGGTTTGGGAATTCAAAAACAAAATTTATTATTGATGGAATTTATTTATCGGATTTAAAAGATGCAGAAGATAATGAAAATAAATTTGCTCCAATATCAAAAAGAGAGCAAAAATTTATAGAAGGAATTAAAAATCTTTTAAACTAGACATAAAGATGTCTAAAAATAGATTTAAAATATTAAATATAATCCCTGCTTAATGTAGCAAATTAATAAATTATTATATAGAAGGAAATAACATGAATGCAATATATATGTTGGATGGCAATAATATAAAGACTATTGGTGGTGTAACAATAGCAAGAACTGATAAAAGTACCATAATTCCGTGTATAAAAGATATAAATGGGAATATTTTGGTAAGAATTCATAGTAATAGCATAGGTGTTAGTATACAAAATGTAAATGGAGTAGTTCTAGTAAGAATTGATGGAAATAATGTTAAAGATATTAATGGAAAAATTTTAATTGCAGTTGATGATATTAAGAAGTATTTTAAAAATTCTATTGAAAAATCTTATTTAGTTGCATTTTGGGTTGCTATTATTAAAAATTGATAATTAAGAAAAATAAATGTCATATAAAGTAAACAACAAACTTGTAATTGCAATAAGTTAAATATCACTTTTTGATTTAAAAGAAGCAAAAGATAATGAAAATAAATTTATTCAAGAATCAAAAAGAGAGCAAAAATTTATTCATGGAATAAAAAAATTATTAATATATCTATAAAATATGCTAATATACAGAATACATTCCTAAAAAGGATAAAATATATGGAATCAATTCTTTTAGAAGACAACCCACACTGGAACAATTTAAATGCTTATGATAATTTTATAAGTCGTGAAATATTATCAAAAGCAGTTTCATACTTAACTACAAAACAAATTTTAGCACTTATTGGTGCAAGAAGAGTTGGTAAAAGCACTCTAGCAAAGCTTATGATAAAAGAGCTTTTAAAAACTGTTGAAGCAAAAAATATATTTTTCATAAATCTTGAAAAACCAGAGTTTATTCCTTATAAACAAGACGCAAGTTATTTAGCAGAAATATTTGATAATTATCTAAAATTAGCTAATCCAAACTTATCAGAAAAAATCTATTTTTTTATAGATGAGATACAAATATTTAAAAATTGGGAAGTATTTGTAAAATCAAAATATGAAAATAGCAATATCAAATTTATTATCACAGGATCAAATTCATCACTACTTACAAGTGATTTTGCAACAGTTTTAACTGGAAGAGTGCTTAAAATATCGGTTCATAGTTTTAGCTTTACAGAGTTTTTAAAATTTAAAAATATATCTTATGGCTCTAGAATAGAACAAATAACAAATAAAATAGAAATATCTAGAGCAAAAGATGAGTATCTTAAATGGGGCGGATATTTTGATGTAATAAGTACAGATGATGTGATAATAAAAAAAGATATACTAAAAAATATTGCAGAAGATATTATTTTTAAGGATATTGTTCCAAGATACAATATCAAAAACTCATCACAACTAAAAGATCTGTTTTACTATATAGTATCAAATGCAACTTCATCACTTAATTATTTAGGTTTAGCAAAAAAAATAAATATAGATGCAAAAACTATAAAAGAGTATATAAACTATTTTGAAGATAATTTTTTAATCCATACAATTTCGTCGTATCATACTAAGATGACAGAGCAAATAAAATCTGCTAAAAAACTATATCTTAGTGATAATGGTTTTTTAAATTTAGGTATAAGTAGAACTATAAATAATATAGCTATGTTGGAAAATGAAGTATTTGTTGTACTAAATAAATTTTGTGAAGAGCTTACATATATAAAAGAGAACTATGAGATAGATTTTAGATGTGAAAATTCACTTTATCAAGTATCATATAATATAGAAGATGAGAAAACAAGACAAAGAGAATTTAGAGCATTTGAAAATTTTGATAGTGAAAAAAAATATAAATATAAGTTAATTACCTATGATGAAACATCACTTAGAGAAGATATTGAGGTAATAAAATATGAAGATTTTGTATTTGAATTTGAAGATACAAAAAGAATAAATTAAACAAAAATATAAGGAATCAAAAAATGGCATTAGGGACCGTTCAGAATTTTGTCTCAACTAGCCATCCACTTTGAAGGACGGCTTGATGATGCTTTAAATTTATGATACAATTTTAGGAATTATCTGATGCTGACACAGAATTTTGAACACTACCAAAAGTTATTGAATATCAATTAACAAAGTCTGAAAATTGTGTAAAAATACTTCTATGTAGCTAGATATAGGCTAGATAAAAGTAAATTTTTATTCACCTTTTAAACCTCTTCTCATTGCTTCAATTACCATATCATCGGCTTTTGTTGAAGTAAAAAGTTCGAAGGCAAGGACACCTTGATATAAAAGCATATCTTCACCGTCTTTTATTTTGTTATTAAAACTTTTTGCTAGTGCTAAAAATGGAGTAAGTTTTCCATAAATACAATCAAAAGCAAAAGATGACTTACTTAAAATATTTTCAAGTATATCTTTAGGAGCTGGTAATAAATCATCTTTTAAACCAGCACTTGTTGAGTTTACAACTAAATCAAACTTTTCATTTTTAAAATCAAAATCTTCAAAACTAAAAGCTTTTATACCATTATTTTTAAAAAATTCTAGTTTTTCTTTGCTTCTATTTAGAACTACTACATCAATATTTTGTTCTTGTAAAATCAAAGCTATAGCTTTTGCAGTTCCACCAGCGCCTAAAACTAGAACTCTTTTTATATTTCCAAAACTTTCAATTGCTTTTAAAAATCCAGGTGCATCTGTATTGTAGGCTACAACTTTTTCATCTTCTTTTATGTAAGTATTTACAGCCTCTATTTTTTGTGCAATTCCTCTTACAATATCGGCTTGTTTAAAAGCTATCTCTTTATGAGGAACAGTTATATTTGCACCGCTAAAACTATTTTTTATAAATTCTTCTTTTATATTGTCACCATTTTCTAAATGAAATTTTTCATAAGAAGCATCAAGATTAAGATATTTAAATCCTGCATTTTGCATTTGTGGAGATTTCGAGTGAGCAACAGGATTGCCAAATATACAAAATTTTTTCATTTTATTTATCGCCTTTATTTAAAGTTTTTTTGCATAAAAATTAAAGATAGGAAACTCTCCATAATCTCTTTTATAAATAAAAACTCTTTCAAAAATAAAGTTAGAAAAACCAACTTTTTTAGAAATCTCTTCAAGCTCTTCTTGAGTAAATCCAAAGTGAAAAACTCCTTCATTATTATGTTTTTTGTGAAAAGTTCCATCTTCTTTCTCTAAATCATTAATACACAAATAACCACCATTTTTTAAAGCTTTAAAACTCTTTTCAAAAAATATATCAAGATTTTCTATGTGATGAAGTGACATTGAAATAACAATCAAATCAAAGCAGTTCTCTCCTAAATCGTCATTTAAAATATCGTGTTTTTTTGCTTTGATATTTGTAAGGTTTCTATCTTTTGCTTTTTTATTGAACTCTTCAACCATGCCATTTGAGCTATCAAGACCTAGTACCTGATTATTCTTTTCTACTAAATCAAATGCAATAAGACCAGTTCCACAACCATAATCAAGAATATTTTTTATATTTTTAAAATCTATATTATTTTTTAAATGTTTTATACAAGCTTCAGATTTTTCAAGACTTACATTTTTTTTGTCCCAATCTTTTGCTCTTTCGTCGAATCTACTCAAAATTTATCCTTAAAGATTTTTTGGCTAAATTATATCAAAAGCAAATAAAAAGAAGAGAAGATGGAAAATAGAGTTTTTTATACTTTTACAGATAAAAATGATGGTAATTTAGCATTTCATGTAGAAGATAATGAAATAAATGTAATAAAAAATAGAAAAAATCTGGCTTTAAAATTAGATTATAAAGACGAAAATTTAGTTTACATGAATCAAGTTCATGGTGCAAATATTATAGTTGTAGATGAAAATAGTCCTAAGTTAATAGATGATTGTGACTCAATAATCACAAGAAGCAAAAATCTTCCACTTATGGTGATGGTTGCTGATTGTATTCCTATTTTAATGTTTGATAGTAAACAAGGAATAATAGCTGCCATTCATGCTGGAAGAAACTCTACTTTTTTGGAAATTTCAAAAAAAACAGCTGAAGTTTTTATTGAAAATTTTTCTTCAAATCCAAAAAATATAAAGGTTGTTTTGGGAGCTTCTATTCAAAAGTGTTGTTATGAAGTTAGTGCTGAGTTATCAAAAATAGTAGAAAACTCCTTTGGAAAAGAGTTTGTAGAAAATAATCATATAGATTTACAAGGAATAAACAAAAAACAGTTAAATGATTTAGGAATAAAAAATATAGAAATCTCAGATATTTGTACAAAATGTGGAAATAAACCATACTTTTCATATAGAAAAGATAAAAAAACTGGAAGATTTGCTGGAATAATTATTTTGAAAGATTAACTATAATTAATAAAATGGTAAAATCTAGCTTTTAAGTTTTAAAGATTGGATAAAAATGGACGAATATATACTAAAAATTTCTACAAAAGATGAAAAGGGACTTATTTATAATATCTCTAAAGTTCTTTTTGCAAATAATTTAAATATTAACCAAAATGCTGAATATGTAGATGAAGAGACAAATGAGTTTTTTATGAGAACGTTAGTTAGCGGGAAAGTTATGGAAACTATTTTGCAAAAAGAGTTAAAAGAGGTTCTGCCAGATGGTGCAAAAATAACTTTAAATAAAAATACAAAAAAAGATGTGGTTCTTCTTGTTACAAAAGAGAGCCATGTTTTAGGGGATTTACTTATACGATATAGTTCAAATGAGCTAAATGCAAATATCAAAGCAGTTATTGGAAATCATGAAGATTTAAGAAATTTAGTTGAGAAATTTGATATTCCATTTTTTTGTATAAGTGCTACAAATTTGAGTAGAGATGAACATGAAAGAGCGGTTTCACAAAAAATTGATGAGTTTAATCCAGAGATTATTGTTTTGGCAAAATATATGAGAATACTATCTTCACAGTTTGTAGAAAAATATGAAGGAAAAGTTCTAAATATTCATCACTCTTTTTTACCTGCATTTATTGGAGCAAATCCATACAAACAAGCTTTTGAAAGAGGAGTTAAGATTATTGGAGCAACTGCACATTATGTAACAAATGATTTAGATGAAGGTCCAATTATTTTCCAAGATGTTGTAAGAGTTGATCATTCATATAGTTGGGAAGATATGCGAAATGCTGGTAGAAATGTTGAAAAAATTGTACTTTCAAATGCTTTTGAACTACTTTTAAATGACAAAGTATTTATTCATAAAAATAAAACGGTGATTTTATAGTGTTTAATATAGTACTTCATGAACCAAGAATGCCAGGAAATGTAGGAACGATAGGAAGAACTGCTGTTGCTTTAAAATGCAAACTTCATTTAATAAAACCTTATGGTTTTGGAGATATAACTGAAAAAGAGGTACGAAGAGCTGGACTTGATTATTGGAAAGATTTAGAACTTTTTGAGTATGAAAATATTGAAGATTTTTGGGCAAAAAATCCATTTTCTTCTAGACATTTTTTTGCTACAACAAAAACAACTCAACCTTATTTTGAGGCAAAATTTGAAGTAGGGGATTATATATATTTTGGAAGAGAAGATGCTGGACTTCCACAATATATTTTAGATAAAAATAAAGATAGTTGTATAACAATTCCAATGGCAAAAATTGCAAGAAGTTTAAATCTCTCAAACTCTGTATCTATAATTTGTTATGAAGCTTTAAGACAAAACTATATAAAATTTGAGACTATTTAATGAAAACAGCCAATACAACAAGAGATACTTTAATCTTAGGGTTTGCAATTTTTTCTATGTATTTTGGAGCTGGAAATATTATTTTTCCACCATATTTGGGATTAATTAGTTCTAGTGATTGGAAAATATCTTTTGTTGCATATTTTTTAGCTGATATTGGATTTGCTACAGTTGCAATGTTTGCTTTACTTAAAGTTGGAGGAAATGTAGATAACTTAACTTCAAAGTTGGGAGCAATAAATGGAAAAATACTTATGGCAATCATTATTTTATGTATTGGTCCATTAATAGCACTTCCAAGAACAGGAGCTGTAACTTATGAGATGTTGATAGTTCCATATTTTGGAGCTAGCACTTTTAACTCTCTAGCTACATCTATAATTTATTTTGGTTTGATTTTGTTTTTTACATTAAGACCAACTTCTATGATTGAAATATTAGGAAAAGTATTGTCTCCTTTGCTATTTTTATCTTTAATTATTTTAATAATAAAAGGAATTTTCACACCAATTGGAGAGATATCACAAAATACTACAAATGATAGACTGTTTTTTGATGGACTTCTTTTGGGGTATCAAACTTTAGATATTTTAGCAGCTTTGGCATTTGGAATTATTATTATAAAAATACTAAAAACAAAAGGTTATACAAATAAAAAAACAAACTTTAAAATAGTTGGATATGCATCTTTAATTGCTGCTTTTGCAATTATGATTGTATATTTTGGATTGACATATCTAGGGGCAACTTCTAGTTTAGTTTATGAAACTAATATTGAAAAAGTAACACTTTTAAATAATATAATATTTCAAGTTTTTGGAAGCAATGGAGCTATTATTTTAGCATTTGTAGTATTTTTAGCTTGTTTTACAACAGGAGCAGCACTTGTTAGTGTAACTGCTGAGTATTTCTCAAAAGTAAGCCAAGGAAGATTTTCTTATAAAAATTTGGTTATTATTACATCTTTTTTTGCAGTTACTGTTACAAACTTTGGTTTAGAAACTATAATCAACTTTGCAGCACCAATTTTATTTATAGTATATCCAGCTGCTATTATTTTAGTTATTTTGGCATTTTTTGATAACTATATAGATAACTTAAATATCTACAAATTTTCAAGCTTTGGAGCAATTATTTACTCAATTTTTGAACTTCTATCAAATAGTTATTTCAAATTATCTTTTATGGAAAATATTCCTTTAGCAAAAGATGGATTAGGCTGGATTTTACCAGCTATATTTTTTGGAATTATTGGTTTTTTAATTAAAAGTAAAAGAGTTCGTTCTAAAGTATAGAACGGCTCTTTTTAAGAACTTTTGAAACAGCATTATACTTTTTTTCTAGCTCAACTCTTTTTTTAATGTTATCTTTATCTATAGTTTTTAACTCTTCTTTGATTTTGATTTTCTTATTTTCAAGCTCTTCTATAATATTTAAAAGCTTCTCTTCTTGAGAAACTTTTAGATTATCTTTTTCTAAAAACTTTTTTACTTTATCAACAATTTTACTTAGTTTCATTTTCATCTCCTATTTGTTTTACTATACCATCATTTAAGAATAAAATATTTGCAACTTTTACAAGTTTTTTCTGAATAGAGTAACCTGTAGCACTATCATTCATATATGAAGTTGCCATTGTTGCTTTTATTTTATCATCTCTTATAAGTGCATCTAACTCTTCGCTACTTGCCAAATCATTATGAACTAATTCTGTTTTTATAAGCTCTAGTTGAGTTAATTGCTCTGAATCATTTTCTAAAAGTGCAAGAGTATTTATATCTATTAACATCTCTGCTAACTCTTTTCTTAAAATATTATACTCCTCTTTAATATACTCATTTTTACTTTTTAAGTAAAAATTTACATTTCTTTGAATATCTCTAGTATCTCTTAATACCTCCACAAGTAAAACAGCTGCACGTTTTAGTTCATCTGTTTTTTTGTGTTGAAAATCAAACATATTTTCTTGTGCAAAAGAGGAGAACTTTATAATTTCACTATAAAGAGACTTAAGATTTTTTTGATAAATTTCATCAATATCTGTATCGATTATAGTTAGCTCTTTTGATAATTGAACTTTTAGAGTCTCTCTTGTAAGTCCTGTTGTATGTATATTTAAAGCATGTAACATAGCTTTTTGACAATTTTCATATAGATTTATAATCTCTTTTCTTAAAGCTGCCAAAGAAGCATCAGGATTTGATAAAACAGATTGATTAAGATATTTTGGTTTTGAAGCAGAAGATACCTTTTTTTGTATTAATTTTTCTGATAATTTTACCAATAAAGATATTGCTGGAGTTAGTAAAATAACTCCAGTTACAGAAAAAATAGTATGGAAAAGTGCTAATTTCATACCATAATTATTATCGCTAACTCCTAAAAATGGTGCTATAAAATCTGTTAAATCTATAAATTGATAGATTAAAATAGTTATAAATGTTGCTGAAATTAGATTAAATAAGAAGTGAATAAGAGCTACTCTTTTTCCATTTTCATTTGAAGCAAATGATGCTAAAATTGTTGTAAGTGTTGTACCGACATTTGCTCCAATTGCTAAAGCTATTGCATTTACATAAGTAATACTGTCTGCATTTAAAGCAGTAATAACTATTGCTAAAGTTGCAGCACTTGATTGTATAACAACAGTAATCAAAATTCCAATTAAGATATAAACAATAATTCCTAAATACCCTTCCATAGCGTAAGATGCCAAATCGATAGAATTTTTCATAATATCGAAACCATCTTTCATATATGAAATACCTAAGAAAATAAATCCTAAACCTAAAAGAACATTTCCAGTACCTTTTACTCCATTTGATTTAAAAAATCTTAAAACAACCCCAAAAACAAGCATAGGAAAAGCATAAGTTGAAATCTTTACATCAACTCCTAAACTTGAAACTATCCAAGCTGTAGTTGTACTTCCTATGTTTGAACCAAAAACAATACCAACGGCTTGAACCAAAGTAAGAAGCTCAGCACTTAAAAAAGACACAACAATTAAAGTGATAATTGTTGAACTTTGAACTACTGAAGTTGATAAAAATCCAGTCAAAATAGCATAAAGAGTGTTGCTAGTAAATTTTTCTAGAAGTTTTTCTAAAATACCACCAGATAGCTGTTTAAAACCATCTTGCATAAAAAACATACCAATTATAAAAATAGCAATTCCACTTAAAATAACAGTGAAATTTTCATCAGCAACAACTACATACCCTAAAAGTATTAAGAAAAAAGGAATAGCAGCACTTTTTAACAAACTAATTCTCCTTGTGAATTTTGTAAGTTTTGATTGTATCTAAAAGTAAATTAATGTTAATAAGCAAGATTTAGTTAAAATATTTACTAAAAAAATCTATATTTTGGGAATAGTTGAATAATGTATGAAAAATATAAAAAAGAGTTGTCACTAGCAAAAAATAAACTTTTAGCAATTGATTTCTTTTTAGAAAAAGATAGTGATTATATTGCAACTTTTGGAAATGGAACTACATGGAAAATAGATTTTAATGGTAAGTGGTATGACAATTATAATTATATTAGCATAAGAAATGAGTCAAGTTGTGATAATATTTTAGGTCAAAAAGGTTTTCCTGTTTGGATGCTAATGAAAATTTTTGGTTTAAACTCAAAAGATTTAACAATAGAAGAGAAACTTGATTTTATAGTAGAACACAGGAATCAAATTTTTGATGAAACTTTTCAATATAAAAAAATATATGAAAATATTAGAAAAAAAGTATAAGAGAGTAAGAGTATGATTGATAATACTATAATTATTATATTAATTTTTGTTTTATTGTTTATACTAAAAAAATTTAATGTTCTAAAACAAATTTCCTATGGCGGAAGGCTTGAGAGTGATTTTCAAGGTTGTTATATTATAAGCTATCCAAAAAGTGCAGAACTTCACAACAAAGGGCAAGCTTTTGATATAGATATTGATGAATTTTTTAGATTAAATCCAAAACTAAAAGGCAAAATTCCTATTGAAAAAAGACTAGGAATAAGAAAAAATGATACCTTTTCTCTTGAAATGGAGATAAAAGAGAGAAAAAAAATAGATAGAAAATATTCAAATATCACAAAACAAAAATTAAAAAAGAAAAAAGAAAATGTATAGTATTTTGCTTTTAGAAGATGATTTGTTATTTGCTTCTAGTATTGAAGATTTCTTAGTTTGTGAAGGATTTTGTGTAGATATTGCAAAAGATGGCGAAGAGGTATTCGATTTTACTTTTCATAAAAATTATGATTTATATATTTTTGATATAAATGTTCCAAAAATAAATGGATTAAAAACTCTTGAAAATTTAAGAGGAAGTTCTGATAATACACCTACTATTTTTTTAACTTCATATAAAGATAAAGATACTTTAAAAGATGCTTTTTTGAAAGGTTGTGATGATTATTTGAAAAAACCAGTTGATTTGGATGAGCTGATTTTAAGAATAAAAGCTATATTTAAAAGAGAGAATAAAGGTTTTGAAGATATAGTTTTGGAAGAAAATTTGATTTATAATAAAAAAGAGAAAAGATTGTATAAAGATAAAAATGATTTAAAACTTCCTATAAAAGTATTGGAGTTATTGGAACTTTTTATAGAAAATGAAAAAAAAATCATCTCAAAAGATATGATAGTAGATAGATTGTGGAGTAAATCTGAAACTCATAGTGATGGCTCAATTAGAGTTTATATAAATAGTCTGAAAAATATTTTTCAAAAAAAACAAAATGTAATAACAAATATAAAAGGAATAGGGTATAGGTTTGAACTTTAAAAAAATATATTTTTATATTTCAAGTTTTATTTTAGTCTTTTTTACTATTTTGCTTGTTCTTTTTTTAAACTATTTTTTGATTTTTGAGATAAAAATTATTGAAAATAGTCTTTTTTTTATGGTACTTCTAACACTTTTTGGTTCTTTATTCTTTTTACTAATATCTACAAAAATTTTAAAACCAATTTTTCAAAGTGAAGAGAATATAAAAAATAGTATAAAAAATAGACTGCATGAATTAAATATTCCAACATCTACAATAAAAATAAATCTTCATCTTCTAAAAAAAGATTTAACAGATACAAAAAGTTTAATAAGGCTAGAAAGAATAGAAAAAGCAAATGATAGTTTAAGCTCCTTGTATAATAATATGGAGTACGAATTTAAAAAAGAGTTTGAAAATATAGATTTAGAAGATTTTTCTTTGTTTGATGCTTTAAATAACTCTTTAGATAAATTTGAAGATATAAAAAAAGATACAAATATTGAAGTTTCTGTTCCAAAAGATATAGTTTTACATAGTGATTACAACGGTTTTATAATAGTTTTAGATAATCTTATTTCTAATGCAATTAAATATAATAGTAAAGAAAATCCATATATTAAAATATTATTTGAAAATAGTGTATTATCAATTTTTAATAAAGGTTTGGGAATTGATACAAAAAATATTATGCTAGTTTTTGAGAGATATTTTCAAGAAAATTCACAAAATATAGGTTATGGAATAGGACTTGCTGTTGTAAAAGAGTTTTGTGATAAAAATAGTATTGGAATAAATATTGAAAGTTTTGAAGATGGCAATAGGATAAATCTAAATTTAAAGAGTATTTTAAAGTAAAGTATTTTTATCTTTAAATTCATTCCTTAATGCACTTCTTGAAGCCTTATCTACAAGATTGAAAATATTATCAATATTATCTTTGAGAATTGTTTTTTTATGACCTTTTACTTTAATAATGGTAAGATTTAATCTACTCTCTATTTTAAAAAAATCTTTATATAAATCATGATTTTTTATTAGTTTTCCACTTCCTGAGTGATAATTGTTTTCTATTAACTTAGTTTTCCTAGTTTTTAGATTAACTATATTTTGACAATCTGTATAAACTTCAATTAAAATATTTGATAAGTCACTTTTCTCTTTTTCTATATCACTTATTGCCCAAAGTAGAGCTTGTAGCTCTAATCTTGTGGAGCTCGTATTTTCAAATTTTTTTATTTTTTTGCTTTTATTTAACTTTTCTAATATAATATCTTTATCATTTTTTACTAAAAATGCAGCAAAACCTATCTTGCTTTGTGGATTTACACTTGAATCTGTAAAAAGTTCTATTTTTTTCAATTTTTTATCTTTATAATTTTATAATTTTTTAAAACATACAAGCGTATCATAGTTTTGCTATTAAAAAGCTCATCAGTTGTTATAGTTCATTATGTTAGAATAAATTTTTAAAATTGTATATAATTAAAAGGTATTTATGTGGCTATTTTTGCTTTACAATATTTAGCAGGTGGATTTTTAGATGAAGATTTGCAACATTTTAATAAAAAATTTGATGACTGGTGTGTCTCTTTTGATAATTATGAAGATGCTTTAAATCTTGCTCAAACTCTTGAGAATTGTGAAAATATAGATATTGTAGAGATAACTCCTTTGAGTTATCCAAAATATTTTTTCTCTGAGCTTCAGGGTACTATTTATGCAACAAGACAAATTGATGATAATATTATTTGCGTAGTAGAGCCATTTATTGGTTCAAATTTTAGAATTGCTGTATGTAATCTTAAAACAAAAAAAGTAAGATTTCTTAAAACTCATTATAAAACTATTCCAAGTATTGAAGTTGCTTTTGCTAATTTTAAAGAGCAATATTGAGTTTTTGATAAATTTACAAAAAAACTAAAAATCTAAACCCTTAGTTATTTAGCTATCTGGAACAACCAATATTTAAAATGCTATTTCTTTGCATCTATCTTTTGTTACTATGTTTATATTATGATATTAGTTATCAATAGTAATCTTATGAACTTTTGGAGATATCCCTATGCTGAATAATCTTTCTACAAAAAAGAAATTAATGCTTTTACCGATTATATTTATAGTAATTGTAATTGTCTGTGCCTTGGTATTTAGTTATTTTAATCAAATAAATAATCAAAGAATTAAAACCGCGACACAAACAGATATTTTTATACAACAAGTATTAAAGGGAAGAATTTCTGTATACCAATTTTTAAGAGTTCCTTCAGAACAAAGTGCTCAAAAAGTTAAAAGTGATTTTAAAGAGTTAGATGACTTTGTGAAAAATTTAAAACCTTTTTTAACAGAAAAAGAAAATATTGATTTAAGTAATCAAATTTTAAAATTATCTGCAGATTATATTTCTAATTTTGATAAATTTTATCAAAAAAGAATCAGTGATTACAATAATGGGATACAAGATGAGAGTGTTGAAATCTCATCTATTATAAAACAAATGGTAGCTGTAGGATTAGAACTTGAAGAAAAATTAGCACTTATGAATAAAAATACTATAGAGCTAAAATCAAAATCAGAAAAAAATATGACTATTGTTTTAATATTAATTGCAATAATTTCAATAATAATTTTTCTAACTTTTTCTATTATTCTATCAAATCAGTTAATTAACTCTTTGAAAAATTTCCAAAAAGGTTTATTAAGTTTCTTTGGATATGTAAATAAAGAGAACAAAAATGTTGAAATGTTAGATGATAAATATGAAGATGAATTTGGAAACATGGCAAAAATTGTAAATGAAAATATTTTAAAAACAAAAGCAACAATTGATTCTGATAATAAATTTTTGGAACAAATAAATGAAGTTGTAGAAGTTGTAAAAAATGGGTATTTAAATAAAAGACTTGAAGAAAAAGTTGAATCTCAAAGTATGGAAAAATTAAGAATTCATATAAATGAGATGTTATATAGTTTACAACTTAGAATTTGTACAAATGTAAATGATATCTCTTATGCTCTTGAAAAATATGCCAAACTTGATTTTACTCATAGGATAAAAGGTTGTAACAGTGGAGTTACTGTTGGACTAAATAATTTAGCAGATATCATAAATAGTATGTTAGTAGAAAATAAATCAAATGGTTTGACTTTGGATGTAAGTAGTGGGATTTTATTAAATAATGTAGATATTTTAAATAAAAATTCAAATGAAGCTGCTGCTGCATTAGAAGAAACAGCAGCAGCAGTTGAAGAGATTTCTAGTAATATCTCAAATAATACAGATAATATTATTCAAATGTCAAAATTAGCTTCTAATGTTACAAATTCTGTAACAAAAGGAGAAACTCTTGCAAATCAAACAACAGAATCTATGAATGAAATAGATAAAGAAGTAAATTCAATAAATGAAGCAATAACTGTAATTGATCAAATAGCATTCCAAACAAATATTCTTTCTCTTAATGCTGCAGTTGAAGCTGCAACTGCAGGAGAAGCAGGAAAAGGGTTTGCAGTTGTTGCTCAAGAGGTGAGAAATCTAGCAACAAGAAGTGCAGAAGCAGCACGTGAGATAAAAGCAATAGTTGAAAATGCTACAAAAAAAGCAGATCTGGGTAAAAAAATCTCTGAAGATATGATAAGTGGATATAAAACATTAAATGAAGATATTATTAAAACTATTGATTTAATCAAAGGTGTTGAATCTTCTAGTAAAGAGCAACTTGCTGGAATTGAACAAATAAATCATGCAATTAACTCTTTAGATCAACAAACTCAACAAAATGCACAAATTGCTTCACAAACATATAGTGTTGCAATGCAAACAGATACTATTGCAAAACTTATTGTTTCAAATGCAAACTCAAAAGAGTTTATTGGAAAAAATGAAGTAAAAGCTAAAACTTTGGATGAAAATAGCACAAATAAATCTGTTTTAGATATGAAAAACTTAATTTAAAAGAAGATAAAGAAGAATAGACAAGTTTTTGAAACTTGTCTATTTTAAATAAAAGATTTATCTGGTATAAAACAATATAAAGATTTTTTATAAATTGAAAAAGCAACTTTTGTAAGTTGATATTAACTACTTATTTTAGTTATTTTCATAAATTTTATTTACCATTTTTTTGTAACCAGATGAGATGATGGATATTTTATAAAATAGTTTTTTAGCTTAATCTATTTTATTTTTTATCATTTTTAAAATTTTCATAATCCAATAAGCTCTTTTTTCTCTCAATTCCCCATCTATATCCACTCATAGCACCACTTTTTGCTATCACTCTGTGGCAAGGAATTAAATATCCTATATGATTTTTTCCAATAGCACTTGCAACCGCTCTTACAGATTTTGGTTTATCTACAATATTTGCAATATCGCTATAAGTTGCAATTTTTCCATTTGGAATATTTATTAGTGCTTTCCAAACATTTATTTGAAGATTTGTACCTTTTACAAAAAGGGGATATTTTTTATTTTTTATAAAGATATTTTCCAAATACTCATTTGCTAATTTTTCATTAAAAACTAAGTTTGCATTTTCCCAAAGTTCATTAAATCTTTGAAAAATATCTTTTTTATTGTTATCACAAAACCCTAAATAACATATCCCTTTAGATGTAAATCCAATCAAAGCTTCACCAAAAGGAGTTTGTCCAAAACCATAAGTTATCTCTACATCTTTACCTTTTTCTTTCCACTCTTTTGGAGTAACTCCAATTAAGTTTACAAAAAGTTCATGAAGACGGCTAGAACTTGATAGTCCAATATCTAAACTGCTATCAAGAATAGATTTGGAC
>Ga0265294_10004045_pt1 | contig 18456 bp, 19 predicted proteins | sample MunlanPumphouse3_FD_192504 | JGI IMG/M metagenome (GOLD analysis project Ga0265294, IMG submission 192504) | Groundwater microbial communities from a municipal landfill in Southern Ontario, Canada - Pumphouse #3 | ecosystem: Environmental > Aquatic > Deep subsurface > Groundwater | place...
TGTTCCTGCGAGTATTGAGTTAAGCCGGGCGACGATGAGAAATATCAAGCAAAATCTCTTTTGGGCCTTGATTTATAATTCTTTAGGGATTCCCATTGCGGCCGCAGGTTTATTAAATCCTGTTTTCGCCGGTGGAGCCATGGCCTTTAGCTCTGTCTCCGTTGTTCTTAATGCTTTAAGACTAAGACGTTGGAAGTATAAGGCGAGATAAATTGAGGCGTTTGCGAGCGCAAACGCCTCAATTTATCTCTTTAAGAGAGAAAGGAAGTTTGCCCGTTTTGTCTTTGCTTGACAATTATTTCGGGGTATGGTATTCTTTTTCTATTGTGGGCTTTCGTGCCTACCAAACCGCTCAACTCAGGCTTTAAATGCAAATTTTGCTGCCTGCGAGATGGCGAGTCCAGGTTAGGGAGGTGTAGTTACAAAATGTATGCGATCATTGAAACCGGAGGAAAACAGTATAAAGTTCAAACCGGCGATGTTTTACACATTGAAAAGGTAGATGTGAAAGAAGAGGAAACATTCGAAGTTTCACAGGTGCTGGCTGTTATCAATGATGACAAGGTTTCTATAGGAAAGCCCTTTGTGGAAGGTGCTAGCGTTGCCTTAAAGGTTTTAGAACATGGTAAAGACGATAAAATTATTATTTTTAAGTATAAACCAAAGAAAAAATATCGCCGAACTCAGGGACATCGTCAACCATATACCAAAGTATCCGTGGAAAATATTATTGTCAATGGTTAATGTAGAAATTTACTATGAGGGTAACTTGGTCAAGGGTTTTGTGGCTAAGGGTCACGCCGGAGCTGCCCCTCGGGGTGAAGATCTGGTGTGTGCAAGTGTTTCGGCGCTAACTCAGACAGCTTTGTTAGGCTTAGACGCCTTTTTGCCGGTTAAACCTGTTTGGCAAGTGGATGCTCAAGGATACCTTGAGTGTTGGCTACCGGAAGGATTAACAGCTGCAGATTCTGCCAAGGCAGAGGTGATTTTCAGGACTTTAGAATTAGGTCTAAAGTCTATTGAAGAAGGTTATGGACAGTATCTTAAGGTCGTTAAGAGGAGGTGGACTAAATGCTGTTCCAAATAAATTTACAATTATTTGCCCATAAACAAGGGGTAGGTAGTTCTCGTAACGGTCGTGACAGCAATGCTCAACGTCTCGGCGTGAAACGTTTTGATGGTCAATTGGTAAGTGCAGGTAGTATTTTGGTAAGACAAAGAGGGACGAAGATTCATCCTGGCAATAATGTTGGTTTAGGTAAAGATGATACTTTATTTGCTCTTACTGATGGTTATGTAAAATTCGAAAGAAAAAGCAAAGACAAAAAACAAGTTAGCGTTTATTCCGAATCGGTTATGTAAAGTTGCTAGTCCCGGGCCTAAATATTCCGGGACTTTTCTTTTCTAGAACATGTGTGAATTTTACATAAAATTTTTTACTTAGGATGTGAAGGTTTTGCAGGAGGATTTGTTAAAAAAGCTCTTAGAAACGCTAAGAATCCAACGGCATGATTTTATGAATCATTTACAAGTAATCTCCGGCTATTTACAACTGGGGAATTTAGCTAAAGCGCAAGAATACACCTTAAAAGCAGTGGATAGTGTCGAGACGTTCGGAAAATTAAGTAAGATTCCTTTACCCTATTTGCAAAGCTATTTATTATGGTTAAGTGCGCAGTATCCTCAAGAGGTGCAGATGTTCATGAGCGAGGGTGATTGGCAAGAGTGGCAAGAAAAAGGTGATGCTCTTGATCAGGAGCTAACTGGTCTACTATTAAAACTGTATTCTGCGGTAGAGGATAGTTTAAAGAAACAGGATTTAAAGTGTAGTCTGGTTTTTAAGGATAATTATTTCCTCTTAAACTTGTTCTTTGTCGGGGAAAAAGCCAATATTAATAGTATAATTAACAGGATAAATCAGCTAAATAAACTTAACGCTTCTTTAAAACTACTTTCTGTAGCATGTAAAGAAAATTCTTCGGAAAAACTAGAAATATTAATTAGTTTACAATAACATGAATGAGGTTCGGTGAGAGAGAAGATGTTTTATGACTATGCAAAAGTTTATGTAAAAGGTGGAGATGGCGGTAATGGTATGATTTCTTTTCGCCGGGAGAAATATGTTCCTGAAGGCGGACCCTCCGGTGGAGACGGCGGTAATGGCGGAGATGTAATTTTTGAGGCGGAGGAAGGATTACGGACGTTGGTTGATTTCCGTTTTAAAAAACATTTCAAAGGGGTGCGGGGGGAAAATGGTAAATCTAAAAATATGTTCGGTGCTAATGGTGCTGATTTAATTGTGAAAGTACCGGTAGGGACAATTGTGAGATATTTTGATACTAAGGAAATGCTCGCAGACTTGTTCAAGCCGGGAGAAAGATTCGTTGTAGCGAAAGGCGGCCGGGGCGGTAAAGGAAATGCTCGTTTTTCTTCTTCTGTTAATAGGGTCCCGAAAATTGCTGAAAACGGCGACCCGGGAGAGGAAAAATGGTTAGAGCTGGAATTAAAGCTTTTAGCAGATGTAGGTTTGCTCGGCTTTCCCAATGTGGGTAAATCAACAATCATTTCCCATGTTTCTGCAGCAAAGCCTAAAATCGCCGATTATCATTTTACTACGATTGATCCGAATTTAGGAGTGGTAAGTCTGGAGACCGGGAAAAGCTTTGTCCTGGTAGATATCCCGGGGCTTGTGGAAGGTGCTAGTGAAGGAGTTGGCTTAGGTCATCGCTTTCTCCGCCATGTCGAACGGACCCGTTTACTGTTACATGTTTTAGATATGGCCGGTTCCGAAGGGAGGGACCCCTTAGAAGACTTTGCCACCATTAATGCCGAGTTGGAGAAATATAATCCTGTTTTAAAAACCAGGCCACAAATAATAGTGGCGAACAAAATGGATTTACCTACGGCTCAAGACAATCTCGTTAAAATTCAAAAGGAGCTGGGGTCAAAGTTTGAAATCTACCCTGTTTCTGCTGTTACCGGTACAGGATTAAAGGAATTGATGTATCGAACGGGGGAATTATTAGCCACACTTCCGGCAACTCCTCTTGAGGTCCCCGCAGAGACGTTTAGAGTAGTTAAAGTAGAAGAGCAAGAACCTTATCAGGTTCAGTATCAGGATGGAATTTGGCAGGTTGAGGGACCGGAGATTGAGCGTTTAATAAAGAAAATTAATCTTACTTATGAAGAGAATATGGAACGCTTTCTCTTAATCTTGCGTAAAATGGGCGTAGAGAATACTTTGCGGGAAAAGGGAGCTAAAGATGGTGACACCGTAAGTATTAATGGCTGGGAATTTGAGTTTATGGATTAAGTAATGGCAAAAGGTACCTGTAAAATAGGTTAAAAGGTCATGCTATAATGATGCCGTGTGCTGCTGAGCAGCATGCGGTATTTTATTTTGCTGAAGGGCTGGGTGAGATAATGGATCCATTGACACACGGTTTAGTAGGAATGGTTGTAGGCCTAAATGCAGGTGGAACGGTATCTCTTTCTAATGGGCTCATGATTGCTTCGGTAGTGGGAAGTCTCATCCCGGACTTAGATATTGTTTTTCAGTTACGTGGTGATTATGCTTATTTGAAACAACACCGCGGTATTTCTCATTCTCTGCCTAGTGCGGTTGTGATGTCGGGGTTGGGAGCAATAATTTTAAATCTGTTTTACCCAGAGTATAATTTTTTCTTGCTTTTTCCTTGGGTCTGTTTTGGTTTTTTGTCTCATTTATTTCTAGACAGTTTAAACTCATATGGGGCGAAAATATTCTGGCCCATAAGCAGGAGAAAACAGAGGTTTAATCTGTTGCCTCTGTTTTCTCCTGTGATTTTTTTGTTATGCTTATTTAGTATGTGGCGTTATACTCAGGGGTATCATGATTTCTTAATCTCGGCTATATTTGTAATATATCTTCTCTTTCGTTGGATTTTACGTAATTGGGCTGAACAGCTTATTAAGGTCAAACTTTTAAAGAAGAAAAAGGCCTTGCAGGTTAGCGTTTTACCTGCCGGGATTAATCTTTTCCGTTGGGATTTCATTATTGAACAACGGCAGAAGAATATCGTAGGTAATGTTAATCTACTCAAGAGAAGTTGTAAAATATCTCAACGACTTCAATGTGAAAAAGAAGAAATGAGAGATTTTTTGGCTCAGACAGTTTTAGGTAGAGTTTTTCGCGAATTCACACCCTATTTTCATATTAGCTCAGAAAAAAAAGGAGACCAATTAATTTATCACTTTATGGATCTACGCTATCAGGTAAAAAACGGATTTTTGCATAATGGAACTCTAAGGTTAAATCATAAATTGGAAGTTGAGGAAGCAATTTTTCAACCGTACCATAAGTCCCGACGCATCTATTTATAAAGAGATGCGTCGGAAACAGATGACATAGACTTGGAGCGGATAGAGCTTGTAGTTTGAAAAGCAGTTTTTCCGGTTAAACTGGTCTTAAGCATAATTGATGTTTAAATGGAGGAGGATCCTTTTTTGAGTCTCCGGGAAAAAAGGTTATTCAGAGATTATTTAAGAAGTCAGAAGTTGATTAAACCACAAACACCGCACTTATTACAGGATGTATTGCTTTTCTTTTTACTTTTTGGCTTACTAATTGGGAATGCGCCTTCACCAAGTCTAGCGATTTTAACCGTTGCCCTTATTTTTATGCTAATTGTTTATCGCCGCTATCTTAAGCGGGAAAGAGAATTGCTTCGTTTAAAAAAAGTCTGTTTTCAAAAAATTGCAGTGAGAGAATATCAAAAACGTCTGGAAAAGATCTCTGCGGAGATGCTGCTGGATATTTTACAAAAAGAGCTCTGTAGAAGATTTAATTTAAGTACCTTAAAGTTAAATCATGGTTTGCTTGAAGGCAGGTTTTGGGGTGAAAAAATAGCGGTGGCATATTTAGATGTAGATGGTGAGGAATTAGTTTCGAGGCGGCAAGTTTTGGCCGTAGTTAGAAAATGTTTAGGGCAAGGAATTACCCAAGTTAGGATTTTTACTAATGGAGAGTTTAATATTACGCAAGCGGATTTTGCCCAGTATCCTGAACTTAATCTGAGATTATACAATGGAGAGAAATTGCAATATTTGCTAAGAAACACAGCTCTGTTTCCTTCTGTATCTCAGATTAAAGAAATCATCAGTTCGGAGATGTGTAAACAGCAAAAGAAATTGACCCTAATTCAAAAAGGGATCATCAAGAAAAAAAAGTATGCAGGATATTTCTTTTATAGCTTGCTTCTTTTTTTGATGGTCTGGCTAGAAGTAGGTGTTGTTTACCTAAATCTGTTCGCCGGAATAATTATATTAGGATTCGCGGTGATAAATCTTATTCGAAATTTATCTGCAAGAGAAATACAGCCTGAACCAGAAGCTTATTTTCAAAAAGAGGGCTTTTAAAAAGAACCCTCTTCTAAACTCAAGGTCATAATTACATTTTATTAAGACCATAAAAGATTAAGGCAACACCACATAAGATGGTGAGCATTTTTCCTAAGGAGACATTTTCGGCGATTCCCACTAGACCAAGAGACGTTACGATAATCATAATTGTCGGCCCGATTAAAGCCAGTGTTGCATTTATTTTTAAAGCGGTTTCTACATTCTGCGAAGAGATCATTAATAATCCGGCCGATATTTCGATAAATCCGGAAAGTAACCGTAAAAGTCCCATAACTAAAGCAATAGACCAAAAATTAAACACTACTTTTCACCTCCTGAAAAAATCTATGCAGGTCAAAAGGTTTTAGGACTATGTTTTTTTGCATAGATTCCTATTAGACTTTTTCGGGAGGATTTTATCATGTGGGGAGAAACGGCACTGATTATTTTAATAATTATTGGTGTAATTGGGAAAGCACCCCTTATTGCTACATCAGCCTGTATCCTATTAGTCTTAAAGTTGTCTCATTTAACCCACTATTTTCCCTTAATTGAACGACGCGGACTTGAAGTTGGTCTGCTTTTTTTAATGCTTTCAGTATTAACACCCTTAGCTAAGGGAAAAATTTCTATCGGAGAATTAAAAGATGGTCTTTTTTCTTGGCCGGGTTTATTTGCTCTTTTTGGCGGGATCTTAGCCACATATCTTAATGATGATGGTTTACATCTGTTAAAGGAATATCCTGAAGTGCTTTTTAGTTTAATTATTGGTTCGATCATAGGGATTGTCTTCTTTGGTGGAATTCCCGTAGGACCATTGATGGCAGCTGGTTTAGCGGCATTTTTTCTAAAAATACTAGAATTTTTCCGCTAAAACTGTTATATTTATTAATAATGGTAAGATGATTTCGAGTAAATAAAACAATAAGGGACGAGATATCATGAAGGGAATAGATAAGAACGACAGGATAAAAATATATACGCTGAATGTACCTCCCACACCGGATAAGCCCTTTCTTACTTTAGAAAGGCATCGAGAAATAATCAGTTACTTTAAAGAAAAGGGGGATGCTTACTATACCTTGAACTCTTATGGTGAAGTAGATTTTTACCTTTTAGAGGAAGACGGGAATACCAGCGATGATTTAGCGGATGTGGCAGAGCAATTTAGGCTTCGTTTGCAGAAAAACAAAGGGCTGGATGTAGAGATTAAATATAATGATGAGTTATTTTATCTGTTTAGTTTTAATCTAAATAAAGTAATGGACAAGCATATTCTAGAATGGTTAGTTAAGGAAGAGAGAGTTAATATCTATTACCTTGCTTGTTTTGAACAAGAATATTTTTGTACTGGCTTAAAAACTATAGCATTGCCCCAAGGGCTTATTTACGATTTGGCGCGTTTTCTACAGGGGAAACGTTTTTTAATGATGCCCACTTTTTTGGATAAAAAAAGCAGTGATAGAGAACTAACCAAAGCACGACTGTTGCAAGAGTCCTGGGGCTTCTATCTCGATTATTCTTCTTTGCTCCAAAGAATAGGTAGTGTTGCAGCGACAGAGGAAATTCTGTCCAGACATATTTTTGATTGTATCGCCAAATTACAAGGGAGCAGAAGTAAACAGATAGAAGAGGATGAGTTGATTTTATGGATAGGCAGAAAGGTTGAGGCAATTGACAACGAACAGCCCAAGGAGTATTACAGCTTTTTTCTCTCCGGTGAAAGGGTCAATCCTAACAAGAGAAATCCTGCAAAAGTAATTGTGGAAAAGGCTTTAAGGGAATTACCGGAATTAAAACAAATCAAGTGGGTTTCCCCTCTGGCGGAAGAGGGAATCCCTTTTGCCGTAATTTCCCTTCATCAGGTTTCACGCTTTAAGCTTACGCCTGGTTTTTTTAGCGCCAGTGATCAGTTATACAGAGAGAAATATCTTCCCTATCGTAATTATATTAATAATTATCACAAAATAGTTCATGATCACTTACTTCTGACCCCTAAGACTAATATTTATTCTTTTATAAAAAAACACAAAGAAAAAGGAGGACATTGAAAGTTTTTTAATATTTTGTAGGAGTTTCTTGACCATTAGTCGAAGTAGGCTTATATTTAAATTATAAATAATTAATGTATTATTAAAAAAACTACTCTTGGGCCATTGCTTTATTTTTATAATTAATCCTGTGCTGATTTAGGGAGGGCTTTCTGCTGAAAAAGGTATCTGATTTTTCATATTATGCAAGAATAATAGCAATGTTAGCCTTGATAATTGTCGTTATTTTAGGGGCCTATTTTATCATAGATTTAAAGGAGAAGAAAAGTAATATTACGCATACTTATAATGATTTTTTGCTTTCTAAGGTCAATGAAATAATTACTTATCTAAATAGTTATTATAATGCTGTCTCTATTTTAGCCGAGCAGGGCAGTATGATTATTTCTTCGCCAGCTTCGGGTCTGGAGAAGAGCCATAAATTAGAAGAGTTAGTAGAGAAAATGTCAGGCTATTATCCTGAATTTGAGGAAATACTGATTAAATCCGCTTATGGACAGTATGCTTATTATCAGGGAAAGCGGCAGGAGTTAACGGTTGAAGAAATTTCTTTAAGAAACCAATTACTTTGGAACAATGTAGATTATCAAACGTTTTTAAAGAGCGCGACTCCTGTTATTAGTTCTTTTACTACAGATTTCAAAGGGGAAAAAGTGCTTTTCTTGGCCATGCCTCAAAGAGCAGGCCAAGATCAATATTATGGTTATATTTTAGGTAAATTAAATCTAGAAAAAATCAAAGAGATACTGGAAAGGAAGCCGGAAGATTTTCCAGGGTATTTTCTGTTATTAGATCAGACAAAACAAGTACTGTATCATCCTGATGCAAGCACTTTCTTCTTACAGGAATCCTTAAAACCTCTCTTTGCTGAAATAAAAGATGCGACACAAGGATCCCTAAGCTATTATTCTACTAAGGAAAAGGGCAAACAATTCGTGAGTTATTCGACTATTCCGGAATTAGATTGGATAATCTCTGTTACAACTCCTTATTCAGTTGCTTTTGCTTCTTTTCAGCAGAGACATTTTTTCGCACGTGTAGCAATTTTTTTAGTAATTATCCTCATGATAATTATCAGAGAACTATTATTTAAACGAATTATTTTACCGGTAGTAGAGCTAAATGAAGCCAGTAAGGAATTAGTCATGGGTAAAAGTTTTTATGGAACAGAGCTTCAGCACAAAAAAGCCCCGCGAGAAATCTTTGAATTACAGGAAAGATATAAAGAGATCACTTTGGAATTGAAACAAACATATTTTTTACTGAAAAAACAAGGTGTTGTTTTAGAAAAACAGGCTCAGGAATATAGCCAGGAGCTTCAGATGAAAAACAAAGAAATGGTTGCTCTTTATACTGTAGCCACCTCAGTGAATAACACCTCTGAACTTACTGATATCTTGAACCAGGTTTTTAATACGGTTTTGAAAGTTCTGGAGCTAGATTTTGTTACTCTTTATTATAAACAGTCGAATGATTTAGGGAAAGAGCGGGTGCATACAGTATGGCGAGTTAATTATCCCCAGAAAGAGAAAACAAGTTATACCAAAGGTGCAAGTAAGTTTAGTAAGCTAGCCATGAAAGAAGAAAAAATAATTATTATTGATGACCTGCCCAATAGTAAGGAAGACATCCCTTTAGCTCTAAAGTGGAGTAATTTGAAATCCTTGGTCAGTATCCCTATATATTATCAGAATATGATTTTAGGTGCGTTAACACTTACCAGCTCAGCTTCCAAATGTTTTGGCGATAAGGAATTAGCTATGCTACATACAATTTCTACTCAATTAGGAGTTATTCTTACTAATTTTCTGCTTTTAGATATTGTTCAAGAAAAACATCAAACTATGTTAGCGATTATCAATAGTATGCATGAGGGGCTAATTTTCTTGGGTAGTAAAGGGGAAATAATTTATGGGAATCCTTTAGCTTTTCAAATGTTTCACCTAGAAATAATTGATGTAAAAAATGAGGTAACTATTTTTGACCTCAGAAAAAAAATTAATCCAGAAGTAAAAATCGTTTTACCATATGCGGAAATGAAAAAGCAGTTTTTAAAACGGTTGCCTTTAGAACGCAGAGAAATATCCATAACGTATCAGAGAAAGACAAAGTATTGTTCCGTCCAAGGTTTTCCCGTAATAACCAGCAACGCCTTTTTAGGCTATGGTTACATATTTCATGACATTACGAGGGAAAAAGAAATTGATAATTTAAAGAGTTCCATTCTTTCCACAGTATCCCATGAACTGCGGTCACCACTTACGACAATCTTTGGTAGTGCCGAGTCACTATTAAGAAAGGATGTGATCTGGTCTGAGGAAGAAAAACATGAATTTACGGAGGCAATTGTGGAGGAAAGCAAACGTTTACGAGAGATGATCGATAATATTATGGATATGTCTAAAATTGAGGCGGGAGTATTTAATTTAGATCTATACCCAGCAGATATAAGCAAATTAATTAAACGTGTGGTAAAAAGGTATCAAAATATGTATCCGGAAAACGATTTCCAAGTAGAGTTTTGTGGGGAGTTTCCCTTTATCGTCATGGATGAACGCAGAATTGAACAGGTTTTAAATAATTTATTAGAAAATGCAATTAAGTATTCACCTCAGGAAAAAACCCTTGAAATATGCGTAGAATATTTAAAAGAGGAAGAATTGATGAAGGTAGGAGTTTTTGACCATGGTATTGGTATAGCGGCTGAAGATCAGCAAGCTATTTTCGGAAGATTTCATCGTTTAGAAAATGCTCATACGTCACTAATCAAAGGGAGTGGAGTTGGCTTGTCTATTGCTAAAGGAATTATCGAGAATCATGGAGGAAAATTATGGGTTGAAAGTGAATTAGGGCAAGGGAGCAAGTTTTATTTTACATTACCAATTAAAAAAGTTGAGGGGGAGAGAAAATGAAAAAACCAATTGCTCTTGTGGTGGATGATGAATCTAATATTTTACGTTTTGTAAGAGCTAACTTAAGAGCAAGTGGCTTTGAAGTCGCTTCTGCGATGACGGGGACAGATGCCTTAGCTCAATTTGAAGAGGTAGAACCAAATATTATTGTTCTAGATATTATGTTACCCGAGCTAGATGGATTTGAAGTTTGTCGACGGATCAGACAGGTATCTGATGTTCCTATTATTATGATTACAGCTAAAGGGGATATGCAGGATGCGGTAGAAGGTTTAAATGCAGGAGCAGATGATTATGTGACAAAACCATTTGCCGTAGAGGAATTATTAGCCCGTGTTAATGCTGTAATGCGTAGATCTCAGAATGATTATTGTCAACCATCATCAGAACAGATTAAACTGGGTAATCTTTTCATTGATCTTGCTCAAAGGAGAGTTTTTATCGACGGACAGGCTATTCATCTTACTCCTACAGAATTTAAATTACTTGTATATTTAGCTAATCATGTTGATAAAGTTGTTCCTCATGATGAAATATTAGAAGCAATTTGGGGTAGTGAATATCGAGAATGCACTCATTATCTTAGAGTAAGCATTGGTCGCTTAAGACAGAAAATTGAAGCAGATCCGGGGAACCCAGAATATATTGTTACTTGCAGCGGTGTAGGCTATATGATTAGAAATCTTAATATACTTTAGAGCATAGATATAGTTTGAAAATATCTCTTTCATTGGTATATAATAAAGATACGTAGTTGATCAGAGTTTTTTGTACCGTGTCAAAAGAAGGAGCGAAAGGAGAGCTATCTTTATGGCTGAGGATCAATATGTTGTTTTTTCACTTAATGACGAAGAGTTTGGAATAAATATTGATAAAGTACGCGAAATTGTTCAACCTCGTAAAATAGTAAAACTCCCTCAAAGTTTAGACTTCATTGAAGGAATTATTAACTTACGAGGGGAAATCATTCCGATTGTAGATTTAAAAAAACGTTATTATGGTACTAAAACAGAGACTAATGAAACCACTCGAATTATTATAGTTGATCTTGGCGATTGGGATATCGGGATTATTGTTGATAATGTCTCGGAAGTACAAACCCTTGATCAAAGCCAGATAACTGTATTACCGTCTTTTGTGCTACAGTTTTCCGCCCGAAGTGGTCTGAGAGGTGTAGGGAAAATAAATAACAGGTTGGTGATATTATTAGATTTGTCCTTGGCTTTTAGTGGCGAAGAGAAAGAGATGTTACTGGAGGCAACAAATTAAAGTTATGAAAAATGCGGAACAAAAAACAATGCTGATCATGAGTTTTAAGATTAGTAAGGATGATTTTCAGAGCGCGGGAGAAGCCAGTTCCAAAATTAAAAAGAAATTATTGCAATTGGGATTCCCGGGTAGCTTAATTAGACGAATTACTATTGCTACTTATGAAGCAGAAATGAACTTAGTTATTCATTCGGACGGAGGCACGATTAGTGCCGAGATTTATCCGGGCTCTGTTTGTATTGTGGTAAGTGATGTGGGACCGGGCATACCAGATTTAAATAAAGCTATGCAGGAAGGATATTCCACAGCTTCTGAACAAGTCCGGGAAATGGGATTTGGGGCTGGAATGGGCCTGCCTAATATGCGTAATTGTGCCAGTGAATTCACAATTGATTCGGTTATAGGAAAAGGAACAACCATTAAGATGCTTATTAGCTGAAAAGGAGTGAAGCATGGTGAGTTCGGATTTTCACTCAGTAACTTTAGATAAAGAATTATGCAAAGGTTGTACCAATTGTATTAAACGGTGTCCCACGGAAGCCATTCGCGTTCGTGAAGGGAAAGCTAAAATTATCGATGAAAGATGTATTGATTGTGGTGAATGTATCAGAATTTGTCCTCAGCATGCTAAGTTAGCTATTACAGATGACCTTGAGAGCATTCAGAATTATCAATATCCGATAGCCATACCTGCACCAAGTTTATATGCTCAATTTAGTGTAAATGTGTCAATTAATTATATTCTTGCTGGCTTACAGGAGTTGGGATTTTATCAAGTTTCGGAAGTCGCTTATGGGGCAGAATTTGTCAGTCGGGCGATTAATGATTTTTTACAAAGTAATGCTACCCCCAAACCTGCTATCTCAGCAGCTTGTCCTGCGGTATTAAGGTTAATTCAGGTCAAATTTCCGGAATTAATCAATCAGGTAATACCGATTAAATCCCCGATGGAAACCACAGCTTTTTTGGTTCGGGAAAAAATGAAAAAAGAAGGTTATCCCCATGAACAAGTGGGTATCTTCTTTATTTCTCCATGTGCTGCCAAGGTTACAGCAGTTAAACATTCGCTAAGTTCGGATGCTTCTGGAGTCAATGGAGTTATAGGGATCTCATCTATTTATGGGGATCTTTTGCATAAAATTAAAAATATTAGTAATGCCCCCAGCATCCAAAAATCCACCGAAGCCGGTATGGGTTGGGCTATCACCGGTGGCGAAAGTCGTTTGGTCAAGAAAATTCGTAGATTGAATGTGGATGGAATCGCCAATGTTAATAAGGTTTTGGAAGAAGTAGTGATGGGGAAATTAAAAAATATTGATTTTATTGAAGGCTTGGCTTGCACGGGTGGCTGTGTCGGAGGCCCCCTGACTGTGGTAAATCCCTTTTTGGCTAAGGAACGGATTTATCTTAGGATGGGGAATAAAAAAGGGGAATTACCAGAGCTACCTGCCTACCCTAATTACCGGGACTTAATGTGGGAAAAAGAAGTTAAACCCCTTGGCGTTTTGCGACTTGATGAGGACATAGTTTTAGCTATGCAAAAAATGGAGTCTATGGAGGCATTGCAGTATAATCTTCCGGGACTTGATTGTGGTTCTTGTGGTGCTCCCACATGTAGGGCCCTAGCAGAAGATATTGTGCGCGGACAGGCAGATGAAGTTGATTGTCTCTTTAAATTAAGGTCAAAAGTTACTGAACTTGCTGAAACAATGGTTGAGTTATCAAAAAAGTTACCTCCTTCGCTAGCGAAAAAAGAGTAAAAAGGAGATTTTTGTTGAAGATGGGCTACTTAATTTTAAGAGCAAGAGGTGAATTTCTTGCTTTTTTTATTATTTTGTAGAAAAAGTGATTTATTTTTAATTTTATGAAGGAAATCCGTTAAATAGGGCGAAATTAATAAAATAGTAATTATTTAAAAAATATCGATAAAACCGATACTTTTAGACAAAAGGAGGATATAAAGTTGGGAGAGTTGTTGAAGGTTGTCGGCATAAAGGAAGAAAATTGCATCAATTGTCACAGGTGTATAGGGGTATGTCCGGTTAAGTTTTGTAATGATGGTAGCGGGAGTTATGTAGAATTAAACAGCGATTTATGCATTGGGTGCGGAGCTTGTATTGAGGCTTGTATTGTGGCGCATGACGGTATTGAAGAAAAATCTGCACGTTTTGCGCTGGATGATGTGGATGATTTTACAAGAGCCTTAGCTTCCGGTCGTGAAATTGCTGCGCTCATTGCGCCATCGGCATTCAGTAGTTTTGACGGATATAAATTGATCACGGCTTTAAGAAAGTTAGGAGTAAAGGCTGTCTTTGACGTATCATTGGGGGCGGAAATTACTATTGCCGCTTATCATGACGCATTAGCTTCAGGAAAGGTAAATACGCCTGTTATTTCCCAGCCCTGTCCGGCTATTGTCAAGTATATTGAGATTATGCATCCTAACTTAGTTAAACATTTAGCTCCAAGCGGCAGTCCTGCTCACGATACGGCCGTATATGTTAAAGCCAAATATCCACAGTATACCTTAGTCTTTATTTCTCCTTGTCTGGCGAAAAGACGTGAGTTTGCGGACAGTCAAATTATTAAGTTTAATGTAACCTATAAGTCGTTAGAAAAATTATTCAAAGAAAACAACCTTAATGTTGACGCTTTGGAGAGGGGGAAATTTGATCAACCGGTTGATGCCGAGGTCGCAGCTAATTTCTCTACGCCTGGTGGTTTGAAGGAATCCTATATGCATTGGTATCCGGAGACAAAGTCCAAATGTATTACTAAAATCGAAGGGCCCTTGGTTTATGAGAAATACTTAGCTGATTTGGAAAAAGATATTAGATCAAACAAAGCATACCTACCCCTGGTAGTTGATATTCTTAATTGCGAAAAAGGGTGTAATATGGGTCCTGGAACGATTAACCATCATTATTCTATCGATAGAATCGAAGGGATGATTGCAGAAAGAGTTGATCAGAATAAAGAGGATCTAAAAAACAAGAGAGCCTTAGGTAAGTTTTTGAAAAACGTAGTTGAAGAGCAAGATTTTAGTTATACTCATTATCAGGATTTATCCGAAAATATTAATTTCAAAACGCCCACAAATCAAGAATTAGAAGAGATTTATAAAAATATGCACAAACAAACCGAGAAGGATATGAGGAATTGTAGATCCTGTGGGTATCGGTCTTGTTATGAAATGGCAGTGGCTATTTTTAATGGCTTTAATAAAGCCGATAACTGCCATTTATACCGTGAAAAAGAAGTATTAGAAGAAAAGAAAATTATTGAAGAGTCTGTTGCCTTGGCAGAAAAGAATAAAGTATTGTTTGAGGAGAAATCAGTAGAAGCTGAACAAAACGCAGGTAAGATTAAAAACATTCTTTATCAGGTCTCAGAAATCTTCTTAGAGATTACCAAAAATGTGGAAGAGATTTCTTCAAGTTCGGAAGCTACTTTTGAGAAATTCTCTTTGATCATTGATAATATCAGTAAATTTGAGAATATTTCTAATGAGGTTGTTGGTCGTACCCGTAATTTAATTCCTATTGTTAATACAATTGGCGAAGTTGCGGATCAAACAAACCTACTTGCACTTAATGCCGCAATAGAAGCAGCAAGAGCAGGAGAAAAGGGAAGAGGTTTTGCGGTAGTTGCTGAGGAGATTAGAAAACTTGCTGATAAAACCAATGAAGAATTAAAGAAGATTAAACCTTTTGTAGAGGAAATCATGCATCATGTGGAAATGCAGAATCATGAAACGACCAAGGTTAAAGATCAATCTGAAGAATCCAAGCGTGTTACTGAATTAATGAATGCTGCTGTACAGACTTTGGAAAGTCAGATGAAAGATGTTTATAAGAAGATTGAGCAATTAAAATAAGTAGGTCTTAAAAAAAATGCTGCTATAATTGTAGCAGCATTTTTTTAATCTTAAATTTTCTTATTGTTCTACAGCGTTATTTAAATCTGTAATAAGGCTGTCCACATCAATACCATGGGCGGACGCTCCCTGTGCTACATTTTCAAAACGTGCAGCGGCACAACCGAGGCATCCCATACCATGCTGCAGAAAAACTTCAACAGCTTGTGGATATTGTTGGACTATCTCTGTGATGGACATTTCTTTAGTAATTTTCAAAACTAACACCTCCTAAGTATGTTTTCATCTTATTATAACTTATAATTTCTTATTCTGCCCACATTTGTTATAATAAAATCACGAAGTTACTCATAAGATTTTTTAATGGAGGTATAAAGAAGATGGCAGTAATAAAAGGTTTGACAGGGTTAAGACCAGTAAATGACAGTATTGAAGAAATAACCTGTCCACCCTATGATGTAATTAAAACCGGTTCACGGTTAGAATCTATCTTACGACAAAATAAAGATTCTTTATATCATATTACTTTAGGTCAAAACCCGCAAGAAGCATTAGCTAGATTATTAGAGCAGGGATCACTACAGGAAGATTTAACCCCCTGTTTCTATGTTTATGAGCAACAATATGGTTTAAAGACAAGAAGAGGGGTCTTTGCTGCGGTAGAGGTTGTGGATTATCAGCAGGGGCAAATCATCAGACATGAAAAGACCTTTGATGATAAAGTAAAGGGAAGGATAGCGTTAAGGAAAAAAACCGGCTATACCTTTGAACCGGTCTTTCTTCTTACCCAGGCGCCGCTTAGAACATTATTGGACAATGTTGTTAAGAATTACAGACCGGAATATCAGTTTACTTCTAATTTTGAGCAAGCTTCCGAATTAGATGGGATTAAAAATAGGATTTTCAGAGTAGAAGAGCAGAGCAAAGAAGGAGAGCTACTGAAGGAAATTATTGCGGCTGAGCCACTATATATTGCGGATGGACATCATCGCTATCATGCTTCTCTTTATAGTAAACAATCTCATTGTTTGGCTTATCTTTGTGAAACGCAAGATGCTAATATCTGGTCGTATAATAGAGTAATTAATGGTTTAGTGAAATTTGCGGAAATTAAAGAGCAAATCCCCTTGTTAAAGGGTGGGGAATTTAAGACACCTCCCAAACATTCTTTTGCCCTCTATACAAAAGACGGAACCTATTTATTGAAAGCAGAACATGTACCTGATGATGTGGTAGGGTGTTTGGATTGTAGCATTTTAGAGCAGGAATTGTATCCGCATTTAGGGTTAACGCACGAAATGATTACTGATCCTAATTATTTTGATTATTATGCTGAGAATGAATTGGCAAAAATGCAGGAATGCGTTGATTCCGGAAAGTATGATTTGGCAGTGGCCTTAGCTCCGGTTTCCATCGAGGAGTTGATTGCTGTTGCCAATGCAGGAATTAATGATGCCAACATAGTTATGCCGGAAAAATCAACTTTTTTTGCTCCTAAGATTCTTTCGGGTATTTTTATTTATCAACACATTAATCATCTTTAATCTCTTGCGTTAAAGGTTATTTATAGTCATAATAAGGTAAGAGGAAAGCTTTATTTTAATGAGTTTCTTGTAAATGAGGTGGAGTTATGTGGAAAGGTAGAAAAATTATTTTTCGACCATTAGAACTAGGGGATGCGGAGACTTTACAAAAATGGTATGTTGACAGGGATTTTCGCTTAGGTTATAACGAATATTCCAGTGTGGAGTTAGAGTCTATTAAACAGGAGATAGCTGTTTCTAGTGGAAATATTAAAGATCCACGCGTAGAAAAAGTGATTTATCTGGTACAAAGGAAGAGCGATAAACGTCCAATTGGTTTAGCCGGGCTACGTAATATTGATCGTCGTAACGGTAATGTGGAGATTATTTTAGGCATTGGCGAAAAAGAACAGCGTCTAGCTGGTTATGGTGTGGATATTTTGATTCTTCTTTTAGATCTTGTTTATGATCAATTAGGTTTGGAAAAAGCCTACTATAATATTAATGATAATAATGGATTAGGATTACGGAGTGCCCTTAGCTTCGGCTTTATCTCGGAAGGGAAGATGCGTAAACAAGTTTTTATCGAAGGAAAATATGTTGATCTATGGGTTTTGGGATTGTTAAAAGAAGAATATGAGGCCTTACCGATTGTCCCAAAATGGAAAAGAAGGTATCAGAATAATAATTAAATAACTAAAGTAAGGCACTAATAATTAGTGCCTTTTCAATTTAGGATTCATAATTGGGGGAAGGAAAATGTTTTATGGTGAAAGGTGGTAGCTGATGAGCGGTGAGAGATTAAGAGAATTTGAGAAGATGAGGGGTATAGCTATTTTGGCTGTTGTCATCATTCATGTTACTGCCGGAGCGACAATCGCTTTTTCACCAGAAGGCTATTCCTATTTTCTTTATAATATTGTTAATAGTTTATTGCAGTTTGCCGTCCCTGTTTTTCTTTTTATCAGTAGTGTAGTTTTAGCCTGGAAGTTGAGTAACGAAGAAATATCTTTGTCGAAGTTTTATGGCAAAAGAATGCAGGGGGTCCTTATTCCTTATTTGCTTTGGTCGTTTTTGTATATAGCTTTTAAGTATCTTACGTCCGGAGGAAGGATGAACCTTTCCGGCAGTTTTATTGTGCAAGAATTATTAAACGGGACAGCTTATTATCATCTTTATTTTTTATTAATAATTGTCCAGTTGTATTTTTTCCTGCCGCTGATTTTACCTATGCTAGGGAGAATGAAGTTTTCTCAAGTCTTCATTTTAACTTTTCTGTTGCAAGTTCTCTTTTATTATCTAAATAGAAATTGGTTTTATCAGTTTTATCCCTATCCGGCTAATTTACTGGGAAGCTATCTTTCTGTTTTTATGATCGGCTGTTGGTTTGGTTTGAATTATCAAAAGGGAAAAGCTTTTCTGCAAAAGTATCAAGGCTCTTTCTG
>Ga0265294_10004046_pt1 | contig 18450 bp, 15 predicted proteins | sample MunlanPumphouse3_FD_192504 | JGI IMG/M metagenome (GOLD analysis project Ga0265294, IMG submission 192504) | Groundwater microbial communities from a municipal landfill in Southern Ontario, Canada - Pumphouse #3 | ecosystem: Environmental > Aquatic > Deep subsurface > Groundwater | place...
ACTTCTTCAGCAACAGCGATACGGAAATAACGGCTGCTTTGTCTGAGTCAAAAATGGCGACCGATACTCTTGTCGATGTGTCGGAAACGACCTCTTTCACCATCGAAACAATCATCAAGCTGGTAAACAATTCACTGGAGCATGCTAAGGGAGGGGTTTTTGCCGGAATCGGGGTTATCTTGCTGTTATATACCGTTATCTTACTGTTTTCCGATATAGAGAACAGCTTTAACCGTATTTGGGGAGTGAAAAAAGGACGATCTATCCAACGAAGGGCGGTCGATTACTTTGCGCTCATTCTGCTGTTGCCTATTTTTGCCGTCCTGAATTACAGTCTGACAGCTCTTATCCAGGCTTCCACGGGCCCGTTTGATAAGTTCAGTTATATCCTCGATCCTGTGGTAACCCAGGTGTTGAATTTTCTTCCTTTTTTAGTAATGATCATCACCTTGACACTCTTGTACCGGTTTATGCCCAACACAAAAGTGAAATGGGCAAGCGCGTTGATCGGAGGAATTATCGGCGGTATCGCTATTCAGCTTTTTCAGATGATTTATTTGAACGGCCAGTTGTGGATAGCAAAGTACAATGCCATTTACGGAGCTTTTGCCGCTATACCGCTATTACTCCTTTGGGTACAGATGTCCTGGTTTATTGTACTGATAGGAGCAGAGTTGTCCTATTCGGCACAAAATGTCCGGAAATTTTCTTTCGACAGGGAAACTAAAAATATCAGCCGCCGTTTTCGGGATTTCTTTACCCTTATGATTGCATCGGTAATTGTAAAGCGGTTCGCAGAAGGTGAAACCCCGCTTACCGCTGATCAGATTTCGATGAAATGCAAAATACCCATTAAGTTGACCAACGATATTATCGATGAACTTCACAAGCTTCAGGTGATTTTACCGACTCCTACGCCGGATGACGATCGCGTTATGGCCTACCAGCCCGCTTTGGATATTAATTTGCTGACAGTTAATGACCTGATAGGGCAGATAGACAAGGAGGGCTCAGAAGATTTTCTGATTGATGTAGAAGGAGATTTCGCTCGGCACTGGAATGCCTTGATGCATACACGAATGTCTGTTTATGAATCTCCCAGTGACATAATGCTGAAAGATTTATAAATCAAGGCCTCAACAGTTGATAGGCTTTTGATGGGTACTTTCTGAGCGACCGGCTGATGGTTTTGGCGTCCTCACCGCAAAAACGATCGAGCAACTCCCAGAATTTTTCACTGTGATTCAGTTCGACCGTATGTGCCAACTCATGAAGAATCACATAATCAATCTGTTTTTCGGATAGCAACATCGTGTAATAAGAGAAATTGATGGTTTTCCGGTGGGAGCAACTCCCCCAGCGCGACACACTTTTGTTGATTTTTATATCATTTACCTGCAGGTGGAGTACTTGTGCAAATTTTCGTGTCTTTTCAGGTAAAATTCTTTTGGCTTCGTGTCGCAAAGCCTGCCTGATCATTTCCTTGACGATGTGTTGAGAAGCTGAGTTTTCTAAATCAAAATCCTTGGGAATAAAAACGATCAAACCGCTGTCATTCAGCCTCATTTTTACACTCTCTACCAGGCATGTCCTCGACAACCTCACCGTAAAAGGGAACGTTTCCAGTACGGAATCTTCCGTGATCAGCTGATCTTTAGCCGGACACATGTTCATTAGCCGATGACGCATGACGTCCAATACGGAGGATAGCTTTTTCGGCGTAAGCCCAAACGGAACGGTTAACTGGATATATTCCCCTTTTCTTCGGGCGATGATCCGCTTTACCCGGATGTTGGGTTTCACGATTATTTTCCCCAGCTCTTTGTCGTTGTATTCGTACATTTGACAAAGGTAATACAATTATTTTCCTCAATTGTTTTACCCAGCCAATCATCAAAATAAAAAACATTGCCTATCTTTGTGCACGTTAATTCCCGATGAAATGAGCATTGTAAGTTCTTTAGAGAGTGTCGGCGAATATGTCGAGCTCATGAGAAGAGTGATGGCTCCGCCCGACCGAGTTCGAGAATTTTTTAAAGAATTCTCGAAAGAAGTTTACAAGCTGGGGGTCAACTCCATTTGGCTGGTTATAATCATCTCTTTCTTTATCGGAGCAGTTATTGTTATGCAGATCGCTATAAATGTAGCTTCTCCTTTACTGCCCCGCTTCACAGTTGGAGTGGTTTCTCGCGAAATTATCTTGCTGGAGTTTTCTTCCACCATCATGTGTCTGATCCTGTCGGGAAAAGTGGGGTCCAACATTGCTTCGGAAATTGGCACGATGCGTGTTACGGAACAGATTGATGCATTGGATATTATGGGCGTGAATTCGGCCAATTACCTGATTATGCCCAAAGTCTCGGCGTTTGTCTTTTTTATGCCTGTGTTGGTGGCGTTGAGCATGTTTCTGGGTATGTTTGGTGGATACATCATCTGTCTTTTCACGGGTACTCCCCCGGTGTCAACGTACATATACGGAATTCAGTTTTTTTTTCGGGAGAGCTTTGTCTGGACCTCCATCCTGAAATCGATGATTTACGGCTTTATAATCGCTTCTGTTTCCGCCTATTTTGGTTATCACGTTAAAGGCGGATCGCTCGAGGTGGGAAAAGCAAGTACCGACTCGGTCGTGATCAATAATATCCTGATACTGGCTGCCGACTTGGTTTTCACGCAGTTGGTCATGGGATGAGAAAGACAAATCTTAATAAGTATGATTCAGGTAAGAAATTTAATTAAAGAATTCGAAGGCCGTATCGTTCTCGACGATATTACGACTTCCTTTAAAAAAGGAGCCGTGAATATGATCATCGGAAAGAGCGGTTCGGGCAAAACGGTTTTTTTAAAATGCCTTATCGGCTTGATACAACCCAACTCCGGAGAGATTAGGTATAACGGTCGCGACATTACCGAAATGCGGGCAAGGGAGATGAAACGCTTGCGTCGTGACATGGGAATGCTGTTTCAGGGGTCGGCCCTGTTCGACTCCAAGACAGTGCTTGAAAACGTGATGTTCCCGTTGGACATGTTTTCCCGGATGAACCTGCGTGAAAGAAAAAAACGTGCCGAATTCTGCCTGGAAAGGGTAAACCTTTCGCACGCGGCCGATCTTTATCCCTCTGAAATTTCTGGCGGTATGATGAAAAGGGCAGCTATTGCCCGAGCCATTGCCCTGAATCCCAGGTACCTGTTCTGCGATGAACCCAACTCCGGACTTGACCCGAAAACAGCACAGCTTATCGACGAACTGATTTCGGATATTACAGACGATTTCGGGATTACCTCCATCGTGGTTTCACACGATATGAATTCGGTGATGAATATCGGTGACAATATTATCTTCTTAAACGAGGGAATCCTGGAATGGCAGGGATCGAAAGACAAAATAATGGATGCCAACAACGAAAAACTGAACGAATTCGTTTTTGCTTCGGAACTTTTTAAAAAGATAAAAGCTGCCGACACCATTATCTCCGAAAACAATGCTTCGGGACAAGAGGTTGGCTAGAACAAAACAATTGATGAAAAGAATTGTTATTCACATAGAATGTTTGTACAGAAATAGAAACCACAAGTAAGAATAAGTAGCGAGTAATATGACTAATTTATTGAAAATAAAAAATCTGCATGCAGTAGTAGAGAATAAAGAGATCCTGAAAGGTATTCATCTGGAAGTAAACGAAGGCGAGATTCACGCTATAATGGGACCCAACGGATCGGGAAAAAGTACGTTGGCTTCTGTGCTTGCCGGAAATCCAAAATATGAAGTGACGCGCGGCAGCGTACTTTTCAAAGACAGGGAGCTGCTCGATATGGAGCCCGCCGACAGGGCCAAGGAAGGAATCTTCCTTAGCTTTCAATACCCCATTGAAATTCCGGGCGTGAGCATGGTTAATTTTATGCGCGCTGCGTTAAATGAACAGCGTAAATACAGGGGCGAGGAACAGATATCGGCGTCAAACTTCTTGAAACTGATGCGCGACAAGCGCGAGTTATTGGGTATCGACAGCCAGCTGGTAAGCCGCTCGGTGAACGAGGGATTCTCGGGAGGAGAGAAGAAGAGGAACGAGATTTTTCAGATGGCCATGCTCAATCCTACGTTGGCTATACTTGACGAAACCGATTCGGGATTGGATATCGACGCGCTACGGATTGTTGCTGCCGGAGTAAATGCGTTGCACAGTCCCGATAAAGCAGCCATCGTTATTACCCACTATCAGCGACTTCTCGATTATATTCAACCCGATGTGGTTCACGTTCTTTACGACGGAAAAATCATCAAGACCGGAGGACCGGACCTGGCTCTCGAACTCGAAGAAAAAGGATATGACTGGCTTGTGAACCCCTAACCCGTAACAAAAATGATTGAACAACAATATATCGATTTATTCAACGACTACAGAGACGAGATCGATGCGAATTCCGTTGCCGGACTCAATCGTCATCGCGACGCTGCTTTTGAGGCGTTCAATAGATCGGGATTCCCCACCTCGAAATTAGAAGATTATAAACATACGGATGTATCCCGCGTATTTGATGGCGATTTAGGATTGAACCTGCGGAACATCCCTGTCCCTGTTGATCCGTACGAAGCATTCAAATGCGATGTGCCTAACCTCAACACCAATGTATATTTCCTGATAAACGACCGGTTTTACACCAACGGACACCATCAGGGCCCCTTGCCAAAGGGAGTTTTTGTGGGTAGTTTACAACTGTTTTCAGAAACGCATCCCGATATTTTCGAAAGGTATTACGCGAAAATAGGCGATTATTCCGGCAATGGCGTAGTGGCTTACAACACCATGTTTGCCCAGGACGGTTTTGTGATTTATGTCCCCGAGAATGTGGTCATCGAAAAACCGCTTCAATTGATCAATATCCTCCGGGGAGGGGTTGACCTGAACGTGAACCGGCGCATCCTTATTGTGGCGGAAAAAAATGCGCAGGTTAAGCTGCTTGTCTGCGACCACACGGTCGATGATGTTCAGTTTGTCGTCACTCAAGTAGCGGAGATTGTCGCCGACAGAGATGCTCAAGTGGATTTTTACGAACTGGAAGAGAATTCGGTAAAGGTCAAATTATTGAACAATGTCTTCGCCAATCAGGCCGAAAACTCAAACGTAACGGTCTCTACGATTACGTTGCATAATGGGTTTACCCGAAACAATTATCGCTTCCGCCTGCTGGGTGAACGTGCCGAGGCGCATATCGGAGGGCTGGCCATTTGCGATAAGGAGCAGCATGTCGATAATTATGCATTTTTAGAGCACGCTACTCCCAACTGCCACAGTAACGAACTGTTTAAATACGCGTTGCAGGAAAGGTCGACGGGGGTTTTCTGCGGAAGGATACTGGTGGACAAGGGCGCTCAAAAAACGCTGGCCTATCAGAACAACAAGAACCTTGTCACCTCGGATGAGGCCAAGATGTTCTCGAAGCCGCAGCTTGAAATTTATGCCGATGATGTGAAATGCTCTCACGGGTTAACTACCGGACAGCTCGATCAGGACGCTCTGTTTTATCTGCAGGCGCGCGGAATTCCTGAAGAAGAAGCCCGCATGCTCCTGATGGTGGCATTTACGCAAGATGTAGTAGACCTGGTCCGTATCGATTCGCTTCAGGACAGGCTTGTACAACTGATCAACAAGCGCTTCAGGGGCGAACTGATGCGTTGCGGAAATTGCCACGTGTGTAAATGATTAATGTAACCGACATACGCGCTGACTTTCCCATTCTATCGCGTCAGGTACACGGTAAGCCGCTTGTTTACCTGGACAATGGCGCGACAACACAAAAACCGCTTTGTGTGATAGATAAAATCCGGGAGATGTATTGTTCCGTGAATGCCAACGTGCACCGCGGTGTGCATTTTTTGAGCCAGGCCGCCACCGACGAGCACGAAGCATCGAGAAGAACGGTGCAGGAGTTTATCGGTGCCGCTTCTTCAAACGAGGTTGTCTTTACACGCGGTACCACGGAAGCCATTAACCTGATCTCCTCTTCGTTCTGCCGTGAGTTCTGCAAACCCGGTGGCGAGGTCATAATTTCCGCTATGGAACATCATTCCAACATTGTTCCCTGGCAGCTGCAGGAGGCAATCTCCGGAATTAAACTGCGGGTGTTGCCTATCTCGGATGAGGGAGAAATTCTTTTGGAAGAGCTGGAAAATTTAATCTCTTCCCGCACAAGGCTGATTGCCGTCACTCATGTCTCCAACGTTCTCGGTACGATCACTCCGATAGAGAAAATTATTGAAACGGCACACCGGTACGATATCCCTGTTTTGGTTGATGCCGCGCAATCGGTTCAACACGTACCGGTTGATGTTCAACGGATGGATTGCGATTTTCTCGTGTTTTCGTCACACAAAATTTACGGACCAACCGGTATGGGAGTGCTGTACGGGAAAGAAAAGTGGCTCGATAAACTTCCTCCCTACCAGGGCGGCGGTGAGATGATTGCGACAGTATCGTTCGAAAAAACCACTTTCGCCGGGTTGCCGTTCAAGTTCGAAGCAGGCACCCCCGACTATGTGGGGTCCACAGCGCTGGCCACAGCACTGAAATATATATCACGTATCGGCATAGAAAATATTGCGAAGCATGAACAGGGAGTGCTTGCGTATGCCACAGAGCAGTTGTTGTCTATCGATAAACTCAAAATATACGGAACCTCAAAAAACAAATGCAGTGTAATCTCTTTCCTTGTGGAGGGGGTTCATCATTACGATATGGGTGTATTGCTTGACACGATGGGGATTGCTGTCCGTACTGGCCACCATTGCGCTGAGCCGCTGATGCGCCGGTTGGGTGTAGAGGGAACTGTCCGGGCATCGTTTGCGGTGTACAACACCCGGGAAGAGGTGGATGTTCTGGTGAACGGAATCCGGCGGATAGTCAAGATGTTTTGACCGTTTGGGAGAATACCTAACGTTGGGCCTATCCTTTGTTTTTTCTTTTCCTCTGCTTTTTGTTTTCCTTAAAATGGATCATGCGTGATTCAACTCCGTATGTCGTGGTATAGTCCTGGATTATCTCCAGAAACTTTTCACCGAAGCGTTCTGCTTTAACTTTTCCGAAACCGTGGATTCTCAGTAGCTCTTTTTCTGTCTCTGGCAGGTAATCGGCCATTTGTACCAGTGTTTTTACTGATGCCACAATATAGACCGGCAGATTTTCCTCTTTGCTGATGCGGTTACGGAGTTGTACCAGCTCGCTTAGCAGTTCGGGATGGATTGATTTCAACTGTGTCCCCGTGCTGTCACGGCTGTAGGAAGTGTGGGAGAGGGGAGGTTGCCTGAACTGGCGTCGCGCATTGTAATACGACTCCACGCTGAAGTTATCGGTCGTCGAGGAGATCAGGTGTGCTTTCAGGGCTGCAGTAGAAAAAAGGGAAACGATGTCCTCATCGTATTCCTGTGCATTTGCCTTATTGTCTGTGGTTGCGGCCGACTCCTGTAACGTCCGCAACAATGTTTCAATTTTTTCGGTGAAATAGGATGAGGATGCCCGGAGGCGTTCTGCAAAAAGGACCTTGTCGACGGGTGTTTGCCGGGTGATATGCTGTAGCTGTATCCGGAATTTGCCGGCTACCTGCTCCAGTTCCGTTAGCTGGTTGCAGATCTCACCCACAAAAGGTACGGTTGCTTCGCTGAAAGAAGACTCGCTTTCCTGAGTATCGGAGTACCAGGAACGTGCTGCCTGAAGAAGCGGATCGAAGTCGTACAGCTGCAGCAGAAGGTTGATGCTGAATTGTTCCTTTGCCAGCCGCAACTCTGCGGCAACCTGGTTTTCTTCTGGCTGTGACGAGGAGAACCGGACAACCTGTTCGTCCACCTCTATGCTGTAACGGTTTATCGGGCTTTTCAATACCAGGCTGTCGAGCGACCGGCAACGGCTCAGTGCCACATATACCTGTCCCGGTGAAAAGGCTTTTCCCGCGTCGATGATGGCCTTATCGAAAGTAAGTCCCTGGCTTTTGTGGATGGTGATGGCCCACGCTAGCCGCAAAGGAATTTGTTTGTAAGTACCGATAATTTCTTCTTCTACCGAGTTGGTCTCGGAATGGGTGGTGTATCGGATGTTCTCCCAGAGTACAGGGGAGACGGTGATTTCATCCGTCTCGCCCGGGCACATTACGGCGACACTCTCTTCCAGGATGTGCGTGACCGTTCCGATTTTACCGTTGAAATAGCGTCGCGGCACTTCCGTATCGTTTTTTACGAACATCACTTTGGCACCTTCCTTCAGTGTGAGAACCCGGTCTACGGGAAAAGCATTGTCCGGAAACTCCCCTTTTACCATCGCATGGAACGAATGAGCAGTTGCGTTGATCTTTTCCAGTTCGGTATTGTTGATGGCATCGGCGCTGAAATTGTGCGTGGTGAGCGTGATGTAATTCTCTTCGGGCAACGGGTTAAAGTGCGGGTCGTAACGGGTTTGCAGCAGGTTGAGCCCCTCCGGGGAAAGAGAGTCGTTCCGCACCTGGTTCAACACATCGATAAAAAGGTTGTCGGACTGTCGGAATATCCTGTCGAATTCCACATAGACCGGTGGGTGCTCCTGGATGACGCGACTATGAAAAAAATAAATCCCCCGGTAATACTCCGACAGGATCCGCCACTCGTCGGTTTTGGCCACGGGCGACAGTTGGTATACATCTCCGATAAGGACCAGTTGTACTCCGCCGAAAGGTTCAGAGTGCCTGTGTCGCACACTGCGAAGCACCGTATCGATGGCATCCAGCACATCAGCCCGCACCATACTGACTTCATCGATCACCAGCACTTCCAGCTCACGGATCACACGACGTCGGGAGCTGTTCATTTTCATACGGGCGATCAACGTTTCGCGTCCGACAGGTGTCGGTGTGAAAGGGGTAAACGGTAACTGAAAAAAGGAATGGATAGTTGCCCCACCCGCATTAATGGCCGCTACACCTGTCGGCGCTACCACGGCTACCTGTTTTGTGGTTTCTGTGCGAAACCGGTGCAGAAAAGTCGTTTTTCCCGTGCCGGCCTTTCCGGTGATAAATATATTCCTGCCGGTGTAAGTGACAAATTCCTCCGCACATTCATATGGAGTGAGATAAGGCATACATTCCGCCACCATTACATCTGCTCCGGCACATCGATGCCGAGGAGCGACATTCCTTTTTTGATGATTAAGGCTACGTTCTTCGAAAGCAGCAGGCGGAATGCACGGAGGGCTTCGTCCTTTTCTCGCAGCATGGGAAAATCGTGATAGAACTGGTTGAATTCCTTGGCCAGATCGTACACGTAATTGCCGATCAGCGACACGTTGTATTCGCTTCCGGCCTGTTTAACGATATCCGGAAATTCAGCCAGCAACTGCACCAGTCCTTCTTCTTTTTCAGAAAGAACAATGTCTGCCTGCAACGATTCAGGAACAGGAATCTCCTGTTCTTCCGCTTTACGCAAAACCGATTTGATTCGGGCGTGGGTGTATTGGATAAACGGGCCGGTATTTCCGTTAAAATCAATGGATTCTTTCGGATTGAAAGTCATGTTTTTCTTCGGATCTACTTTCAGGATAAAATATTTCAGTGCCCCCATTCCAATCATGGCTACAACACGATCGGCTTCCTCAGGTGTTACACCGTCCAGTTTTCCGAGCTCTTCCGAAGTTTCGCGGGCGGTCTGAATCATCTCGGCCATCAAATCATCGGCATCTACTACGGTTCCTTCGCGCGATTTCATCTTGCCTTCCGGCAGTTCCACCATCCCGTAGGAGAAATGGACCAATCCTTTTCCGAACTCAAAGCCTAACTTGTCGAGCAGTATGGAGAGCACCTGGAAATGGTAGTTCTGTTCATTTCCAACCACGTAAATCATGGTGTCGATGGGGTAATCATCGAACCGGAGCTTCGCTGTGCCGATATCTTGCGTCATGTACACCGAAGTTCCGTCGGAGCGAAGAAGGATTTTTTCATCAAGCCCTTCATGGGTTAAATCGGCCCATACCGACCCGTCTTCACGTCGATGGAAAATACCCTCTTTCAATCCGCGAAGTACCTCCTCTTTTCCCGCCAGGTAGGTTTGCGACTCGTAATAGATCTTGTCGAACGAGACCCCCAGTTTTTCGTACGTCTCATCGAAACCCGCATACACCCATCCGTTCATCGTTTTCCACAAATTTACGGTTTGGGCATCGTTCGCCTCCCATTGACGCAGCATCTCGCGGGCTTCTTCCATCAGAACCGATTGTGCTTCGGCTTGCTCTTTCGATAGTCCAGCAGCCTGCAGCCCGGCCAGTTCGGTTTTGTATTTTCTATCGAAAAGCACATAGTACTCGCCGATAAGGTGGTCGCCTTTCTTGCCCGATGATGCGGGTGTTTCCCCATTTCCCCATTTCTGCCAGGCCAGCATCGATTTGCAGATGTGGATACCCCGGTCGTTCACAATGTTGGTTTTTATCACCCGTTTGCCGTTGGCTTTCAGTATTTTGCAGAGCGAATGTCCCAGGAGGTTGTTGCGGATGTGTCCCAGATGAAGCGGTTTATTGGTGTTGGGCGATGAATATTCCACCATAAACAAGGGTGCATCATCGGCAACAGGAGTGAAGCCGAATTCGGGATTTTTATCGATGTTCTCGAGCAGATCAAGCCATACTTTCGAGGCAATCGTTACGTTTAGAAAACCTTTTATCACATTGTACTCCGAAACAACGGGCGATTTATCGGCCAAGTAGGTGCCGATCTCCTGTGCCGTTTGTTCGGGATTCTTCCTCGAAATCGTTAACAAAGGAAAGGTTACCAGGGTAAAATGCCCTTTAAATTCTTTCTTTGTTTTCTGAAGTGTGATTTGCGATGCGTTTACATCCACTCCGTACAATTCTTTTATTGCGCTGATAATGGCAGTCTGAAGGATACTTCCGATGTTCATAATGTGAATTTGCTGATTGAGGGTGCAAAGATACAAACAATCTACGAAAGAAACTTCCTCTTCGAGGCCCTATCCACCAGATATACCAGTGATTTATACGTTATGCCGCTGTTTATCGACAAGCCGATTTCGCAGGTGCGGCTGTTGGAATACCCTTCGGTAGCGTCGCCGGTGCCGTGCTTAAGGGAGGCGAGCGCCGAACGGTTCAGCTCGGGATAGAAAAAGCCGCGATCGCCTGCCCATCCGCAACACGAAACGTTTTCGGGGACGATGACTTTCTCGGCACAAAGAGCAGCGACAGTATAGAGTTTTTCTTCGAGGTGCATTTTCGTTGAACTGCACGTGGTGTGAATGGTGATGGAGACGGGTTGCTTTTCGAAGGTCAGTTTGTCCAACAGGAAATCGTGGATAAACGCTACCTGGTCGTACAGTTTCAAGCGGGAGTCGAGTGTTTCACGCATGTGTAGCAGACAGGGGCTCATGTCGCACACGATAGGCAATTCACCGTTCCGGCTCGCTTTGAGCAATGCGCCGTTCAGCTCCGATTCTTTCTGCCGCGCTTGCTTGCGAAAGCCTTTACTGCTGAATGCCATTCCGCAGCACAGGTTATTTTTCCTTTCCGGGATTATAACCGTATACCCGGCTTTTCGCAACAGCGAAAGCATTTTCGAAGGGACATCCTCTGTTTCTGCGTACCCGAAAGACGGCCCCCCCATGGAGCGTGTGATGCACGATGGGAAATAAACCACTACGGGCGCATCGGCGCTGTGAGCCGGAAAAATGTTGCGGTCAATTTTCCGGCTTCCCGAGGGCGTATGTCTAGTCCATAAGGGAAAGAGGCCGTCGCCCATTTTGTATAACCCTTTTGTTATCTTTTCCGTTTGATTGTAACCTACGCTTTTCGCGATGAAATGGGGAATTTTCAACAATCCGCGTATCATTGACGTTACCGGTGCCATGTTATTGGCTATACTGCTTGCCATGCGGTTCGTAAATTTTCCGTTCTCTTTCCAGCGAAGTTCTTTTACCAGCGATCCCGTATCGATATTCACAGGACAGGCCATGGCACAAAGTCCGTCGGTAGCACAGGTTTCGTTGAATTCATAGGCCATCTCTCCCACCCATTTTTCACGCGATCTTTTGTCGAAGTTACTATCGGCCAATTCCGCTAATCGGCGATACGCCACAATACGTTGACGCGGTGTAAGGGTTAAGTTCTTTGACGGACAAGTTACCTCGCAAAATCCGCATTCGATACATTTATCAATCAACGGGTTGGCATCGGGAATGTTTTTCAGGTTCTTGATGAAAACGTCTTTATCGTCGTTGATAATTACTCCCGGATTCAATATGTGGGTTGGGTCGAAAGCCGATTTTATGCGTTTCATCAGCCCGTAAATCTCCGTACCCCATTCCTTTTCCACGAAAGGTGCCATGTTTCGTCCCGTTCCGTGTTCGGCTTTCAGGCTACCGTTGTGTTTGACAGCCACCAGATCGGCCAGTTCATGCATAAAACGGGCATACTTATCCACACCTTCCGTCGAATTTATATCCGGAAAAACGGTAAAATGAACGTTCCCATCCAGCAAGTGACCCCACATTACGGCATCTGCATATCCCGTCCGCGCCAACAGTTCGCGCACGTCGGTCAGTGCGTCGCCTAAAATTTCTCCGCTAAAGGCAATGTCTTCAATAATGCTTGCCGTGTGAGGCGGGCGAGATGCGGCTGCAGAAGTAAACAGCCCGTTACGCACGTTCCAGTAGAGGTTATAAAGGTGCTTGTCGGTCGTAAACCGGATGGGATAAAGCGTTTGAATGTGCGCCAGTTTTGCTTCAATGTCGCGCATCCGGGCAAGCAATGTTTCTTCGTCGTCGGCAGAGGTGTCGATAAGCAATGCCGCCGCACCCTCCGGAAGTGACTTCAGTTCGGCAGGCATCCCCTCTTGATTTTCCACGGCACGCAAGGCATTTCTGTCCATCAATTCAGCGGCGCTCACCGAACACGAACGCAACGGTAGAATGGTTTCGCACACATCGCGCAAGTTATGGAAATAGAGCATGGCAGTAGCTTTGAGAGGCGCATCATGAACAGTTACAAACGTGGCTTGCGATACAAACCCCAGTGTACCTTCCGAGCCGATCATCAAGTGTTGCAGGATATCTACGGGATCGGAGAAGTCTATTAACGAATTTACGCCGTAGCCGCACGTGTTTTTCAACCGGAATTTCTCCGAAATACGCGATTTTACCGATTCATTTTCGGTTGCTTCGCGGTGAAGTTTTTCGATTTGAGCCACGAGTGCGGGATGTGATTTCAGAAAACTATCGCAATTCGCTTTATCGGACGTGTCCAACAGCGTCCCGTCGGCAAAGATTATCCGCATCGATTTCACGGTATGGTAACTGTTGTAACGGATGCCGTAACTCGAACCGCTGGCGTTGTTGGCAATAATGCCTCCAATTTTCGCCGAGTTGATGGATGCCGGTTTGGGGCCTAATTTTCGCCGGTAGCGCTGCAACATACGGTTGGCTGCCGTTCCGGTAAGACCCGCGCCGAAAGTGGCCGTTTTCCCGTTGTCCGTTATGACTGAAAACTCAAATCCCTGCCCGATTTCCATCAGGATAGAATCGGAAACGGTTTGTCCGCTCAAACTTGTTCCCGCGGCTTTGAAAGTTACGGGGACGTTTTCTTTACTGCAAAATTGCAACAGCCGGATAACTTCGTCTTCCGTGTTGACTTTTACCACTGCCTTGGGAACAAGCCGGTATAATCCGGCATCGGTTCCTTTGGTCAGACGATACAATTCATCGGTAAAAACCTGTTCTTTCGGGAGCAGTTTTGTGAGGTGGGTATGGAGTTGAGAATCGTTCATGTTTGACGCGCTTTGCGGAGAAAGGTACCAATTTTCGGTAAAGATAGCGGATAAAAATAGAACGTAGAAAAAAAGAGATACAAAAAAAGCCGTCTCCAAAGGCGGCTTTCACTTGATTTTTTTCTTTAAACGTTGGTTGATTGTTTGTTATATCAGCGAAACAAACACTTCTTTTCCGTCTTCCACCAGCGCTACTTTTCCTTCTCTGGCCAACCAGCCAAGAGCAGCATAAAGATCTTTGTCCGTTAATTTTGAAGATTTTTTCAGATCTTTTACGTTTTGTGTTCCGGCCTCATCCAGCAATGTCCAGACTTTACCGGCATTGGTTCCAATTTTTTCTATCATTTCTTGAATTTTAAATGAATAACTTCCATGCGAAAGCCCACTAAATAACCTAAATCCGGTACAAAAGTAGTGAAATTGTTTTTAACGTCTCTTGTAAAAAGCATAAAAATACTTAATTAAGTGACTGATTGATACCTTTTTCTACGGCTCGATCGCCTTTCTCCTCCGTATTAACAGAAGATTGATATATCTTTCAGGATTCGGGCAACCTGTTTCAAAAGCGAGTGTTGTCCGTCGTTGAGGATGATAAAATCGGCCAATTCTATTTTTTTTTCATCACTCATTTGGCTGTTGGCGCGTGCCGTTATTTGTTCTCCGGTAAGATGATCTCTTTTTATCACCCGTTCAATGCGTGTTTCCAGAGGAGCCAGAACGATGATGGTCTTATCCAGTATAGATTGGAATCCGGCTTCGAACAAAACTGCCGCTTCTATGGCTACAACAGGATGGTGCTTTCGTTGATCCGCCCATTCTTCGAAATGTTTTGCCAGTTCAGGATGAATGATAGCGTTTGCCGTGCGTAGGTTCTCTTCGTTGTTGAAGATAAGATTGGCCAGCTTATTCCGGTCGAGCCTGTTTTCCAGGTAAAGGTCCGGACCGAAGCTGTTGATCAGTTTTTCGCGGATTACGGGAGAAATGTCGTTCAGGTTTTTGGCCTCCCGGTCGGCATTATAAACGGGAATACCCTGCATGCGAAGCAGATCGCAGACAACTGATTTTCCGCTTCCGATCCCACCTGTAACCCCTAATTTTATCATTTTATCTGCTTTCTAAAAGAAACTCAACCGAGGAGGGAGATAGCTTGACGTTGCGTATGGCCGAGGGGCTTTTTGACAGTTCCAGATCTACTCGGCCGTCCTCATTTTTGAAGAACTTCTTGTAATCCAGTTCAACCTCGAAATCTTCGGGAGCAATTTTTTTGTATTCTTCCAGCGTTACCGAGAACGACACTTCGGTTTGTGATGGGAAAAATTTCACGTCGATGTTGTCGGGAATATTTCTAGCCGTCACAGGAACTTCGAATCTTCTTTCCGTATATTCCAGAACGGGGATATAAATTTCTACCTCGTTGGGGATGAACTTGACTCCGTTCACGGGCATGATTTTCACTTTCAGCTGAGATGTAGCTTTCAGGTTGTTTATCAGGGTGTACTCGGTCACTGCTGACGAAATTTCCGACAACTGGTGTTGAGAACCGTAAGCAGTTACGGTTCCGGGCAGAAAGGTGGCGCTGTCGGCCACCAGATTACTGCGGCTGGTTGTTATGACTCCGTCGAAAACCACTTTCAGTTCTTTCTTTTGAAGCTTGGAGGTGGCCAGCGATATGTTTATGGGGTAGTACGCTTTAAGGTTTGTGCTTTGCGATAATTTTTTCCGAATGAGTTGCATCAGCTCGGTTCCCTGCAGGTTGTTGATGCGTTCTTCCTTGTACTTGGCAATATCAATCTCAACAGAATCGTTCAAGGTAAAGGTGTACCGAAATATTTCCGATCCTTTGTCGGAAACACGTATTTCAATATCGCCGGGCAACGCAGCATCAAAAACCACATCGTCGGGGATATTCGTGTATTTCAGTGGAATTTTGTAGGTGGCTTCAATGTCGCGTTGGAAAAACAACATCAACCAAAAAATAAAAGCCAGTATGAAGAATCCGAAAAAAAGAAGAATGTTTTTCCAGTTTAACCTGGAAAAGAACGATCGTATCTTCGCAATCCATCTATCCTTGGTTGATGCCAAATCCATAATTGAACAAATGGTTTCTTAAGGTGTAGTCACTTCGGATGAAGAGGCAAAAACAGCTGTTTTTTCGAATTTCAGTTTAACGCCATCGGCTACCTCTACCAAAAACCAGCTATCGCCAATCTCTTTTATGCGTCCGTGAATGCCGCCTGAAGTCACTACCTTGTCGCCAACTTTCATGGCTTCGCGGGCTCTCTGCACGTCTTTTTGTTTTTTCTGTTGTGGACGGATCATGAAGAAGTAGAATACGGCGATGATAGCCACCATCATCAACAACGATGTCCCCATTCCTCCTCCTGCGCCTGTAGCTGCCTGTAATAAAATATCCATACGAATAATGTTTTAAAGTGTTTGAAATTAATGTTTAAAAATAATATTATTTTTCCTGAGATCGGCCACAATTGCGTCTAAAATTCCGTTGACAAAGGTGCCGCTCTTGGGGGTGCTGTAAGATTTTGCAATTTCGATGTATTCGTTGAGCGATACACTGGTAGGGATCGTTTCAAAAGTATGTATCTCTGCCAACGCAATTTGCATGACAATCATATCCATAAAAGCGATACGGTCGAAATCCCATTTTTCGCTGTGGTGCTCGATCAGCTGACGGTATTTCGTTTCATTAAGGATGGTGTCGTGAAGCAGTTTCAATGCGAATTGACGGTCTTCGTCGTCTTTAAACATCGGCAACAGGCGTTGATTTTCCCCGTTTTCCTCCGAAAATTGCCGGATGGATTTCATTACGAAAGTCTGAACAATTTCAATATCATCGTTCCAGAAGATGCTCTCATCTTCCAAGATTTCGTCCAGTTTTTCGTTGTTGTGGATAAACTGTTTGAAGACCTTTCGCCAAAACTCCCTGTCTTCGTTATAATTCGTTGTTGTTTCGTTGGCATATTCTGCATAAACATCGGACGTCAGAATTTCATCGAGCAGGTTTTTTACAAATACATCGTGCTCGCTCCACGACATGGGACGCTCATTCAGGTATTTATTGAACTGATGGTTTTGCGAAAGCTGCCGGATAAATTTGTTTTCGATCAACCGGGTATTGGGATTTAAATCCTCATCCGTAGGAAGATACTTGTTTCTTTTGGCCTCTATACGTGCATCGTAAGCTTTTGTCAGCTCAACCATTAACAGAAGAAGGTAATAATAAAGATCGTAAGATTTTTGTAGTCCGAACAGAAGTTCTTTTTCGACTGTACGTAAATCTTTATTCCTGTTCTGATACCAGGCGTAAACAATCTGTACTATCCGGGTACGAATTAAAATTCGATTAATCATTTTTTAAATGAGCATTTTAAGAATGCAAAATTAGCTATTTTTTTGGATATGCAAGTAAAATGGTTTTGAAAACTATTAAAGTAAGACTGAAGGGATTTATATCCAGTCAGATATAAACTCGCCGCGTATGATGTTGTTTTTTCTGGAATCATGTTTCAAACATTCTCTAAAATTCATTATCTTTGCCGTTTATAGAGTTTTGTGATAATTAAACCGTCAATTATTATATACGCGAAAATTATAGAAAGTATGTCAGTAGAAATCAGACAAGTAAAGGATAAAGATACGCTGAGGCAGTTTGTCCAGTTCAGTATCGATATATACGAAGGAAACGATTTTTTTGTTCCGCCGCTCGTTTACGATGAAATTGCCACGTTGAGCCGGGATAAGAATCCGGCTTTTGAGCATTGCGACGCTGCTTATTTCTTGGCTTACCGGGAGGGAAAGATCGTGGGCAGGATTGCAGTAATGATCAACCATAAAGCGAACAATGTCTGGAACGAAAAGAACGCCCGTTTTGGTTTTGTAGATTTCATTGATGACCCGGAAGTAGTGGACGCGCTTTTTCAGGAAGCCGAAAAATGGGCCCGTTTTCGCGGTATGGAAAAGTTGCACGGGCCTATGGGGTTCACCGATTTCGATTACGAGGGCTTGCTGATCGATGGTTTTGATCAGATAGGTACCATGCAAACCATCTACAATTATCCTTACTATGTTGATCATATTGAAAGATTGGGCTATAAAAAGGACCAGGACTGGTATGAGTTTCTGATTTCGATCCCTAAAGAGGTTCCGGAACGGTTTGTTCGTGTTGCTGAAATAGTAAAAAAACGCTTCCGGTTAAATGTTGTCAAGCTTGAAAGTAAAAAGGATGTTTGGCCCTATGCACACGAGATATTCGAATTATTAAACCGTTCCTACAAAGATTTATACGGTTTTGTTCCGTTGTCGAAAGCGCAGATCGACTACTACGTGAACATGTATATTCCCATGCTGCGGTTGAACTTCCTGTCGCTCGTGCTGCGTGAAGAAGATAACAAGCTTGTGGGGGTGGGAATCGGATTGCCCAGTTTGGCAAAAGCGCTGCAGAAATCGGGTGGAAAATTCCTTCCTACCGGGTGGTACCATTTATACCGGGCATTGAAAGGGAATGACAATAAAGTGCTCGACTTGCTACTTATCGGCGTTGATCCTGAATACCAGGGTAAAGGTGTGAATGCGCTTATTTTTAGTCAGTTTATCCCCGAAGCCGTCCGGTTGGGGTTTGAATATGCGGAAAGCAATCCCGAGCTGGCAGTAAAC
>Ga0265294_10004047_pt1 | contig 18448 bp, 22 predicted proteins | sample MunlanPumphouse3_FD_192504 | JGI IMG/M metagenome (GOLD analysis project Ga0265294, IMG submission 192504) | Groundwater microbial communities from a municipal landfill in Southern Ontario, Canada - Pumphouse #3 | ecosystem: Environmental > Aquatic > Deep subsurface > Groundwater | place...
CGCTTATCAAATGCCGGGTAAAACTTTATTATTTTTTCCATGATTATACTCCTTTTAATTTTCTAAATTAAATTTTTTTAAATACTCCACCAAGTTGTAATACTTCTAAAATCATACTATTAATTTTAAATTAAAGCAACAATTAAACCTCTAATAAATCTCCTAACATATACATTTTCTTTCTTTATTTTAATTCTTTAATTCTGTTTTCTGCAATTTCACAATATTCTTTATTAATTTCAAATCCTATGTATTTTCTATTCAATTTTTTCGCCATTGCTGCTACAGTTCCACTACCCATAAATGGATCTAAAACTATCATTCTTTCTGTAGTAAAGCATTGTATAAAATCCATTGCTAATTTATCTGGAAAAGTGGCAGGATGTTTTGCTTTTATTTTTTTAATATTTTTATTAATTCCTTCTTGAGAACTGGATGCATATTTTATAACTGTTCCGCAACATTTGGGTTTTCCAGTAGATATAAATCCTTCTGATACTTCTCCACTGGTAAATCTACTACCGCCACTTTTTTGCACACCTTCTTTTTTAGGTAATATTTTCATATGTTCTTTATTAAAATATTGTGGTTTTTGACCTTTAATAAAAATTGGTATATACTCATGGTCTACTCTAAATCTTTTATTCCACCATGCTCCAGGCGTTCCATTTCTATTATAAATACAAGTCTCAAAAACATCTAATTCTGTATTATCATCCCAATCAAGAATTGTCCTGAATGATGTCATTGTTTTTCTACCTTTTTTAGTTTGATCTTGAATTACCATTACGCAAATTCCACCATCTTTAAGAATCCTAGATATTTCTACTCCTACACTATGTAAATCCAATGAAAATCCTTTATAATCTCTTATACCATCATATGGTGGAGAAGTTACTACTAAATCAATGCTGTTGTCTGGTAGTAATTTCATACCTTCAATACAATCCATATTATATATTTTATTTAACTCTAACATTTTACCTCCTTTTATTTTAGTAATCTAATATTTTAAATAAAACGATTTATTGATTAAATTCTCCTTCCCTTTCTTTTTAGGACAATTAACAGGCAAATTTTCATCTACTTCTTTTGACCAATCATCTAATATTTGAGTATAATTTTTCATTTATGTCTCCTTTTCAATTACTTCCTATTAAATTATAACCTAAATATTTTAGGTTTTTCATTTTTCTAGCATCTCAATTTGTTTTTCAAGCTTTTTGATTTCACTTTTTAATAAATCAATTTCTTGATCTTTATCTATTCTTAAATCATCTAAACAATTTTCACATACATTAACAAATATTTTAGGAATTTTTGTTCTTTGATCAACTAAAGTTGCATTACATAAATTCTCTTTACAAGTTCCACAATAAACTTCATACGTGTCCAAAAAACTTTATACAATATTTGCAAGTAGAACATTCTTTAATCAATTTTTATTTTCCTTTCGTTTATTTATTATAAAACGGATATTTTATTCCCTTATTTTTTTGATTAATTTAGTTAATGTTTCATAAAATAATTTTTTATATGGATATCTCCCACAAACTATGTAAAGTTCTCTATCAGAATTTTTATGATCTCTTTTAAAATTTTTATTTACCAAGGATATAATTTCGCCTAAATAATTTTCACAAAAAATAATATAATCATTTAAATATTTTTCTTTTTCTTGTTCGTTCATAAAAATTTTATTATTCCTTCTTTCTCCAATATTTTTTCCATAACTCTACAATTTTCGCATCAACAACAACCCAATGATTTTTAAACAAGCCAAGCCCAGTACATAATTCCTTAGCTTTAGTTAAACTAACTTCTCCATTATATAATAATTCAAGAACTAAATATATTTTTATTTCATCATCAGCGTTTTTATCTGCCATTACTTTTAATGCTGTTTCGTAATTATTCATGTTAAAATATCTCCTTCAATTTATTTATACTCATTTTCTAGAACTGATTGCTGACCTTATGAGTTAATCTTTCTCCTTATCGTTTTTTGTTGTTTGGGACAATCTATTTGTATATCTTTTAAGTTGTATTGCGTTTTGCGTTATACGTATAACTTGTGTTATAACTAACACTGTTACCATAATCGTTAAATAAGCATCCACCTATAATACCTCCCCAAGTTATTTGTTATCATATTTAGTATAACATATTTTCTGTATTTGTCAATACTATTATTTTAGTAATTTAAAGTTTTATAACATCATATTCTTGACTCCAAATATCCCATTCTCCTTCTATTGATTCAAATATAGGTTTACCATTAAAATCATAACCAACAAATTTTACTTTAGGTTTTTTAATAAACTTGCCAAATCTTACAATATCACCCTTTTTAAATGGTTTTTTATTAAAATATTTTTTATATACTTTCAAATTTACAATATTTCCAGTAGATAAACCATATACACTTACTTTTGGAGAATGTTTTGTATCTAATTCTAGAACATAAGATGTTCCTTTTGATAAATCATACGTACTCATTGGTGTACCAAGCAACTCAGTCTCATAAACAATTTGTTCATTTATTGAAAAAGAAATATCGTCTATGTCTTTTTCAAATTCGTAAAGTAATGGTATACGTTTTTGTTTTGTTTTTTCTGTATGTTTCTTTTCATATCTATTTTTACCTTTAGTGAATTCATCAAAGATAGATAATAATTTTTTATTTCTACCAAATTGACTAAAGTAATTTAGTTTAATCAAAGTTTCTATTTTTGAATTACCAATATTAGTTTTCTCTTTAATATCAATAAGTAAATCAACAAAAAAATCGTATTTTTTATTTTTAAACTGAATTAATTCTTGAGCAACATTAACTTTATCGCCAAATCCTTTAATCGAAGATAATCCTTTATAAATACTGTTTGTTTCTTTATCAGGATAATAATTTAATCTTGAATAACCAAACTTAATAGGTTTTATTTTTATATTTTTTAATCTTGCTAATTCAGTTCCATCATTTATGTCATCTTGGTTTTGTGCATTATTTAAATATGCAGTAATAAATTCTAATGGATAATAATATCTTAAATAAGCACAGAGATAACCAATCATACTATATCCGGTACTATGATTATATCCAAATTGATATTCTGCACTATCTTCAATAATTTTTAAAAAAGCTTTTGCTTCTTCTTCTGCTATTTCTCTTGGTTTATTTGATTTATTACAATAACCTTCTAAAATTTGTGGTAATGCTTTTTCAAGTCTATCTTTATCTTTTCTTCCGATAGCCCTTCTAACATTATCAGCTTCACTACCACTTAAACCACAAATATCTTGTAAAAATTTAATAGTATCTTCTTGAAAAACAAGAAAACCATTATTTTCTTTTAATAGTTCATCAATTTGTTCTGATGGATTTTTATTAAATTCTTTTGCAATAAGTCTATCTCTATAACTAGTTCCAGATGGTCTAAGTGCAGCATTGATTAAAGATAAGTCGTTAATTCTTTGTGGTTTATACTGTTTCATTAAACTAAATGCAAAATGACTTTCAAACTGAAATATACCTACTTTTGAAGTAATAATATCATTCCATACATTTTTATCTTCCCAATTAATTTCATGTGATAATGGATATTTTATTCCTGCTAATTCGCAAGTATCTTTTATAATTTTAATATTTTTTAATCCAAGAATATCGTATTTTACTAAAGAAACCTCATGAATTTCGTTCATATCTATTGATATTATTCTTTTACCTTCATTCCAAAAAGTTCCGTAATTATCTGGTAATGTAATTGGACTTGCTACAATACCTGCTGGATGCATAGATTGTGATATTGCTGTATTTAACAATCCTTCAAAGTAATAGAATAACTCACTATATTTTTCTATTGTACTATCAGGATCTATTTCATATTCACTTTTTATTTTCATCATTTTTGAAAAGTGATATGGGCTATCATTTTCTTTTTTATCATAATTTTTTTCCATCCATTTAAAGTGTAATGCTCTGCCAATTTCATCTATTGTACCTTTTTCTGATATTGTTCCAATAGCAAGAATATAGGACGTATAATCTAAACCAAATCTATCAATAATATATTGATAAACTAAATCTCTTTGTGATGGAGATACATCAATATCTATATCGCCAATTTCAACCCTATCTTCATTAGCAAATCTTGAAAATACAGTTTTCCAAACGATAGGATTTAAATCTATAATATCTAAAATATAAGCTATTGTACTTCCACCAACACTACCTCTACAAAATCCATAAGGTATATTATTCTCCCTACACCATGTCATTAGTTCTGACATAAAAAGCATAAATCCCGTCATACCTATTTTCTTTAATACCCTTTTTTCTTCTTCAATATTTTTTAAATATATTTCATCGTTAGTAATAATTCCATTTTTAACTTTTTGGTTATATAATTTTTTTATTCTTTGCTCAAAAACTTCATCTTCATTATTATATAATTTAGGATACTTAAACGACATATCTAAATCAAATTCTTCAACACTATCTGCCATAATATTTGTATTATCAATTGCTTCTAAATAAACTTTTTTAGGTAAAACATTTTGTTTATCAAACATATCCACTAATTCATCATAAGATTTATAACTTAAATCAAATTGATCTTCTTCTGTATATTCTATTTTTTTTGCTTTTTGTAAAATACTTCTACATTCTGCTTTATATGTATTAAGTGAATGTGTATCTGTGCCAGCAATTAATTTTTTGCCAAGTTTTAATGATATTTGATATAATTTAAAATTATAATCTGCCTGTTCTTTATGTTGGTGCGGTTGTATTTCATAATAATCATATTTATTTAGTAGTTTAACTAAATAAGGATTATCTTTTGGTAATCTATTAAGTGGCGACGCTAAACAAGCACTAATTTTAATTACATTATCTGATATATCTAAAAATTCATCAAATGTAATACGATTTTTGTAATAAAAATGATCTGGTTGAGTAGATAAATCTATTAATGAATTTATCTCTTTAACTCCTTCATAATTTTTTGCAATTAATATTGTATGATAATTATCTCTTTCTTTTGGTTCAAGTTTTTCTGTAAGATAAACTTCTACGCCATGAATATATTTAATACCTTTTTCCTTACAATATAGTTTCTTTTTTACCCAATTGAAAACATTTCCGTGTTCTGTAAAACAAATTGCTTTTTGACCTAATTCAACAGCTTTATCAACATAATCTTTATATTTTGTGCAACTGTCCAATAAAGATAAATCACTATGTAAATGGTATGTAACATAATTATTCATTTTAAAACACCTGTGGTTTATATTCACAAATCCCATTTCTAAAATTACATAAAAAATTACAGAAAAAAGGATCGCTTTTTGGTTTCCAATCTTCTTCTTTTCTTATTAATTTAACCGTATCTAAAACCCATTTTTTTATTTTATCAATTTCTTTTTCATCAAAATCAATAGTAAACCAATCTTGTTTACGAAAAGCATTGATATGTAATTGTTTTGGATAAACACCATATTCTTCTTTTACAGGAATTGAATAAAGATACATTTGTGAGTAATATTCTTTTGCTTTTTGACTTTTAGCACTTTTAGGATCACTGGATTTATGATCTATAATAGTAATATTATTATTTTTATCTTTAGCCAACAAATCTATAAAACCTTTAATTTTTAATCCTTCTAAATCAAATATAAATTCTTTTTCAACCTCAAGTATTTCATAACCTTCAAATCCATCAAAATTATTTAGATAATCTAATCCTGCATTATAATATGTTTTATTTAAATCTACAAATTTATTTGGAGGTGCTGGATGATTAATTGTATCAAAATATTCTTTCTTATATACAGAAGATAATTCATAAACTTCTAATTCACCTTTAGCATATCTCTCTAAAATATCATGTAGGAAACTTCCATATTCAGCGAAAAAATTTGATTCTCCTTTTAAACAATCTATGTATTGTAATTTAAATTGCTGTCTGCATTGATAGAAAGTATTCAAACGTGAAAATGACCATATCATCTCATCTATTGCGAATTCATATTTGCTCAAATTAATATCTTCCCTTCGTATAATATTTCCCAAACTTCTTTACCTTGATCACATGGACATTCTTTTTCTTCTAATAAATTTTTCTTATCTTCTATTACATAAACATTAGTTAATTTTGGTAATAACCCAATATTAACATAAATATTATTGTCGTTTTTTATTTTATTAATTTTTTTAGTAACAATTTTAATTCCTTTATCCAACGCAAAAACTATATTAACTTTCAATTGGAGTAATAAGTTCTTTTGATATTCATTAATTTTATTAGTCTCTAAAGATACTACATTATTAAACCCATAACTTTCTGCTAGCATAACTCCTTTTGCTCCCTCAAATACAATTACTTCATTTTTTTCTTTAATATAAGATAAATTTTCATATAATCCAAAAAGAAAATCATTAGTAATTATTTTTTGATAATAAATGTATTTAGGTATTCCTAAGTCTTTATAGTTACTATATAAAGTCCTTCCTTTAATTGCTATTATTTTTCCTTCAATATTTTTTATTGGAAATACTATTCTATTATGTTTATCGTATCTTACTTCATATTTGTCTAGTATTTCTTGTTTAATACCTTCATTTAACCATTCTTTAATTGGTTTTTTAGAGTATCTTTCCATATAATTATCTGGTAAAAAATCTCTTTGTATTGTTTTTATACTTTTATTTTGTGATTTTGTTTTATATAAAAAGTTAAGAACATTACTATATTCTTTAGGTATAAGATTTAAATTACCATAATTAATAAGATGTTCTATTGCTTTTGGGAAAGATAATTTATGATAATTCTGCACAAATTGAATAACTGAACCTGCTAAACCACAACCCAAACATTTAAATACATTTTTTTCTTGGTTAAAAGAAAGAGAGGGAGTATCATCATTAAGATGAAAGGGGCAATTAGTCCACCATTCACCGTATTTAAATTCCAGATTAAGATATCGTTTAGCATAATCAACGATATTTATTGAGTTATTAATTTGTTCAATTGTATTATTATCATAAATAATCATACTTCCACTTCTAACGTTTGAATTGGTGCTTGAATTATTGTCATTTTATTTCCATTAAAAATACAATGAATAAATTCATCTTCTAACATTTGCTCTCCTAATCTATTTACACGCACTTGCATTGTATAATTACCAACCTGATTTATTTCTTGACCTTCTAATTCTTTTTGAGTTTTTTGTTTCCACCAAATTACGGTAGAAACATATCGAGCTAATTTATCACTATCACTAATTTCCCCGCTTCTATTTAGTTGTGTTGCTGTAAGAACTGGTATTTTTAACTGACCTGCAATAACATTTTTCAAATAATCTGCCTTTCTCCCAAGTTTGTTGTATAACACATTTGCATCGCCGTCATTATCTTTTATATAATCAAAGATTAAAAAATCTAACCCATATTTATATTGTAATATTTTAGTAGTAGAAAAAATATCTTCTTCTTTCCATTCTGGTTTATATTTATGAACTAATTTATATTTTTTAAGTAATGATAAAGCATCCTTTAAAAATTTTTCTTCAGAAGTAGTATAACTTTTTTGTTTAATCTTTCTAACCTCAACTTGTGCTAAATTAGCTAGTACTCTTATAGTAAATTCCTTTGTTGACATTTCTGTATCTAAATATCCTATACTACATCCTTTGTTTGCTTGATAAAGTGCTTCATTCATTAGATATGCTGATTTACCTTGTTTATATCTAGCAACCAGCATAATAACTTCGCCTTTAGAATATGTAAAATATCTTTTTAACATCGGTATTTTAGGATTAAGAGCTAAACTATCATTTTCACTTTCTTCTAGTATTTCATCCCATATTTCATTAATTTGTTCACATAAAGGAATAATATCATCATTTAATATATATTTTTCATTAAGTTTATTAAGAGTATTATAAATATCTCCACTTAATTTACTAACGTCATCTTGTTCAACGTCTAAACAAATTTTATCAAATTTTTTCAGTTGTTTATGTAATTCTCTTTTAAAAGCTAACGCTAAAACTCTATTAACCAACACTTTATATTCTTCAAGAGTATCTCTTTTTATATTCTTAGAAAGATTAATATATTCTTCAAGATTAATATTATATTTATTAAACGTATTTTTAATTCCTTCTTTAGAGTTTATCGTTGTAGCAAGATTAAACGAATCTATATTAGTTACGCCTTGCTTAACAAGTTTTTCAATTGCCCAATATAAACAAGATGATTCTTTATTATAGAAATGATTAGGTTTTAATTGTTCGCTATAAAAAATATATTCTGGATTATAAATTAAAGTTGCAATAATTCCTGCTTCAGCCATAGTATCAGAAATAGTAATGTCTTTAGGCAATAAAACCTCTCCTCCTTTATGATAATATAAAGGGAGAAATTTAGTTATCTCCCTTTATATTATTATTTAAACAATCTTAGAACGGGATATCTTCAGGGTTAAAATAATCTTCTTCTTCTTCTTTATTTTCCTTATTACCTTCTTTTTTAGCATCAGCAAAATATACTGATTCTGCTACTATTTCTGTAACGTAATGTTTCCCGCCTTCTTTATCTTTCCAACTACGTGTTTGAATTCTGCCCACAATACCAACACGTAAACCTTTAATAAACCACTTTGAAACAAATTCTGCTGTTTTACTCCATACTACTATATTAATAAAATCTGTTTCTGGTTGTCCTTCAGTTTTAAAACGTCTATCTACTGCTAATGTAAAATTACATACGGGAGTACTATTGTTAGAAGTATAACGTAATTCTGGATCATTAACCAATCTACCAATTAAACAAACATTATTCATATTATTTTACCTCCAAATTTTTTAGTTCTTCATAAACTTTATCTGCTACACTAGGGTTTTTTATAGCATTAAAATTAGCTGATGGCTTACCCTTTAACTCAAAATTTTGTTTAATAACTTCAATAATTTTGTTTTTGTCTACGCCATTTTCTTTTAATGACTCAATTAATTTTTCAATCATTTTTATTTTATTTGGTAATTCTGTATTTGTTTTTTTAGCTTCCTCATCTAAAAAAACATTTTCTTCTTTGGTGCTTGTTCCAAAAACATTATCTGCATCTTTCATTTTATTAACCAGTTTATCAAAAATAGCAAAAGTTGGGTCATTAAATATTTGTAATTTTTCAAATTCATCACTTCTTGATTTTTGAACTACTGCATATCTTTTTTTATTTTTTTCATCAAATACTAATCTAATAGTAAAATCTACAACATATTTAGTATTTTTTTCGGCTTCATAAGTATATTCACCTGTACGAATCATACTGCCATCTGGTTTAACTTCTAGGATATCTTTTTCTCTTGCTATCAATATTATATTTTGAGGGAGATTTTTAAGTCTAAGCATTAGATTTTTATAAATACGTTTCATATCTCCCCAATCTTTTGTATTAAAGGATTCAAGTTCTGCTTCATTTCTATCCTCTAAACTAAATTCTTTATTTTGTTTTCTTGCTTTTTCTAATGCTTTTTGATCTTTATATTCTAATCTTTGAGCTTGAATGTTATCCCAAATGTCGCTAATAGGATCGATTACAAATGTATCATATTTTTCTCTACCCTCTGGAGTATCTAGATAATCTATTGCTTTATTTAATTCTCTAATAGATGGTGTTTTTAGTCCGTCATCATCTACCCAATAATCAAAATCAAAACCTTCTCTACCTTCAAATAAATCAGTTCCACTTTCTGCGTCAAATATTAGAATTTTCCCTGGAGTAGATTGTAATGCAAAATGAGTTTTTCCAGTTCCCGAATCTCCAAACAAAAGAATTTTTAATGGTTTTCTTTTTAAAGCACTAGCTTTTTTAACGCCCATATTATGTATTTCCCCCTAATATTATTTTATGTTTTTAATAAACTCTATCTCTTTCTACTTTTACATTAAAATTAAATTCCTCAAAGTATTTCCTGCTACTTAAATAATCAGCTAAATGAACAATGTTTTGTATTTTACTTTTAGGTTTCGGCAACACCTCCTTTTTTGTTAGATAATCTTTATTAAATTCTCCCATGTGTGTACGAATACAATCCAATATTTTATTTAGTGTTTCTTTGTCTAAAATATTTTTTAACTCTTCATCTCTTTCAATAAAATTTGCCATTACTAAAGGATGTTCGACAATACTATATTTACTTTCTGGCACACCTTTTTTAGCACAATCATGAAGAATAAGAGAGGATATTATAATATCTTTTTCATCTTCGGTATACTTGTTCATCATTTCTAAAGAAAGAATATCTACAGCAATTCTTACCGCTACTTTAGTATGTCTTAATAAACCTCCATCTCCTAAAGAAAAAGAAGGGTGATACTTATTTGTGCTTGAAGCAGGTATAGTAAAAAAGTACTCTGGAACTTTTATTAATACTTTCCCTGTAAACTCTCTAATTTTTGGATTTTTTATGTATGCTAATTCTGTCTTAAAAATTTCTAACCTGTCCATTATTATTACAATTCCACCTTTTCTACATCAACTATACTAAAACTAATCACTTTACCAATGAACATTTCAAAATCACTAAATTTTAATAAATCAGTCCTTTCCTCTTTTTCATCATCAATAAGAAACCCATCCGTATTAATTCCACGCAAAATACCCTTTGCTCTAATTTTGTTTTTAGTTTCTTGCTCTTTAATAACACTCATATATACACCTTCCTTTTAAATTTAAATACGAATTTTATTATACTATTATTTTTGTATTTTGTCAAGATGTAATTTTATTTTCCAATCATTTTTAAAAATTCATCTTCAGTAATAATAGGGACACCATCTTTTTTAGCTTTATCAACTTTTGTGCTACCTTTAATACTACCTGCAATAAGATAATCTAGACTTTTTGCATAGCCACTACTAAACTCCGCACCTAAACTTTCGGCAATCTTTTTTAATTCATCTTTCTTATATGAAGCAAATGTTCCTGTACAATAAATTTTTTTACCTGCAAGCGGATTATTTAAAATTTTTTCTTCATCCTTTATAAATTTTATTTCGTTTAAAAGTCCTATCCATAACTCTCTTTCATTTAAATTATAATACCATTTATATATATTTTGATTAGTTACTTCACCAAAATCAGGTAAATTAGTAAAGTCATAATCGTTAATAATTGCTTTCTCAAATTCAAACCAATCATCATTAAACTTTTTAGCAATAATTTTTGCTCCGCTTTTTCCAACCCCAGGAATACCAAGTGCATAAATAAAATTACTTACTTTTACTTCTCTTGATTTATTAATTGCTTTTACTAAATTATTATAACTCTTTATTCCAAATCCTTCCATATTAATAATTTCATTTTTATATTGATTAAGATTATACATATCATTAAAGGTTCTTAAAAAACTTTTATTAATAAATTTTTGAATAGTTGCTTCTGAAAGTCCTTCAATATTTAAAGCATCTTTACTAACAAAATGAACAAATTTATTTACTAATTTTGCGGGGCAATGTATATTCTCACAAAACAAAAACCTCGCATCTTTTGGAGTTTTTATTACAATTTCCCCGCCACAAGAAGGACATATCATATCTATCTTATAAGTACCTGAACGTGTAAGGTTATCTTCTATTTGGGGAATCACGGCATTTGCACGATAAACGGTAATAATATCTCCTATGCCTAATTCTAATGCTTCAAAAATATCATAGTTATGCAAACTTGCTCTGGAAATTTTTACTCCGTCAATATCAACTTCATCAAATATTCCTGTAATAGATACCATACCAGTTCTTGTGGTGTTTAATTCTACACCTCTAAATATTGTTTTATAGCTATCATCATTCCATTTAAATGCATATAATGCCTTACTATGATGCCCTGTAATACCTTGCTTTTTGCCATATTGAATACTGATATATTCAATAATTAACCCATCAGTAAGATAAGATAAATTAGGAAGCATTGATTTAAATATATTAATCCATTTTTCTAATGTATCTTTAGTTACAATTTTATGATATACTACTTCAAATCCTAAGTCCTGCAAAAACTCAAATTCAGTATCTTTAAAATTTATCCTATTGTCACATTTAACAATACCAAAAGCAATAAATAATAAATTTCTTTCTTTGGTAATATTAGCGTCTAATTGACGAACACTACCTGCTGCTAAATTACGTGGATTAGAATATGGTTCCTTACCTTTGGCAACCAATTCAGCATTAATTCTTTCAAAGTCTTTAAATGTAACTAATCCTTCTCCACGCACTTCAAGATATCCATAATAGTCAATATTAAGAGGGACATTTATGAAGGTTTTTACAGTATGTGTAACATCTTCGCCAGAATAACCCCCGCCTCTCGTTATTGCTTGTTGAAGTTTGCCGTTATTATATCTGAGAACCAATGTTAGACCATCTAATTTCCACGAAAGAATACATTCTTGATCTTTCATAAATTTAATTACATCTTTAATATCCTTAGATTTATCGACAGACAATATTGGTTCAGTATGTTTTACTTCTACAAGAAATGGTAATACTTCACCTTGAACTTTTTGTGTCGGAGATGATGAAAGAACATAATCCATTTCTTTTTCAAGTGATTCTAATTCATTATATAATTGATCATATTGTTTATCAGATATGGTTGGAGAATCTAATACATAATATTCGTATGAATATTGGTTAAGTAACTTTGTAAGTTCCTGAATCCTTTTTATTTTATCCAAAACCCAACCTCCTCTCAATATATTTTATTTATCAAGTATATTAATCCTTTCCAAATATTTTATCTTGACATTCTTGACAAAGCCCTGAAATTTTATATTCTTTTTTAGATATTTCGTTTCTGAAATTATTCATATTAATTACTTTTTGGCAAAATGGACATATTTTATTGTTAATCATATTTACATGCTTACCAAATCCACAATTTTTCATTAATGTTTCATTCAATATGTATATCATCCTCTCAATATATTTTTATTTTAGCATTTTTATTCTTGTTTGTCAAGAGTTAGAGTAACATTTAAATTACTTTTTAATTTTTTCTTTCCGTTATTTTTTTATTTAAGCTTCCAGATTCTATATGCACTCTTATTCCCGCAATCCCAATTGTCATAGTATTTGCCATCAATTACTGTGGTTAAATGATTAGCAATTTGAATAATAAACGTTCCTTTAAAACGACATATATCTTTGACTGTATATCTTTTTTTCTTTCCGTCAATTTCATATTTAACATCAATTGTTGGGTATTTAGCTAAATATTTTCCGTAAATAAAAGGATCGTTTTGAACGCTATAATGTTTTCTCCCTATTTCAGTTAGTTCATCATATACTTCTAACCATTATTTAGTGGTTATATTTTATTATACCATATCTTTGTTATGTTGTCAATACTATTATTTTAGCATTATGTAATTAAATTTTTAAAAATTTCTTCCATTACATTAACGACTATCGAATTACCTGCTAAATTATATATTACTGTGTCTTTAAAATTATTTTCTTTTAAAATATAATAATCCTTATCGTCAAAATCCATTAATCGAAAAACTTCAAGGCATGTAAGATATCTAATTAATCTTCCATTAACTACTTTAAGCCCCTTTCTTTTATTTTTAAGTGCTAGAAGATAATCTTCTTTGAGATTTTCTGGTAATTTATCTATAAAAGCTATCATGCTATCTTTTTGAACGGTAGTTATTGTATTTAAGTAATCATCCTTTCTTATTTCTAATGTTTGTGGCTGACCTTTATAACTTCTGGTTCTTAAACTACAAACTTTAATATAAATAGAAGGTATATGACCCCCACCTTTTGCAGTTCTTATTGTTGGTGAATAATTTTCAAATATTCGTGGTTTCTTTTCTTTAAAACCACCATAAATATTATGTAAAATAGGCAACTCTGCATCCAATTCAATTATATCTTGTAAATTTTTTTTTAGCGGGACTGGTTTTGGAAAAACAAAATTTCCTTTATCAACGTCTTGCCTAATAGATATGATGAATACTCTTTCTCTATTTTGCGGAACACCATAATCTTTAGCATTAAGAACTTTCCAGTAATTATTATAACCTGCCATTTTTAAATCGTCTAATACTTGTTTAAATTCTTTTTGAAATCTTTTTGAAGTAAGTGCTTTAACATTTTCTATTATTGAAAATTTTGGTTTTTTATATTTTAGTATTTTTATACCATCATAATACAATCCACTTTTTGTTTTATTTCCTTTTTTATCTACAAAACCTTTTTGTTTACCAGCAGCCGATATATCAGTACAGGGGAAACCCCAAGTCATCATATCAAAATCTGATAGTTGTTTTATATTTATTTTAGTAACATCTCCCAAATTTAAATCTTCACTTACATTATGTATTAAACAATATGCCATAATAGCATTTCTATCAATTTCACTAAAATTAAGTAATTCATATTTTATGTTTTGTCTTGTTAATGCCTTTTCAAAAGCTCCTATGCCACTAAACAAACTTAATACTCTCAATAATTACCAACTCCTCCTTTTTTAATAAAATCACTCCATGTTTGCTTTGAATAGATTCCTGGCATCATCCAGTAAAATCTAAAATTTCTTAATAGCTCTTTATTCCATTTATTTGATATATAATTATTTTTATATTCTATATCATCAAGCGGTCTATACTGTTGCGGATATGGTCTACACCCTAACTTCTTAATTTCATTTGCTCTATACATCGCTTCTTCAAAAGTATCTGTATAATTATAAAGAATATAAACCATAATTTTATTTTTATTTATCCCTGAATCTAAGCATTTCCTAATTACTTCCTGTATCAATTTATCTTGATTCATATTATCAAAAGCAAATCTTAAACCATCTCTGTCGAATTTTAAGTCTTTAATGCATAGCAAATGATCGTCTGTAAAATATCTGCAATCAAATCCATTATCGAAAGTACATGTTAATTTATTTTTTTTTAAATAATTCATTAATTCTTTAAAATGTTCAAAGTCACCAGAAGTTAAATTATTATCATGTATCATAACTTTGGATTTATTAATATCAATACTGTCTTGCCAATGCTCATTAATTTGATATTCAGGTTCTAAATATTTAACAGCACAAAATCCACACTTATTTTTACATCCTCTTGAAGTAAAAACTTGAGATACATTTTTCATTGGATGATTGGGAAACAAGTTATAATCGGGATAAAGATGGTCTATTTTATTATAAATACCCTTATATGGCATTATATTAGTTTCCTGATAGAATTTATCTGCAAGAAGCGTAGCAGAAATTCCTCCAACTAATATATTTGCTTTTGGATATTTATTTTTATAATATAATATAGTTTTAATATCTTCGTAAAAGTGATATGTAAATATAGTTGAATAGCATATAATATCATAATGTGGTTTTAAGGTATTTTTTTTATCAATACCACTAAAATAATCAACATTATAACTTTTATTTTTATAATATGTAGAAAACTTCATTAAAGCTAAATTTCTATGTTTCTTTTTATACTTATTTTCTAATAGTAATATATTCAATGTTTTATTTACCTCCAGTAAATTATTTAAATAAAAGTAATGCTTTATAATTTAATATATAAACTTTCATTTACATATTCTTTATTTGAAGTGCCTATTACTCTTCTAAAACTACTATTTCCACTATAAACATACTCATGAATATCATATATATCTATCGGCACAGAATATGTCATATCTTCTGATGTTGTTATACCGTCAAAACTGAGCAAATACATTCCTTGTTGATCTCTTAACCAACTCCAAAATTTTTCATAGTTAATTGTTCCATAATACATACCCTTTGTATTTGCATAAGGAGGATCGAGATATAAAACATCGCCTTTTATAGATTGTATTTTTTCATAAGATTGATGAATAAACTGCACATTATTTTTATTTAATATTTCAAACCACTCAAAAATTATTTCATTTAATGTCTCAGGTTTAATTCCATTTCTGGTTACATGAAATGAATTATTAAATTGCCCATTTTTATTATATCTAGGCATACCATTAGTTGTAGTTCTCATAATAAACATAAAATCAGATGGATTTTTATATTTGTTAAATCTTTCTCTTACTTTGTAAAAATATTGTTTTTTTCTCTCTTTATTATCATCTATATTTAATTCATTCCACATAATTTTATAATCTCTAGATAATTTATCAGGATTATTTTTTATACAAATCCATAAATCTATTAGGTTTTTATTAATATCGCTACATATGTATTGTCTTACTTTTATATCACTATCTAATAACTGTCTTAAAACACTACAACCTCCACAAAACGGTTCATAATATGTATCAATTACTCTTGGAAATTTACTAATAATATATTTTGCTTGACTCCTTTTACTTCCACTCCATTTTATAACTGGTTGAAATTTTGCTATATTATCACCCCCTTTATATTTTTATTTTGAAGATTTTTTAATGTAAGAACACTATCTTTAATTTTCACTTTAATTCCACTCTCCATTATTTTTAGATTCTCCATAAATTAATTTTGTCTTAGGTATAAAACTATCTTCCTCATTTGGTCTACAAGGATTATACTGCACTTTATATCCCATTACTTTCATTTTATCAATATATTCATTTCTTACTCCTATAAAAGCTTTACTAAAATCACCATGACCACAACAACAACCAGTAGTTTTAATTCCCATTTCCCATAATTGTATTATTTCAGGTAATAAACATTTATCTATTGATACACATTTTGGTCTTCGTTGCGATTCATCTTCCCATTCAAATTTTACTTTCCAAGGAAGATAAATAGCATAAGCACAATATCCTGTACCAAATGGAATTTCATTACATTTCATAGTTTTTTCTCCTTTAAACTATAAATTTAAAAATTTGCGATAAAAATGTAATTTTATTTTAATATTATGCAATTAAACTATATCTATCCTGCAAATTATTATCTAAAATATGTTTATTTATCCTATTTTTTGCAAGTTCGTAATATTCTTTATTTAATTCAAAACCTATAAAATTTCTGTTTGTATTTATACAAGCAATATAAGTACTCCCCGAGCCACCACAATTATCTAAAACTAATTCTCCTTCGTTTGTATAAGTCTTGATTAGCCATTCTAAAATTGATACTGGTTTCTGATTTGGATGTTTAGTTTTTTCTTTACTTCTATTGAATACACAATTAAAATGTAATTGACTATTTGGCATTTTATATTTATTATCTTCTCTATTGCCGCTCATGCCTCCATATGGTTGAAATTCACTACTTTTTGTTTTTACTGATTTCTTAGATAATCGTTTTAATTCTGCATCCGTTCTTTCAACCATCTGAGGATTATATGTAGGTTGTTTTTTATAAAATACTAACAAGTTTTCATGTGCTTTCATAGGTCTTTTCTTTGCTAATAGTGAACCTGTAGCAAAATTTTTACACCAAATTAATTCATATCTAAATAGTTTTCTATTACTATTTATTAAGTCTGTAGTAAAAGGTTGTGTGCCAAATAATACAATTGCTCCATTATTTTTTATAATTCTCTCATATTGATTCCATAATGGTTCAAAAGGTATTAAATTATCATAATTACATTGAGTTACACCATATGGCAAATCACACAATATCATATCAATAGATTTATTTTCTATATACTTCATTCCTTCCAAACAATCCATATTATATATTTTATTTATCTCAAGCAAATTATCAACCTCACTTTTATATTAATAATTTGTAAATAAAACATTCTTTTTATTTAAAATACATATTAACTGTATTAATCAATATTTGTTTAAGTTCATCGCTATAATTAAATCGTTTCTGATTAAGTTCAATACTTTCAATTATGTTGCCATTATTGTGTCTTAATGTAGCAGCCTTCCAATCAGCAATCATTTCACATAAATCAACCAACGTCATATCTTTAATTCCATTTTCAAAATGTTCTGGATGATGACGATTGTTTGCATAGTGGTGCTTTAATGCAACTTGCATTTCTTTTAAATATGTTTTATATTCATCGCTACCATAAACACAATTTTTAAGTTTTGGAGTATATTTATCAAATATAGGTTTTTCAGGTTCTTCTAATTTAGACTTATCGTGTTTTGATGTTTGCTCAAATAGTGCATTTTGTAATCTTCCAACATATTTTCTAACGTTTATAATGTGGTTTAATGTATCTTCTTTACTATCGTACATATCTTCATATGCTTGAATGTTTTTAACTTTCATAACAAAAAACTCCTTTATTATATTAATAATCGCTTATATTTTCTATTATAACTTGAAAATCTTTATACAAATCGGGGTCTTGCTCTGCAACAATACCATATAATTCAGAATAATTATATTTACAATCTCTAAAACACCTGCCATCCATATAATCTCCCCAATTATAGATATAGTGAATTATATCATCA
>Ga0265294_10004049_pt1 | contig 18444 bp, 22 predicted proteins | sample MunlanPumphouse3_FD_192504 | JGI IMG/M metagenome (GOLD analysis project Ga0265294, IMG submission 192504) | Groundwater microbial communities from a municipal landfill in Southern Ontario, Canada - Pumphouse #3 | ecosystem: Environmental > Aquatic > Deep subsurface > Groundwater | place...
AAATAATGGTCAATCCCAGGAAATATTTTCGCGCTCTTTTGGCCAGCGAGTAAAGATATTTGGCCGAGTCGGGATATTGCATTAGAATCCAAGCTTCGTCCACTACCAGAAGGCGTTTTCTCATTTCGAATCTTACTTGGGCCCAGATATAGTTGAGGATCATGTACATTGCCAAGGGGCGTAAGGCCTCTTCCAGATTTCTGATTGAAAAAACTACGAAGCCGCGATCCAGTTCGAAGTTGGTCGGTTGGTTAAACAATCCCGCAAAAGTTCCTTCGGTGTATTTGGTCAGGCGCCTCGACAAGCTCTCGGCGCCGGTGGTGTTTTGCAAAACACCCTGAAGATCGGATAGGAGCGGAGCGGGATTGGAGTGGGTGGAGGAATCCTCGGTTATGTCGCGCAGGGCGTAGGTGTCATAAATGGCCTTGTCCAAAATCGCATCTTCTTCGGGCGTAACTCCGCCTACCATCAACGCCAGCAGACCCTTAATGTCGGTTGTGGCAGTTCTTAGAGTAACGTCTCCGCTTTCGGTTTCGGTCGCTTTTGGCAGATCAAACGGGTTTATTCGCTTTTCGCTGTTTAGCGAAAAATCGAAATAGCTTCCTCCGACGGCGTTAGACAAGGCCTCGTATTCATTTTCGGGGTCTATGACTATGATATCGGTGCCAAACATCAGAGAGCGCAGAGCTTCAAGTTTTATGGCATAAGATTTTCCGGCGCCGGATTTGGCGAAGACGACTTCGTTAGCGTTTTCTAAGTCAAAGCGGTCGAAAAGTATCAGGGAGTTGTTGTGGCGGTTTATACCGTAGAGTATGCCTTTGCTTGAAGTTAATTCGGCTGATACAAAGGGAAAGCTGGTTGACAGGGAGTTGGTATCTAGATTTTTAGTAATTTTGACCTGATCTTCTCCTATGGGTAGGGTCGAATGAAAACCCTGATCCATTTGAAATATACTTTGTTTGGTGTAAACAAGAAGTCCTCCCAAGGTCGAAGTCATCTGATCAGCCAGATCGGATAATTCTTCCTGGCTTTTGGCATACAAGGTGAAATAGAGTCCGACCTTGAATATTCTTTGTTGTCCCGAAACCAGTTCTTCTCTCAAGGTGTCTATATCTGTAATTGCCTGATCCAGTTGAGGATTTCTAACCAAGCCCTTTTCTTGTTCTATTTGCCGGGTTGACTCTAATTTACCGGCTTGCTTGCGCATATTATCCAAAAATATATTGGAGTCTAAGGGGTTAATATGTATTGCCATATCCATATTGATGTCATAATTTATGACTCTGGTTAACCAGTTAGTGGTTAAAAACCGAGGATAGGCATAAACAAAAAGTGTTTTTACGAAAAGGTTGTTTATCTGCAAGAAATTTGGCGTAGTCAAAAAACTGGCAGGGGCGATAAAGTCGAGCATGGAGGCTGACGATTCTTCTATCGCCCGCTCGGTTTTGCGGGCCAATTTTGGGTTTATTTTTTGTTTTGGTTCTGCCATATTAGCCTTTATTTATAGGTATATTAGTGCCAGCTCCGGTATTTGGGGTGTTTGGTGCTGGTGCTTGGTTGCTGATGGGGACGTTAGGTGTTTGGGGCTGGGGTGCAGGCGTTGTAGTTGGACTAGCGGTAGTATTTTGCGGGTTGCTGATTGTTGCCGCTTGAATACCAGCCGTCATTGTCTGGCTTTCCTCTGCTACCCCTATATCGCCAATATCTCCTTTGAGCTTTTCTCTCATTGCCTCCTCGGGGTTGTAGGTGCGGTAAAATAATTCGATGATTTGCTTGGTAGCTAGAACTTGAGAAGATACTCCCATTGAAGCCAGACCTGAAATTACGGTATTTGTTTTTCCTTCTAGCTCCTCTTTTATAGTCTCAAATTTGCTAAGCGGAACCTTGAGGTGAATCCGGCTTATTCCGAGTATATACGAGAGTAATCCTGCTTTTGGCATATCGCTTGCAGGCAACTGGTGAGAAACGGTGATAAAAAACTTCTTGTCCATAATATTGGCAATAGAAATAAGTTTCTCTACGAAATCTACATATTCTTGAATTTGATAGCGAACCAATTCGTTTGATTCTTGGGGGATTCTATCCTTAAGGTCTTTAAGGTATGAGGTGAGATCTAGCTTTTTAGAATGAAGTACTATTTGAATCGGGAAGCCCAGAGAGTTTAGAAATCCTTGGTATTGCGAAATAATAGCGGTTTGTTCCTCCTCGCTTTTTAGTCCAAAGTTGACTGAATTTACCATAATAACTTGACTAAAACTGCCGTTTTTTGAAACTATTACTGAATCATATACGGCCGAAACCGGTATATTCTCTTGTGTGCTCGTTTTGTTTTTGTTTGTGTTTTGAGCCATTATCCAAATATTCCTAAAAATTTCTTTTTCTTGGTTGTGGCCGGTGCCGGACCCGTTTCCGTCTGATCTTGGGTGGTGGCAACTGTGTCCTGTGCGCTGTCGGTGACGGTCGGTTGCTGGCTATTTTGTGCCGGTTGGTCTTTGACTGAAATGTTCAGCTTAGTTCCTTCTTGTTGTATCTGCGCTACTGATTTTTGAGGGGTGAGGGCGGCTTGTTTTTCCTGAAGTGTTATGGCGTGATCCTCTAGTTGCTTGGCCAGCTGATCTAAGTCGCCCGTATCGCGTATCACTTCTTCTTTTTTCTTTTCGTTTTTATTTAAAAATATTACCGACTCTTCTTTGAAGCCGTCTTGCCATTTGCGATGTTTGGGAGAGGCGATAAAGCGGGCTACATTAAGCAAAAAATATTCAAACGGACGATCGTTGATTTTTACAAGCGCCAGAGCAAATCCGAGTAAACCTACCGGTAAAGCAACAATGGCAAATTCAAGAGAAAAGTTAATATAATTGTTTTGTAGGTAATTCCACCAGCCGTAAATTATTGCTCCGCAAACCAAAAGATAGATAAACTGCTTCATCGTGAAAGGGCCGACTATCTTGTCTTCCATGTCTATATTTTGCGGAACTTTATACTGCATAATTAAGTTAGAAATATTAAGTTAAAAGTCATAATTTCAATTGTTAACCGCTAAGTTTTATCTATCTATTCTCACGCCAAAAACAGGTGTAGGTAATTTTTTTTTAGCCCGCGAGGGCATAGATCCTCCACCTCCTTATTCAAATCTATTATACCAAATATAAATTTATTCCGCTTGATAGTAATCGGGCGAGGCATCCGGTGTCGGGGTTTGCATCTTTGTCGCAGGTTGATCTTTTGTCTCTGTCGAAGCTTGTAATTTCTGGTCGATTTGGGGCTTGCTGTCGGGGCTTTGCTGTTTGTTCTCTTTGAACTCCCCGATAATCTCCTCGGCTGATTTTTCCAAAATCGCTTTGGCGTCAGGGTGAAGATTGATGGCTTCTTCCAAGAATTTATCGTATTGGCCGTCTTTGAGCTCTTCGGCTTTTCTCTCCAGTTCTTCCTGCTTCTCTTTGGGCAGACTGGTTAGGATATTAACCATGAACCGGTTCATCAACGCTTCATCCAATCGCTTAAGTGCTTTTTGTTTTTCTTCTTCCGGCAATCCGTCTAGGTTCAGATTTTTCAAAACCTTCTGGTCGAGATCGTTAAGCTTCATTGCTCCTCCCTTCTTTCTATTTTTGTGATTTTAAGACCACTTATTTCGTCTGATCTTGTTAGGTCTACTGTTTTTATTTGTCCTGTTCCTTCACCCTCTGGTTTTTGCAGTCCTATCCTCTTGTTTTCCGTGTCTATTGCTTTGAGCAGGAACCCTTCGTTATCGCCCAAACTTATTTCAGCTGGATCAAAATCTTCTCCGGATGAGGCCTTATCAAGCAGGAATTTGAAGAGTGTTACAATACTCGCTTGTCTGTCCTCTCCTGTGCTCTCCCAAGTATCCTCTTTTAATTGCTCGATAACTTCATTGGCCTTGCCTTTCAGGTCATCTAGATCATCAACATAACCTTCCCAGTTAATATCGGGACTTGGGGGATTTTCGGGTGTTGCCTCTGTCTGTTGTTCTTGCTGTTCTCCCTCGTCTCCAACCCCTTCTACCCCATCATCTTGGCCATCTTGACTAGGTATTTCTTCGTCTTCTCCCGGTTCTCCGCCATCTCCTGCTCCACCTCCCTCGGTACCCCCGCTTCCGATTCCGCCCCCACCCCCTCCAGAACCCTTGATGCCACTTTCAACTCTCGCCTTTGTTCCCAGCCCGACAACGCCTGCGTGGGCCATCGAAGTTGCGAGCGGTTCGTTGGTAGCCGCTTGAGTCGCCGCTTGCGTCGCTTCTCGCGCTATGTTTTCTGGAAGCTCCACCGATAGTATCTGATCGGCATTTTTGATGGTGTTAAAGAAATTTTCGGGGTAAATTTCTTTTTCTATATCAACATTCTCATATGCCCTGTTTAGTATTTCTTGCATTGCTCTATAGTTGAATTCTAGGTTTTGATCCTGGTAGAAATAGGCATGCTCCGGACGCGGAGTGGCAAAGCGGAAATGCCCGGCTATTGTCTTGAAAAAATCCTCTGGTGGTTTTCCCGCTTCTTTCCATGCAACAAACTGCTCTTGTAAGCTGTTCGGAAGTTCGAGCCTATCGTCTTCAAGAGAGTTATACATTGTGTCAGCCAGTGAGTTTCCAAAATCAGTCTCTCGAGTTAGCCCTTGATCATAAAAATGTTGCTCGACATAATCGAATTGTTGCTCGGCATTATCCAGCCAGTCGGGGGGAGTATCTTTAAATCGGCCACGGTAGGTACTTTCGTCCGATTTTTCGCTTAAGATATATCCTTTATGGGCATTTTCGGATCGCAAGCTGTTACCAAACCAAGATACGATGTCGGAGACAGCCCCTACGCCGGCGCCGACAAGGGCTCCTTTTTTGACCCCTCCCCAAATAGCAGCTTGGCAGGCCTTTCGGACATCATCGCGATAGTTCTCCCTAAATCCTCTGCCGTCATTTCCGAGATTGTTTAGTATTGTCTCGTCTATATTTTGACCCTCTTGGCTCCCCAGCGTTTCTCGAGCTTCTTTTTGATAAAAAGTAATTAATTCCAATAGTCCCGACAAGTCTCCTCTGTATCCCTGTTCCGGATTTATAAAAGTTTCGGCCAAGCGACGGGCTTTGCGGACACTTTCTGTCCGGGCCCACTGGAGAGGTCCCCGAAGGTTGCTGTCAACCAACCTTGTTCCTACGACATCGGATTTGTCTCCCCTTCCTTCCAGAACGCTTTGCAAAAAAGCAAGAGCGGAGCGGGAGTCGTCTTCTTTTAGCTTTTGGTATTCCTCCTTGATAGCTCCGGCGCTAAAGCGCTTGGTTGCCTCGGCCTCGTAAGACCTCTTACCGCCCAGAATCCCGCCGATTATAGATCCGCTTATTGTCCCGGCCATGAAGGATAAGGGTGTCGCCTTTATGGCTTGGCGAAACACAAACGTTCCGCCCGAGATGAGAACTGATTTGGCAAGTCCGGAAAAAAACCCTTTTACTTTTTCTTTAAAACCCCCTGATTTTGTCAGGTTTGAGTATCTCTCTAGAATATCTTGGGATCGTTTGTCGATACCTTGTACGCTTTCTTCAAAACGAAGCAAGACGAGCTTTTTCTCCTCCTCGCTTAAACCTCGGCCGGCTACTTTTTCTATCCGAGCTATCTCCCGATCCCGCTTCAAGCGCTCCGCTTGTCTTTGTTGAGCTTCGGTCATATTGACACGCTCTTGGGGGGTTTCGGGGTCTGCTGGTTCTGCCAGTGATGCAGGTGTTATTGGCTCGGCTGGTGTTTGCGGTTCTTGGATTGGTATAGATTGTGTTTCTGCCTCTGGTGACAAAATCCTCCTTTTAGATCATTTTAGCAGAAAACTATACCTAAATTAAATATTAAAAAAGCCCGCCTTGGGCGGGTGTTCCGTGGGGTTTATAAACGGGAAAGGGCCCCGACCAAATCGCTTTTATTTATTTGCTGGCGCGTATGCGCCAATGCGATTGGTCGGGGCCCTGTTTCCTCCTTTGTATGCTCCTAGGTCAGGGTGCCGGCCTGCTGGAGCTGGGTTATCAGCCCCTGGACAGCCCTGGCATCATTCAGGTCTGTCGGCGGTTGCTGGACAGCTGCCGCCAGAATTACGCGGTCGATGTTGTCATCGACCTGCGTTGCCTGGGCGATGCCAAGCAGGCCATTGATCATGGCCCGCTGTGCCGGCGTGCCTAGCTGGGGAGCCGGCGGCGGCGTGGGCGCCGGTGTTGGTGTGGGCGGCGGTGTTGCTGGCGTGGGCGTGGGTGCCGGTGTCGGTCCCGGTGTCGTTGCTGGTGGTGTCACCGGCGCGGGCGGGTTAGCACCCTGCGCCGCGGCCAGCGCAGCCGCGCGCGCCACAGGATCGATCCCTGCGACACAGATGGCAACCGAGCGCCCGTTCGGGGCCGTTGCCGACCCGCGGACCTCGCCGTCTGCCATCACCAGCGCCTGGTTGAGTGTCGCCAGGCCGTAATTCTCCTCCTGGCGCCGACCGGTGTTGACGGCGATCCATACAAGGACCCCGACAACACCCAGCATAATGAATCCACCGACCGTTACAAGGCCGGCTACCATAGCAGCATCATTCATGCTGCTCCCTCCTCCTGCCGGCTCGGCCGGCGTGTTCTTGTTTTCCCCTCCCGACGATCGGGTCGGGGTACTACTCCCCGCCGCTGCGGCTGGGGGTGTTGACGCCCTGGTCTTCAGGGTGCCCACCTCCCAGTCGAGCCGGCAGAGGTCTCGCTCGTGGTCGCTGACTGTGTTGCGAGTGTCAACGACCACCGCCTGGATACCCACTGTGTCTGGGTGACCCGATGCGTACGACTCGTCGACGCATACTGGCTCCTCCTGCCATTCCACGTTGACGGTCGCTTCCTTCACAAACCTCCCTGGTGTCCACTCTTCTCCCAGGGCAAATCCGGCCGCCACCGCCCAGAGGGCGACGACGGCCCACACCTTCATGTACCTCATCCGCCATCACTCCTTTCGAGTTGACGGTGGCGGCCGGTGTGGGTGGTCGCCTCAAGCAGTGTCGATCTTAAGCCACAAGGCCAAGTATCGACTCCTGCTGTTATTTGAAACATCACGCCTTCGAGTTTCCTCTCCAGCGTGACCTGATACTATAGCACATTTTTACCCAAAAGTCAAGGGCAGGCGGGTAAAAAAGAGGTAGGGCCCCCGTAGGGGCCCCGAAGCTTGTCCAGCGGAATGCGCGATCATGACGCCGGCGGTAACGGACCACCACACTTCCCACAAGTAGTCTGGGAGCTACTGTTGCGGTGGCCACATACCTGGCACGTCTTAGACATGAGCAAACCCTCCCGATGCTGGACTTCAAACTGTCTAAAATTATACTCTCACGAGATATTTTTGTAAATAGCGCCGTCTTATCTGCTATTATTAAACCAAATGATTATCGATTCTTTTGACGGACAAAAAGAAGGGGAGGAGATTGTAGCGGTTTGGCGCCAGCATCCTTGGGTTCTGTCCAGACCTTCATTTATCGCTATTTTGTTAGTCTTGATAGGGTCGGTTCCGCAGGCCTTCTGGGACCCGAGCTGGGGGATTAAACTTATAATTTTATTTTTTGGAATTGCCGGAATCTATGTTCTCTCGGCTGTTTATTTGTGGCTCAATACGATTTTTATCCTGACCGATCAAAGAGTTTTTTCTATTTACCAAAACAGTATTTTTTCAAGGGTTACCAATGAAGTTCCTCTTCGCAACATTCAAAATGCTTCGCACAGCAAAAAGGGGATTTTTCAGATGTTGCTTGATTTCGGAACGGTCGATATCCAAACGGCCGGCTCTTCGATCGCTTTGAGTATCAAAAACGTCAACAATCCCTATCAGGTCCAGCAGGCGGTGTTGAAGGATTTGGAGAATTAGGGCTTGTTTTTGCGATTTGCTTTTTTTGGTGTTTGATTTATAAATAAGGCGTATAGTATTTCGCCAAGGGGAGGAATGGCGTTTGCACACTACATTGGAGGGAATTGCTAAACTGGCACATGCAGCGGCAGACCGAGCGGGAGGTAACGGAGTGCATGGCGATCTTGGCAGGATCGCGCGTTTGGCCGAGGAGGCCCAGGAAAGGCCGGTGGAGTATGTCGGAGTGTTGCTTCGTGAGCTGATGGTAGTGGCTCGGTTTGACCCGAACGTCAGAGACGGCCTCGAAGGGATTCTTTCCAAGGTTGGGTTCGTCCTTCTCGTGGAGGGAAGTAGGTATATTCCGATCTCTCTCGGGCAGTTAGTCGAGGTAGGCGGACAGGCCTGTGAGCTTGTTCTGAATCTGGATGGTGGCGGGATCTCCCCGCAGCTCAAGCTTCCCCTCTGCTAGATACTCGGGCGGTGGTGATGTCTGGGGGACGCTGGATGTTTCAGCGCCCCCTTTTTCTTTTGATCTTATAATCGAGATAAAAAAATCCACCGAAGGCAATTACGGAGAGTAGGCATAGCAGATAGACTTTTATTTGTCCGTAGGATAAAAGGGCGATTAATCCGAAGACAGTTGAGCAGGCCACAAGGATAAAAAGAGCCCCCCGAGGAGAGAGGCCAAGGCGTAAAAGCCGATGGTGAAGGTGCGACTGGTCAGGTGTGGTGAAGGGATTTTGTCCCTTTACTATTCGTTTTATGACGACATAGATTGCATTTAAAATAACCAAGGAAAAGACCATCAAAAGGGCGGCTAACTTTCCGCCGGAGATAACTGAAGTAATAGCCAGCATTAGTCCGATAAACATACTGCCGACATCTCCCAAAAACATCTTAGCCGGCGGAAGATTAAACGGCAAAAATCCAACTAGGGCGCCGGCGACAACAGATGAAAGAACGGCGGTGGCGGTTTGGCCGACGGTGTAGCTCAAAACACCCAGAATGACAAAGGCAATTAGCCCCAGGGTTGCCGCCAGTCCGTCCAAACCATCTATGAAATTGGTAGCATTGGTCAGCAGAACGACCCATAAAATAAGGATAATATCCGCCCAAACGACAAGGTTAAAAACATTGGAGCCAATTTGAATAGGCAGTTTGATTGAATCTAAATAGATGGTATTTCCAAAAGGATTGTTAAAATAGACCAAACCCACTCCGGTTAAAATGAGAATAAGGGCCGCTCCGATTTGAGATAGCAACTTATATGACGGCTTGACCCCCTTTATATCGTCGATTAACATCACAACCGATATAAAAACGGTTGCCAGAAGGATGCCGAGAAATCTTTTGTCGATTGTTATTCCGAGGGCTTTGTAAGGGAAGCCAAAATCAACCGGTCCTTTGTCTGCGTATAGACCGATAAGAATAATCCCGACCAGCAAGAAAGTGCCGACGATAGCTAATCCTCCCAATCGGGGAGTTGGTTTGCTGTGAATATCGCGTTTACGAGAAGGGGATAGTCCGATTTTATTTTTCAGAGCCCAGTTTCTAACCAGCCATGTCAAAAAGAAGCTAAAAACTGTTGCTAACGCTCCCCAAAATATGATCATATTTGACTTTAGATACTCTGTTCTTCCAGGTTATAAACTTCTTGCCAGTCGACTCTCTTGTAGGAGAATATCTCGTCTTTTTTGAAAAATCTGTCGATTTCTACTTCCGCATTTTCTACCGAATCGGAGGCGTGGACGATATTGTTTGAAGTGCTCATCGAAAAATCGCCTCGAATTGTGCCCGGGTCAGCTTCTAGTCCGTAAGTCGAACCGGATAGAAAGCGAACCGCCTCGATGGCTCTGACTCCCTCTATTACCATCAAAATGCTGGGCGAGTGTTTCATAAAATCAACCAAATCCTTGAAAAATGGCTTGTCTTTATGGTGAGCATAGTGTTCTTCCAGCTCTTTGTCTTGGAGGTTTTTCATCTTCATGCCGATAATCTCCAACCCTTTTCGTTCGAATCTATGGATGATCTCGCCAACCAACCCTCGATTAACTGCGTCAGGCTTTATAATCACCAAAGTTCTTTCTAGTTTAGCCATCTTGCCTCCCGTTTATTATTTGTTTAAGCTTTGCATTATTTATTTGCGGGCCAATAATCGCTAAACCCATTTTATCAGAATTGAAAATCTCGCGGGCGAGATTTTGGATGTCTTGAGGTTTGGTTTTGCCTATTTCTTTAACAATATCTTCGGGTTGTCTGATTTCATTCTCATATCTTGTTTCTTCGGCAAGATAAGAGGCAATCTCAAAACTTCCCTCTAGAGATAGAGCTAATTTTCCCTTGAGCTGGTTCTTGGCTCGCTCCAACTCTTTTGTGCTTGGCGGTTTTTGTGATATTTTTTTAAACTCGGACATTGTTACCTTTAAAGCCTCTTCGACTTTACCGGAGTTTACTCCGGCTGAAACTACGAAAGATCCGGTGTCTTCGTACCAATTTATGCCGGCGTTTACATAATATGCCAGTGAGCGTTTCTCTCTAATTTCACTGAAAAGCCGGCTCGACATCCCTCCACCAAGAATAGTTTGTAATATCGAGGCCTGATAGCGTCTGGGATCGGTTTTTGAAAAAAGACGGGTCGATAAAACCAGATGGCTTTGGTCTATTTTTCGCTCTTGGGCTACTATTGAATCTTTAATATTGCTATCGGAGAACATCTCGTTTTCAGGTTTAATACCTTGATCTTTTGAAGTAAAACGTTTTTCAACTTCTTTTTCCCAATTAAACTTTTTGGGATTTCCGCAAACTGCAATAATTGTTGAAGTACCGTTGTAGTTTTTATTAAAATAATTAGAAATATCCGGTCGGCTGATCGATTGTAGCGTTTCGGGGGTACCGATTAGGTCCTCGCCAAGTGGAGAGTCGGGAAACATTTGTTTTTGAGCTAAGACTTGTACATGTAACTGGGGGATGTCGCGGCGCATATTAGCCTCTTCAACAATAACGGCTCGCTCTTTGGCGATTTCTTTTTCTGGAAAAAGAGGGTTTAAATACATTTCCGATAAAATATCCAGCGAATTTTGAAAAACATCGGCTGACGATTGGATATAAAAATCAGTTGTCTCTTCAGAAGTATAGGCGTTGTAGTCAGCTCCCAGATTATCTAAAGCGCAACTTAAATCATGAACGGAAGGGTGTTTTTTGGTGCCTTTGAAAAACAGATGTTCTAAAAAATGGGAAATACCGACTTTATCTTTAGGCTCAAAGCGACCGCCTACTCCTACTGAAATTAAAATAGCAACTGCCTCGGTGCTTTTGATAGGGCAGGTTACCAAACGGATGCCGTTTGATAGTGTTTTCTGTTTGTAATTAATCATTTTACCCTTTCTACATATTCTCCGGTTTGAGTGTTTATTTTAATTGTATCGCCAACTTTGATAAAAATAGGGACTTGGATCTTGGCCCCGGTTTCGATAACAGCCGGTTTGGTAACCGACCCTTGGGCGGTGTTTCCCCTGATGGCTGGTTCTGTTTCCTCGACTTTAAAATCCATTTTTACCGGCAAGCCGACATTAATTGGCTTGCCGTTAAAATTAATCACATCGACTGCGGTTTCTTCTTTTAGAAAATCCTTGGTTGGGCCAATCGTTTCTCCCTTGATAGCAAACTGTTCAAAAGTGCTTGAGTCCATAAAATTGTAATTGTCATTTTGGGAATAGGTAAATTGGGCCTTGCTTCTTGAGATTTGGGCTTCCTCTATCTTGTCGTTGCCCTTAAATGTAAAATCAACCGTGCTACCAGTCAGAAGGTTTTTTAATTTAGCTCTAAGCATTGCTCCGCCTCGTCCGACCTTTGAGTGCTCGGCATAAACAACTTGGTGTGGAGCGCCGTTGTGGATTACATAGCTACCTGTTTGTAAGTCTGAAATTTGCAACATAATTATTAAATAATAAGTTCGGATAGAAAACTATCACTTAAGATTTGAACTTATAATTTTTGAATTATAATTTATAACTTATCTATTGGTGTATGGCAAAAGAGCCAAGACACGGGCTCTTTTAATTGCTCGTGACAGGTTGCGCTGGTGTTTGGCGCAGAGCCGAGTTTCTTTGGTCGGTTTGATTTTGCCCCAACTACTCAAAAACTTTTTGAGCCCCATATCTTTGTGGTCAAAATCAACTATGTTACTTTTGCAAGCAAAACATCTTTTCATATTTCTCCTCAAAATGGAATATCGTCTAAGTTGATCTCGTCTTCAATCTCTTCGCTCTTTTTGGTTTTTCCCTCATCCTTAGGTGTTTCTTCCTGGTCGTCTTTGGATTTGTCTTGGGTTGGGGTATAGCTAGATCCACCTGTTCGAGGGGAGAGATTAATTACATTTTCGGCGATGATCTCGGTGCGTTCTCGCTTATTACCATCTTGGCCTTCCCAATGTCTGGTTTGGATCCGTCCCTCGGCATAAACCTTGCTACCCTTTTGGATATATTGGCTAACAATTTCAGCCAATTTTCCCCAAGCAACAATTTCATGAAATTGAACTTCCTCTCTTTGTTCGCCGGAGGCATCTGTATAACGGCGATTGGTAGCTACAGCGAAAGAAGCGACCGATTTACCGTTTGGGGTGGTGCGAAGCTCGGGGTCGCGGGTAGCGTTGCCTATTATTGTAGCTCTATTTAGGTTAAGCATATTAATCCTCCACTAATTCTTGTAACTTTTGGTCTAATTCTGCGCTGGATGTAGTTTCAAGTTCTTTGTCTTTTTTCTTCGGTCGTTCCGTCTTCTTAGGTTTAGCCGTCTTTTTTGCTTTGGCTTTCGGGCTGATTTTAGGTTTCGGTTTAACAGCCGGCTTGGCCACTTCTGCTTTTTGTGGCTTTTCTATTTTGATCGGTTCGGGCACGCTTAAAGTCTCTTTTAGCTCTGCAGGTTCTGCTAATTTTGCAGGCTTTTCTTTTACGATTTCTGTCTTGGCTCGTCTTTCCCGAACTTTTTTCTCGCGTAGGGCTTTAACCAAAACAAAGCGAACGACTTGTTTGCTTTGTTTGATTTTATTTTCCAAATCGGCTAGTTTCCCACCGTCAATTTCAAAAATAATTGCAGTGTATTGTCCCTCGCTTAGATGCCCGACTTTATAAGCAAGATCTCTCGTGCCTAAATCTTTGGTGTCAACTAAAGTTCCCCCTAGCTCTTTGATGGCATCCTCTACTGTGCTAGTTTTTTCTTCTGGCGCAGTAAAATATGTAACTTCGTATTTTTGCATATATTCCTTTTTGGTTCTCGCCAGTTGGCGGATCCTCCCGCTACTTGTGCGGGAAGAAAAGTTAATTGATTCTAAATATAGCCGAAAAGGACTGTGAAGTCAACGGACTTGATCTTTGAGATTTAATTTAGAGCGATTTTGACGAGGTGGTCGATAAAGTTTTCAAAACTAAACTTGGCAGCCAGGGCGGCTTTCGGGGTTAGGGAATTGGGAGTTAGGCCGGGAAGGGTATTTACTTCCAGAACTTGGATTTTATTGTTCTTATCGATAATTATATCAACTCGAGAATAGTGACGACAGTCAAGGGCTTTATGGGCCTTGATAGCGATGTCTTCTATCTGTTTTTGCATAGCGGGGCTTATATTTTTGGCTGGGACTTCCTCGCGAGTTTCGGGGTCATATTTGGCGTTAAAATCAAAAAACTTTGTTTTAGGAATAATTTCGACAATAGGCAGGGCTTTGGCACCTCCGTCTTTGTTTTCGAGAACCGTTACGGTAATTTCCCTACCCTCGATATACGGCTCGACAATTGCTTCCCGATCGTAAGTTAAAGCGTTTTTGATCCCGACTGCGTAATCAGCTTCGTTTTCGCAAATGGATATGCCGATACTTGATCCTTGGGCAACCGGCTTTACTACCACCGGATATTTAAGGCGCATTTTTTCGCTCGGTTTGCTGATAATTTGGAAAGGCGGGGTGGACACGCCATATGTTTCAAAGATAATTTTGGAGAATTTTTTGTTTAATCCGGCGGCGGAAGAAGTAGCGGTCGAGCCGGTATAAGGCATTTCTATCTCTTCAAGTAGGGATTGGAATCCGCCGTCTTCGCCGTAGCGTCCGTGTAGGCAGACAAAAACCAGCTCGAAGTGACGCTTCATATCTATCAGTGGGAAGGTGAAAGAGGGAGAGAGCTTTTTCGGGTCTTTCTCTAAAGCTTCCAGCTCTGGTGATTGCATTAGTCTTCCGGTACCTGTATCTAAGATGCCCGAAGGATAACCCAGTTTTTCAAGGGCCAGGGCAACTGCCTTTCCGCTTTCAATAGAAACAGAGCGTTCGCTGGAGCGTCCGCCTAAAGCAACTAATATTCTTGGTTTTTTGGGGTCGTACATAGTAATTAAATTACAAGCAAAAAGTTAAAAGTCAAAATTTTAATTAATAACTTAGAAGCTTAATACTTGATCTTATAGCTTATGATTTTTTAATTTTAACTTATTAAGACTTTATCTTTTATCTTGTCCAGATCGGTAAAGCTGTCGGCCTGTTCTATTAGGTGCGAGGAGGCGGTTTGGCGGAAGGCCATTACCTCTGCTCGACATCCGAGGGAGTTGACGTGCTCTAAAAGATCCTTGAAGTCTCCGTCGCCCGAAACAAGAACGACTGCGTCTAGTTTGGAAGCGGTACGCATTACGTCCATAGCAATTCCTACATCCCAGTCGCCCTTTTTGGCTCCGCCAAAAAATATCTGCAGGTCTTTGGCTTTAACTTCGTATCCTTGTTTGTGCAGAGCTTCGAAAAAATTTGTTTCCTGCTCAATATCCGCCTTGATGACATAGGCGATGGCTCTGGTTAGCTCTCTGCCTCCAACTGCCAATTCCATAATTCTGCCAAAGTTAACCTTTTTCTTATAAAGGTTTTTGGCCGAATAGTACATATTTTGGACATCCACAAACACACCTACGCGCTGTGAAAATTTCAAATTTGCCATATTTTTCCTTAAATTCATCTTACCGCAAATTATAAATTATAAAAAGTTATGAATAAGATGATAACTAATCATAGCTTATTTTGCCAAAAAAATCAAGTCCCATAGAATAATTTCACAAAATGTACACCTACGGAGTGTACATTTTACGGTTAAGCTTCAGCTGTTAGTTTTAAACCAATTACTGTTGGTGTCTTTCTGATCTGGCAAGCAGGTTAAACTTCAAAAAGTATTGGCGGAAAAAATCATCCGTAAAGCTATATTCGTTGTTTGCGGTAAAATGATCGGTCCAAACCTCGCGGACTCTCGAAATCTCTTTGAGGCGGAATGGGTCTTTTTCGCTTTGGAGGGTTAGGTCAAACAATTCTAGAGATCTGAAAAAAGCATTTTCAGCATACTTCTGGTTTTCTTTTTCTTGCCATGACAGACTGCGGTGTACTTCGCTACCGATATTTGCCATTTTGTGGGCAAGCGACATTTTTTTCCATGCTCCGCCTGCCATCCCTTTATGTTTATATAGCTTCAGACTCATTTTTCTACAAGTTTATTTACAATTTCGATAATTTTCATGGTCTGATTATAGCATAGAATGCTCGGGTGCCGAGGGTTATTTTACTTTTATCTCGGCCGAGACGGAGGGGTTGTCCTCCAAATGAACACCGTAAGCGCCCGGTTTGTCGAAGCGATAGAGGTATTTTTCACCTTCTATCAGATAATTGCTATAAAGATCTGGAAGCTGGTCGTGCTCTGGATGGGGATCGGATATGACAAGATGTCTGGTTTTGTCGAGATTGATGAAAGTAACGACTGTACCTGTAGCAACTTTTATGGTTTGAGGATAAAACCTACCTTCTTTGATCGAAACAAAATCAGTCTCAATAGGGGTTGGTGATGGGGCGTAAACCAAAGGATCGTTCCTGATTGATTCGACTTTCAGGTTTGTACAACCGGTTGCAAGCAGGGTGAGGGTTATTAAGGTTATATTAATTAAAAGATTGTTCTTCATTTTTATATTGAAAAGCAGTTTGGCTTTTGGGGCAGAGCCCTTCTTTATTTAAGTTGAAGTAGCATTGAAGTCAAGGGACGAAAAACTCATTGACTTTTCAGGAGCGGAAATGTATATTGTCTTGACAACTGTTTTGGTTGTCAGCGCATACGACAGACTACGACAGACGGAACGGAGGGAAAAGATAGTGGTCAAGATAGCTGTTGTGTACCCCGATGAGTTTGTTCTGACCCTAATTGTGGAACTGCTGGGGAGCGAAGAAGGCTTCGAAGTAGAGGGATTCGGAGATGTTAACCTTCTCGTGGGGAGGTTCGAGGAGTTTGACCTTGTTGTAACCAACTGGGGTGGTAGCAAGAGGGCGGGCTACTACACTGCCGGCGGGCCGATGTTAAGCCGAGTTATCGATGCGATGCGGGAGGAGGGTATCCGGAAGCCGATTATCGTTTGCACCGGCGGGTTTCCGTCCGATGAAGAGAAGGAGGATTTCCCGCAAGTAAGCTACTGGTGGTTGGCGACGCAGGAGTTTTACGTAAGAGACGTCGTCAAAGCCATCAATGATGCGATTGCTAATACGTGGGAGGACTGACGGCTGCATAACAGGCGCCCGAAGGTCGCTTCGCGACTGGAGGGCGCCTCCCTAAATCAAGATCGACCTCTCTTTTTTTAAAAGTTTTATTTTTTCTCTAGCGCCCTTGTTAAATCCGCCTATTTTGCCGTCGGATCTGATGACTCTATGACAGGGGACTTCGGGATCTTGATTTTTATTTAGAATATTGCCAACAGCCCGATAAGCAAATTCGTTGCCTGCCAATTTGGCAACTTCTTTATACGAAAAGGTCTGTCCTTCGGGGATTTTTTTGACGACTTTTAGCACTCTGTTTTTGAAGCCCATAGTTCTAAGTATTAAGTTATAACCAAAAAGTTACAATTTCAAGCTTAAATGTTGAAAGACAATGCTCGAAATAGTAACCTAAAATCAAATATGGAAAAACTTGAGAGCTATTATCGCAAACGCGATTTTGCTAAAACCGGCGAACCAAGGGGTAGCAAGAGTGGGAGAAACCGAGAGCCGATTTTTGTCGTGCAAAAACACGATGCTCGGAATCTGCATTATGATTTTCGCCTCGAGATAGGCGGAGTATTAAAATCTTGGGCGGTTCCTAAGGGCCCTTCGCTTGATCCGTCGGTGAAAAGACTAGCTGTTTTGACTGAAAACCATCCCTTGGAATATGCCAAATTTGAGGGAACAATACCGGAGGGAGAATACGGTGCTGGCAAAGTTTCCCTTTGGGATCGGGGTAAATATTTCAACAAGAGGCTTCGAAAACAAGGTGTAAAAAAGCTGGATATGGAAGGTTCTTTTAGAGACGGTCTGATAGAGATTGAGCTCAAGGGTCGCAAGCTGAAGGGCGGGTGGGCTCTCAAGAAATTGCAAAAAGACAATTGGCTTTTGATTAAAATGAACGATGACAAAAAAGATTAAAATTAGCCGTCCCAGTAAAGTTTTATTTCCCAAAGACAATTTTACCAAGCGCGATATTGCCACTTATTATCGAAAAATCGCTCCGGTGATGTTGCCTCACCTGAAAGGAAGGCCTTTGGTGATGCATCACTATCCTGACGGGATAAACAAAGATAGTTTTTATCAAAAACAGATACCCGATTATTTCCCAAAATGGATAGATCGTCTTAAGGTCAACCTAGAAAAGGGAGGAAGCGAACAGATGGTTACGGTTGCCAAAGCTGACGATTTGGTCTATTTAGCGGATCAGGCGGTTATTACTTCCCACATTTTTTTATCGAGAGTGCCTAAATTGCATTTTCCCGATAAAATCGTCTTTGATCTTGATCCTTCAAAAGATGATATCGGTGCTTTGCGTCAGGCGACAAAGATTGTCAGGAATTATTTTAAAAGCAGGGGATATGCCGTATATATTATGACTTCGGGTATCAAAGGCTATCATGTTGTTATACCGATTAAGCCTAAGCTTAATTTTGATAATGTCAGAGAGTTGATGAAGAAAGTGGCGCAGAACTTATCTCTCCGATATCCCGATCTTTTGACCGACGAGATTGTCAAAGACAAGCGTAAAGGCAGAATTTTTCTGGATTATCTGCGCAATTCATACGGGCAGATTTCGGTTTCGCCTTATTCTTTACGGGCGGTAGATGGAGCGCCGGTAGCGACGCCGATCAGCTGGAACGAACTAAACAAAACTTCTCCACAGTCTTTTAATATTAAAAACATTTTAAAACGGGTCAAATCTATTAAAGATCCCTGGGAGAATATTTATAAGTTTTCCAAGATTTTAGATAAAGATATTGGACGCTAGTGCTAAAAAAGGTATTTAACAGCTAAAAATCCGCCGATTAAAAGGGCGGTAAAAACTAGCGAGAATATATCAAAATATTTTTCGATGGCATCGGCAATCTTTTTGCCAAAGATCCTCAAAGCGCTAGCTACCAGAAAGAATCTGGCGCCACGACCCAAGGCTGACGCTATGAGTAAGGTTGGTAGTGGAATACCGAAAAGGCCGGCGCTGATAGTTATCAGTTTGTAAGGTATAGGGGTAAAGGCGGCGGTGAAGATAGTCAGGAAGGCGGCACCGGCATATCGTTGGCCAATTGCTTCCATCTGCGGTTGCAA
>Ga0265294_10004053_pt1 | contig 18438 bp, 18 predicted proteins | sample MunlanPumphouse3_FD_192504 | JGI IMG/M metagenome (GOLD analysis project Ga0265294, IMG submission 192504) | Groundwater microbial communities from a municipal landfill in Southern Ontario, Canada - Pumphouse #3 | ecosystem: Environmental > Aquatic > Deep subsurface > Groundwater | place...
CCACTTTCTTTTTTTCTGTAAGTTGTGTATAATTCATATCAGAGCTCCTTCCTTGCATGGTATGGGCTCTTTTATTGTACCAAAAAACCACACCTATGTGGTGCGGTTCATATTTGAATTTAGGAAAACCACCTAAGTGGTTTTTTTATATTTAATTTATACCCATACCACCATCTATGCGGCAGGCTACTCCTGTAATATAAATTGATTTGTCTGAACCTAGGAAATAAATTAAGTCTGCAACTTCTTCATTTGTTGCATATCTTCCCATTGGAATTGATTTCATTATTCCCTCTTTAGCAACTTCAGCAGCACCAGGTACACTTCCTTCTTCAATTGAACGCATCATACGATTATCAACAGGCCCAGGGCATACAGCGTTAACTCTTACATTAGATGGTGCAGCTTCTAGTGATGCACATCTTGTTATTCCTAAAACAGCATGTTTTGATGCTACATATGGTGTTAAACCTATTGAACCTTCTAAAGCAGCTATAGAAGCTGTGTTAACAATACTACCATGCTTAACTTCTGTCATATGAGGTAAGACATATTTTATACCAAAGTATACTCCTTTAACATTAACATCTAAAACCTTGCTAAGATTTTCTGCTGTTGTTTCAACAATACTTTGAACCTTACCCTCAATACCTGCATTATTAATAAAAACATCAATCTTACCAAACTTATTTATAGTTTGATCTACGTAGTTTTTCACTTGTTCTTCTTTTGATACATCAGTAGGTACTATTAAATAATCACCTTCATTTAGATTAAGTTGTTTAGCAGTTTCAATTAAACCTTCTTCAAATAAATCCACTAAAGTTAGTTTTGCACCTTCCACAGCATATCTTTTAGCTACTTCTCTACCAATTCCACCAGCAGCTCCTGTAATAATTACAACATTTTTACTATTATTATTCATTATAATTCCTCCTTTTATTTTTATCTAACCATCTTTAGTCTATCATGTTTTATTATGTTTTATTATTTTATGTGTTTTTCTTTACACTATACAATTAAATATTTACACTTATAAATCAAAATAATATAAAAACCACTATAAAGTGGTTTATCTTGGTTTTAGAACTTTCATTTTATTTTTTACAATTCCAAATTCGAAGCTATCTGAAGTAAAGGTTTCACCATCTACATTACAACTAATAGGTTGTTCTGCCTCAGCCTTAATATAATCAGATTGATAGGTATGAACAAAGTTGAAGCTTTCATGTTCACCTTTTAAAACCTTTGTAAGTAAAAAGGGGATTCTTGCTTTATTTATTTTATCAGCTAGACATATGTTAAATAGATTATCTTTATAATTAGCAGTAGGGGCGATAGGAATTCCATTACCATAATATTTACCATTACAAATAGCGAGTAGAGTTATTTTTTGTTCTAAATCAACATCATTAAATGAAATTTTTACATTAGGAAATTTATAAGATAATAGGGTATAGAAGATACTTGCATAATATATCATATCATTTGGTATTAATTTATGTTGTTTCATAATAGAAGCATTAACAGCTACCTCTGCATCATAACCTAATGATGCTATATTAATAAAATGAGTCTTATTAGCATATCCAATATTTGTTTCATCGATAAAACCATTGATTGTTCTACTTATAATATCTATTTTAGTATCTGATAACATCCTAAAAAAATCATTACCACTACCAAAAGGAAGTATTCCTAAGATAGCATCTGTATTAACAATACCATTTACAACCTCATTTAAAGTACCATCTCCACCAACACTATATACAATACATTGTTTATTTTCTAAAGCATTCTTTTTGGCAAGCTTTGTAGCGTCTCCTATACTATTAGTAAATTCAAAATCAAAATCATTTCCATTCATTAAACAAACACTATAAATTACACGCAGTAAATCAAATCCATCTGCCTTTCCTGCTGTTGGATTTATTATAAATATATGTTTCATCAAACACCCCACCTATAAGGCTATTATACTTCTATTTCATTTATTTTGGTAGTATTTTGAAATGTTATATGATAAAATATTGATAGGTGATTTGAATGCATTATAATAGAAACGAACTTAGAAGATTAATTATGACAATCCTTTATCAAATAGCAATATATGAAAAAAACAATGTTTCATATGTAGTTGATGATGTCATTAAAGAGAATATTGAAATTGATAATGAATTTGTAAAAGATTTAGTTTATGGCGTCGTAAATAATATTAAAGAAATAGATGCTATTGCTAATAAACATCTAAAAAATTGGCAAATAGATCGTTTAGGTAAAACTGATCAAGCTATTTTACGTATGTCAATATATGAAATGGTTTATACTGATACTCCAGATATCATTTGTATAAATGAAGCTGTTGAATTAGCTAAATTATATTCTGATGATGCTGTAAAGGATGTAATAAATGCGGTTTTAGACAGCATTTATCATGAAAAGTAGGTGATTCAGTGGAAGAATTAAATAAATATCTTTCTATCACAGCTTTAACACGTTATTTGAAATATAAATTTGACAGTGATGATCACTTAAGGAATATATATTTAAAAGGTGAAATATCAAATTTTAAATCACATTCAAGAGGTCATTTTTATTTTACATTGAAAGATGAGACAAGTAGAATATCTGCAATTATGTTTTCGTCAAACACTTCAAAATTAATTTTTAAACCAGAAGATGGAATGAAAGTATTAGTTCGTGGTAAAGTTAGTATTTATGAACCGACAGGTAATTATCAAATATATGTTGAAGAGATGCTAGAGGATGGAGTAGGTAACTTATACATCGCTTTTGAGCAATTGAAAGCCAAACTTGAAAAAGAAGGCCTTTTTGATGTATCACATAAAAAGTTTTTACCTACAATACCAAAAAGAATAGGTATTGTAACAGCTCCGACTGGTGCAGCTATAAAAGATATATTATCAACTCTTAAAAGAAGATTCCCAATATCTGAGACAATATTATTTCCAACTCTTGTTCAAGGAGATGCTGCTCATACAAACATTGTTAAACAAATAAAGAAAGCAGAAGAATTTAATCTTGATTTACTTATTATAGGTCGTGGTGGAGGATCAATAGAAGATCTTTGGCCATTTAATGAAGAAGATGTTGCTAGAGCAATATACAACTGCAAAATACCTACAATTAGTGCTGTAGGACATGAAGTAGACTTCACCATCAGCGATTTTGTAGCAGATGTGCGTGCAGCAACTCCAACAGGAGCAGCTGAAATAGCAGTTCCTAATATGATTGATTTAATAAATCATATTGATAATTTTAAAATTAGATATAATAAAGTAATCCTAAATAAAATAGACAGTTTGAAAATGTTATTACATAAATTAAAAGATAGTTATATTTTAAATAATCCTATTCATATATATGAAGTTAAGAAACAACTATTAGATAATTATATTGAAAAAGCTAACACCTTAATTTTAAATATAATTGATAAAAGAAAAGATACTTTAATTCATTTAAAAGATAGTTATATCTTAAATAATCCAGATAAATTATTTGAAAAACCAAAAAACAATTTAACTAAATATATAGAAAAATTAGAAGTATTAAATCCAATGAATACATTAAAAAGAGGATATACAATTGTTAAGAAAGAAGATATTGCAATAGATAATATTAAAAAATTAAAGGTAAATGATAATATTAATATTATCTTTAACAAAGGAATTGTAAAAGCTAATATTATTGAAATAAAGGAGAGTTAAGATGGAAAAAACTATGAAATTAGAAGATGAACTAAAAAAATTAGAAATCATTATTAAGGAATTAGAAGCTGGTGATGTTGATTTAGATGATGCTATTAACAAATACACAGAAGCTATGAAAATTGCTAAAAGTTGCTCTGATAAGTTAGAAAAAGCTGCAGAACAAGTTAATAAAATTCTTTCTGAAGATGGTAAATTAGAAGATTTTAAAGTTGAATAATATGTAAAGAGCAAAAGAAAATTTTACTCTTTTTTTTGTTTTTTATACTTGGTATTAATTGTCTCAATATTTTGATTATTTAAAGGTACAATATTAATGTAGTCTATTGATAATTTAAAGGAGATGTTTTTATGTTTTTTAAAAAAGCGAGAAACATTCTATGCAGCTTCATCATAACTCTTCTTATTTTACCCACAACTGCATTTGCATATTCAGACTACATCATTGCAGGTGGAGAAAATATTGGTATCCAAATCAATTCTAAAGGTATATTAATTGTTGGTCTATATAAAATTGATAATTCTTATCCTGGGCGAGATGCTGGTTTAAAACTAGGTGATAAGATACTAGCTATCAATAACGAGAGTGTTGAAAACATCAATCAAATGGTTGAAAAGATCAATAAGGATCCCGATAAAGATAGTATTCAAATAAGTTATAAACGTTATGATAAAACGTATAACACAAATTTGAAATTAGTAAAAAATGAAGACAATGTTTATAAGACTGGACTTTATGTAAAAGATACCATTAATGGAATTGGAACATTAACATTTATTGATCCTAACACTAAAATATTTGGTGCCTTAGGACATGAAATAACCGAGAAAAATACTGGGCAAATGTTGGAAGTGAAAAACGGGAAAATATTTAAATCAGAGGTACAAAGTATTTCTAAAAGTAGTAATGGTTCACCTGGTGAGAAGAATGCCAAATATTATTCTAATATCATTTATGGTAGTATAAGTGAAAATACTAAATCTGGTATATTTGGTTCTTATAAAGAACATATGCCGAACAAAACATTATATAAAGTGGCTATGCCAGATGAAATTAAATTAGGAAAAGCATCCATATTTACGGTTATCAAAAATGAGGAAGTAGAACAATTTGATATAGAGATAGTCAAAATAAATAATGATGATAACCAAAAGATAAAAAATATTTTATTTAATATTACAGATGGTATATTGCTAAGTGCCTCAGGTGGCGTTGTCCAAGGCATGAGTGGAAGCCCAATAATTCAAGATGAAATGATAATAGGGGCAGTAACCCATGTCATTGTTGATGATCCTACCAAAGGTTATGGAATATTTATTACCCATATGTTAGATGAAGCTGAAAACTAAACGAAAGAGAGTAATCCTCTCTTTTTAAGCTTTGTTTTATATAAATTGTTTAGTTTTAATCTGTTGACCAAATTTTAGCATTGTGATAGAATCTATTATAGAAAGTAGGAGGATAATAATGAAAAAAGTATTATTTTTAGTTGGACTTGTTTTAATAGCTGGTGGATGTTCTAACAATCAATTTGAAGATAGTTATAACAAAATGCAAGTATCTGATGACAATATAAATGGATATACTCTAGATTTACGTATTTTTGGTAGTGTTGGGGATGAAAGAATTAACCAAGTTGTAAAAATCAATAGTTATAACAACAAGGATTATAAAATTACAAAAGGAAATACAGATGCATCTCTTAATGAAAATATGGAACTAAATCCTGATCCATATCTTGATGAAAGCATGAGAATGAATCCTGATATTAACATTAATGAAAATAGAGAATTAGACGAACTTAATAGGGAACAACAAGGGGATATAATCTATGTTATAGGTGGCAAAACATTTGTACTAGACAAAGATAACAAATATACTGAAACTGATAAACCTGTTAAATATAATAATCCAGCTATATATTTAAATGGTTTAAAAGATGTTACTGAAACAAGTGAACCGGTTGAAAAAATAATTGAGGATAAAACATATAATTTATATAATGTAACTTTTACTAAAACAGTTATTGAACCTATTATTAAAGATACTGGTATTGAAAATATTAGATTAGAAAATGATGTTAAAGGTGAAATATATCTTAATGCAGATGGATATGTATATCGAATTATTTATTATATAGATGATTTAACAATCAATGCTAATTATTACGGAATAAATACAGCTTCACAAATTACTTTACCTGTCGTTGAAGAACCGATCAATGAGGAATTAATGAATAGGGATTTAAATAATATAGAAAATTAGAATTTCAAACTAAGCTTAAGTAATTACATAAAAAAACAATACCATTAAAATTGGTATTGTTTTTAATATCCTATAATAGGAGCTATAATAGTAGCAATAACACCACCAACCATTCCTATTAGGGCTAGCCAAGTAATCACTTTAATAAATTTCTTGTTCAAAACTTACTCCTCCTTAAACATTATAATTTATTATATCACATCATTACCTTTAAAGAAATAATCATATTTTATAATAATCAAAATATAATTGACTAGAGGTGGAATATGAACAAGCTTATGCCAAAGTTAAAACCGTCATCTTTTAAGGGTAAACAATTATATCTTTTTTTATTACTAGTCTTCCTCGTAGGTATATTATTTGGTTCAATATTTATCACAATATTAAACGAACAGGACAAGAGTACTGTTATTACTCAAATAACTTCATTTTTTGATCAAATTAAAAATAATAAGACAGATTATTTAAATGTTTTTAAAAATGGCCTAACATCAAATTTAATTTATATTGTTGCAATTTGGTTATTAGGAATTTCAATTATAGGAATTCCAATAATAATTATGATGCTTTTTTTAAAAGGGTTTGTTATTGGTTTTTCAATTGCAGCTATTATAGCTAAATATAAATTGATAGGTATCCTAGGCGCACTTACATATATTTTTCCACACGTAATTATTTTTGTTTTAGTTATCTTTATGATGAGTTATTATTCTTTAAAACTATCTTTTGGTCTTTTGAGGGCCGTAATAGAAAGGAAAAGTATTCATTTTAGTGAAATAATTAATCGTTATAGTTTTGCAATGCTGATAAGTATTATAATTGTTGTTATAGGTTCTGCCATTGAAACTTTTATCTCACCATATATAATTAAATTATTTTTAATATTTATCTAAAAAAATTCTATTTAGAATTTTTTTAGTTATAACTATACCTTCTTTAATTATGTAGTGGTATAATAATATAAATACATATGGAAAGGAGAATGATATAATGATAAAAACTAAAAACAGAGGTTTATTTATTGTAATATCTGGACCTAGTGGTGCAGGAAAAGGAACTGTTTGTAAGGGGTTAGTAAAAGCTAATCCTAATGTTTGGTTATCTGTTTCAGCTACTACTAGAGAAAAAAGGCCTGATGAAAAGAATGGGGAAAATTATTTTTTTCTTACTAAAGATGAGTTTATTGACAAAATTGAAGCCGGTGAATTCTTAGAATATGCAATTGTTCATGATAATCAATATTATGGAACACCTAAAGAAAAAATTAATGAACATCTAACCAAAGGAAAAGATGTTATTTTAGAAATTGACATTAAAGGAGCCCTTCAAATTCAAGATAACATACCTAATAGTTTGTTTATTTTTATATTGCCTCCTAGTATGAAAGAATTAAAAAGAAGATTAATTAGTAGAGGGACTGAAAGTAAAGAAAAAATGATTGAACGTTTCAAAGCCTCTTATAAAGAAATTAATGAAATAACTAAATATAATTATGTTGTAGTTAATGATAATATTGAAGACGCTATTAAAAAGATTAATGCTATTATGGTCGCAGAAAAATGTAGAGTTGATCGTATTGAAGATGTTGCCTTAAATAATTTAGAAGAGGAAATACATGAAAATTTGGTTGATACTAAATAACAATAACTTATATTGTATACAAATTAGAAGTAGGTGATTAAATGAAAAAAGTTGTTATAGGAATGAGTGGAGGAGTAGATTCTTCTGTTGCAGCCTATTTATTAAAAGAACAAGGATATGAAGTCGTTGGTCTTTTTATGCGTAATTGGGATACTTCTATTAATAATGATATTTTAGGTAATCCTTATCTAAATAATGATATATGTACTCAAGAACAAGATTATAATGATGCTTTAAAAGTTTGTGAAGAGTTAAATATTCCTTTACATAGAATTGATTTTGTTAAAGAATACTGGGATTATGTTTTTACTTACTTCCTAGATGAATTAAAAAGGGGAAGAACGCCTAATCCTGATATCATGTGTAATAAATATATAAAGTTTGATTCGTTTGTTAAAGAGGCTATAAAACTAGGTGCAGACTATATTGCGACTGGGCATTATGCAATAATAGAAAACGGTAAATTATTACGAGGAATTGATAACAATAAAGATCAAACATATTTCTTATCACAATTATCAAATAAGCAACTAGAAAATGTTTTATTTCCTGTTGGAAATTTAGAAAAACATGAGGTAAGGGAAATTGCTACAAAGATGCATCTAAATACGGCAGAGAAAAAAGATTCTACTGGAATATGTTTTATCGGAGAGCGTAATTTTAAAGAGTTTTTATCTAATTATTTACCACACCAACCAGGTAAAATTGTTAATATAGAAAACAATGAAATCCTGGGAGTGCATGTTGGTTTAATGTATTATACAATTGGACAACGCAAAGGATTAGAGATAGGTGGTAGTGCTGAAAAAATATATGTTGTTGGTAAAAATTTAAAAGATAATATTTTATATGTAGCAAATGGTGAAGATAACGAATACTTGTTTAGTGACCAAGCTTTAATTGAAGACGTTAATTGGATAAGTAAAGAACATCCGTTAAAATGTAGTGCAAAATTTAGATATCGACAACAAGATCAAGCTGTGGAACTCGAATATATCGACGACAAACACATTATGGTTAAATATAATCGAGGGAAATCTGTTACTCCAGGTCAAGCATGCGTTTTTTATTTAGGAGATGAATGTTTAGGTGGGGGAACAATTAAAGAAATATATAAAGATAATACTAAACTATGGTATTTATAGTTGTTTTACATATTGTTGTCACAAATTGTACACTTGACAATTGACACAATTATGATAAAATGATAATAGGAGGTCTTTTGTAATGGAAATAAATGACATATTAAAAGAATTAGGTATATCAAAAGTTAAATTAGCTAAATATTTAGGGGTTTCTAGACAAATGGTTTATAACTATTTAGAATTAGCAAGTTTAGATGAATGGCCAAAAGATAAAAAAATGAAACTTTTTACTTTGTTAGATATAAAGAGTGCTGATGAATTAAATAATATTAAGGTTACAACCGATTATATCTTAAGAGTAGAAAAAATTATTGATGATATTGAAACAGATAGTTTTAAAGGTGATTTATCAACGTATGAATTTAAAGATTTAAATAAGAAACAACAACACATCTTGAGTGAAATTGTTGATTTATTAAAAGAAATACTAACAGAGGATGATAATACAGAAAAGTCTTTAACGGCTATTAGATATTTGTATAATTTTTTACAATTATATAATGACGTAAAAGAGGTTAAATATACTCTTTCATATTTTGCTAAAGCTAATGGTTTTGTACAACCAAGAGAATTTGCTTTTAACGAAGATGAACAAATTACTTTTGAAGGTATAATGTTCCAAGCTATGAGTTTATTTACAAATGGGGGAGCATCTAAAAGCAAAATAATAGAGGCTCATAAACGATTTGTATCTGATATTGAAATGAAGCATGAAGATAAATTAAGTAGAACACAAGAATTAAATACTGCAAAGGTACAAGCTTTAAGAGAACTTGGTTATAACGAAATCAACGAATCTAATGCTTCGGAAGTGTTCGAAAAAATAGCGGAAATTCAATCAAGAAAAATAAATTAAAAAGAATGATGGGTGAGTTTAATGTTTAATATTTTTGTTAATTTATTGAGGGATGTTGGTGTAAATCCAGAGATAGCTAAATATATATTTGAAATGATACTATTTATTTTATTAATTATTATTGCTTTGATACTTAAACTTTTAGCTGACAAGATTTTAATATCAATTTTAGAAAAAACAGCTAAAAATAAGAAAAATAAATGGTTTAATAACCTTATTAAAAGTAAATTCTTCAAAAAATTAACTCATATTATTCCATTAATCTTTTTATATAGTATGTCTCCATTTTTCCAATTAATTGGATATATTATAAGAACAGGGTTAAATTATTATATTATATTAATTATAGTGATGGCTATAATGGCATTTTTAACATCTGTTAATCTTTTCTATAACACTCTTGAAATATCTAAAAAAAGACCTATTAAAGGGCTTATTCAAATAATTAAAATTATTATTTATTGTATAACTGCAATCATAATAGCGGCTCATTTATTAGGCAAAAGCCCATTAGCTATTTTAGGAGGCATAGGGGCCTTTACAGCTATATTAATGTTGATATTTCAAGATGCTATTGTTGGCTTTGTATCAGGCATTCAAATAGCTTCTAATGACATGGTAAGAATAGGCGATACAATTGATATGCCTAAATACAATGCTTCTGGAGAAGTAGTAGATATATCTTTAACAACTATAAAAGTAGAGAATTTTGATGGTACTCTAACAACTGTACCAGCTAAAGCATTTATAACAGATTCATTTATAAACTGGCGTAGAGTGTTTGAAAAAAATGTAAGAAGAATTAAAAAATCTATTCAAATAAATATAAATAGTATAGATTTTTGTACAGAAGAACAACTTGAAAAATTTAAAAAAATAAACCTTGTAGCTGATTATATTGAAACACAAAAAGCTAAAATCAAAAAACAAAATAAAGATAATAATATTACTAAAGGTTTAACAAATGTAGGTATATTTAGAATGTATATTCAAAATTATCTTCAAAATAATAAATTTATAAGTAAGGATCTAACCCTTCTAGTACGTCAACTAGATTCTGTAGAGAATGGTCTTCCTATTGAAATTTATGCTTTTACAAATACGTCAAATTGGGTAGAATATGAAAATATCCAAGCTAATATATTTGATCATATTATTGCCATAGCGCCTGAATTTGATTTAGAAATATATCAAAGCCCTTCAGGTACTGATATAAAAAAATTATTATCAAAAACAAATAGAGTATAAAACTCTATTTTTTATTGAAAAGTAAATATTGTATTTAGACTGAGGTTATGATAAAATATTGATAACCGGAGGTAAATATATGAAAATAACACAGCGAAAAAGAAACAAAGAAATAATTTATATTCAACTGAATGACCTCGCTTTTTTAAATTCAACCGATGAGAATATACCTGCTTCTATATATTTAAAAGCTTTTGGACAAGGAAACAGACAAATTAATGATGATAATAGGTTTAAATACCTTGAATTTACAGAACCAGAAGAAGTTAAATATTTAAAATCGTTAGATTTTATTCTTAATTACAATGAATTTAATAATTTGTCAGCAGAGGATATTGAAAAAATAGAAATGAAAATTGTCAGCAAGCTAAATGATATAGCTAAAAAATATAATAGTTTAGATGCTGAAGGAAGAAGAAAAAATGCTGAATTAGTATCCCAACATGAAAAATTAAAATATTTATTAGATAACTTAGAAATGATATACTTAAAAAAGGTAAATGGTGACGATATCTTATTACCAATTGTATATAAAAAGAAATAATAAATAAAATTAGCAAGTAGTATATATGACATGTTTATACTATTTTTATTCTGTATAAAGGAAGTGTAGTATGACTAACGAACCAATATTACCAAAAGGATGGACTTATTTAAGACATGGATCTAGTATTGATAGATGGAATCAAAAGCTATTAGGTCATGACTTTATTGTAGGGGCTATAGACGGAAAGAAAATCAACTATAATCCTCTATGTTGCGTTGAGAGAGTAGATGCAATATTTGACTATAATATGAGAGGCTTTAACACTGCATCTACATATGGAGGTATCAATGGTAACTTTGAAATAAGAGTTTTATTTTATGAAGATATAAATAGGGGGAAATCAAAATACTCTAATTATATAAAATCTATTCTAAATGAAAATGAGATAAATGAGATCAGGAAATATTATAGTTTTCAAGAATACAGACACCCAGCAGTTCCTATAGGAACAGAACTAATTTATTTAAGTACTACCGATTATGATGAAATAACAAATACTCAAGATAACACAATATTCTGGTATATCCCTAGAAAATATTTAAAACATTATAAATCAGAGCTTTTAAGTAGTAATTATGGTTTGAAAACATTACGGAAACCAATAACAAAAGAACTTATAGAGTCAGCAAACATAAGATGTCAAATTAAGTAGAAAAGTCGTAAGACATTAGGGCTTACATAAAACGCAAAAAAATGGTATAATTAATATACAACGAGTAGCATGTGTGGCATAAATCCAGTTGCATGCTATTTATTTTTTTAATAATGATTGATATGGGGTGGATTATATGTTTAATATTGGAGATTATGTTATATGTAAAAGGGATTTGTGTAAAGTCAAAGATATACAAGACAATTATATTAAAGGCAAGAAGTATTATATATTAACCCCTGTTGAGGATGAATCATTAATTATTAATATTCCCTTTGATAATAAAAATGGACTTATTAGAGAAGTAATTAAGAAAGAAAGAGCCTTAGACTTAATAAATAAAATTCCTCAAATAGAAATTATAGATGCAGAGGATAGATCTATCGACGCGGAATATAGAGCCTTAATGAATTCTAATACTTTTGAAGGATTAATAAAAATAATTAAAACAACTTATTTAAGAAATGCTAAAAGGGCTGAATCTGGTAAGAAAATAGGGGATAAAGATAAAGATTTAAATAAGAGAGCAGAAAAATATTTATATAATGAATTTGCACTAGCTTTAGGTATGACTTATGAAGGAGTCGAAGCATATATTAAAAATGAAGTTGAAAAATTAACAAGGGATTAATAGTGGGGGATTTTAGGTATGAATTATTATTTAGAAAGTGATATTACAAAATTGAAATTAAATAATGAAATAATTAATATTTTAAAAAGCTACAATATTCTTTTAGTTAAGGATTTATGGCAATTAAAGAGAGAAAATTTAAAAGAATACACTTTAAATGATTCTCAAATTAATGAGATAATTATTAAAATGCAATTACTAGGCCTAGATTTAAATAAGAAAGTATATAATAAAAATTAAAAGTAATTAATTGTAGTAAATAAAACAAACTATATGTTATAGTTTGTTTTATTATTTTTATAGGTCCCTAATAATTTTAAATAGTGATTAGCTTCCCTTAATGTATGATCTGCTAATAAAGGAAATATAATTGATTTTATTTTACAATTCAATAATCCTGTAGTAGCCTGTTCTTTAAAATTCCTTATTTTTTTTGCTTCCATATAACTTTGTTGAGTTAAATTTTGAATTTGATATAAATTATTGTTTGCAGTATTTAAATCATTAATTAATCCGTCAAAATTATGTGCAAAAGTATTAGAAGTATCTAGTAACTCCTCTTCAGTAGGGTCTAACAATCCTCGTATAAATTTTGAATGTTCAGCCATTATTTTGTTCCAAAATATTTCCTCTTCAACAAGACTTTGTTGAGTAATTACTTGATTATTGTTTTGTAATTCTACAATCTTCTTTAAATAATATTTTGCCTCCCTCAATATATGTTCAATTAGTAGAGGATAATTCATAGTAAAAATAGAACATCTTATTATTTCATTTAAAAGAGTCGTTTTAAACGAAATAATATCTGAAACAATTTGATAAGCTTCATTATTTAGAAAAATAATATCACTTTCATTAAAATTTAATATATTACTCACTGCAGGAGTTAACTGATATTCTTTTTGAGTGATATTAGTATCGATAGGTACATTAGTATAATATAAAGTTGCATTTTCAGCAGCTAATGTGTATTTAGTTACATATTCCCCAGATTCAACAGCCTTGCTACTTACATTGTTATTAGCAATAGATACAACTTTTGATAAAAAGTTACTTGCTTGCTCCTTTAATTTAGTTGCAGTTTCTTGCATATTAAAGTTTTGAGGAGTAAAAGCAACTTCAATAAAAAACATATGTTCTTTCATTATTCTCATAAAGAATAAATGTAAATCAACTGATCTCGTGGCAATATTATCTTTCGTCAATATTTTTCACCTCACATATTCCATATATTATATGTTTACCTATAAAATCTGCTTATTAAAATTAATAAAAAATAAATATTTTACTACATTTTAAAAGATTCAAATAGGGGAGTAGTAGATATTATCTTTCACTAACGATAGAAGAAAGAGATATAAAAATGTGTATTACTAAAAAAACAGACTCTAACAAAATCTAATCTTATCTATTATTATGTTTTTAAATATATTAAAAGTGTTATCTATTATTAAAAAATAAAATGAATATTTTAATTTATCTAAACATCTATCAATTATAATAAAAAAGCATCACTATCATGATGCTCTAATTTAATTCCAATTACCAACTATTCATTAAATTTAATCTCGATGCATCACAGCGCACCATTATTAATAATAAATGTAATGCTATTAAAGTAAATTAAAAGAATTAATAGATGGAAAGAATATTTATTATAAAATATGAAACTACATAACTAATATAATATGTTATATATAATTATAAAAGTAATGATAAAAACATTCTAAAACGGAGTAAAATCACAACTAATACGTATGAGAAAACAGACTTTATTAACTTCCCATAATGTATATTATGTTAAGTTCCTAAAATCATAACTATAAATTTTGATTTAGTTATAGTATTTTGAATTTTCTTCAGCTAATTGTTCTTCCTCTATTTTGTTTATATTACCCGCAATTCTTTTAGCTTCTGAGATTCTTTGTTCTCTTAATTCTTTTTCTCTTTGTTCATCTTCAGCTTCGAGTTCTCTAATAGCCTCTTTAACACTTCTTTTAATAAGTGTGATAGTTGATTTACGTTTTATTATACTTGAAACTGAAAGTAATGCTATTACAGCTATTATACTAATTATAATATTTGTGATATTAAATAAACCACTTATAAGTTCAGTATATTCATTATATGCATTCATTTTATTACACCTCTACTCTATTCTATATTGTAACATAATAATATATATGGTGAAACATCACTCGCCTACTCTTGTATATAAATAATGTTTTATACCATTTAATATGACATAGCTCTAAAACGTAAATTAGAATGGACTATTAAGCAAAAAGGTTTTAATACCATTTAATATGACATAGCTCTAAAACTAAATGTAGCAAGTGCTACTCGGTAATTTGGTTTTAATACCATTTAATATGACATAGCTCTAAAACTTCTTCAAGTCAATGGTAAAGAGTTCGCCAGTTTTAATACCATTTAATATGACATAGCTCTAAAACTTTCTTCTAAGTCTGTTAATGGAACTAATAGTTTTAATACCATTTAATATGACATAGCTCTAAAACTTGTGATGAAATGGAAGTAGTAAAGATATAGTTTTAATACCATTTAATATGACATAGCTCTAAAACTAGAGGCACACTTGAATTAGTAAATAATAAGTTTTAATACCATTTAATATGACATAGCTCTAAAACTCATCTGGAATACCAATAAGCATATCATATGTTTTAATACCATTTAATATGACATAGCTCTAAAACCCTGTAATACCTTTTAAATGATGGACCGTGGTTTTAATACCATTTAATATGACATAGCTCTAAAACTCTGCATCTGTGATAACGGCTTGATCCAATGTTTTAATACCATTTAATATGACATAGCTCTAAAACTTGTTATTATTATTTCGTTTGTTGCTTTTGGTTTTAATACCATTTAATATGACATAGCTCTAAAACGTATCTTTCGACCTTTCAATAATTCCTAGTGTTTTAATACCATTTAATATGACATAGCTCTAAAACATGTTATATAGGGGTTGCACTTGCAACATTGTTTTAATACCATTTAATATGACATAGCTCTAAAACCCCCACATTTCCATTTTCATATATTTTGTAGTTTTAATACCATTTAATATGACATAGCTCTAAAACTACAAAGTGTTCTAAAGGATACAATGTAAGGTTTTAATACCATTTAATATGACATAGCTCTAAAACAAATATTTTAATGCAATCAGTATAATTATTGTTTTAATACCATTTAATATGACATAGCTCTAAAACATTGAAAAATAGGAGGAAAGAAAAAATGAAGTTTTAATACCATTTAATATGACATAGCTCTAAAACCCTAGAACCTTTTTAAACCTTGCTATGTCGGTTTTAATACCATTTAATATGACATAGCTCTAAAACTTAATAAGCACCCCTTTCACATTTTAATCTGTTTTAATACCATTTAATATGACATAGCTCTAAAACTGATAGTACACAAACAGAGTTTAATGAGTTGTTTTAATACCATTTAATATGACATAGCTCTAAAACCATCAATATACGTTATTGTTTCTCCCGTACGTTTTAATACCATTTAATATGACATAGCTCTAAAACCCTTATTATGATAATACCATTTACCTTTTTGTTTTAATACCATTTAATATGACATAGCTCTAAAACAGCTTATGATGCAACATTAAATCTAGGAGAGTTTTAATACCATTTAATATGACATAGCTCTAAAACCAGAACTTATTGATACTAATTCAAACAAAGGTTTTAATACCATTTAATATGACATAGCTCTAAAACCATCTCCTAACGCTCTTAGTTCTTCTTGTTGTTTTAATACCATTTAATATGACATAGCTCTAAAACTGATTAAGCGATTACTGAAGAAAATATTTAGTTTTAATACCATTTAATATGACATAGCTCTAAAACTTCTGTTTAATTCTAACATTTCATTCCATAGTTTTAATACCATTTAATATGACATAGCTCTAAAACCGTGGAATTGTTTTATAAATTCAATACCAAGTTTTAATACCATTTAATATGACATAGCTCTAAAACGTTAATTGACATTTTCCATCTGATCCATAAGTTTTAATACCATTTAATATGACATAGCTCTAAAACTCCGTATAGGCATGGTTCATGGTGCCAGTGGTTTTAATACCATTTAATATGACATAGCTCTAAAACTATTTTACTTAATTATACCACATTACTATTGTTTTAATACCATTTAATATGACATAGCTCTAAAACTAAAGGGGATCTGATAGGGGTCAAAGGAAGGTTTTAATACCATTTAATATGACATAGCTCTAAAACACAGCATTAAATGCAATAACAATAACAGGTGTTTTAATACCATTTAATATGACATAGCTCTAAAACCTATTTGGAGTAACAGCTTCTAAAAAGTTAGTTTTAATACCATTTAATATGACATAGCTCTAAAACTTCCAATTTGAATTTAATTCGCCATTGCCTGTTTTAATACCATTTAATATGACATAGCTCTAAAACTCTAATGTATTTTGGATATTTGCTCCTAAAGTTTTAATACCATTTAATATGACATAGCTCTAAAACCTTATCCATTTTAATAACTTCTCTTTATAAGTTTTAATACCATTTAATATGACATAGCTCTAAAACCTATCATACATTTCTTGTGTATCAATATAAGTTTTAATACCATTTAATATGACATAGCTCTAAAACCTTATGTTGAGAATGAGTTAAAGAGAATTGGTTTTAATACCATTTAATATGACATAGCTCTAAAACAATCTTTAGGCGCAACAGTTGAAGAGGAAGGTTTTAATACCATTTAATATGACATAGCTCTAAAACAAAACAAAATCACTTGTTGTATGGGCTATAGTTTTAATACCATTTAATATGACATAGCTCTAAAACCTAAGAAGTATCTCTCTCTATTTTGTGGTAGTTTTAATACCATTTAATATGACATAGCTCTAAAACCTTCCTTGCTTACCACAGTAGCAATAAACTGTTTTAATACCATTTAATATGACATAGCTCTAAAACTATTCATGTATTACATCTCTTATAAATTGAGTTTTAATACCATTTAATATGACATAGCTCTAAAACACAGTTACTGATAATGTTGATGGAGATTTAGTTTTAATACCATTTAATATGACATAGCTCTAAAACTTGCACATTACTGCTTCTCTGCGCAAATCGGTTTTAATACCATTTAATATGACATAGCTCTAAAACCTATACCAACTTTTCCAAATTGCCATCATAGTTTTAATACCATTTAATATGACATAGCTCTAAAACTATTGTAGAGTTGTATAAACCACAAAACTAGTTTTAATACCATTTAATATGACATAGCTCTAAAACACTACTTACTATTTGAATTGTAAAAAAGACGTTTTAATACCATTTAATATGACATAGCTCTAAAACTATCTATTAGGCAATACGCACTTTGAATGTGTTTTAATACCATTTAATATGACATAGCTCTAAAACTTAGCAGCACCTTTAACAAGTTTTCTTAAGGTTTTAATACCATTTAATATGACATAGCTCTAAAACTTGAAAAAGAAAACAATTCTTCTTCAAAATGTTTTAATAGCATTTAATATGACATAGCTCTAAAACCTCAAACTTTTTAGATATGTACTAGCGATTATACATATTTATTCATATTAAATAGCATTATAATGCTATGTTATATTCTCATTATACACCATTTTTGATT
>Ga0265294_10004054_pt1 | contig 18434 bp, 18 predicted proteins | sample MunlanPumphouse3_FD_192504 | JGI IMG/M metagenome (GOLD analysis project Ga0265294, IMG submission 192504) | Groundwater microbial communities from a municipal landfill in Southern Ontario, Canada - Pumphouse #3 | ecosystem: Environmental > Aquatic > Deep subsurface > Groundwater | place...
TGAGCATGATTGTTTCGGTTTTAGGTTGTAAGTTTTAGGTTGTAAGTTTTAGGTTTTACGTTTGGGATCATTAGCCATTATCGTTCGTACCATGACCTTGTATCAATTGTCGCTAGGTGCTCAAAAAAAATGGATGGCACACGTTCCTGTTTTTTGCTTAAAACCTAAAACATAAAACCTAAAACCGTTTTTCAAACCCCATCCGGCGATTTTTTCCCCCGCAGGGCTCTGATACATTCCCCGATCATTCCTTGCCCGTTTCCAGTTTTTTTGCCCACAATGCCCTGAGGGCGGAAAATAAGGGTCAGGATGAGCAGTAGGCCGTAAACCAGCTCCTGGTAATCAGCCAGAGCCTGGAGGAATTCCGGGAGCAGAAATAATAAAATTGCCCCTACAACCGGACCGAGGACCGTGCCCATGCCGCCGAGAACAACCATGCATAAAAGCAGGATTGAAGTTGACAGACCGAACACGCCCGGCTGGATGAAGGTGATGAAATGGGCGTACAAACAGCCGGCAACCCCTGCAAAAAAGGCGGAGATGCCAAAGCAGAGAACCTTGATGGGCAGGGGGGAGATACCCATGGTCATGGCCGTTTTTTCGCTTTCGCGGATAGCTGTCAGGTTACGGCCGAATTGTCCTTTGTTCAGACGCCAGGTGATCAGCATGCATGCAATACCCCAGGTCCAGATGGGAATGATGAATTCACCCGGGCTCATGCCGAAATTAGTAAGTCCGTACAGTCCGTCCGGGCCACCGGTAACATCAAGATTTTTGAGGGTCAGTTCACAGATAATGCCGAATCCCAGGGTGACGACGGCCAGATATTCGTCTTTTAATTTCAGTGCTGGCGGGCTGAGGACCAGGGCGGCCACCAGGGACGGAATACCGGCAAAAACCATGAGTACAACAAAGGGAATCCCAGGAAATGACTGGGAGAGTAAGGCCGAGGTATAGGCGCCGATGCCGAAAAAGGCCGCGTGCCCCAGGGATACCTGACCGGAAAGTCCGACAATAATGTTCAGACTTGATGCAAGCAGAATATAGATGCCGCCTAGGGCAGCGAGGTGGAGAATGTACTGCAGCATGATGAATTCCTTGGCGTGAATGAAGGATGCTCCCCTAGCATCTTTTCCGTCAAACCGTAAGCTGTAAATTCAGGGTAATGGGGGCAGGCAATGGTCTGCAAATTTTTTTACGGTGAGGGCAGGGGCGGAGCCGGTGTCTTTTACAGCGTTTGATTGTCGGTGTCTGCCAGTGCCCGGCATTGCCCTGTTCTCTGCTGATACGCGATGATACGTTTTTTGATGGTCAGAAACAGCACGATGGCTGTTGAAATCCATGCGGAAATCCGGAGTACCGTGTGTATGTTGTATTCTGCAATTTCGAGATCAGGGACCCACAGGCGACAGGAAAAGGAGACCACGAGCAGGGCAAAGGTCAACGATACAAATCTGTGCACCACTTTTTTGTTTTTGATAGCCAGGTACAGGAATATGCCAAAGTGCAGGGCAAATATCGAAATGAGGAATATGAGTAGCGGCTTTGACATCATAGAGGATTTTCCATGCACTCCGGATGTTGGAATCGGAATATGTGCGGTTTGGCCGGCATCAGGGAGAGGAAAAGCGTTCCCCGAAGCTGATCAGGCGCTGGTTTTTCATCCCATAAGCGCATGCGCAGAGACGTGAGACTTTTTCGCATAGTCAGTGGCGGAACCTTTTGCAAGGGCTGAATGCTGTCGTAGCAGGATTGCAGGTTGTAATTAGGGATTTTGGGGTACATGTGATGGATGTGGGTGCAGCTCGATATTGCCGGTGAACCATTGCAGAATCCGGGGCAATTTGTAATTCATCATTACCATGATCCTGGGTCAATGCTCTTTTGATATCATGTATGCTTGTACAATACTATTTTTCTGGGGGAAAATATGTCGCAATCATCTGAGGACAAACGGGACCGGTTTGCCCGGAAAATGACGGATATCCTGAATTATGGTGCCCTGAATCTGGCCATGGGCATCGGGTACGGGACCGGTCTGTTTGAAGTGCTTGATGGGCTGAAAGCACCGCAGTCTGTGGAAAAGATTGCGGCTGCTTCCGGGCTGGATGCCCGGTACATTCGGGAGTGGCTGGGGGTGATGGTTACCGGCGGGATTGTGGATCGCACGAACGGAGTACATGGAGAGGACCTCTATCTTCTGCCCCGGGAACATGGTGATCTGATCACCCGGCGGGCGGGGAATGCCAATCTGGGCGTCTATACTCAGGAAATCCCTCTGCTGACCCGGTGCGCCATGGATGAGGTGGTCAGGGGATTTACGACCGGGCATGGGGTCTCCTATGACCATTATCCTGATTTTCAGGCCTTTATGGGCCAGCTGGCGGATGCCAAACATCGTGAAGTCCTGGTGGATACGTTTTTGCCTTCGGTTGCAAACGGGGAAGCCGTGCGCAGAATGCAGGAGGGTATCCGTGTCTGTGATGTGGGGTGTGCCGAGGGCTTGGCACTGATCCTCATGGCCGAGGCTTTCCCCAAAAGTTCTTTTTTGGGGTTTGATATTTCCGAGCCGGCCATACATACGGCCCGAGAGGCGGTACAATCCCGAGGACTTGCCAATATATCTTTCGAAGTCCGGGATTGTGCCCGGATCATGGAATGCGGCGAGCTGGCCGGACATTTTGAATACATCCTGGCTTTTGACGCCATTCATGATCAGACCAGACCGCAGGATGCCTTACAATGCGTCTATGCCATGCTGGTCCGGGGAGGGATGTTTTCCATGGTGGACATAGCCGCTTCAAGCCGGTTGGCGGAAAACGTCGATCACCCCATGGGACCTTTTTTGTACGCCGTGAGTCTGATGCACTGCATGCCCGTGGGGTTGGTGGACAACGGGGCGGGACTTGGGATGATGTGGGGACGGGAAAAGGCCGTGGCCATGCTCAAAGAGGCCGGGTTTGAAAAGGTCAGTGTGGAAAAGATCCCCAATGATGGGTTCAATCTGCATTTTTTGGGGAAAAAGGAGTGAGCAGTCAATTTGGTATGTACGTACGGCTCAAGATCCTTACTCAACGGGTGGGGGAACAAGGGGTGTTCAAGCCATGGCTGGGTCATATTGGAAGATAAGAATATCTGAACTGCCTGCCTGAGGCAGGATATAGACAGGTTCAAAACCGTTTTTTAAAAGGGTTTTTTCTATATGTGCTTGCCAGGCCAAGGCCATTTCTACGCGAAAAAAGATGTTTTTGAGGCCTTCCTCTCGTAATCGCTGGATATGGGCGTGAATATTATCACCGATGTCCACCCCGTCGATCATGGGGATGAGCACTGCTTTGTTGAGATTTTTTTCCAGATCGACGGACAGCACAGAATGGGCATGTCTTTTTTCGCCAAGGCTGGACACCTGATGTATGTCCCGGCAGAGATTCAGATTTTTATAGGTCTTCTGCAGAAAAGAGGTAAGTTCCGGATGGCACCAGACCAGGGAGCCGTTGTCTGGTGCAAGATGCTGGTACCAGAGATTGATTTTTGTTTTTTCTTCTCCCAGGCCACGATAGTTTACGTGGGCTAGAGGTTCCATAAATCCTGCAGGCAGATCGTTCGTTGCCAGGATGCTGAGAATGATTTTTGCCGAGGATCTGGCAACCGTGGAAATCATCTCTTCCATGAGTAAACGGGCTGTTTGTTCTGTCTGGTCAACAAAGATATACGGACCGTAAAATCCGAAACATGCATCGGAAAGTTCTTCCCAGTAAAGGATTCCGCAGGTTTGTCCTTTCAGATCTACAGCCCTGGCTGCAAACAGTTCGTCGAACATAATCTGGTCTGCGATTTTTCCCGGGGTATTAAAGGCATCCGGGATAAAGCGTGCGGAGTAGATGGCCTTGGCCCGCTGGCAGCTGTCAATGGTGGTTGCTGCATCGGAGGTACGTGCGATGCGAATGTCTCCCCGGGCTTGCCCTGGAGCTATCTTTGGAGCTGTGCCTTTAGGATAATCACTGTCTTGACGGAGGATTACGGAGACCGTGTCGTTTTCCTGGGTGAGGGTAAATCCATTAACCATACGTGAAGCCAGTAAGAGACCAAGATTGTCAAGATTATTGGAATGCGCATCCATGACAATAGTATTGGAAGAGGACAGGTTCATCCCGCTCAAATCAATATTGATCCGGGAAAAAGAAAGTTGCAGCGCTGCTCCTGTTGCCCGGGGTGAAAGCGTGATATGCACGTGTCCCTGCGGCTGCACAGAACAGACATAGGCAAACAGTTCTTCGCCGGACATAACAAGTTTGAGGGTCTGAGGACGACTCATTCCTAAAAGAATACAGCCATTTTCTACCAATGCTTGAAGGATGGGCAAAAGCTGAATCCGGGCGGGTATCTGGGCCGTTATCGGCAGGTTGAGTGTATGTTTCATAATGTATAATCGCAAAAGGTCTAATCGGTTATAATTGTTTGATTTTTTTACCTGTTTTCATGTTATAGCTGGGCCATACTGAATATACCTTGTTAGGGCAAATACAAAAGAATCCGATTCTTCTTTTTCCTGACCTCGCTGGAGACGCAGCGACGCTGAGGAAAGAAAAAGGCTGTTTTTTACAGCGAAGTAGGCTAAATATTTGAAAAAAATTTTTCCAGTGAAGGGCGCGAAGGAACACGAAGAGAAAAATAACGGGACCGGTTCATCATGACGTTATTTGGCACTTCTGGTGGAGGGCGTCCGTTCCTGCGGCGCCGTTTGGGGCAGGGAATGCGGATATGTGCAGATGCGGAATTTCCAGGATGAATGAATGTCGGTATGGAATACATTCGTCATATGGAATGCGGACATGCTGGAGTATGGCCCTCCATGTGATGGCCTTGGGCTAATAAAATTCCAGGTGGATTGCAACTAAGTGCTGTTTTGGGATAACGTATGTCCAGGGTCTTTATAGTGCTCGGAAGCAGGGCTGATGTATTTGAAATAGGCGACATCGTATCTCTTTACAGACGGGCAATGGTATGCTCCAACGCCGGACTGCTTTTTTTGACCTCTTGTCGGACGAGGTATTTTGAGGAGAATACCATTTATCATGACTGCCAACGACATCACCGCGCCTGCCGCCAGGCGCATGTTTGTTTTTCTGCTTATTCTGACCGTGGCCTCGCGGCTTTGGGGTTTCAAGGATGGCGGAACCCTGATCAATAATTTTGCCGTGGAGATCGGGCATCTGGACGGCTTTGAAATGGGGCTGGTCCAGTCCATCCGGGAAATTCCCGGATTCCTGGCTCTATTGGTCATCTACCTGTTGCTGTTTATCAGCGAGCATCGCCTGGGCGTGTTGTCGGTCCTTATTATGGGGGTGGGCGTGGCCATGACTGGATTTTTGCCCACAACCCATGGTATTATTCTGACCACACTGATCATGTCGTTCGGGTTCCATTATTACGAAACCGTGAACCAGTCCCTGACACTTCAGTACTTTGATCATGCCATGGCACTCTTTGTTTTTGGCCGGTTACGATCCATGGGCGCGGCCACGGATATTGCTGTCGGATTGCTCATCCTTCTTCTTTCCCGATGGCTTGGGTATACCCAGTTGTTTGTCGGACTGGGAGGAGTTGCCATTGCTGCCGGGCTGTGGTGTTTGACCCTGCGGGGTTCTGCTGGCGGCTGTATCTCTGCTGCTGTCGCAATGTACTCCCGCACAGCTTAAAACTGCCGGATATGATAGCCGTGTAGGAAAGCCGCAATGATCACGTTGAAGGAATATTGTTGTATGTGGGAATCCCCGCACAATACGATCCGATGCAACAAGGGGCGACCAGCCGGTGCGCCCCGATGAACAATTTCGGACTTGAACAGTTACATCTTGCAAAGAAGGAAACTCTATGTCGTTTGTTGATCCTGATTCAAATTTGGCCATGATCCGTCATGGTTGTAAAACCGGTTTCGCGGCAGTGCTGGCCTATGGCATTGCCCAGCTTTTCCATCTGGAGTTCGGCTACTGGGCGGCTTTGTCCGCGGTCATCGTCATGCAGGTCAATGTGGCGGATTCTATCCGCATGTGTTTGTATCGATTTTCCGGGACCGCTGTGGGAGCTGTCATCGGTATGGTCGCCATCCTGATTTTTCCTGAAACTCCGGTGATGATCATGCTGGCCTTATTCTGTTCAGCGGGATTTTGTGCGTACATGACCCGGTATAATGTCCGCTACCGTATGGCTGCCATTACCGTGTGCATTGTCCTTCTGGCCAGTCTCGGTCAGGAGAACCGTCTTGTCTTCGGGATGTTCAGGGTTATTGAGATTAGCGTGGGCGTGGCTGCTGCTTTTGTGGTCAGTGTCCTTTTGTGGCCCGTACGTGCGGGGAACGCTCTCAAGGCCAGGCTCAGGGACCGCTTCAATGATTGTGCCCGAAACTACGATGCCCTTATGGAGGCGTTTCTTTCCCTGCAGGTCGAGGTTGATCCGCATCTCCTTGACCGGCTGCAGTCGGATATTTTGGAAGACCGTATTCTTTACCAGAAGGTGCTCCATCATGAACGGTGGATGTATGGTGAAGATACGGATCTTCTGGGCTTAAAGGTCCGCACCCTTGAAAAATGCTGTGCTCACCTGCAGACCATGCACCATGCCTTGAACAGTGAGCACGGAAAAGGATATGAAATCCTGATGAAGTCCGAACTTCATGATCTCGCCACCATCACCATAGATGGCATGCGAAGGATAAATGCGGGTCAGATTCCACAAATGGACCAGCTTGCGCTTGTTTTGGAAAAAGCGGAATCGAAATTGCTTGAATTGCGGGAAGGAGGGGCCACCCGGCGCTTTCACCTGCAGAAACTGGTGCAGTTTTTTTCTTTCTATCATGGCGTCCAGTCCATGGGACAGGATATTTTTTTGTACGGCCAGGACCCTTTGTTTACGTCTTCCGAGCCTCTGACCGGGGAAACGTCCCCTTAGAAGGGATATGTCGTGTCTCACCACTCATTGGTACATCCGACAAAACCCGGAAGCCTCCCAAACCCATGCAGGGTTTGGGAGGCTTCCGGGTTTGTGATCTGTTGGCAATGTGAGGTGGAGATGATTGGGTCAGTTTGGGGCATTTTCGGACGTATGCCTTTGTCCCTCCTAGGCCGGGAGACATGAACTGCAGGATGTTTTTGACCCGTTATTTGGATCAACGCTGATTATTTTGAGCTATAAACGATGCTGATGGCAATGTTGCCCTTTCCGTCGGGGTACAAACCGACCATGCCACCTCCTTGCTCCGGGCTGCTGAAAATGATTGTCCAGCCATTTTGCTGTTTGTTTTCCATTTCCGTGTGCAGCCCGTTTTTTTCCAGGTCTTTTTTGTAATAGTTTGCGACATTGTCGAGGGAATCACTGGTCTGTAACATGACCTGGGTGCTTTGTTCCAGGCTTGTGGTCTGAATAATGGTTGAACCGGGGTACTGAGAAATTTTTCCCTCAAGATTTGCTGGGTAGCTCATGAAAGCAAGGACCGTTGGACAGGCAAACAGGACGATGATGAACAGTGATAGTATACTTTTTTTTGCGACACGCATGGCTGCCCCCATGGGGTGGTTTGATGTTGTATCTTAAAACATATGATGAGTAGATAATGTATGCATAATTTTGATAATATTGTCGATATAATTATATATTCAATGATATAATTTTATCTGTAGTATATTTTTATACTTAAAAATTTATATGTTGTATGATAATATAGAGTATATTTTGTTGGTATGTTATACGTAAAAGTATTTTCTTCGATTACAATTATGTATTTTATAATTGTTTTTGGCGTACTTAGTATGTGCTCATGAGCCTTGATTGATGCTTCCCCTGATCCGGGGAAGCATTGGATATGCGGGCGGTATTTCCGCGTGGAGGAGATACGCTTTGCAGGCATGCAGTGTCCTGTACGTTTATTTTTCCTGGCTCTTTTTTCCTTTTGTGTTTTGGATGAAAAACCACTACTGGCTTGGCGGTTATGGGGGGAATGTAATGAAAATTTTTGAATTGACCTGCGATGATCTGGGCCGGGAAATGCGCCGGGGCTACGGCAAGGGCGACTATCATGCCCGGGCGTTGTATAAATCTGTTTTTCAGAAAGGGCGCGTGGATCTGGGTGCTGTCGAGGAATTTCAGGCGTCCAAAGACCTTGGAAAACGGGTTGCAAAGGACCTGGTTCTAAGTACCGGAAAAACGGGAGAATGCATCCATGAAGATGCAACGACCAAGTTCGTGACCATTCTTGAGGACGGTCAACGGGTCGAATCCGTCATTATTCCCATGCGCGGGTACAGTACTCTGTGTGTTTCCTCCCAGGTGGGCTGCAGGCAGGGATGCTTATTTTGTGAAACCGGAACCATGGGACTGGTGCGTAATCTGAGCACCGAGGAGATTGTTTCTCAGGTCTGGCGGGCCAGGTTTGAATTGGGATACCCAGTACGCAATGTGGTTTTCATGGGCATGGGCGAGGCCCTGGACAATGTGACCCATGTTGCCCAGGCAATCCGGGTGATGCAGGATCAACGGGGGCTGGATATTCCGTTGCGGCGGATGACCCTGTCCACGGCCGGACGGATTGATGGCTTGGCCAGACTGGCATCCCTCGGCCTGGGGGGCATCCGATTGGCCATATCCCTGAACGCGGCCAATGATGCACTCCGTTCCCGGATCATGCCCGTGAACAGACGATTTCCTCTGGCTGAGCTCAAACAGGCCCTTCTTAACTACCCGTTACCGGCTAACCGGGAATTTTTGATCGAATATGTGGTTTTCAAAGGTCTGAACCACAGCCAGGCACATGCCGATGAAGTGCTCTCCTTTGTGCGCGATCTTCCCGTTCGGGTGAATATTATCGGCTATAACCCCGGGAAAAATGCCTTATTTGAGCCACCAGCAGAGCAGGATCTGCAGGTGTTTTCCGAATACCTGCAACAACACGGGATCAATACCCGTATCCGGTGGAGTAAAGGCCGTTCCATCATGGCCGGATGTGGACAATTGGCGTCGGCAAAGCCATCCTGCTGAAATTCTTTAGCCAGATGAGTCATCAATTTCTCCTGGTCCTTTCAATCCACACCAATGGTGACTGATAAACAATGCGTGCAGACTATTCTCTACAGTGTGCTGGGAGGCCGACCCGACGGTCGGCGTTCCCAGGAGTTACAGATTGCATTTTCAAGGACTATCTCAATGCTGAATAGTTGCCATCCTTTTTTGAATTTTTCCTGTTTCCTAACGTAATGCATTGATATCAAGATGTCGTCCGCAATGGGGGCAGGTTGATATCCGATGGATATTCCCCTGGCTGGGCCAGATAAGGGGGGTCACAAAATTATTTTCCAGAAGATACTGAACCCAGAACAGATAACCGCATTCACAAAATCGTCTTTGCATGATGGTTGCCTTTTTTTGAAGTGTTAATTTTATTTAACATTGGGGATAAAAAAATATATCTGTACAGTCTGTTGAATGGTGTTTTCCCTAGGGCTGGCGCGTTAGCGGTACTCTCGGGATGACCAGAGAACACGCCCAAGAATACGCATTGTTTCAAGTTCGTCGCCCTGGAGGAAGATGGGGGTGTAGTTGGGGTTGGCACTCACTAACGCAAGTTTGTCGGGGTGACGTTCAATGCGTTTGATCAGCAGGGTGTCCTGAACCGCAAGGGCATAGATAGCTCCGGGCACAATGGTCTGCTGGTCCTGATCGATAAGCACGGTGTCCCCTTCTCTGAGTTCGGGTTCCATGCTGTCCCCCAGGATATCCATAAGTACCATTTTCTCGGGATTACCCTTGTGTTTAATCCATCCGCCGGGAAAGAACATGGTGTCTTTGACGGCGGCACTGGTTTCAAAGGAACCTGCTCCGGCGCACAATAGGGCGGACACTTTGGGAACGGGGAATATGTTTTCCTGGTGCATCCCGCGAGCGGTACGTTCTCCGCGGCCCGTCAGCAGCCAGCGAGCATTGAGACCATAGATATCCGCGAGCTGCAGGGCCCATTTTTCAGGCACTGAGCCTTTTTTTTTGGCCATGCTGATTCCCGCTCTGTTAATGCCCAGCACGGACGCCAGTTCGATCTGTGTCTGGATACCTGTTGCGGCAAAGGCCCGTTGGAGAAAAGAGGTGAACGCGGTGTGGTTGGTGATCATTGTTTTGGGTGCCCTGGTATGTGTTTGTGTTAAATTTTTTTAACCAGGAGCGTTATCTGTGTCAACTCCTTTTATTGACATGAAATGCCTTCTGACTACTCTGCGGCGCTCAACGCGGAAATCTGCGGGGTGTTCGTGCAGGCAGATGGAAAAAAGTATCTGTCTGGCACCTTTTCCATAGGCAATTGCTGTGCTCGAAAAAGGCACCCGCACGGGTTTTCCTACGCAAGAGGCAAGGGTCACGTTATTGTTCACAGGGAAGTACGAACTGTCTTGAAATCCAGGGAAGAAGAGTATGTTGGTAAAGATTGCGTGTATCGGGCTGGCCGGTGCACTGGGGGCCCTGTGCCGGTATTGGCTGGCAGGAACCATCCAGCAGATGGTCGGGCAGGTTTTTCCTCTGGGTACGGCTTTGGTAAATATTCTGGGCTGCTTTCTGTTTGGTTTTATTGCCACCCTGGTTGATGAACGCATGGTGCTGCCACCCGGGGCCAAGATCTATCTGCTGACCGGGTTTATGGGCGCCTTTACCACTTTTTCCACCTATACATTTGAAACCGCCTCTTTCATCCGCTATTCCCAATGGCTGCTGGCCGGGGCCAATATACTGGGACAGACCGTGCTTGGTCTGATGTTTCTTTTTTCCGGTATTTTTTTGGCCCGTCTGCTCTGATTCTCTGCTGCGCGACATTTCTGTAGGTATCGTTTCTTGACACACTATTCTGTTGGACCTACTACCTTTTCCGGTTTTATGTACTGATGGTTTGATCGAAGATGTTGTCCCCGGGCGATGCGGTTGCCGATCACGGTACTATCCAGGGTCGCTTCGGGTTCCGTACCGCAAGCGATTTTTGCGGTTTGATGAGACCGTGCAGTTTCGGCTGCATGGAGTTTTTTTTATCCTGGTTCCATCCTGCTCGGCGAATTATGGTGGTTTGAGTGGAATATGGTAACAAGGCGGGATTCATTTTCAAATTGAGGAGCTGTACGATGAAACGTGAACAATGGGGATCCAGGGTGGGGTTTATCCTGGCAGCAGTTGGTTCGGCCATCGGCCTGGGAAATATCTGGAGATTTCCCTACATAGCCTATGAAAACGGTGGTGGAGCATTCCTGATCCCGTATCTTTTTGCCATGTTAACAGCCGGTATTCCTTTCATGATTCTGGAATTCGGCGTAGGACATAAATTCAAGGGCTCGGCACCTAGAATTTTTGCTTCCATGTCAGCCAATTGGGAATGGCTCGGATGGTGGCAGATTGTGGTCAACTTCACCATTGCTGTTTACTATATCGCCGTCGTGGGCTGGTCCATCGTCTATTGCTGGCTTGCATTCACCCAGGGCTGGGGAGAGGACACCAGCGGCTTTTTTTTCAAGTCTTTTCTGCACCTGACCGGCAGTCCCACGGACATGGGTGATCTTCAATGGCCTATTTTCGGGGCCATCGCCTTTTCCTGGTTTGTATGCTGGGTGTTTCTGTTCCGTGGCGTCAAAACCGGCATTGAAACGGCAGGAAAGATTTTCATGCCCCTGTTGTTTGTCATGGTTCTGCTTTTCACGGGGCGTGCGATTTTTCTTCCGGGTGCCAGTGAAGGTCTTAACTGGTTTCTCAAGCCTGATTTTTCCAGAATACTTGATTACAAGGTATGGGCCGCAGCCTACGGACAGATTTTTTATTCTCTGAGTATCGGTTTTGGGATCATGCTCACCTATTCGAGCTATCTTCCCAAAAAATCCGACATCAATAACAACGCCTTTATCACCGTATTCGTCAACTGCGGTTTCAGTCTGGTGGCCGGTCTCATGATTTTTTCCGTGCTGGGAAATATGGCCGTTCAGCAGGGGGTTCCTGTGTCTGAAGTTGTCAGTTCCGGTGTCGGACTGGCTTTTATCACCATCCCCAAGGCCATCAACCTGCTGCCAGCTCCTGTTTTTTTTGGTAGTCTCTTTTTTATGGCTCTGGTCTTTGCCGGACTCAGTTCCGAAATTTCCATCTGTGAAACAGTTACAGCGGCTCTCATTGACAAATTTGGCTGGAACAGAAAGGCGGCCTCAAGCATATTCTGTGTTGTCGGATTTGCGGTCAGCATCGTTTTTGCTATGGGCAGCGGTCTGTTGATTCTGGATATCGTTGATCACTTTGTTAACAATTACGGTATTCTTCTGGGCGGTCTGGCCGAAATTATTTTTCTGACCTGGCTCTTGGATGTGGAAGATGTGCGCAAACATGTAAACGCTGTCTCTGATTTTTCCGTGGGCATATGGTGGGATATTTCTCTGAAATATATTACCACGTTTGCTCTGGGATATATGGTTGTTGCCAATCTGATCAGTGATTTTTCCAAGCCCTATGGCGGATATCCCACCAGCAGTCTGTTTTATTTTGGCTGGCATGTTCTGGAATTGACGCTTCTCATTGCTCTGATCATGCATTTCAAGCCTTCTGCCGTTTCCGTAACCTCGAATGGAGGGAACAACTAATGTCTACAAGTGCTATTATTATGCTGATTTTTGGTCTGACCATCACATGGGGGGGAGCTGCCCTGTGTATCCGCAAGGCTATTATGAGTAACAAGGATGTGTCCGTAAAATAGTACATTGTTGTTTCCATAGCATACAAAAGCCCCCGATCCGTACTCCATTGAGTACAGCTCGGGGGCTTTTGGGTATTTATCCGAATGATGCGTACGTTCAGTTTTCAAAAGTGCCCCAGAGGAGCAAAGGCCTCTGCCCGCCCAGGACAATGCTCTGGTTCTCTGTATGAGTTAACCATGTGCTCTGAAGGGGCACAGCATGGAAGCATGAGCTTTGATGAAATTTGAGGCATTGATTACGGCGGAATCACTCATGTATGCCGTACCCTTTCCGGTTGCATGTTTAGAAGAAATCTATCCCAGGCGTTCCTTGGCAGGTATGCATAGTCCTTTTAGGGCATTAACGGTTTCATACAAGCCGTCGAGGGGATGGACTGCAGCAAATAATACATCTGGAGATGTCTCAGGTACGCATTATTCGGATGAGCTTTTTTTTTACTACTGATGGGCGAAGCTATTTTTGGAGTGCTGCCTGCTGTCATTCCAGACCAGCAGCAGGACAGTGCTCAAAATAATGATGACTCCGACATATCCCAGAAGGGTGAATCGTTCTCCCCACCAGACATAGGCCAGCAATGCGGCAACCACCGGTTCCAGGGTAGCTGTGACCGCGGCCTTGGAAGCATCGAGACGACGCAGGCCGATGGCGTACAGGGTGTAGGCCGCAAAGGTTGTCGCCAGCCCCAGAAACAGGACTGCAAAAAATCCAATCCAGGTCAGGGGGTGGAAATCAATCCATGGATACAGCCCCAGCACGCCCACTGGAAGCGTGTACGCAAAGACCGTGTGCGTAGGGTATTTGCACAGATAATGTTTGCCGAAGATGTAATAGAGAGCATAGCTCAACCCGGCGATAAGGCCCGTAGTCAGGGCCGGGGTGTTGATTGCGATTGCCGGGGAAGACGGTGATCCCAAGGCCACAGCTGCTACCCCGACAATGGTCAGTCCGATACAGAATATTTTCAGAACAGACAGCGTTTCTTTGAGAACAAGACGTGCCAAAAGGGCTACCCAGGCCGGAGCCGTATACAGCAGAACCGAAGCCAGGGCCGCACCGCCGGTTTGTACGGCAATCTGGTAGCTGCCGAAAAAGACCGTAACCCCCAGGAAACCGAATCCGGCAATGATGGGCAGATCGTGATGATCTATGCTATACTCATGTTTCCAGACGGATTGCACGGCAAAAAATATCCACCCGAATAAAGCCCGCCAGAAGGCCACTTCCAAAGGGTCCATCCCCTGACTGAAGGCCAGCTTGGAAAAGGGTCCGAGGCATCCCCATAAACAGGCTGCCCCGGCAATGGCCATAAAGCCGCGTGCGAACATTTGGTATTTTCCCATAGGTTGAGAGCTGTTATAATAGTCACAGATGATTACGAAAAAGTAGTCGCTCGGGCAAGAGGAGAATAGGGGGCTCCGTGTCGTTCGTGGGTTTTTTCTTTACCTGTCCGGCTGATGAACGTATGAAACCATTTCGTTTCCTTATGAAAATCAGGATCTGTACGCAGGATAGCAAAGAGTTCATGGCCGTATCACACGAATCACAAGGAGCTGGCATGATTGAAATGACTATTGAAAATATTGACCGTTTTCTCCAGGAAACCCTCCCGGGCACGGTACGTCTTACAGGGGTGGGCGAGATTGGTTCGCTGGACGAACAGGGGATGAAAGATTTCGGTTATGGTAAACCCATGCTGGTTGCCTATGAACAGGATGGGGTTGCCAAAGAGGCCGTTGTTTCTTCCATGCGCGGGGATAAATACGGTCACCAATTCTATTGGGACCGGGCCGCCATCCTCATGTTCCAGTATGCTACAGGGAAAAAAATAGAACGTCATGTCAAACCGTTGGGACTTGGGTACGTCAACTCCTCAGGTAGACTTGTTCCGGTCAATAATCCTGAAGAATTTTTTATTTTGAATGAAAAAGTCGAAGGCCATGACTATTTTTTAGATCTTGAGCGGATCAAAAAAGGAGACTTCAGGCCGGAAGATCAGGCCCTGGCCCGTGAATTTGCTCTCTGGCTTGCCAGGCTGCATGGCAAAAAAAAGGACGATCAGGATTTATACCTGCGCCGTACCCGACAACTGATCGGAGATTCAGAGTGTATTTGGGGAATTGTGGATGCTTATCCCTACCCCTATGAGCATTTTTCCCCTGAGCGATTCAGAAATCTGGAAAAACGGCTGGTTGACTGGAGATGGAAGCTCCGTAACTATACGCATCGTCTGAGCGCAACCCACGGGGATTTCCACCCCTGGAATGTTCTGGTCCGGGAGGATAATGATTTCTCTGTGCTGGATTGCAGCCGGGGTGAGTGGGGCGAACCCGGGGATGATGTTGCCACCATGAGCTGCAATTATCTGCTGTATGGGCTCTATGACCAGCCACGGCTCAGCGGGCATTTTGAGACCCTGTATCGGACCTTCTGGGATACCTATCTTGAAGCCACCGGGGACGAAGAAATTTTGCGCGTGGTGGCACCGTATTATGTCTTCCGCGGTCTGGTCATCGCCTCTCCCGAATGGTATCCCAATCATCCTCTGGAAGTCCGGCAGGGGTTGCTCCGATTTTTGGAGAACGTGCTTAAAGACGAAATATTTGATTATGTGAATATCAATAAGTATATGGAATAATGCATTGATATGAAACAGATACAGCATGCAGGATGGGCCGTCTGGTTCGTAGGGCTTCCTGGATCGGGCAAGAGCAGCGTGGCCCGTGGTGTCGTTGATGTCCTGAAAAATCAAGGACGCGATATCGCCTATCTTCAGATGGATGTGCGCAGAAAAGTCTATTTTCCCAAGCCCATGTACACACCTGAAGAACGTGCTCGAGCCTACGAGCTTTTTGCCGACGAGGGGGCATCGCTGGCTGCGCAGGGCAAGGGGGTTATCATGGATGGCACTGCGCCCAAACGCCTCATGCGTGCCCGTGCTCGAAAGAAGATTGCATTCTTTGCCGAAGTGTATGTGTATTGTCCCCTCCATGTGGCCATGCAGCGAGAAGGAAACCGTCCTAAAGGACTTGTCATGGCAGGATTGTATGCCAAGGCCTTGGAACGCAAGGAAAAGGGGATTGAAATCCCCGGACTTGGCCAGGTCATCGGGGTGGACATCCCCTTTGAAGTAAACGAACATGCCGAGTGTGTCGTGCCTAACGACACGTTGACACGGGATCAGGCCGTTGCCCTGGTCCTTGATTGGATCAATCCCTGGTTGGAAACCGTATCCCCCATTACGGCTTCCGATCAGACAAATATATCATAAGAAAATTCATGAAGTTTCATATCATTACCTTTGGTTGTCAGATGAACGTCTGTGATTCTGACTGGCTGTCCTACTATCTGCAGGCTATCGGCTGGGAGCAGGTAGCTGAAGAAGAGGCTGAGTGCTTTATTGTCAACACCTGCAGTGTACGCGATAAACCCGAGCAAAAGGTATACAGCCTGCTGGGGCGTCTGAAAGAATATTGGGACAAGAATCCTCGCTGTTTTGTGGCTGTCGGAGGCTGTGTAGCCCAGCAGGTCGGGAAAAAATTCTGGAAGCGTTTTCCCTTTGTGCGTCTGGTCTTTGGTACGGACGGGGTAGCCAAGGTGCCTCCAGCCCTGGAACGTCTGGCCAAAAATCCGGAATTGCGGATCAGTCTGCTTGATTTTCTCGACTTTTATCCTGAGCGGGAGAACCGTTTGCCCGTCCATCTTCCGGCACAGGGCTTTGTGAACATCATGCAGGGGTGTGATAATTTTTGTGCCTACTGCATTGTTCCCTACACACGGGGGAGACAAAAATCCCGTCAGAGCGGGATTGTTCTGGAAGAGTGTCAGGCTATGGTGGATCGCGGGGTGCGAGAACTTGGCCTGCTGGGACAGAATGTGAACAGCTACGGCCTGGACAGCCATGGAGACGGGGTAAGCTTTGCGGAGCTGCTGCATAAGGTGGCTGCTATTCCAGGCCTTGCCCGCTTACGGTTTACCACCTCCCATCCCAAAGATATTGCTCCTGAGGTGATTGAAGCCTTTGGTTTGCTACCCAATCTGTGCCCCCAGCTGCATCTTCCGGTTCAGTCGGGTGCCAATGCCGTGCTCAAATCCATGGGCCGCAAGTATACCCGTGAAAAATACGAACAGATTGTTACCGATCTGCGCGAAGTCTGTCCAAATATTGCTTTGACAACGGATCTGATCGTCGGTTTTCCCGGGGAAACGGATCAGGATTTTGAAGAAACCCTGGATCTCATGCGATTGGTACGTTACGAAAGCAGCTTTTCTTTCAAATATTCCGACAGACCTGGCGTCCGGGCAGAAAAAATGTCCAACAAGGTTTCCGAGGAGGTCAAGCAGGACCGATTGGAACGGCTTCAGGCTCTTCAGAACGAGCACACCCGGGCGGCATTGCGGGCACGGGTGGGAACGCACGAGCAGGTTCTGGTGGAAGGTCTGAGTAAAAAAACCGGAGATCTGCTCCCTTGCTGGAGAGGAAGAGATCTTGGGGGACGGATTGTCAATTTCAGTCATGATGCGGAAATGCTGATCGGAAAAATTGTTCCCGTACGCATTACCGAGGCCAAAAAGCATTCCCTGTGGGGAATTGTGGAGGGTGAGCCATGGTAGAAATGACCGTTTTCGGACTGGCTCTGGATGAAGAATCCCAGATGCCTATTTTAATTTTGAAAGATAAGAATGATGCGTATGTCCTGCCTATTTGGATCGGAGCCATGGAGGCCATGGCCATTTCCATGGGGATTAACAATGTCAAGGTCCCCCGGCCCATGACCCATGACCTTATTTTGGATGTTATACGTCAGATGGGGGGAGAGTTGTTGCGTATTGAAATCTTGTCCATTGATAAAGGGACGTATTATGCGTCCCTGGTTGTCAAAATGGCCGATAAAACAATCCACATCGATAGCCGACCTTCGGATTCCATCGCGCTGGCCTTGCGATGCGGCGTGCCGATTCTTGCCGATGAAATTATGCTTAAAAAAGCCATTTCCCAACAGAAGGGTGAGTATCAGGCTGTCATTGAAGGCGAAGATGCCAAAAAGTGGACTGAAATGCTGAGTAAATATAAACTTGATGATAGTAAGTATACCATGTGAGTTTTTGGGTAACTATTCAGTTCCGAAATCTCTGGTAGGGGCGTACCGGCTGGTCGTCCCCTGTTGGATTGCATCTTGCGGGATTCCCTCAGACACCCATCATTTTTTAGCGTGATGTATATACCAACAGTGCCGTATCCGGGCGACCAACCGGTCGCCCCTACTGGAATGGCGATATGCCTTATGATTGTATAAGACCATGTTTCCTTTGTATTGAGACCATCAAAAGAAGATCTGTTCCTCAAGGTAGAAGCGGCTCCCAGCCGCTTTGTTCGGTCATTAAAAAATGAAAATGGTATAATAGATAATGTTCAAAAATAGTTACATTTTTTTGGTAATTCCATCTTCTAGCCAACTCAAAAAAATATGATAGATCTCCACACGCATACTATCTTTAGCGATGGTGACCTCATTCCGGCAGAAGCTGCCCGCCGGGCTGCTGTTGCCGGATATCGGGCTATGGCCTTTACAGACCACGCCGATTCTTCGAATCTTAGTCTGATTCTCGAAAATGTAAGCCGGGTGAGTGAGGGCTTTTCCGTGTACACGGATATAGAGCTTTTTTCAGGCGTTGAGCTGACCCATG
>Ga0265294_10004055_pt1 | contig 18434 bp, 17 predicted proteins | sample MunlanPumphouse3_FD_192504 | JGI IMG/M metagenome (GOLD analysis project Ga0265294, IMG submission 192504) | Groundwater microbial communities from a municipal landfill in Southern Ontario, Canada - Pumphouse #3 | ecosystem: Environmental > Aquatic > Deep subsurface > Groundwater | place...
GTTTTCAAATAAAATAAACATCTCAAAAGAGATGTTTATTAGTAATTTTCATCAATATTACTTTTTTTAAGTAATTCATTATCAAATAAAATAACTTTATTTCTTCCCGTATTTTTTGCCTCATACAAGGAAATATCAGCAAATTTCACACATTCCCAGAAATTCTCAGTATGAACTGGGAAAATAGATGCCCCAATACTAATCGTTTTAGTAAAAGTAACATTGTTTTTACTGATTTGTTTTTGTGAAAAACTGATTCTGAGTTTTTCAGCAATTTGGAACACATACTCTTCTTCACAATTGTAAAGTAAAATCATGAACTCTTCCCCTCCATAACGAACAGCAATATCGGAACTTCGGATATTTTCTCGTAAGGTTTGAGCGATAACTTTTATGGCTTCATCGCCTACATCGTGTCCATGCGTATCATTAACCATTTTAAAATAGTCAATATCAATCATTAAGATACCATATTTAATATTGTTTCGTTTGGCTTGCGCTACAATGGTTTGCACAGATTCTTCAAGGAATTTACGATTGTATAATCCTGTCAAACTGTCCGTACGAGCAGATTTTTCCAAAATAAACATCAGCTTTTTGGTTACAATTTCTGGTTTAGCTGTAGTAATATAATCATCAATAATAGGGATTTGTTCTCTTAAGTACGTTAATTCCTCTTTATTTTGTGCGGTCATGGTAATAATTAAATCCAAATCATGTGAAATGGTGTAGGGAATGCACAGATATTCAACATTTTTATCTTTTAATTTATCACAAATTCCATCGAACTGACAAGAGTTGGTAATCGTACTGGTTCGATTTGCACGACAGCTTTCATGAGGATTACAGTGTAAATCTTTTTCATAAATAACTTTAATTTCATTCGTAATATTATTGGCTTCCAAAATATTAAAGCTTTGAATATGCAATTTATTCTCTAAAACATAGGCAATGCGTTTGTAAATATCTTCAAGAGTTTCATCGTGTTCAATGGTTTTTCTAAATTTATACACACACGATAAATTAGCAACCGCATCATTGACATTGATAAGTGGATCTTGTGAGATATTGGTTTTTTTCGATAAAAAGACCGAAATCTCTTTTTCAATATTGTTAAGAGTATTTTCCAATTTATCCAAAAAGCTGTTAATCCATTGTGAAACTTCTTCTCCCTCTTTGGAGTTTGTTTTTTCCAATCGAGTCGAGTACTCGCCTTTATGTGCGCGTTTCATAACACTTTTAATGGAGTCAAAAAGCGTTAAAAATGGGTTTAGTACTTTGTTGATGATGTATAAAATCAAAATGGTTAAAATCAACGCAATAATGGCTGTGTTACCCACGGTATTGATCCCCACTTGTTTGACATCGTCCATGGTCATTGAAATAGAAATAGCCCCTAACACATCCCCTTCTTTTGAAGTATGACAGGTCATACAATTAATAGCCCCTTTGGATGAACTGATATACGGAATGGTAATTCTAAAGCTGCTTGCCCCAAATAAATTTTCATGAATCTCTTTTTGTGCTTGGGCTGTTTCTAATACTCGTTGATCAATTTCATCACGAAGCTCTTCATTGTTTAACCCTTTTCCATATTGTTCAATCACAGCAGGAGAACGAACCAGCCAAATATCATCAATATCTTCAAGTGTGCCAATTTGTTCTAAAAATATTTTCCGATTATCCATGACACCATTGACCATGTGAGAGGTTAATGAGTGCTTGACGATTTCAGCCACAATTTTTGCTTTGCCTTCAATGCTGGTTAATCCATAATTTCTAAAGTTATACACCACATTTGAAATGAGTAAAACAAAAAGAAATGACATAATGGTAATGAGTAAAAGTGAGATTTTTTTACTGGTATCCAATGAAGCTCCTTTGAAGCGTATGAGTTTTTTAAATTATAGAATAATTATAAAAAAAATATAATGTTGTATTATAAAAGTAACACTTATAAAAACAGCTTAAAGAAAATTGTAATTTTAATATAAACAGTTGTAAAACAATAATTTTGTAGAATGGGATATGAAAAAATATTTAGCTCTAAAAGCCAGTGCCGGCAGTGGAAAAACCTTTGCTTTAACGGTACGATATATTGGTTTACTTCTTCTTGATGCCAAACCCAATGAGATACTCACCTTGACGTTTACGAATAAAGCTGCCAATGAAATGAGTGAGCGAATTTATCATACGCTTTTAAATTTAGGCAACGATGAAGCCTATTTAAATGCCATTATAGAACAATCAAAACTCAGCAAAGAAGCGATTTTAAGTGCCAAACAAAATCTTATTTGGAAATTTGTCAATTCGGAACTCTCTATTTTTACCATTGATAAATTTATCAATAAAATTTTGAGAGAGTTTTGTGGGTATGTGAATTTAAATGATGATTTTACGATAAAACAAGACAATGTCGATGAATTAACTCTCAAATTCTTAGAAAGTTTATCGCTCAAAGAGTTTGACAGTTTTGTTGACTTTTTTTTGTATGAAAATAAAAAGTTTAACTCAGTATTTGACTTATTTAAAGTGTTAATTGAAAAAAATGAAACGTTTGAACTTCTCCCTATTGATAAAGAGTTAATTGCTTTACAAGAAGAAGCCATTTTACAGAAGGCTTTTAAAATCAAAGAGTTTGTTCAAAATGCCAAAGATGCGTCGGCATCGGCTCTTAAAAGTGTTGAGTTTGAGAATTTTCAAGGCTTATTGGAAAAAGGAAAAACATGGCTAACCAAAGAGAGTGCGAGTGAATTTTCGTACTTTAAAAAGTTTGCCAATGAAACGTTAGAAGCTTATTTTAGTGATCTTTTGTTTGAGTTAAAGCGGTACTATAAGTTGCGTTCAAACTATTCTCTCAATAATTTACTGCAACTTTTTTTAACGTTTGTCAATTTCAGAAGCAACTACATTAAAACTAAAAACTATTTGGAGTTTAACGATATTTCAAATTTAGTCTTTGAATTGTTGCAAGAAAAAATCGACAAAGAGTTTTTATATTTTAGACTCGACAGCCAATATTCACATTTGCTCATTGATGAGTTTCAAGATACTTCGTTGTTGCAATACAAAATATTAGAACCCATCATTCAAGAGATAACTTCAGGCTTAGGAACGCAGTTTAAAACATTTTTTTACGTAGGAGATACCAAACAATCCATTTACCGATTTCGGGGAGGTAAGCGAGAATTGTTTGATTATGTCGCGCAAACCAATACGCTAATCGATGTAGAAGCCTTGCATACAAACTATCGAAGCAGCCAAAATATTGTGGAGTTTGTCAATACGGTTTTTTTAAATCTGCCCAATTATGAGTATTACGAACAACTGTACGTTAAAAAAGAGGGGTATGTTGAAATAGTAGAAGAAGAGTGGCAAGACGAAGAGAAGTTTCACACGATTTTTAAGAAGATTGAAGCGTTATTGCAAGCGGGTGTGAATCAAAATGATATGGCAATTTTAACCTATACCAACGACGATGTATTAAGTTTATACACCTATTTACAAGCCAAATTACCCAAGATTAAGATTTCAACAGAGATGACCTCAAAATTGGTTAATCAAGCCAATGTGAAAGCGGTGATTAATGCCATTAAATATCTCTATTTTCAAGAAGATATTTACAAAATAAATTGCAATGCCATTTTAGGAAGTGCATTATTTACTTCATTGGAATTAGAACGTGAAATTCTCTTTGATACCATGCCCGAACTGATTCACAAAGTGGCCACTTTTTTAAATGTGTTAGATGAAAATGTCATCAGTTTAATTGAAGTAGCATCAAGTTATAAACATATTGTTGATTTTATGTATGAAATTGATTTTTTAGATACGCCTATGCAAAATAAAGAGCAACTGGGCATTCAAATTTTAACTATTTTTAAATCCAAAGGTTTAGAGTTTGATACGGTATTATTACTTGATAGAATCAAACGAAAAAACAGCGATAAGTCGTCGTTGTTGTTTGAATACGAAAATGTCAATTTAAAAAATATTTACTACAAAACACCCAATTTAGAAAATTTTGATGAACACTATAAAAGTGCTTTGGAAAAAGAAAAAAGATTAAGCCTTGAAGATGAAATCAATATTTTGTATGTAGCACTTACGCGGGCAAAACACAATTTGATTGTCTTTAAAAAAGCCAAAAACTCTGTGTTTGATAGTTTAAATTTAAAACCACACATTCAAGGAATATTGTACGTCAAAAAAGGAGTGGTTCACGACAATATCATACTTGAACCTATTTCGTATACGCCTCTTAATTTAGGACGACAAGAACAAAAAATCAGTCAATACAAACATGAAAACAACTACTCTTTGCACTCAAAATATTTTGGTTTGGCAACGCATTATTGCTTAGAGATGATGAACACTTTTGATACGCAAAGTTTAGAATATGCCTTAAATCTTTCTAAAAGTAAATACAACAACTACTTGGAAAGCAAAGATTTTGAAGACATTAAAATCAGAATTGCGCTTTTAATTCAAAACTCACATTTTCAATCTTTGCTTAACCAGACGCACATGGTGAAAGAACAAGCATTGATGTATAAAAATGAGATTAAAATTATTGATTTATTGGTGTATGGGCAAAACTCGTGTTATATTTTTGATTATAAAACAACACAAGATGAATTGGACGAACACCTTTTTCAAGTGCGACACTACAAAAAAGCCATCAAAGATATTTTGAAACAGCAAGAAGTTTTGGGATATATTGTCTATTTAAAAAGCGATGGTGTCTCTATAAAAGAGGTATGAGTTCATCTATAAAATAACGAATCGAAGCGAACCCTTTGGCTTTGGCTTTTTTTATTTTTTGAATTTCCTCTTTGTTGATAATTCCTCCTAAAGCAATAATATCGATGTCGTACAACTGTGTGGCTTCTTTTAATAAATCAATCCCTTTGGCTTTTCCTTTGTTAGGCGTATCAAAAATAGGGGAGAACGTTACGGCATCGGCGTGTAAATCTTGTGCTTTTTGAATCTCTTCAAAACTATGACAAGAGATAATGACAAAAAGGTCTTTCGCTTTAGCTTGGGTTATTTCATCAAATTGTTCAGAGGTTAAGTGCACTCCCGTGGCATCCAATTTTGAAGCCAATGCATAATTGCCATTAATCAAAATGGTTTCAACTTGAAAATCACGACACGTATCGACAAATATTTTAGCTAAAACTTCAAAATTACTGGACTCTTTATCTCTGAAACACGCCATATTAACTGGATGTGAATCAAGTGCGTGAATTAACTTTTCTCTGAATTGTTTGGGGTTACTTGAATAGTATTTGGGATCAGTAATTAAATAGGATAAAAACGCATTTTCCATAAAAAAATCCTTTTAAAGAGTATAAAGATATTCTATACTAAATTGTTTTGAAGTGCGTTAAAAGCACAAAAAAAGGGAGCAAAGAAAAAATCCTTGCTCCCTTGTAAATCTAAAAGATTACCAATTAATGGTGTTCTTCTTCGTGCATCATAACAGAACCCGCGATATAAACGTATGTTAAAATACTGAAAATAAATGCTTGTAAAAATCCAAATGCCGTTAATAAGAAGAAACCTGGAAGTGGTAATAACCAAGGTACTAACATTAAAAGAACCATTAAGAACATATCATCCCCACGAATTGAACCAAAAAGTCGGAACGACAATGAAATAATTCTTGAAAAGTGAGAAATGATTTCAATAGGGAACATTAATGGAGCAAGTATAGGCATTGGTCCCATAAAGTGTTTAAAGTAACTTATAAAACCATTGATTTTAATACCCACATAGTTATAGTAAATAAATACGATTAACGCCAATGAGAGTGTAAAGTTAATGTTACTTGTTGGTGCTTCAAATCCTGGAATAACTCCCATCATATTGCTTACAAAAATAACGAAAGCCAAAGAACCAATTAACGGTAAATATCTTCGTGCATTTTTTTCACCCATAGTATCCGCACCCATGGCAATAATACCACCGATAAATGTTTCCATAACATTTTGTGCCCCAGTTGGTACCAGTTGCATTTTTCTTGTAGCTGCTCTGCTTACCATAAATACAATCGCAATTACTAAAATAAAGTGCGATAATATAATCCACTCTTGTCCGTGCCCGCCAATAGCACCTAAGAACGTAAATAATCTGCCTTCCATTCTCTTCCTTTTATATTTTTTTATTAATGTTTATTTGTTATAAGTTGAAATAGTATACAAAGTTTGCTTATACTTCTTTGAATTTATATCCATTTAAGCTTAGTTGTTCCCTTATGTTACATTGATGCGCTTCACCTTTGGTTTCTAGGGCTATTGTAACGTTCGCTTCTCCAAAGTCCAATTTAACTGAATTTCTATCATAATCTATTTGCACAATATTGGCATCGCATTCGTGAAAAATAGCGGTTAAATTTTTTAAAGAACCGGGTTTGTCAATTAACGTTACGATTAAATTCATTTTTCTGCTTGATTTGACCAACCCTTTTTCAATAATTAAAGAAAGCATTGTAACATCAATATTTCCACCACTTAAAATGGCGACGACTTTTTTATTTTTAAAATCAAATTTTTTGTGCATAATAGCAGCAACAGAAACAGCTCCGGCTCCTTCTACTACGAGTTTTTGTTTTTCCAGTAAAAATAAAATGGCATTGGCTGTTTCATTGTCAGTGACTTCCACAATTTTATCGACATATTCCATGACATAATTAAGCATTTTAGGCGTAACATCTCGTACGGCAATTCCATCGGCAATGGTTTTAACAGCAATAGAATCAATCGCTTTTTTGGCTTCATACGATTCAAGCATCGCTCTTGCTCCACTGGCAACAACACCAATGATTTTAATGTTGGGATTGAGTGTTTTAGCAGCAATAGCAGCTCCACTGATTAAGCCACCGCCCCCAATGGGAACGACTAAAATATCAAAATCGTTCATCTCTTCTAAAATATCTAAAGCAATGGTTCCTTGACCTGCGATGACTTCATTATCTGCAAACGGGTGAACAAATACTTTGTTGTGTGCTTTGGCATAGTCCATTGCTGAAGCATAGGCTTCATCATAGTTTTCACCTTTTAAAACAACGTTGGCATTGTACGCTTGAACGCCTCGAACCTTGGTTAAAGGTGTTGCTTCTGGCATAAAAATAGTTGCATCGCAACCAAAATGAAGCGCTGAAAATGCCAAGCCTTGAGCATGATTTCCAGCACTTGCAGCTACCACTCCAGAATCTCTTTGTTCTTTACTCAATGAGGCGACTTTATTAAAAGCTCCTCGAATTTTAAAACTTCCTGTAATTTGTAAATTCTCTTTTTTTAAATACACAGAAGCTTCCACTTCTTTGCTTAAATTAGGAGCAAAAGTTAACGGAGTGTTTTGAATAATCTCTTTTAAATTTTCTTTGGCTCTTTTAATGTCATTTAGGGTTATCATACTGTTTTTTCTCATCTTAATTTTTCGTATACTAGCTAAAAATAGGTTGTATCATAATTAAACTGTTACGATAAACCTATTTTTAGCTTGAAGCGATACTACTTCTCCTGTTTTATAATTTTTACGGCTTTGACCATATTTTCTAAACTCTGTTTAACTTCATCCCATTTTCTTGTTTTTAATCCACAATCAGGATTTATCCACAATTGCTCTTTGGGTAAAACTTCAAGCAGTGATTTTATTTGTTCTACCATCTCTTCAATACTTGGAACTCTTGGGCTGTGAATATCATAAATTCCAGGACCAATTTCTTGTTTGTAAGCGACTTCTTTAAAAATTCTAAGAAGTCTGTTTCCACTTCGTGCTGTTTCTATTGAAATAACATCCGCATCCATGGCTTCTATTGTTTTTATAATGTCGTTAAATTCGCTGTAACACATGTGTGTATGAATTTGCGTGTCTGTTTTTGCACAACTGACACTTAATTTAAAATTATCAACTGCCCAAGATTCATACTCTTTTATATTTTCAACTCTTAAAGGATAACCTTCTTTAAATGCTGCTTCATCCACTTGAATCATTTTAATTCCTGCATTTTGCAAATCATCTACCTCTTTACAAATGGCATAAGCAATTTGTTTTGCTACTTCACTTCTGGGTTTATCATCCCTTACAAATGACCAATTAAGAATAGTTATAGGTCCTGTTAACATCCCTTTCATAACTTTTGAAGTTTTACTTTGAGCATATTTTATCCACTTTACGGTCATTGGATTTTCTCTGTTTACATCTCCATAAATCAATGGCGGTTTTACGCATCTGCTTCCATACGATTGAACCCATGCATTTTGTGTAAAGGCAAATCCATCTAACATTTCACCAAAATATTCAACCATATCATTTCTTTCAGGTTCTCCATGCACTAAAACATCAAGTCCAATCTCTTCTTGAAATGCCACACAATCATCAATATATTTTTTGATTTCAGCCTCATACGCTTCTTTTGAAATGAGATTGGCTTTATAGTTTTTTCTATTTTCCCTAATCTCGGGCGTTTGAGGAAATGAACCAATCGTTGTTGTGGTTAAAAAATCATATTTGAAAAAGTCTCTTTGAACTTTTATTCTTTTTTGAAAGGGATCAATTCTTTCAAATAGTTTGAGATTTTTTATCTCTTTTTGAATTTTTTGGTTGTGAATTTTAGAAGAGATTTTTCTTTGATTATTCTCTTCGCTGTTTTTTCTGATGATTGAAATTTCATCTAAATTGAGTTTAAAATCAAAAAATTGTTTACATACGAGTGAAAGTTCTTGAAGTTTTTCATTGGCAAAAGCCAACCAAGATTTTATCTCTTTGGACAAATTATCTTCATATTTTAACGAAAAAGGAACATGCAATAAAGAACAAGATGTTCCAACAATGATATTTTCTTTCTCTATGACTTTTGCAATTTTATTTAAAAGTTGAATTTTATCTTGAAAATTGCTTTTCCAAATATTTCTTCCATCAATTACACCAGCTATTAAAATTTTATTGGAGTTTTTGATAAACTCTAACGCTTCAAAGTTTTTAGCCCCATATATAAAATCTAATCCCAAAGCCCAAATAGGCGTATGAACCAATATTTTTGTCGCTTCATTGGAGTGTTCAAAATAGGTTGTTACTACGATTTTAATGTTTGAAGAAACCGATGCTAATGCGTCATAAACAGGTTTGATTAAAGATAAAACTTTTGAATCTAAATCTTTTACAAATAAAGGTTCATCAAATTGAACCACAATTTCATCTTCTAATTTTGAAATTTCTAATAACAGATTTGTATAAACTTCAACCACTTTATTGATGTGTAAAAAAACATCACTGTTATCAACACTTTTAGAAAGTCCAAGATAGGTAATGGCTCCCATGAGATTTATTTTTGTTTTAATTCCTAACTCACGTGCTTCTTTATACTCTTCAATGACTTTTTTAGAATTGAGTTTAAAGGCAGTCTCTTTAGAGATTTCAGGAACTATGTAGTGGTAATTGGTATTAAACCATTTGGTCATTTCCATGGCTACACACGTTTCATTTCCTCTTGCCATGGCAAAATACAACGCTTCATCTTTAAGCTTTTCAAATCTTTTTGGAATCGCACCTAATAAAATAGAAGTATCCAACATATTGTCATAATAGGAAAAATCATTGGAAGCAATAAACTCGATGTTGGCTTCTTTTTGATAGTTCCAATGTCTTTTTTTGAGTTGAGTTGCCACATATTCAACATCACCAAAATCACTCTGTTTTGCCCAGTATTTTTCTAAAACTTTTTTAAGTTCTCTTTTTTCTCCAATTCGGGGAAATCCTATTACGTAATTTTTTTGCATATTTTGCATAATTAATCCTATTGATATATTTTTGTTTTTGATTTTTTGTTATAAGTGATTAATTAGAAAATAGGTGGATGAACGCCTGTTCTTCTAAATGCAAAGAAGGTGTTATAATAAGGGCATCTGGGAATAAATTTAAAATGAGCAACAGCTAAGGCAGTTCTTCTTCTAAAAAGACCATCACAATGGCAAGGTTTTTTATTTTGTAAAAAACAAAACAGTAAACTCTCTTGTAAATTGGGGGGAGATTCTTCCTCTTCATTATCATTTTCAGATGATAATGATAGTTTTGTACTTAAATGGTTTTTGTATGAGCTAATGACACCATGTAATTTTGGAGCAACAGCATACGCTTGGATTGAGCTAAGTGTAAAATATTTTTTGCCAAAACCTTTGAGTAATTTCACATAAAACCTTTAAAAGAATAAACGGGAAGTGTAAGTCATTAATGCTTAATTATAAATAAAATTAAATATGCTATTATTTCATAAAAAAGGAGAACATACTTTCTTCTAAAGTATGTACATAAAAGTTTGAAATTTACATTTGTAACACTGTTTCCCAATTTAATTGAACCCTATTTTCAAGACTCTATACTTAAAAGAGCTGTAGAATCTAATTTTATAGAGTATGAGTTTTTTAACCCACGCGAATATACTTTAAATAAACATAAAAAAGTTGATAAAGAGATGATAGGCGGAGGGGCAGGAATGCTTTTAACGCCTCAACCTTTGTTTGATTGTTTAGATGCCATAAAAGAAGCCAACAGTGAAGCCTATATTATTTTTCCATTGGCAGCTGCTAAAGCTTTTAAGCAAAATGATGCTAAAAGACTCTCACGGAAAAAAAATATTGTTTTTGTCAGTGGCAGATATGAAGGAATTGACGAAAGAGTAATTGAAAAATATGCCGATGAAGTTTTTTGTATAGGAGAATACATCCTAACAGGAGGAGAATTACCCTCTTTAGTGATGGCAGATGCGATTGCTCGAAATGTTGAACATGTGCTTGGAAATGCTGATTCTTTGGTAGTTGAAAGCTTTGAAAACAATCTTTTAGAAGCACCATCTTTTACAAAACCAGAAAATTTCAAAAAATTAAGTGTGGTTAAAGAATTCTTAAAGGGAAATCATAGTAATATTTCCGACTTAAAATTCCAGATGTCCATTTGTAAAACAAAATATTATAGACCCAGTAAGGAAAAACGATGAAAAATAGATATATAGCAAACTTTGAAGCCGCACAATTAGCTTCTAAAGTGATCCCTCAATTCAAAGCAGGTGATACTTTAAAACTTGGTGTTGAGATTATTGAAGGAACTAAAACAAGAGTTCAAGCATTTGAAGGTATTGTTATTGCAAGACATGGTGAAGGTACAGGCGCTACTTTTACTATCAGAAAAATTGGTGCGAACAACGTTGGTGTTGAGCGAATTTTCCCATTATACTCTGACTCTTTAAAAGAGATCAATGTATTAAGAAAAGGTAGAGTAAGAAGAGCGAAACTTCACTTCTTAAGAGGATTAACTGGTAAAAAAGCTAAAATTAAAGAGCTTAGAAAATAGTTTTTTAGACTCAAGGTATTATTACCTTGATTCTCTTACTTTGACATGGTGTCAAATCTTTCCAAAACCCTTATTCATACCGCATTGTTATGTGAAGCTCAACCCATCATTCAATATTTAAAACTGCTTAAAAATAAAGATGTTCCTAATATGTATGAAAATGAAACACATATTTTAATGGTTTCAGGCATTGGCAAAACGGCAACCCTAAAAGCATTAACTCCCATTTTTAATAATTACCCCGTAAAAAAAGCAATCAATATTGGTATTGCAGGATGTAAAGATAACACCCTTGCTATTGGAACTTTATGTTGTACGACGCATGCCTTAAACAACATTGTCTTTACAACGCTTAGCACGCATGAGAGTGCCATAGATAATAATGAAGCCTTAACCACAGTATTGGTTGATATGGAAGCCCAATATTTTTTTGATGTGTGCAAATCCTTTGTGCCCCATGAAAATATTTACTGTTTGAAAGTGGTTTCTGATTATTTAAGCACAACCATTCCTACAAAAGAGTTTGTCAGTGGATTGATTCAGAAAAATATGGCGTTAATAAAAGAGATTGTATGAACTACTTAGAAAAATTTGAAGAGGTTATTGCTCAAAGCAACTATAAAAATTTACCTCAAACTACCCAAGATTTTATTCGTCAAAAAGCTTTTTTATACCAATTTACCTTTCAAGAGTTAAAACAACTTATTGATTTTGCCATTGATTTTAGACTTTGGCATGAAGCCCATATAGAAGCCATTTTTAAAGAGGAATATCCCAATAAAAAAGCCGCTTTTAATCATGTAAAAGAGGTGTGGCAAAACTTAAAAGCCAAACCCAACAGCTATGAAAACTTCTCCCCAACCTTATACCAAGATGATGTACGCAAATTCAGTTTTAAATCGTATGAGAGTTCAAAAGCAGCGTTAGGTATCTGTCCTGTTGCCAGTCCTCATACAAGGTGTTGCAATTTATTGACTCTTGATGCGGTGCAGTCGTGCGGTTTTGATTGTTCATATTGTTCAATTCAATCGTTTTACAACAAAGACAATAAGGGGCAAGAGATTATTGGATTTGATAAAAACTTTAAAGAAAACCTCAAAAACTTGCAACTTGATCCCAATGAGGTGTATCATATTGGAACGGGACAAAGTTCAGATTCTTTGATGTGGGGCAATAAAGAAGGCATTTTAGAATCTCTTTTTGAATTTGCCTTTGCTCATCCCAACGTGATTTTGGAGTTTAAAACCAAATCCAATAATATTGCCTATTTTTTAGAAAACGAAGTGCCTAAAAATATTATTTGTACGTGGTCATTAAATACACCAACCATTTGTGAAAATGAAGAGCATTTGGCTGCGAGTTTGGAAAAACGTATTGATGCTGCAAAAAAAGTAAGCCAAAAAGGTGTTCTTGTGGGATTTCATTTTCACCCCATTGTGCAGTATGAAAATTATTTGAATGAGTATGCACGTGTCTATAAAACGCTTTTAGAAAATTTTGACCCCAAAAAAGTAGCATTGGTATCGTTTGGAACATTGACTTTTATTAAACCTGTTATCCAAAAAATACGTACAAGAAACTTCAAAAGTAAGATTTTACAAATGCCTTTTACCAATGCCAATAACAAATACTCTTATTGCCTTGAAACTAAAAAAGAGATGTTCAAACATGCCTATGAGACCTTTAAACCATGGCATAAAGAGGTCTATTTTTATTTGTGCATGGAAGATGAAAGCCTATGGAAAGAGGTTTTTGGATACGAATATGCAAGCAACAATCAAATGGAAGAGTTTATGAAAATGGCATACATGGAAAAGATAAAAAATAATGTCACAGAAATAGTATATAAGTGAATGTCTATTCAATATTAAATAAAATTGAATCTTTTTATGGTACAATGAGACAATTGAATAAATCTTAAGGTTATTTAAATGTTGTTAAAAGCAGAAGTAGTTAAAAATATATTTACTAAAAATATATTGCGTTGTTATGTTGTGATTGTCTCTTTAATCATTTTGTCGAGCTATTTTATCGGAAAAAAGGTGTTGATGCCATTTTTTTATGAGCACATGATAAAAATGGCAATTTCTGAAAATCAGAAAATATCGGAACATATTTTTATGCATGCAAGCATTCAAGATTCTAATATCTCCCTCAATGAAGAGCTATCAATGCTCAAAGATAATTTCCAACTCCAAAAAATAAAATTTTTTGATACGCAAGGTGTTGTACTTGCTTCAACACAAGAGAGCGATATTGGACAACACAACCAAGAACAATATTTTATCAATCACGTTAAAAAAGGTGAAGTTTTTTTCAAAATTATTCATAAAAATACCTTAAGTTTAGAAAATGAATACATAGAAAAAGATGTAGCAGAGATTTATTTCCCCATGTTTCAAGATGAAAAACTTTTCGGTGTGATAGAAATTTATTATGACATTACTCAAATTAGCGGTGAGTTTGACAAAATTATTAAAAAAATAGATTCCATTTATTTCATTGCAGTGTTTGCATTTTTTCTTTTCTTTTCATTTATTTTATACCGGTTAAGTATTGCGGATTTAAATCGAAAGAAAAATGAAGAAGAAATTTTCCAACTCAACGAAACCTTACAAGAAAAGGTCAGAAAACGAACTTTTCAGCTTCTGAAGAAAAATAAACAACTCAAAAAGTTGGCAAATTTTGATTCACTGACCGGAGTCTACAATCGAGGGTTTTTCCTTAATTTAGCCAGTAAATATTTTGATATTGCCAAACGAAATTTAACCTCGTTATATATTATTTCATTTGATTTAGATCATTTTAAAAATATCAATGATGCTCACGGGCACGCTACGGGCGATGAAGTTTTAAAAGAGTTTACCTCTGTAGTAAGTTCGTATATGAGAAACAGTGACCTCTTCGGTCGTATCGGCGGTGAAGAGTTTGTGGCGTGTATTCAAAATGTGAAAGATGAAGGCGCAATACTTTTTGCTCAAAAAATTTGCGATGCCATTAACCATGCAAAAATCGAGTTCAACGATAAGAGAATTCATCTAACGGTGAGTATTGGAATTGCAAAATTGACCACTGAAAACAATATTGACGAACTCATTGAAAAATCAGATAAAGCCATGTATGAAGCCAAAGAGAGTGGACGAAATAAAGTGATATTTTACAAAGAAGCCTAAAAGCCCCAAAATGCTACAATAAACTCTTTTCTAAATTCAAACAAAAGAGTTCACATAATGTTGCATGACATCATAGATTTTATAGTACAAACGGTTGGTTCATTAGGGTATATAGGCATATTTTTAATGATGTTTTTAGAGAGTTCTTTTTTCCCATTTCCCAGTGAAGTGGTGATGATTCCCGCAGGATATTTAGCCTACAAAGGTGAAATGAATCTTTTTTTAGCCATTTTTGCAGGCATTGCAGGCAGTCTTGCAGGCGCTTTGTTTAACTACTATTTGGCGCTACGATTTGGGCGAAAATTTATCAGTAAATACGGAAAATATGTTTTAATCAAAGAAGAAACCATGCAAAAAATGGAAGATTTTTTTGCCAAACATGGGCATATTTCGACTTTTTCAGGAAGACTTATTCCTGCTGTTCGACAATACATCTCATTGCCTGCAGGATTGGCAAAAATGAATTTGCTCAAATTCTCAATTTACACCAGTTTGGGTGCAGGAATTTGGGTACTTATTTTGGCACTCTTAGGTTATTTTATTGGACACAATCAAGCCTTACTCAGTGAATATTTACGAATCATTATTATTGCCATTTTAGGTTTTTTAGGAGTTTTTGCTCTGTTTTATGTACGATTAAAACTCAAAAAAACATTGTTTGTTTCCAATAAAGCCAAAAAAGAGGCTAAAAAAAACCCATGAAAAAAGCACTCGTAACGGGATACAGCTCCGGTATTGGAAAAGCCATTTGCCAGACCTTAAAAAGCAATGGCTATGAAATATTAACACTCAAAACCCGTTTAGAAAATGCAAAAGCCTTAGAAAAAGAGGTAGAAGAACTCTTAAAAACCAATGAAATTGATGTTTTGGTTAATTGTGCCGGAGTAGGAATATTCCAACCTCATGAAGAAATCAGCGTTTCAAAAATCAAAGAACTCATCGATGTTAACTTAACAGCACCTCTTATTTTAAGCAGTCTGTGTTTGCGAAGTTTAAAAAAAACAAAAGGGCATATTATCAACATAGCTTCAGTTGAAGCCACAAAGCACTCAAAGTTTTCAGCGCTTTACACTGCAAGTAAAAGTGGCTTGCGTGATTTTAGTTTGTGTTTGTTTGAGGAGTTACGTAAAGCCGATGTGAAAATAACGAGCATTAACCCCGATTTAACCCAAACCAATTTTTTTGATAAACTGCAATTTGAACCCAGTCCAAAAGAAAATACCCATCTTTTGGCTCAAGATATTGCCAAAACTGTTTTGGATATTTTGAATTTCAATGGAGTTATAACAGATATTACGATAAGACCGCAACGACTAGAAATCACAAAAAAGTAAAAAGCCATCTTTTTAATAAGTGAAATTTCCTTGTGCATTTAGCACAAGCTTTTCCAAAACCTCTCTTAAAATTTCAAATAGTAATATTTGTGCACTACCTTTTTTATCTCAATATTTATATATATTTAAATAATATTATAAACATAAATATTTGTAGTTATGTCAGTAAATATGGTATAATTACAAATATTTATGACTAGGATAAAGTATGCAAAAGATTTCAATATATATTTTTGAGCAACATATCGCCGATATGTATCAAGAAGAAGACAGAGTATATCTTAAACTTGTAGATGATTTGTGTTATAAAGTAAGTCCTTTGATGCTAAGTTCTCATCAAAAAGAGATAGATACAACACCACTTATACATCTTGAGAGAGTGGCTGGATTTATTAGCGATTCATTACCTGGTAGTTTTGGTAATGAAATATTGAATAACTTTTTTTTACAAAATACCAATAGTTATCCCACAGTAAGTGATAAACTTCTTTTTATAGGTAATCGTGGACTTGGAGCTATTACTTATGAGCCATCTATGGAAAAAGAAAATGATTTTGAACAAACTATTGAATTAAAATTGATGTTTGAAAAAGCCAAGGAGTTAAAAAAAGGGGGAGATTATCACTCTTTGCAAGATGCCTTTTTGATAAGTGCTCACTCATTTGTTGGTGGGGCTAGAAGTAAAGCAGTTGGTGCTATTAATCTTGAAACGAAAGAGGTTTTTTTAGGTGATAGAACAAAACCATTAAAAGACGGATTTATACATGCAATAATCAAGTATGATGATACAGCAAATGAGGATGAAAACAAATCAACATATTCTAAAGTGGAGTATATCTATCATATTCTTGCCATTGGATGTGGTATTGATATGGCAGATTGTTATTTGGTTAATACTGATGACAAACACCATTTTGTAACTAAACGATTTGATATAGAGCCAAATGGCAAAAGATACCATGTTCATTCTCTTGCAGGTTTGCTTCACTTGGACTACAATATTCCCAGAGTCATAGGATATGAAGATTTACTAAGATCTGCTGTAAAATTGGGAGCTATAGGTAGCCTAAAACAACTTTTCTTACAAATGCTTTTTAACTATATGTTTGTCAATCAAGATGATCATAGTAGAAATTTTTCTTTTATGTGTGATAGTGATTTTAAATGGAAAGCTACTCCAGCTTATGATTTAACCTTTGCAAAAGGTGAAAAACAGACAGTTGAGCATCAACTATCTTTATATGGTAAAGCTCTCTCAAAAATCGATATTGATGATATAACTACACTAGCGACTGAATTTTCAATTGATTTAGAGTTTGTTGCATTTTCTTTAGAAACAATGAAAAACCTGCGAGACACTGAGTTACCATTACTACTTAAAGACTATGGAGTTGTGCCATCAAAGCAAAAACTAATTTTAGAACACACAAGTAAAAGAACACTACAAGGGGTATTATAATGAGTAATGAGCTTTTAAAAAAACTGCAAAATTCGTCAGCAAAAGTGAAGAAAAAACTCAAAAACAGACTCAATCCAAATAGTGCTTTTGGGACTCTTACAGATGAAGAAATTGCACAGGTTTTAGCTCTTAGAGCAAAAGAGTTAAGACTTTCTCAAAATAAAAAGCAAAGAGATTTTGCCAAAGAAGCAAGCTTAAGTTCCCCCACAACATACTCTAATTATGAGCAAAAAGGGAGTATTTCAATGATTAATTTCATTAAAGTGATGAGAACATTTGGAAGACTTGAGGAGCTTGAAAAACTTTTACTGCCAACCACAAAGCAGATGATAGAAAAGATAGAGAAGCAAAGAATCAAATAGCTAAATAATCGGCTTATTGTATCTCAAAAAATATAACGATGGCAACGCCAATCCGAAGCTAATAACGCCTAAAATTGAAATCGATTTTAAGCCATTTTCGATAAACGCTGAAATTAATTCAGGCGTGACACCGTGTGAGTTCATATCCACTAAACTGATCATGGCACCAAATGCGTAGGTTCCTGGAATAAGCGGAATAATCGAAGCTACGGTGTAAATGGGTCTTGGCACGATATATTTTCTTGACCAATAAACAGCAATTGTGCCAATAAGTAAGGCAGCTAAAAAGGTGGCAAGTTCAATGGGTAAATTACAATCCAAAAGAGCTCTTCTTGAGGTGTAGGTAATTGCACCACCTAAGGCACAAAATTTTAATGCACTTTTGGGAACATTAAAAACCATTCCAAAACCAACAGCAGGAATAGCTGAAAAAATTGCCGCTAAAAGATAGCTTAGAATCATTTCATTCATTTACCAACCTTTGATATTTAAAAGAGACATGGCAAAAATAATTCCCATGGAAGTTGCCAGTGTAAGCAGGGTTGCTTGAAGCCAACGTCCCCAACCCATACTTAGAAACCCTTTTACCGCATCTAAAAAAGAGTTGATAAAAGGAAATCCAGGTACAAGTAATAAAACACTTGAAGAAATCGCAATACTTGGCGTTGAACTGATACCCTCAAAATAGGATAAACTGGCAACAACTGTGGCTACAAATGCCGTAATTGCAAAGATAATCAACGAGATAAATTTA